>Ga0302325_10001326_pt1 | contig 63543 bp, 48 predicted proteins | sample Palsa_T0_2_FD_201948 | JGI IMG/M metagenome (GOLD analysis project Ga0302325, IMG submission 201948) | Peat permafrost microbial communities from Stordalen Mire near Abisko, Sweden - Palsa_T0_2 | ecosystem: Environmental > Terrestrial > Soil > Palsa > Peat permafrost | place: Sweden: Abisko...
TGGCCGGGCCGGCTGTCCGGATTGCGAACGGGAGGAGTGATTCGCGACGCGTCACCGACGGCGTCAGTGTCGAAGGCCCAGCCGGTGCCTGTGTGATGGACCGCTTGCGTGCCCGGAATGTATCGCGGACCCACGACCATCGGGAAATCCAGTCGTATGCGCCCATCTTCCCAGCGTAAAGGCTCCACGTAGAGCAATCGAACATCAATGTTGTCCCCCGGCATGAGATTCGCTACGGATGCGGTGAAGATGTTGGGCCGCTCTTCTTCGACAAGGGCCGCGCGCTTACCTTCGGACTTGGCCGCCTCGTATGTGCGCTTGGCCTCCTCGCGCTCGCGGACCACACTTTTAATCAGCCGGTCGCCAATGCGAATTTCCATGTCGTAGACCGCGGCGTCGTGAGGCGGCGGAAACACGTAAACGGCCTCAATCGGCTCCGCGCTCGAATTCACGTAGTGTTGCGTCACGGTAGCCGCAGCTGCCAAACCGCGCACATCGAGCGCCACATCCGTGTGGATGAGCGGCACCGTTTCGTAGCGCCCCGAGATTGGCGAGCGGTAGACGAGCGATCCCTCGCAGACCTGCGGCGGCCCATCATTCGATTCCTCGTTCTGTCCGTCCTGGCCTCCAAACGCCCATCCGGCGAAGATGGTGGTGAATGCCAGCAGCGCGAAAACCAAACGCCTACTGGCCTTACCGTTAATCCAATTTTCCGAGAATCGTGGCATTGTGCCCTCCCCACTCGATGTGCCGCGAGTATGTGAGTGCAAGAGGCGCGCCAGAAGTTTTGCGTGCAAGGCGGCTGGCTCAAGTGTCCGGCGATTAGCTACTTAGCTTGAACGGAGAATTCAAACGCAGCAGCGAGCGCGTGTTGAGGAATCCACGATTGTGTAAGCCCGGCAACGCCGAAGAGTGATTTGGATCGGCTCTGCGAAGGCTTCCAGAATGCCTGCCGATTTCCCTGCGGTTTGCCTGCAACGACGCTCTGGCGTAAAATGCTCGGGCTGTGCCGGATACCTCGTCCATCATCGGCCGCACCATCTCCCACTACGAAGTCCTCGATAAATTAGGCGGCGGAGGCATGGGCGTCGTCTACAAAGCCAAGGACACGCGCCTCGGCCGCAGCGTCGCACTGAAATTCCTCCCCGACGACATCTCCCAGGACCCGCAAGCAATCGAGCGATTCCGCCGCGAAGCTCGCGCCGCATCCGCGCTCAACCATCCCAATATCTGCACCATCTACGATATCGGCGAGTTTGAAGGCCGCCCATACATCGCCATGGAGCTGCTTGAGGGACAGACTCTCAAGCATCGAATTACTGGAAAGCAAATCGAGGTGGCGGAGCTTTTGGAGATCGGCATTCAAATCGCCAACGGGCTTGACGCAGCGCACACGAAGGGAATCGTTCATCGCGACATCAAGCCCGCGAACGTATTTCTCGTCGAACGCGGCCAGGCGAAAATTCTGGATTTCGGCCTGGCGAAGCTGACGCCTGCAGCCCCGAATACCACGCTATCGGCGACAGCCACATCCGTGCGCTCGCAGCCCCATGTGCTGGATGCGGAGCAACTGACCAGCCCCGGCAGTTCCATGGGCACTGTCGCTTATATGTCGCCCGAACAAGCGCGAGGAGAAGAGCTCGACGCGCGCTCGGATTTATTCTCGCTGGGTGTCGTGCTCTACGAGATGGCTACAGGCTCCGTTCCGTTCTCCGGCACGACCTCGGCGGTAATTTTCGATGGCCTCCTGCATTCCGCACCCACGCCTGCAACGAAGTTGAATTCCAGACTGCCTCTGGCGATGGAAGCCATTCTCGGCAAGTTGCTCGAGAAGGACCCCGATCTGCGGTGCCAGACGGCTGCCGAACTCCGCGCCGACCTCAAGCGCCTCAGTCGCGACATCGAATCGAGCCGCCGGCCCAGCGCCGAGAAGAGCGTTTCGGGCTCCGGGTCGCAAGCGATCCCCGCCCAGCAAAAATCGGTCGCAGTGCTCTACTTCGAAAATCAGAGCGGCGCCAAAGACGACGAATATTTCCGCGACGGAATCACGGAAGACATCGTTACCGAGCTTTCAAAGATCAAGCTCCTTGAAATTTTCCCTCGCTCCGAAATGCTGGCGTTTCGCGACAAACCCGTTACGGCCCAACAAGTAGGCCAGCAACTGGGCGCCTCCTACGTGCTCGAAGGCTCAATCCGCCGCGCCGGGAGCCGTGTGCGCATCACGGCGCAGCTCGTGGAAGCCTCGACGAGACATTCCGTTTGGGCCGAACGCTTTGATCGCCAGCTCGAAGACGTCTTCGCCATTCAGGAGGAAATCGCCCGCAGCATCGCTCAAGCCCTACGCATCACGCTCACTCCGCAAGAAGAAAAAATCATGGCGCGCAAGCCCACCGAAAATCCGCAGGCCTACGATTTCTATCTGCGCGGAAGGAGCTACACGCGCCGCGAAAATATGGATTACGCCCTCCAAATGTTCGAACAGGCCATTCAGCTTGACCCGGATTTCGCGCTGGCCCACGCCGGCATTGCCCATCTCTGCGGGCTCAATTACGAACTTCGTGAACAGAATCCGAAATGGATCGAGAAGGGACTGGCCGCCTGCGATCGCGCCATGGCACTTTCCCCTGACCTGCCGGAAATGCTTGTAGCCCGTGCCCGCATTTTTTACGGTCAAAAGAAATTTGACGAAGCCGCGATGCTGGCGCAGCGAGCCATCGAACGCAAAAACGACACGGAAGGCTCCTGGAACATTCTCGGCCGCGCATATTTCGCTTCCGGCCGCTTCGAAGAAGCCGCGGCGCTCACGGAGCGAGCGATCGAAGCCAACGGAGACGACTACAACACTTACGCTCCCTACGATCAGGCCTTGGAACGCTTAGGCCGGAAAAAGGAAGCTGAGCAGCTCCGCATAAAAGAAATCAAAGTGATTCGCCAGCAGCTCGAGCTCGTTCCGGAAGACGTCCGCGCCCGCATTCTGCTCGCCACCAACCTCGCCTACTTCAAGCAAGACGTTGACGAAAGCATCCGCCACCTGCAGACCGCCGTTGCCCTTCGACCCGGTGACCCCAGCACCCTTTACAATGCCGCTTGCACCTACGGTGTTCTTTCCAAAAAGTCTGAGGCGCTCGAGACGCTGAAGAAAGCATTTGCGGCCGGGTACGGCAACCATAACTGGGCCGCCAACGATCCCGATCTGGATTGCCTCCGCGACGACCCCGAATTCCAGAAACTCGTCGGCCGCCGCGCAGACCCCGCCTTGTAAGCCGCGATGGCTCCATCCCGATCGATATCGCGCAGGGTGTTCCTGAAGTCGGCGTCTCTGTTGGCCGCGAGCGCAGCAACTCCCGCGCCATGGCAGTCTTCCCGGTCTGTTGGCCTCGTTGCGTATGAGCCGCTCGAAGAATTCGGCTATGGCCAGGTTGAACTCACCAGCGAACTCCACGAACGGCAACTCCGGGAGACCCACGCCGTATTGATGGGACTCAGCGAAGACAGCTTATCGAAGCCGTTCCGCCAGATGGCCGGGCAGCCCGCGCCGGGAGCCGAACTGGGCGGCTGGTATCTCTATAATCCCGATTATGACTTCAGGAAAGACGATGCGGGCTTCGCGCCAGGAGCGACATTCGGTCAATGGATCTCAGCGCTCGCGCGCGTCCACGCGATCACGGGCTCCCCAGAAGCCCGCGACAAAGTCCTGCGTCTGAATCGCGCGTACGCTCAAACAATTTCCAGCGGCTTCTACGAGAAGAACCGGTTCCCCGCCTACTGCTACGACAAGCTCGTCTGCGGTCTGATCGATTCCCACCAGTTCGTTCACGATCCCGACGCGTTTTCCATTTTGGATCGCACCACCGATGTCGCGCTGCCGCATTTGCCAAAGGCCGCCGTCGAGCGCGGAAAATCCTGGCGGCCCGGCACGGATGAGTCGTACACCTGGGACGAGTCCTACACCTTGCCCGAAAATTTATTTCTCGCCTACCTACGCGGAGCAGGGAAGCGGTATCAATCGCTCGCCGTCCAGTATCTAGACGAAGAATATTTCGGCCCGCTCGCCGAAGGGCACGACGTACTCGCCGGCCGTCACGCCTATAGCTACGTCAATTGCCTTTCTTCCGCGATGCAGGCCTACCTCACCAACGGAAGCGAGAAGCACCTGCGCGCCGCCAAGAACGGTTTCGACATGCTCACAGCGCAAAGTTTCGCCACGGGCGGCTGGGGCCCCGGCGAAGAGCTTCGCGCCCCCGGTAGCGAAGATCTCGCCGCAAGCCTCACAAACACCCACGACAGCTTCGAAACGCCCTGCGGCTCCTACGCCCATTTCAAATTGACGCGCTATCTTTTACGCGTTACTCGCGATTCGCGCTACGGCGACAGTATGGAGCGAATGATGTACAACACTGTGCTGGGCGCGAAGCCGCTCCAGCGCAATGGCAAAACGTTCTACTGCTCCGATTACAATTTCGATGGCAGCAAAGTTTATAAACAGGCTCACTGGCCCTGCTGTTCCGGAACATTGCCGCAGGTCGCCGCGGACTATCGCATCAACACATATTTTCGAGACCCGGCCGGTGTGTACGTGAACCTGTACATTCCCTCCACGGTGCATTGGACCCACAACGGAGCGCAGGTTTCGCTAAGTCAGAAGAGCGATTACCCATTCGAGCCGAATATCGAGTTCGAGTTGACCGTCTCGAAACCGGCTGAGTTAGCGGTAAACCTCAGAATTCCGATTTGGGCCGAAGCAGCTTCGATTTCAGTGAACGGCGAGCGCGTTCCTGCGCCCGCGATCTCAGGCAGTTTCGCGGAGATTCGCCGCCAGTGGAAGACCGGCGACCGTATCGAGCTCGAGCTTCCGCTGTCAGCGCGTCTCGAACCGATCGATCCCAGGCACCCACAGACTGTCGCGCTACTGCGGGGACCATTGGTATTGTTTGCAATCAAAGCCATCGCGGACACATTCGAGCGTGATCAGCTGCTCGCGGCAAAAAGGGCCGGGCCGCAAGCCTGGCAAGTCGAAACGGCAAATCGCTCCGTGTCGTTCCTGCCGTTTACAGTAATTGAAGACGAAAGCTACTCGACCTACGTGAAAGTCACCTGACTCTCATCTGAAATATTTGAAGGAAATCTTGTCTCGGGAAGAGCGTTCCAATACCCTTGCTGCGTCTAAAACACTGTTGAAAGCGACCAATCCGAGGTGGACATGAAAAGCCGAGCCGCGTCTCTGTGCATTCTCACGTTAATCATAGGTTTGCCTGCAGCCGCGCAAAACAAACCCGGCGCAAAAGATTCGCAGCAGTCCGTCCTCCCCTATTGCCCGAGCTTGGATTTGACCTCGATCGACAAATCGGTCAACCCTTGCCAGGACTTCTACCACTACGCCTGCGGAAAATGGCAGGTCAACAACCCGATTCCGCCCGATCAAACTTCCTGGTCCGTCTACGCCAAGCTCTTCCAGGACAATCTCGATTTTCTCCATGGAATTCTGGAACAGTCGGCCGCCAACACGCCCGCGCGCGACAAAGTGACGCAAGAGACCGGGGACTTTTATGCCGCCTGCATGAACGAATCCGCAGTGGAAAAGCGCGGCATTTCCGCGATTCAGCCTGAACTCGACAGCATCGACAAAATCAAATCCGCCTCCGAGTTACCGGCCCTAATCGCGCGACTTCAACTTATTCACGGCGGCTCGATTCTTTTTGACGCAGGATCAGGGCAAGACCCCGACGATGCCGAGCACATGATTGCGGAGCTCGATCAGGGAGGACTTGGGCTCCCGGATCGCGACTACTACACAAAAACTGACGACAAATCGAAGGAGACGCGCGCGCGATATCTCGAACACGTCAAAAAGGTATTTGAGCTTATGGGCGACACCGTCGAGATCGCGCAACTGAGCGCCGATTCCGTCATGCGCACCGAAACCGCCCTCGCCGAGGCTTCGATGACCCGAGTGGACCTGCGCGATCCCTACAAGCACAAGCACAAGATGAATGCCGCGGAACTCGACAAACTGGCTCCTGCGTTCGAATGGAAGGTATATTACCGCGAGTTGCACTATCCCGCGTTCGACATCGTCAACGTTCAATCGCCGCAATTCTTTCAGGAAGTGAACGCGCTCGTCGCGTCCATGCCGGTCGAGACCTGGAAGACCTACTTGCGGTTTCAGGTCGTGAATTCCGCCTCGCCTTATCTTTCATCCGCCTTTGTAGATGAGCGATTTGATTTTTATAGCAAGTATTTGCGCGGCGCGAAGGAGTTGCAACCGCGCTGGAAACGGTGCGTGAGCTACACCGATCACAATCTGGACGACGCGCTTGGGCAGGCCTACGTGGCGAAAGTGTTTTCTCCGGAACTAAAACAAAGCACGTTGGATATGGTAGAGCGCATCGAAGCGGCCATGGAACAGCGCATTCGTGATCTCGACTGGATGAGTCCGGAGACGAAACAGCAGGCACTCGCCAAGCTGCACGGAATCCGCAACAAGATCGGCTACCCGGACAAATGGCGCGATTACAGCTTGCTGACCATCTCGCGCGATGACTTCGCTGGGAATATCCAGCGCGCCGCTGAATTTGAAAGCCGCCGCCAGATCAACAAAATCGGCAAACCCGTGGATCACGCCGAGTGGTCTATCCCCGCGCCCACCGTGAATGCCTACTACTCAGCGCAAATGAACGACATCAATTTCCCCGCCGGCGTTCTTCAGCCGCCGCTCTATGATCCAAGAATGGATGCTGCGCCGAATTACGGCGATACCGGCGGCACAATCGGGCACGAACTTACGCACGCCTTCGACGACGAAGGCAGCCAGTACGACGCGAAAGGAAACCTGAAGAACTGGTGGACGAAAGAGGATCGCGAGAAATTCGACGAGCGCACCAAATGCGTTCGAGACCAATACGCGCAATACGTCGTGGTGGACGACGTCCACATCAACAGCAAACTCACACTCGGTGAAGACGTGGCTGATCTCGGCGGCGAGATTTTGGCTTACATCGCTTGGAAGGACGCCACAAAAGATAAAAATCTCCAACCCATCGACGGCCTTACCCCAGACCAGCGATTCTTTATCGGCTTTGCGCAGTGGGATTGCGCCAACGAGCGCCCCGAAGATCTGCGCGCGCGCGCGATCAGCGATCCCCATTCGCCTGCCACCTACCGGATCAACGGCGTGGTCGTGAACATGCCGGAATTCTCACGCGCATTCTCGTGTAAAGAAGGTCAAACGATGGTGAAAGCGCCCGAAAAAATATGCAAAGTTTGGTAGGCTCCTTCTGACCGCGAAAACCGATGCGTAACAGCGCATCCCGGTGGATTTATTTATCGCGTCAGAATGTGGTGTTGCAAGTGCCGCAAATTCGCGCAGCCTTTTCTGCGACTTCTCAAGCCGAACGCGTCTTTTCGTCAATCCCCGTTTGTTTTCTCATTCTTTTTTTGTTCGCTTCACCCGTCTTCTCCCAAAGCAATTACGGCGAGCTGCATTTGGCGGTCACGGACCCATCTGGACTCGGCGTAACGACCTCGATCCGCTTGGTGAGCGAAGCGAATCAGTATGACAGCACGTTTGCAACCGACGAAAACGGTAACCTAACCGCGAAGCGAATTCCGTACGGCATCTATCGAATACAGATCAGCCATCCGGGTTTTGCAGATGTCTCCGAATCCATCGAGATTGATTCGGAGCTCCCAATCAAACGCACGGTGAAGTTGGCCCTTTCCCCCGTGAGTACTTCGGTCACCATCAAAGATTCCGGCACACTGATAAATCCCGATCAGGCAGGTTCGATCAATCAGATAGGTTCGCGGATGATTCAAGACCGGCTGAGTTCCTTGCCGGGCCGCTCGATGCAGGATTTAGTGAATTCGCAGCCGGGATGGCTATACGAAGGCAATGCCGTGCTGCACCCGCGCGGTTCCGAGTATCAGACGCAGTTCGTAGTTGATGGAATCCCTCTTACGGACAATCGCTCGCCGGGCTTTGGCCCTGAAATCGAAGCTGAGGACGTGAATTCCGTCAGCATCTACACCGCGGGCTTTCCGGCCGAATACGGCAGAAAGATGGGCGGTGTCGTCGAACTCAACACTTTCCGAGATCCGCAAGACGGCTTTCACGGGCAAGTCGTACTGTCGGGCGGCAGCTTTGACACTGCAGGCGCGTTTTCGAGGGCGCAGTACGTGTGGGGGAATAACATGCTTGGATTTAGCGCCAGCGGCGGCATGACGAGCCACTATCTGAATCCCGTGGTGCCCGAAAACTATACGAACACCGGCACCACCGGTGATTTCTCCGCGTACTTCGAACGAGATCTGACGCCGAGCGACCGCTTGATGCTCAGCGTCCGCCATGAACTCTCGCGGTACGAAATTCCGAACGAGCAGCTTCAGGAGACGGCCGGTCAGCTTCAAAACGCCGGCAATTCCGAAACGATGGGTATCATTTCCTATTCACACATTTTCTCGCCGGCTGCGGTGGCTGATTTTCGCGGAATGGTGAGAGACAACTCCAACGATCTATATTCCAACACGCTCTCAACGCCAATCATCGCTTTTCAGCACAACTGGTTCCGCGAAGCCTATTTCAAAGGAAGCGTCTCGATCCATCACGGCAGGCAGGAATGGAAAGCCGGCATCGAATCGGACAACATCTTCCTCCACGAGAATTTCAACGACGTAATCACTGACCCGTCGCAGTTCGATCTCGGCACTCCCTCTGCGTTTTCATTTCCCGGGAACCAGCGGGGACTCGGCGTCCGTGGCGACCTCGAACAAGCCGCGTTTGTGCAAGACACCATCAGGCTGGGCAATTGGACCGTGAGCGCTGGCCTTCGCTGGGATCACTATCAGCTCCTGGTGAATCAAAACGCGTTCAGTCCCCGCCTAACGATAGGGCGTTACTTTCAGGCCGCTGACATGGTATTGCACGCCTCCTACGATCGAATCTTCCAGACGCCTTCGTTCGAAAATATTCTGTTGTCGAACTCGCCGACAGTCGTCGTACTCGATCCTCTGGTGCTGCGAATACCGGTCCTCCCATCGCACGGCGACTACTACGAAGTTGGATTATCGAAGGGTTTGTTCCAGCAGATTCGCCTGGACGTGAATGTGTTCCGGCGCGCCGTAAATAATTACGCCGATGACGATCAATTGTTGAATACCGGGATCAGCTTTCCCATCGCGTTCCGCAAGGCCATTCTTTACGGGGCGGAGGGCAAGCTTGAGCTCCCACACTTGGGCCATTTCTCAGGTTTCGCTACGTATTCCTACATCGTCGGCAACGCTTGGTTCCCCGTCACTGGCGGCCTTTTCCTGGGCGACGATGCGACAAGCGCGACAACTCAACTCGCCGGCCATTTTCCAGATTCACAGGATCAGCGCAATACGCTTCGTTTGCGCTTTCGCTATCAGCTCGCATCCCGGCTTTGGGTAGCGGCGGGCGCCGATTATGGAAGCGGCCTTCCATTTGATTTTGACGGAACTTATCAGCAGGCACTTGCTGAATACGGGCAAGCGGTGGTGGACCGCATTAATTTCGATCGTGGACGAGTGAGGCCTTCACTCTCGATTGACGCCTCTGCGGGTGCGGACGTTTACAAAACCGAACGTTTGAGCGTGCGGCTCCAAGCTGACTGTGAAAATCTAAACAACCGCCTCAACGTGATTGATTTCGGAGGGCTCTTCTCCGGAAACGCAATTGGCCCTTCGCGCAGTTATCTTCTCCGTCTGACAACCAGTTTTTAATTCGGGACCGCCATCGAAAGGAAAAATAGCGATCGCGAATATCCAGTAAACCGTACATTGCATCGCCGGGAATTACTTTGAGCCTGAGGCGATATCTGAGGAAACCCAAGTGCGTGCGAGCTCTCGCGTCATTTGCAACGCTGCGAGAGCGGACACGATCACGAGTCCCATTCCCAATCCATAGTGCCGCAGCAACAATTTGCCGACGCCAAAAAGCGCGGCATATACCATCACCGTGCCAAGTATCCAGCACCACAAATTGCGCCCAAGATCATGCGTCCGCACGATCTCCGGCGCGAGCGCCGCAATCGGCCCCCAACCTGTTACGTCCGGACGCACCTTGCGGTAAAAAGCGATCAAAATTCCATTCGGCTCAGGCGCCGTCGCAAAAGTGACCAGAATCCACACGAGTGAAGTCGCCAAAGTTGTCGTGAGCGCCGTCTTCGCAAAAATAACCGTGCCCGATCCCGTAAAAAATTCCGGCCGGTTCAAAAGTGACATCCACATCCTCTGCCAATTCAGCGCGACAGTCACGGCAAGCGCGGTCGTCATCGCCGAAATCTCGCTCCACGCATTGATCCGCCACCAATACCATCGCAAAAGATAAACGCTTCCCGTCCCCGCCCCAAGTTGCAGCACCACCTGCCAGCCGCTTCGAATCGAAACCAAATGCGCCGACACATATCCCGTCGCCGCCACCAGCAGCAGCGTCACCACCTGCGAAACGTGCACGTAATGCCGCTCGCTTCCATCGCGCTTCATGAATCGCCGGTAAAAATCCTCCACCAGATACGACGTGCCCCAGTTCAATTGCGTCGCGATTGTAGACATGAAAGCCGCAAGAAATCCGGCCAGGATGATGCCGCGGAACGCATGCGGTACGTGCTCATTCACGATCATCATGTAACTGCTCTCCGGATTTTTCAGCCCCGGATAAAGCACGATCGCGGCCAGCCCCGTAAAAATCCACGGCCACGGCCGCAGCGCGTAATGCGCGATGTTGAACCACAGCACGGAATAAAGCCCCTGCCGCTCGTCGCGCGCGCTAAAAATTCGCTGGGCCACGTATCCGCCGCCCCCAGGTTCGGCGCCCGGATACCAGAAAGCCCACCACTGCAGCCCGAGATAAACGACAAACGTGATCACCGGAAGCGTCCACAGCGCCTCGCTCGCAAATCCGCGCGAAAAATCCGGCAAAAATGCGAGCGGATCGGACGCGCCATTCCCAGCCTGCAGCGCGCCAAGTTTTGAAATCATCGCGCCCATCCCGCCCGTCGCCGCAACAGCGCAATACGCCACGCCAATTACAATCGCCATTTTCAGAACGAATTGGAATAAATCCGTCCACAGCACCCCCCACAATCCGCCGAGCGAAACGTAAATGCCGGTGAAGGGAATCAGGAAAAAGATGCAGATGATCAGCGCGCGCCCGTCCGTCCCGGAAAACACCGGACCAAAAACCGAAGTTAGCGCATTCGAGACCCATGTAAGCAGACGCCAGCTTTGCATTTCAGGCCCAAGCGTCGTCCCCACGATTCCAATCATCGCCTTCGTGACCCAACCAAGAATCAAACAATTCATCATCAACCCAAGATAGACAGCTCGAAATCCCCGCAAAAATGCCGCAGGCTTTCCGGCATAACGCATCTCCGCGAACTGTACATCGGTCATCAATCCCGAGCGCCGCCACAATCGCGCAAACAAAAAGACCGTCATCATCCCGGAAAGCAAAAACGCCCACCATAGCCAGTTGCCGGCAATTCCCTGTGTGTAAACGAGTCCCGCGACGAGCAGCGGCGTGTCCGCGGCGAACGTGGTCGCAACCATCGAAGTGCCCGCGAGCCACCACGAAACATTTCTCCCCGATACAAAATAATCCTCGGTCGTATTTCCGGAACGCCGCCGAAAGTACAAACCAAGAAGGAGTGTTATCGCCAGGTACCCGAGAATCGCAGACCAATCAAGCAGCGTGAACGCCATCGTGGCCCGAAGTTATGGCACAGGTAAGCGCGGACAAGCAATGCGAAACAGCTTGAACGCAGATTGCCACGCAAAGCTTCCCATGATTTTCAGGGTGCCCCATATTCGCGGAGCAAAGGTTGGTTTTCTATTCAATTTCTCGCGCAGAATGCATTTCGCCCCGTAGAGTGCTCATTTGCATCTCGCGATCTCATCCAAAGACCGCTATCTAAACAGACAACTCGCCCTCATTCGAACCTTGCTTGCCTCTTAAGCCGCAGACTATATTCTTCACGGTCCGCTTGCGCCAGACGACTCAACAGGAGGAGTCTATGTGGTGGAGCAAGCATACCCATTCAACAACGTCATCGTTTTCACCCGCGTTTAATTCAATCGGCACAATCGATCGGCCCGATGCACCCGATTCCGAGGAGCTCCGGCATCCCAAGGCCGTGAATCGGCCGCGTCCATCTGCGCGTTCAACGTTCAATACGTGGTCCGAATTCGAGGCCACAACAAACAGCGCAGGCAAGGCAGACCTACGCCTCGATGCCATCGTGAAAGAGCCGATTTCGCTCAAGTGCCACCGCCTGACGATCGGACCCGAAGCCAAAGCATCGGGCGAAATAATCGCGCAGGAACTAATTGTCTACGGTGAACTCGCAGGTAATCTTCGGGCCGTTGATCGAATCGAGATCAAGAAGAACGGATCCGTCGTCGGAGAGCTGACGACTCGGCACATCGTGATCGAGGATGGAGCGTCCTTCAAAGGCACAGTCCAAATCGAGAGACGAAAAAGACCTCGCGGCGCGCCCGAGTTGGCAATCGCAGTAGGCCGCTTATTATCGTTGCTGTGATTCAAAAGAAATGTAGCTCACCTCTTCAGAGGTGAGGCCTTTCGACCGTTGAGATGTGCCGATAGGGCCGAAACGGATGTTCCTTACGGCTTTACCCTAACTTCAGGGCCCGGAGGCTCCCGCCTCCGGGTCTCTTGCCCGTGCGCGCTCGCATCAAAATCCGCGCATAAACCCAAAATTTCTTTACCCGCCGATTTTGCGGAACAGCCAGAACAAACCTGCAGCAAGAACTATTGAGGTGGGAAGAGTAAGCACCCAAGCCATCAGCAAGTTTCGCACCGTGCCCCATTGCAATCCGGAATGGTTGGCAGCCATCGTCCCTGCCACTCCCGACGACAGCACATGCGTCGTACTGACCGGTAACCCAAACCAATCAGCCGCTCCGATCGTAAACATCGCCGTAATTTCCGCCGCCGCTCCCTGCGCATAAGTGAGGTGATCTTTCCCGATCTTTTCGCCGACGGTCACAACAATCCGCTTCCATCCAATCATCGTCCCAAGCCCAAGAGCCATCGCCACCGCGACCTTTACCCACCCCGGTATAAATTTCGTCGCGTTGTCCACGTGCCTCTTGTAATTCGCCAGCACGTCCGCGTCCGCCGCCGAGAATACCGGCTGCTTCTTTTTCTGCATCAATCGCAGCGCTTCGCTCACCACGTACATATCGTTTCGGAAGTTTCGAACCTTGTCCTGCGGCACCAGCTTCAAATCCTTATAGATCGCCATTTCCGTCCCGATTCCATTCACAAGCTGCCGCAGAGCCAGCATGGTATTCGGCGTGAACTGTTTCGTGCGGATATAGTCCGTCACTTCGTCGCGCGCATCGCCAATCACAGCCGTCGGCGAAACGTAATGAGACAACACATCGGCAGTTTGCGTCGAGACCGCAACGAAATCCTGCGTCTGCTGGTACGTCACCGCATGATTCATCGCATACGCTGTCGGCACGGTCCCGATTAGGATGAGCATGATCAAGCCCATTCCTTTTTGTCCGTCGTTCGATCCGTGCGCGAAGCTCACACCCGTGCACGTCAGCACCAGTAGCGAGCGAATCCAAAACGGTGGTGGTTCGGTTCCCTTTGGCGCGACATAAAGTTGCTTGTTTGGAATCAGCGCCTTGCAGAGAAGCAGCAACAAATACGCTCCTACGAAGCCTACCGCCGGCGATATCAGCAACGACTTGCCTATGTTCGCAGCCTGCGCCCAGTCCACCCCGCTCGTTCCTGTCTTTACTGACATCAACTGGTTCGCAATGCCAACTCCGATGATGGAACCGATCAAAGTGTGCGAACTCGACGACGGCAAGCCAAACCACCACGTTCCGAGATTCCAAATAATCGCAGCGACGAGCAACGCAAACACCATTGCGAATCCCGCGCTGCTCCCCACTTGCAGAATCAACTCCACTGGCAACAGCGATACAATCGTGAACGCCACGGCTCCGCTCGATACCAGCACTCCAATAAAATTCCACATGCCGGACCAAACTACAGCCGTGTGCGGCTCAAGCGAGTGCGTGTAAATCACGGTCGCGACGGCATTCGCCGTATCGTGAAATCCGTTTACGAACTCAAAGCTAAGCGCAATCAGCAGCGCCCCAGCCAGCAGAAGATACGGAAGGATGCTAGCGCTGTGCACCCCGGAAAGATCTCCAATGAGATGACGCCCGACATAGATGCAGCCGATCAGCAGCGCGACGCCGAAGATCATCACGCCGATTCGGCCCGGCCCTGCTCCTAATTTTGAATCGAGTACCGCTGATTCGCTTGCCATCGGTAATTACCTCGTTTGCGATGAGTGCAGCTTATCCGCCGCTGGGTGCTGCGCGCCGGGCAGCGAGAAACCTGCGGCGCCGCGCAAAAGGTGTCCTGCGTAAAACTTCCAAACTTGTTCTCAGGCGGCTGCTTTGGTGCTCGGCGCACACCGTACTATCGCTTTGTTAGCGTTTCGTTACAGACGCGTGAACAGCCCATCAATGGCGCACGCTCGGAGCCCACGTTCCGTCTTGAACCAAATCACTGCGTTGACGTCGCCGCCGCGGCAGCCTTCGCTTCACGCTCCGCCGACTCTCCCGCTCGCTGGCTTCGCAGGACCAGGACGGGGCATTTAGCCGTTTTCACTACTTCCTCGGCTACCGATCCGAATGCCAAGGCCCGCCAGCCAGTCATCCCGTGAGTCGCGATGACAATCAGGCCGGCTTTTTCATTTTCGGCCGTCCGGATAATTTCCATCGCCGCGTCGTTGGCCAAACCTACCGTCGTTCGCGCACGCACCCCCCGCTCGGACGCTTTCTTCGCCAGTTCCTTAAGCCTGGTCTCGGCGTATTGGATCAAATCTTGTTCGTATGCTCCTTCTTTCAAGACCGATACATTCTCCGGCAGTGTGGGCATCACCGGGACGGCGTGCATCAACAGCAGCTCCGCGTCGTAGCGCGAGGCAATATCCGTGGCCGTGTCGAGAGCGTTCAGCGAAGAGTCGCTGAAATCGATTGGCGAGAGTATTAGTTTGGGCGGAATCATATCCAGTTTCCTTCAGTGGCTGTGAATAGTTTCGAAAGGTCGCGTCGAAATTGGCGCTATGTACGCGCCCAGACTCTATTTGGATATTGTTAACGGCGTGTTTCGCGCAGATGAACATCCTGTCGCTCCCAACACCATAGATCGGACGTGCTTTTCGGAGGGAGCCCCCTGCTTTAGCAGGGGAGCCGAACTTCAGTCCGGCGAAAGAACGACTCGCCGTCGAGGGGCTTTCAGCCCTGGACTCCATCCCTTAGTGGGCGGGTTTTGCGCTGGCGTCTCGCAATCGAATCTTGAGGAATGCAGGCAGCGGCGGAAGCGGCGGAATTAATTCCGAAGCCTGCATAAATCCCAGAAGAAATTCCTGCGCGTTCAATCGATTTGCATTGAAACGTTTTGTATTCTGGTGATGACCGTCGCGCGAGAGTCTATCTGCTTCTTGTAAGCGAACGTACATCCCGTCTTGCAGCAGTACGCGCGTTTTCTCCGTGTCCGCCAGGTAAGGGCCGATCACTTCACGTAAAATCTGATCGCGCAGGGCCTCGCTCTTCAAATGAAACATCACTTCCACGCGCTCGTATATATTGCGGTGCATCCAATCCGCGCTGCCAAGATAGACTTCCGCGTTCCCGCCATTTCCAAAAACAAAAACACGGCTATGCTCCAGGAATCTTCCGATCACGCTGCGCACGCGGATTCTGCTGCTCAGTCCGCGGACTCCAGGGCGCAACGCGCACGCGCCTCTTACGATCAACTCGATCCGTACTCCCGCCTGCGACGCTTCGTAAAGCGCATGTATCGTTTTCTCGTCTTGCAGCGCGTTCACTTTGGCAATCAGGAATGCCGGGCGGCCCTTTCGCGCGTGCTCAGTTTCGCGTTCGATCAAACTCAGGCAACTTTTTCCCAAATTCACCGGCGCCACAAATAGCGGGTGATAACTCGATCGCTCGGAATAGGCCGTCAGATAATTGAAGACATGATGCACCGCCGACGTAGTCCGCGCATCGCTGGTCAGCAGGCTTAGATCGGTATAGAATCGCGCCGTTGTAGGATTGTAATTGCCGGTGCCAAGGTGCGCGTAACGCCGAATCTGCCCGTCGGCCTCGCGCCGCGCCACCAGCGCCAACTTGCAATGCGTCTTCAGCCCGACAACGCCGTAATAAACCTGCACGCCCGCTTCCTGCAGATTTCGCGCCCAGCGAATGTTTGACGCTTCGTCGAAGCGCGCCTTCAACTCGACCACCACGGCCACTTCTTTCCTCGCGGCAGCGTCAATCAACGCGCGAACAATCGGAGAATTTTCGCTCGTGCGGTAAAGAGTCTGCTTGATGGAAAGCACGCTCGGATCTTGCGCGGCGCTTTCAATGAATCGCACCACGGTCGAGTACGAATCGTACGGATGGTGCAGCAGCAAGTCGCGTCTGCGGATCAGTTCAAACAACGACGACGCGCCTGGCTTAAGCGCAACCTCGCGCGCCGTAAATGCCTTGTACTTCAAATCCGGCCGCGGCGTTTCTTCGTAAAGATGGAACAGTCGCGAAAGGTTGATGGGGCCATTCACGCGGAACACTTGCCAGGGCGCTAGAATGAAGTTCGCCTCGAGACGTTCGATGATTTCCTGATTCGCGCCCGCTTCGATCTCCAGCCTCACCGCCGCGCCCTTCCGCCGCCGGTGGATCTGCGTGTCCACTGAATCCATCACGTCGCGCGATTCCTCTGCTTCCAGATAAAGATTGCTGTTGCGGGTTACGCGAAATGCGGCCGCGGAAATAATTTCGTAGCCGTGATAAAGCCGTTCGGCGAATGCGTGCACCACGTCGTGGAGGAACACGTATTCGACCGTTCCCTCCGCCGATGGCAAGCGCACCAGGCGCGGCAATGCTCGCGGCACTGTCACGACGCCAATGTACGTGTGCGAGCCTTTGCGCTTGCGGCGCAATAAAAATGCGAGACACAGCGCCTTGTTCAAAACGTGCGGAAACGGATGCGCGGGATCGACCGTTACGGGCGTGAGCAGCGGCTCAACCGATTTTGTGTAGAAATTCTCGATGTACTCCCGTGCGGGGGGCCGAAGTTCGGGGAGAGTGAGGACGCGAACGGATTCCGCTGCTAACTTCGGAACGAGTTCATCGCGCCAGCAATCGTACTGCGCACGCACGAACGTCTGGATTCTTTCGGAAAGCTCCGAGAGAACTTCCTGTGGCGTTCTTCCGTCGGGCCCCGGCTCCCGATTTCCGTGCTCCACTTGCTGCATCAGGCCCGCGACGCGCACCTCGACGAATTCATCGAGATTGCTCGCGGTGATTGCAAGAAATTTGACGCGTTCGAGGATCGGGTTACTCGAATCGTAGGCCTCTTCGAGGACGCGCTCGTTGAATTGCAGCCACGAAAAATGCCGGTTCAAAAAATAACGCGGCCCGAAACTTCCATTTTGCGGCATTCCGACCTCTAACCGAACGACGGTACCTTCCCATTGTTACGGCGATGTTACAGTACTGGCGCATTTTGAGGGCGATGCCGTGCGATCGCCGATGGTGCCCTTCATTTTTCTTGCCACGCAATTTGATCCCGAGCATCATAAGCGTCTGTATGTTGCCAAACCGCCGATCCCGCGCCGGATTCACTTGAGCAGCCTCCCACTGAACGGCCGTGTAGCCGTCGTCTGATTCGCCGTCAATCGATCAAAACGCAATCAATCGAATAGTTATTTAACTCGAAGATGCGGCCAGTCCCGCTGCACTTCACTCACATCGAACAATGGGAGATCGACGATGAGAAAGTTAACGCGATTCGCGGGAATTCTTGGCGCGTTGCTGATATTGATTTCTGCTTGGAAAGGATTTTCGGCGGGAACGAGTTCGAGCTCTGCGAATTCAAGTCTCGCTGCTCAGATTGCAGATTCGTCGCAACGTCGCTTCGAATTCACTTATCAAGTTCACGTTCCGTCGCTTCCTGCATCTTCATCTTCGCTCCGCATTTGGATTCCGGTGCCAACTTCCGATTCATGGCAAACGGTCACGAATCTTTCCACCGAAAGTCCAATCGCGCACCGAATCACGAAAGAGAATCAGTTCGGCAACAGCATGGCGTATTTCGACGTGAAACTCGATCACGCTAAACCGGCATCCGACATTGCGATGCACTTCACGGCAGTTCGCAGGGAGCATCGCGTGGATTTGGGCGATGCGAGAGCTAACTCAAATTCTTTCGCGCCTAGCGGCATTGAATTTGCACGATTTCTGCAACCGGATCACCTGGTCCCGATTGATGGCGTGATCGGCGAGCTTTCGAAAGAACACACGCAGGGTGCTACGACACCGGAGGACAAAGCGCGCAAGATTTACGAGTACGTCGTCGCCACAATGCGATACGACAAATCGGGAACAGGCTGGGGCCACGGCGACGCGATCTGGGCCTGCACGGCGAAGCGCGGCAACTGCACGGATTTTCATTCGCTATTCGACGGCATGGCGCGCGCGGCCGGAATCCCTGCGCGTTTCGAAATCGGATTTCCGTTGCCGATCGGAAAATCTCAGGGCGAAATTGCCGGCTACCATTGTTGGACGGAATTTTATCTCAACGGAGTCGGATGGGTTCCCATTGACGCGTCCGAAGCCTGGAAAAATCCAGCGAAACACGATTACTTCTTCGGCGCGAACGACGCAAACCGCATTCAGTTTTCGATGGGCCGCGATATTCGCCTGAATCCGCCGCAACAATCGGAACCATTGAACTATTTCGTCTACCCGTACGCGGAATTGAATGGGCAGCCATTCGATCAGTTGCAATCGCGCTTCGCGTTCCAGGATTTGAGCGCGCCCGAACCCAGCGCTGCGTCAACTAACTCGTCGAAATAATTCGAGTCGCGTGGCGAGAGTAGTCGCAGTGCGACCGGCTTGTAGCGCCGGACCTTTCGGCTAGGTTCGGGGCAAGCCGGGTTTCGTCCGGCATTCGACCGCCATCGCGAATTTCGAAACTCAATTCTTCAAGTTCGGCGGTGGCTTGAATTTGTAGTAGCGTAAGGCTCGCGTCATGTCACCTCCGTCGCCGCCACCGTCCCCGGTACCGTACGACAAGCTCCGCGATTTTTGCTCGCAAGGCCGTTGGGACGAAGCCATCAATCTGTTGCAACAGTTCGACGTAAACGCCGCGGCAGGAGCCGTGATCGCGCTGCCGTTTGAAACGCAGCGCGCGCTGTTCCAGAAGTTGCCCGTGGATTACGCGGCCGCGCTCGTCGGTTTGTTTCCATATTTCCACGCTTACGTTCTGCTGCATTCGCGTCCGCCTGCCGAGATGCACGCCATCGTCGAGAGCATGGATCCTACCGAGCGAGATAATTTTCTCGACGCGCTTCCCGAGGAGGCGTGGCAAAGCCTGATGACCACGCTCGCGGCGACGCATACCGGCGAACCTCGGCCTGCGGCCGAAGCAATGCAGACATCTGATCTGCCCGACCCAATTCCGGCTGTGCAGCCGCCGGCGCATACTGTGGCGGAGCAACGCGCCGCGGAAGCGACGCAAATGTTTGAATCAGTCGCGTCTCCGCAAGTGTCCGAATCAGTCGCGCGTCCGGAATCGGCGGCGCCGATTATCGAGGCGCGTAAGATCGCGAAAAGCTACCATCAGCCCGACGGACCGGAAATACAAGTGATTGCGCCGATCGATCTGGATCTCGAGCCGAACACGATTCTCGCGGTTCTCGGTCCGTCGGGCTCAGGGAAATCAACGTTGCTGCGAATGCTCTCAGGACTTTTGCAACCATCGGCCGGAGAAGTTTTGTGGCACGGCACGCCAGTTTCGAAGTGCAGTCCGAATGTCGCGATTGTGTTCCAGAGCTTCGCGCTGTTTCCGTGGCTCACGGTGCTCGAAAATGTCGAAGCGCCGTTGTTTGCGCGCGGTCTCGCGGCGGGCGATCGCCGCAGCCGGGCTCTCAGGGCGATTGCGTCCGTGGGTCTCGCGAACTTCGAGACTGCGTATCCGAAGGAACTCTCCGGCGGAATGAAACAGCGCGTGGGTTTTGCGCGCGCGCTGGCCGTCGAGCCGGAAGTTCTTTTCATGGACGAGCCGTTCTCTGCGTTGGACGTGCTTACGGCGGAGAATCTGCGCGGCGAGTTGATGGAGCTTTGGCTCGCGCACAAAATTCCCACGCGAAGCATTTTCCTCGTGACTCACAACATCGAGGAAGCAGTGCTTCTCGCCGATCGCATCATCGTCCTCGGCAGAAATCCCGCCACAATTCGCGCCGACTTGCGCTTGCCGCTGAAGCGGCCGCGCGACCGCAAGTCGGCCGCGTTTCTTCTTTACGTTGATTACATCTATAAAGTCATCACGCAGCCGCAACTCGAAGTCGCGCCACCAACGGTTCCGGCGAGCGGCGCGAGATTCGCTCCGCAAATGCTGCCGCACTCGCGGCCGGGTTCTGTGGGCGGCTTGCTCGAATTGTTGATCGATCGCGGCGGCGAGGAAGACATGTACCACATCGCCGAGGATCTTCTTCTCGAGATTGATGACCTTCTTCCGATCATTGAGACCGCGGCGCTACTCGGATTCGCGACCGTGCGCGAAGGAGACGTCGTGATCACGCAGCACGGAAGAGAATTTGCCGAGGCGGATATTGGCACTCGGAAGAAGCTGTTCCGCGAAGCAGCGCTTGCCCGCGTCGCGTTATTGCAGCAGATGAAGGCTGCTCTCGAGAAAAAATCAGACCACAAAATGCCGCTCGAATTCTTCCGTGACATTCTCGACGAGCATTTCACGGCGGAGGACGTCCAGCGCCAGATCGAAACGGCGCTCAACTGGGGCCGGTACGCCGAAATTTTCAGATACGACTCGGAGGCCGACGAACTGTCGCTGTACGAAGCCGAGACGCCGGGCGATGTGCCGGCTACTTCCGTTGAAAGCAGACCGCAAATCTGATGGCTGAAAACTCCAGGCATCAACCCCTTTCTGGAATGCCGCTGTGGGGCAGGCTGCCTGTCGTCGTCCCGTCGGTGTTTAGAGAATTGCCAATCGTGCTGGCCGCGGTCGCTGCCCTCTACGCTTTGCTGGCGCTGACGCATGCGTGGATGTCGCCAGTTACCACCGGCGCGCAAATTCAACTTTCGCCGAGCGCGCTGCCGAAGTATGCGATGTTCTCGCTCTTGCGGATCGCTATCGCCTACGCCGTGAGTCTGGCGTTTACCCTGGTCTACGGATACGTAGCCGCGTACAACGCGAAAGCTGAACGCGTGCTCGTTCCGCTGCTCGACACGCTGCAGTCGATTCCCGTGCTGAGTTTCTTGCCTCCGGTGATGGTGGCGATGGTCGTGCTTTTCCCGACGAAGCAACTGGGAGTGGAGCTCGGCTCGATTCTGCTGATTTTCACGGGACAAGTGTGGAATATGACGTTCAGCTTTTATTCCTCGCTCAAAAGCATCCCCCAAGAGATGCGCGAGGTGGCTCAGATTTATCGCTGGAGTTGGTGGCAGCGATTCGTGGAGATGGAGCTGCCTTACTCGGCGATCGGACTGGTGTGGAATTCGATGATGTCGGTGGCGGGCGGTTGGTTTTTTTTGATGGCCTGCGAAATGTTCGTGCTCGGGAGCCGCGATTTTCGCCTGCCGGGGCTCGGTTCTTATCTGCAAACTGCCGCGAATGCGGGAGACACACGGGCGATCGTTTGGGGCATCGCGGTGATGATCGGCGTCATTATCCTGATCGATCAGCTCGTTTGGCGCCCCATCATTGCTTGGGCGCAGAAATTCAAATTTGAGCAGGTGGAAGCTGTGGGAGCGCCGCGTTCGCCGATTCTCGAGTTGCTGCGAAGCTCGAAGCTTCTGCCGTTCATCGAGCGGAATACGTTTGGCCCCGTCGTCGAGCGCGCCAGTTTGTATTTTGCGAAGAGACGCGGTGAGGAGCATCAAGACGCTGAGTTGAGCGCCGTCGCGAAGTGGATCGGGCGAATCGTGTTGATGTTGGTGGTGCTCGGCATCGGCTACGCGTTCGTCAAAATGACCGCGCTGCTGGTGACGGTGAATGGCGGAGAATTGCGGAGAATCTTTTGGGGCGCGGGCGCGACATTTCTTCGTGTCGAATTGACGCTGGTGCTCGCGGCGCTCTGGACGATTCCAGCCGGAGTCGCGCTCGGGCTGCATCCGCGATTTTCGGCCATCGCGCAGCCCATCGCTCAAGTTGCTGCCTCTGTGCCGGCTACCGCGCTTTTCCCGGTCATTCTTCTGCTGCTGATTCGCGTGGGCGGAGGGCTCGGAATCGGTTCCGTCGTGCTGCTCCTGCTGGGCACGCAGTGGTACATACTTTTCAATGTAATCGCGGGAGCAAGCGCGATTCCGACGGACTTGAAAGAAGTTTGCAGCGTTTTTCGATTCGGCAAGATGGAGCGTTGGCGCGATTTGCTTTTGCCCGGAATTTTCCCGTACTTGATTACGGGCTTCGTCACCGCTTCCGGCGGGGCGTGGAATGCCAGCATCGTCGCGGAATATTTTCACTTTCGGGGCAAGACGTTTTCGACGGTGGGGCTCGGAGCTGTGATCAGCAGTGCGACCGACGACGGAAATTTCCGATTGCTGCTCGCGGCGACGGTGGTTCTGGCGGCGATGGTGGTTACGATCAACCGGCTGGCGTGGCGGCCGCTTTACGGCTTGGCCTCGACGAAGTACAAGCTCGAATCGTGATTGAACCGAGGTCTTATTTGCGTCCGAAATGCCTGCAAAATTGACTCGATTAGAACTTACCTCCGTTGATTGTTTTGTTGGAGTTACGGCGATTTTTAATCGTTTTCGTGTCTCGATTAGAAGTGGGGTCGGAGGCGACGCGATCGGCTTCTCGTGTGGTCCTAGGGCGGGCATGCGATCGGCCGGGCATGTATAACCCGCCGCGCGCCGCTGGGTCTTTCGCGGTATGCCCGATGCCGGACGAAAACCGTTCGAAGCTCCCTTCGCGACCCAGGGCAGACAGGGCGGGCCGATCCGGCGCTACAGAACCGTTGCCGTTCTGGCCTTCCGGTCGGAATCCGGGCGAGGAGAGCGGATGCCCGGCTGAAGCCGGCCGCTACAAGTGCCTGGAGTGACGCCGAGGCTGGCGGCGTTGCAGTGCCCGAGTTATAACGTTTGTACATGTTCACTAAAACGCTATCAGATGGGAAGCGAGTGCGCAACCGATCGCGTTGTAAGGATTTTGGTGCGGAGCCGGGGGAAGCGAAGAGCCATCGTCAGCGAAGCGAATCTGGCGTTGCGATTGGGGCGATTTTCTTGTAGGCTTTATTTATGTTGATTCGTGTGCAGAGGGCTGGAGAGATGTGTTGCTGTATCTGTTGTCCACCAGTGTCCTCTGGCACGGGGAGTTCTGCACTCTAGAGACTGAATCCAGCTCGATTTTCTAGAACCCACCGCCAGAGTTAGTTGGTCGGTGGGTTTTTTGTTTTTGGAGCAAAGGCAAGTCGTGAAGAGTGAGAATGGAAAAGGGAAAAGAGAAATTGGAAAATAGAAAAGAGAAACGCGAAAAGGAGAAACGAAATGGCAGATTATAAGCATCCGGAAGTCTTGGTCTCGACGGAGTGGGTCGCGCAGCATCTGAACGATCCGAAGGTGAGGCTTGTAGAGGTGGATGTGGATACCAGCGCATACGGGCAGGGGCATATTCCTGGAGCGGTGGGCTGGAACTGGCAGACGCAGCTGCAGGATAATATTCGGCGCGACTTGATCGATAAGCCGGCGCTCGAAAAGCTGCTTGGGGAATCGGGAATCTCGAATGACACGACAATTTTGCTTTACGGCGACAACAACAATTGGTTTGCCGCGTATGCTTTTTGGCAGTTGAAGTATTACGGGCATGCGGACGTTCGGCTGATCAATGGCGGGCGGAAGAAGTGGGTGGAAGAGAAGCGGCCGCTGACCACCAGTCCGACGAGCGTTCCTCGTGCTAAATACACTGCAAAAGGTCCCGATGAATCCATTCGGGCGCGGAAGGAAGACGTTTTTGCGATTCTCGAACGCCGAAAATCGGATGACCTTGTTGATGTGCGCTCGAACGACGAATTCACGGGAAAGATTCTGGCGCCTCCGGGACTTTCAGAGACTGCGCAACGCGCGGGGCACATTCCGGGCGCGGCAAGCATTCCCTGGGCGCAGGCGGCGAATGAGGATGGAACGTTCAAGTCTGCGGAGGCGTTGTCGCAGCTGTATGGCGGCAAGGGCGTCACGGGCGACAAGGGGATTATCGCGTATTGCAGGATTGGTGAGCGCAGTTCGCACACTTGGTTCGTTTTGAAGTATCTGCTCGGCTACGACAATGTGAAGAATTACGATGGCTCGTGGACGGAGTGGGGGAATCTGGTGGGCGCGCCGATTGAGAATACGTTTGCGAGGGCGGCGATTGCGGCTGATTGATGTGAGGGGTTAATTGGAGGAATGCCGGGCGGGTCTTAGACCCGCCCCTACGGGCCAGAGTTTGTGCGCGCGTCTCGGCAGTAAAGGCTGCCCGGCTGAAGCCGGGCGCTACAAGTGCCTTCGGTGAAATACGTGCTTGCGACGGCGTCTGTGGATTGTAATGTCGAGGTTGCCTGCCGCAAATCATTAGGGCGGACACGTTCAAAGGAGAATCGATGAGTGATGTTTTATCTGAAGTGCTTGGCGCGAATGCGAAGTTCAGCGCGGAGTTTGGCGAGCGAGGGAAATTGGCGATACCGCCGGCGCGGCGATTTACGATTCTTACGTGTATGGACGCGCGGCTTGATCCGGCGAAGTTTGCGGGGTTGGCGGAGGGCGATGCTCACGTGATTCGAAACGCCGGCGGACGGGCGAGTGACGACGCGATTCGATCGTTGGTGATCAGCTACAAATTGCTCGGCACTCGCGAATTTTTCGTCATCCACCACACCGAATGCGGGATGGGGTACTTCTCGAACGACGTGATGCGCGGATTGCTGGCGTCGAGTTTGGAGACAGCCGAGCTTACTCCGCAGGGATTTCGCGATGTGGATAAGGGCGGCGGATCGCGCGCGGGGGAATATATCGAATGGCTGACGTTCAAGGAGCCGAAGCAGGCGGTGCTTGATGACGTCGCGCGCATTCGATCGCACCCGCTGATTCCGAAGTCCATTCCTGTCTACGGATTTATTTACGATGTAAAGACGGGGAAGCTCGTTGAGGTGGAAGGGGCGCGGACTGTGGGGGCGGCGGGGTAGCGGATTAGGAATGGGCGTTGCGTTTCGCGACAATTTCTGCGACTGAGCGGCGATGCGATGGATCGTTGGGGCGTCCTTCGTAGTGATGGAGGATGTCCCAGCCGGTGAAATAGGTTTCTAGCTCGCCGGGATTTAGGCGGTGCCTGGTGGGTTGTTCGTTTGCTTCGCTGATGTGGGCGATTGCGAGGATGATCCCGTTTGGGGCGACGCCTTGTTTTGCGGGTTCGAAGAGATCGCGTTGGAGGTAGTAGCAAATTAGGATTAGATCCCAGGCGGCTGGCGCGATTTGGAATTCGTTGTTTTCGAGATTGGCGACGGTTGCGGTTAGTTTTTCGGCCGTGGGAATTGATTTGGAGTGCGGGTCACGAGTAAAGGCTGCCCGGCTGAAGCCGGGCGCTACAAGTGCCGCTGGCGAACGTGTTGCTTGGATTCCGAGATTGGCGGCGCGGCGGAGTAGCGTCTCGATTGCTGTTGGCGAGCTGTCTACTGCTGTGACCTTCCAGCCATTTTGCGCGAGCCAGATTGCGTTTCGGCCGGTGCCGCAGGCTAGATCGAGGGCGCTGCTTGGCGTGACTCGATTCGCTGTTTCGACTACGAGCGGCGTCGGCACTGTGGCGAAATCTTCTTCCGGGCGTTCGCGCGCGCGATAACGCTCTTCCCACCGATTCGTTTCCATGTGACGAACTCAATTCAATGTGAGTAGAGGCAGTGAGCCTTTCCATTCTAACCGCAGATCCCTCACTTTGTTCGGGATGACATCGTTCTGAAGCACGCGCGACGAAAAGCCTCGGGTCTGACCCTTCCTTCGTCAGGGCAGGAGACCTGAGCTTCATGTTAGCGACGAAGAGCCTCAGGTCTGAAGACCTGAGCTACATTACTAAGGGACGAGTTTCTTCAAGGTTGCTTCGACGCCGGCGGGCTTGAAGCCGAATGGGCCGGGGGCCGATTTGAAGGCGATGCGGCCATCGCGATCGACCACGTAGAGGCGATCGGGCCAGCCGGTATAGGCGCGGTCGGTGGGGTTGTCGATCGTGTCCACGACGGCGGGAAATTTGATTCCGAGTTTCACGACGCAGAGTTGACCGAGTTCGCTGCGCTCGTCAAAACTTTTCGGACTCGCGAAGAGGATGTGATCGGCGAGATTGTCGGAATCTTCCCAGAGGTCGGTGGTGTGCGCCTCGCGGATGTAAACGACATAGAACGCCGCGTGATCCTTGTACTCCTCGTAGAGTTTGTTGAGGGCGGGAACCTCCCGCCGGAACGGCGGTCAAGTGTAGCTGCCGAAGACGAGTACGACGGGCTCCTGGCCGCGCAGGAAGGACAATTGAAAATGGCTCTTGTGGTCGGTGCTCTCGAGCGTGAAATCGGGCGCGGCGTCGCCAACGCGGAGTGTGCCTTTGCGCGCGCTCATCCAGAGCGGCCTCAGCGGAAACACGAGGAACGAGATGTCCGGGAGGTGGCGCATGGTGCGCGCGAAGAAATCCGGCCCCTGGCACATGGCGAAGTAAAACGCGCCGGTCGCGGCGGCGTAGAGAACGACCACGACAACGCCGGCGACGAGCAACTTTTTCATGAACTTTTTCATGGAAGAAGGCCGAGAAGCGCGCGTGCGCTCAACGTCCCGAGAGACAAAACGCTACACGGGAAACGCGGCTGAGTCTCTAGTATTTTCAGAGTATCAAGTTTCAGAGGCAAGCGTTCAAAAGGAAAGCCTCGCCGCCATGTTTATCGTTGTCTTCAAAAGGGCGGCGAGGCTTAAAAGTGCGAATCGATTCGCGAACGGCCGGCTATTGCGCCGGATGCGTGTTTATGTATTTGCAGACGTCTTTGACTGAATTGCTGAGCCACGCGGTGGATGTGGCGTATACGACCTGGCCGCCCTTTCTGAAAAGGACGAATTTGTAGCCGTTCGGCCAGCCGACTGCCTCGAGCATGTAATCTGACTTCATCGAATCCGTGACAATCGTAGCGTTGGAGCACTTGTCGTTCAAATTCTTTACGATGTCCGCCAGAGGAACGTTTGATCGCGGTGACATAAATATTTTGACCGGAGCTTTCTGTGCACTCGCGGGAAGAGCGCATGCGGCAAACGATAGCAATAAGACGATAGAGCTGAGCCGGAGCGATTTCATGGTCTGATCCTCTCTTGCAGTTTGGATGTGGGGACCATCACTAGTGGGACGAGCTTTCGAATCAAATGGTTGCACATTACAAAGGGGAACGTTCTCGAGAAGTCATCGGCAGGCGGCGATTAGGCTGTCTATTCGAGCGCCGATTTGAGCGGCGGGACGGAATTGGAAAGAAGCGCCCGGTGCGCGCCGCGTACTCGTCGTATTCGGGGCCGAAGACTTCGCGCAAGTGGGCTTCTTCGAGGCGCACGCGCTCGAGATTCACCCATAGCCAGCCGATCGCGAATCCCCATGCCAGGATGCTGGCCATCGAAAGTGCGAACGCAATTCGCGCGGCGATCAATGCGGCGTAGCGCGGGTGACGGACGTAGGCGTAAGGACCGTCCTCGAGGACTTTTCGATTGCCGAGGTCGCCCTCAAATTGTCGCGAAAGAAAGCGGTCGGTCCAGATGAGCCATAGCGCGCTGAGAAGATAGATTCCGAGGCCAATCGTTTGCAGGACGGGCTGTTCGAGCACGCGGACGAAATGCCAGTGGCCGTAATCCATGTAGACGCTGATCTCGGCGACGCCGAATACGCCGATCCAGAAGAGCATCAGCGAGTCATAAGTGGTGCCGACGGCCTCTTGCAGAACTTCGCGGGAGCGGAAAATTACGCGGTAGAACTGCATGGTCGCGTATACCCAGATCAGGCTGATCGCCAGGAATCCGCCTGAAAAAATATCGAGGCGCGACCAGGGATGCGGAGAGCCCCACTGGCGCAAGCAGCAAAGCGCTGCGGCAGTGTAGAGAACAATAAAGAGCAGCGAAGTCGCGAACGCTTTCACGAGAAATTTCTGATTGGAACTGCGCTTGCCGGTTGGAGAGAGTGATGCGCCGTCGCGAGGGATTGCAGAATCGCCTAGCATCTGCCGTGGATGTTAAGCGGATATGCGTTTCGGGTCAATGGCTGAGAGCAAGTATCGGCGAAGGCGAAAAAATTACGAAAATGTCAATAGTTCCATGACGGTCGCACTACGTACGTAATTATTCCTAAATTCCCCCTGCTGCGATATACTCGCGGCGTTTAGGCCGCTTGGGGCCCGTCCTCGCATGTAAATCCTACAGTGACCCAGGAATCCCAGTCCTGGAAGGGGAGTTCTATGAAGAGAGTCTTGTGTGTCCTGTCCGTATCGCTCTTTATCTTTGTTTCCGCCTCGCGTGCCACTTCATTCGATAGCCCAAACGCAAAGGCCAATATTCTGGTGGACGACGACAAAGTGCAGTGTCCGACCGCGCAATATACGACGATTCAAGCGGCCGTCAATGCCGCGCAACCCGGAGACGTGATTCGCGTTTGCGCGGGCACTTACCCAGAGCAAGTGACGATAACGACGGCGCTCACACTTCGCGCCGATAATGGGGTCATCGTAAATCCGAGCACTACGCAGACTGTCACGGACGTCGCGGGGACCGAATCGATCGCGTTCGTGTTTGCTGTGCAAGGCGCGAATGTGGATATCGATGGTTTTATCGTTGACGGCTCGAATAACGGCCTGACGGAGTGCTCGCCGCGGTTGGTTGGCATCCTCTACCAAAACGCGTCGGGCCATATCCGCCACAACGCGGTGCGGCATATGAACCTTGGCTCGAGTCCGACGGTGAACGGCTGCCAGAGCGGCAATGGAATTGAGGTGGAGACCGCGAGCGGCTCGAGTTCGAGTGTCACGGTAAACGAGAACAGCATTTGGGATTATCAGAAGAACGGCATCACCGGGAATGAGGCTGGCACTGAACTTACGGCTGACGGAAATACCGTCACGGGAATTGGGCCGACGACGGGCGCAGCGCAAAATGGCATCCAAATCGGTTTCGGCGCGGGCGGAACTTTGACGAATAACACGATCGCCGACAACGTCTGGTCATCGTGCACGTCGCCGACGGCATGCACTTTCAACGCGACTGGGATATTGATCTTCGAGTCCGACGGCGTGATCGTTCGAAACAATTCACTGGCGACGAATCAGGTGGGCATTTACGTTGGCGGAGATAATTCCCGGGTGGCTATGAACACGATATCGAACTCAGTTACGCTGATCGGCGTCGCGCTGGTGGGCAATAGCAACGCTGTGGTTCGCAACACGCTCAGCCATGCCGACCAGGCTGGAGTCTACATCCAGGGAAACAGCAACAGAGTGACAATGAACGAGATCATCGATGCTTCGGTTGGAATCTTGACGGTATCTGGTTCTACCGGAAGCATGATTAACGACAACACCTTCTTCGCGAATTTGGTGACGACTCAGGATCCGGCGGCGATGCGTGCTATTGCCGTAGTGCCGGTTCGCTAACAGGCTCGAACGGTCTGTTCAGGGCGCGCGGTACGGATCTGTTGATCTGTGCCGCGCGTTGACTTCATCTCATCCGTGAACTAACATCCGGCGCGCATCGGAAGTGCGACCGTGACCGACTCTTCCTCATTGATTGGCAGCACCGTTTCGCATTATCGCGTCCTGTCGAAACTGGGCGGGGGCGGAATGGGTGTGGTGTACGAGGCTGAGGATCTGAATCTCGGCCGCCGCGTGGCGCTGAAATTTTTGCCGGACGATTTATCCGCTGATCCTCAGTCGCTTGAACGCTTCCAGCGCGAGGCGCGCGCCGCTTCCGCGCTGAATCATCCGAACATTTGCACGATTTATGAGATCGGGCAGCACGACGGGCGTCCCTATCTCGCGATGGAAATGCTCAAGGGCGAGACGCTGAAGCATCGCATCGCCGGCGCGCCGGTCGAAACCGAATCGCTTCTCGAAATCGCGACGCAGATTGCGGACGGACTCGACGCGGCGCACAGCGAAGGCATCGTCCACCGAGACATCAAGCCTGCGAATATTTTCATTACGTTGCGCGGACAGGCGAAAATTCTCGATTTTGGCTTGGCCAAGCTCGTGCCGCTGAAGGGCGTGGCGCTCGATTCGGCTACTGCTGCGACGCTTGTCGACAAGAACATTTCCACGCCGGGCGCGGCCGTTGGCACGGTTGCCTACATGTCTCCCGAGCAGGCGCGCGCTCGCGAAGTGGACGCGCGCACGGATATTTTCTCGTTCGGCGCGGTGATTTATGAAATGTCGACTGGGCGCCAGGCGTTCAGCGGGAACAGCTCGGTTGAGATTTTCGATGCGATATTGAATCGCGCGCCCGTCGCGCCAGTGCGGCTGAATCCGTCGGTGCCGCCTGAAATCGAACGGATCATCAACAAGTGCCTCGAGAAAGAGGTGAAGCTGCGGTATCAGCACGCGTCCGATTTGCGTGCCGATTTGCAGCGCATGCAACGCGACGCTGCTTCGGGGGCGCTTAGTGGCGCTCATTCCGCGCAGTCGGGCTCGTCTGCCGCGGTGCCTGCTTCCCCCGGCTCGGGCACAGTTGCCTCGGTCGCGGCAGCTCCGGTGACGCAGCCAGCGCACGCGTCCGGCAGTTCTGCGGTCGTCGTTGCGGCGAAGCAGCACAAAGGCGCGCTCATGGGCGGAATTGTGGTCGCGCTTCTGCTGATCGCCGGCGCGGGATACGGCCTCTACTCGTTCTTCGCGAACCGAACCGTGACAATTCCATTTCAGAGTTTCACCGTCACGCAAATCACGAATTCGGGCAAGGCGGTGTTCGCGGCGATTTCTCCGGATGGGAAGTACGTGGTAAGCGTGGTGGACGAGAACGGAAAACAAAGCCTGTGGCTGCGGAACGTGCCGACCGGCAGCAACACGCAGATTCTCGAAGCTGACGCTTTTGCCATTCGCAGCGCCGGGTTCTCTCCGGACGCGAACTATATCTTCTACCGCAAGGCGGCGGATGCCACGCAGACCGTGTTCGTCATGTATCGAATGCCGGTGCTCGGCGGCACGCCGCAAGTCTTGGCGCACGATGTTGACCAAGGCCCATCGTTTTCACCGGACGGCAAGCGCATGGCGTATATGCGTGCGAACGATCCGGAAAGCGGCAAATATCGTATCCTTTCCGCGAATCTGGATGGAAGCGACGAGAAGGTTCTTCAAAGCGCTCCGCTGCCTTTCCCGGACAATCTCTCCTGGTCGCCCGACGGAAAACGAATCGCGTTTATTTCCTATTCCCAGAGCAACACTCCGGGGCAGATCAGTACGCTCGAGATTGCGAATGGCAAAGAGACTCCGCTCACATCGTTCGCGGACAAGACCTTCTCGGATCTGACATGGAATCCTGATGGACGAGGGCTTCTGGTGAGCTATCGCTCCTCGGGTTCAACCAACCAGCAGATCGGGTTTGTTTCTTATCCTGCCGGCCGGTTCCAATCGCTTACGAACGACACACGCGGCTACCAATGGCTGAGTATTTCTGCCGACGGCAAGGCGATGGTCTCGATTCAGCGGCAAGAGACGGATTCAGTCTCCTTGCAACCCGTGACAGGTAAATGGGCGCCTACGGCCGTTTCGGGCCTCCCCAATCAAGCCGTAATTCAGGGTGTGGACTGGGACGCGCACGGAGATTTGATCGTCACGACCACAAATTCGATCCTGCGAATGTCGCCTGACGGCAGCCGGCAAGCCACGCTGCTGAGCGACCCATCTGAGACCATAAACTACTCCTCCGTTTGCGGTCGAAGCGGGATCATCCTCTTCGCCACGCATCTACGGGAAGGGAAGACGACGACGAACATCTGGCGGATGGAAGCGGATGGGTCCCGTCCAAAGCAGCTCACGAACGGCAAGGATGAAGTAGCCCCACTCTGCTCGCCGGATGGAGCGTCCTTCTACTACTTTGACCGCGCCACGTTTCAGTCCATGAAAATGCCCATCAACGGTGGATCTCCGGAACTCGTCAAGGCTAGCGTCGTTCCCAGCGGGTTCATGGAAGGCGCACTGAACTTTTCGCCCGATGGCAGGTGGATGCCGGAGGTCGCCGATATCGCCGAAACGGCGACGCAATCGGTAGCGATCAGGGTTGCTCTCGTTGATGTAGCCATGAACTCCGAAACGGCTGCGAAAATCGTCGTCCCCCGAACTGACATTACGCCTCCGATTGCCTTTACGGCGGACGGCAAGGCCGTGGCTTACAATTTCGTCGAAAATGGTGTCGGCAACGTTTGGGCGCAGCCACTCGATGGCGCGCCGGGTCATCGGTTGACGAACTTCACTTCAGACCAGATTCGCTGGTTTCAATTCTCGCCCGACGGCAAGTCGATCGCCGTTGCGCGGCTGCACATAGTCTCCGACGCTGTCCTCCTGCGTGATACGCATACGGCGACTCAATAGGCGCTCAGTTTGAGACAGGTGCGGACAGGTTGACGCTAAGCTTCACCGAGTTGCTTATGCGGAAAGTGATCCTCGGAGCGGGAATAAGCTTGGACGGCTACATCGCCCGGCGAGACGGTGGAATCGACTTTCTCCGCCAGTCGAAGAGTTATTCGATGAGCGCTTTCTTCGCTACGCTGGACACCGTCGCGTTCGGGCGCAAGACTTTCGACGAAGCGGTAAAGCGCGGCGGTGGATCGTACAAGTCTCCGGCAAAAATACCCACCTATGTGTTCTCAAAGTCGAAGCCCGCCGGGGAACGCGAGGGAGTAATTTTCACCGGCCAAACACCGGCGGCGTTCGTAGATTTCATTCGCGAGGAGCCAGAAGGAAAGAACATTCTTGTGATGGGCGGCGGTGAACTCGCCCGATCCTTCCTGCGTGATGACGTGGTGGATGAACTATACCTCGGCGTATATCCAGTTCTACTCGGCGACGGCATCCCTTTTTTCCCGAGCGGTTTCCCACAGCGCAATTTCACACTGGTTGACGGCAAGACCTACCAGCCGGAAGGATTTTTGGAACTGAGATACTCGAGAATCCGCTAAAAGACCGGGACGATTCAAGCCTCGGAAGCGCCAGAAGGGTAAAGGCCTCACGTCTCGTCCCGCCGGTTGCAGGCCGGGGACGTGAGCTACACGGACGGCAGACGTGCTCCCTCAGAAAAGCGCGGAGCATCCTAGTGGCAGGTTTTTCGGATCATCTCAAGCTTGCTGGCCAAAATTGTTGGCACTTCCTGATTCTTGTCCGGATCGTCCTTAGTATCTTTGTCGGGCACGAACGTGCCTGTGATCGTCACGGTGTGGCGGACATGTGCGGCGAGGTCTACGGTTGAGCTTTCCACGTAATAGAGTTTTCCATCGCGCGTGGTGAGAGCAAAATCGCCCGGCTTGTCGCGACGATAGAGACAGCCGGTGGCGACGGCCTCTTGCGGGTCGTGGTGCGGAGCTTCGAGTTCTTTTTGCGGCGGCGGGTTACTCCCGATCTTGCTTTGAGCAGCCGCGGACATCGGGAACAAACCCGTTCCGATTGCGATCAATATTGCGACCCGTAACGATGCCGAGATCGCCTTCATGTTTCCGGCACTCATCGCCGTTTTCCTCCGCGCCAATGATGCGGCGCTCCTGCTATCTGGCCGAATCTAGTGAGCGCCTTCGGTCTAATGCCCTGCTGACTGTCCCGAAAGATTGGAGGCGCTGATGCGAGTCTGCAGCGCGCCCAGAATCGAATCGCGGCCAATGATTCCCACGATGTTACCTTGATCGAGAACCGGCATTTGGTTGACGTCTTCGCGCTGCATGCGCTCGAGGATTTTGAGCACCGGATCGCCAGGTGCGGCCCATTGAATCTTGTCAATTGGCAGCATCGCCGCTTGCACTGAAGTTGTGTCCCATTCATTGCGAGGAACCGCGCGTGCGGCGTGAAGCGTGACCAGACCGACGGGCGTGCCGGCGCCCGTCACGATGTGGCAGCGGCGGCCAGTGCGCAGTACCTCGTGAACGTAATCGGAGAGCGAAATGTCCCGCCCGACCGTGGGCACGTCTTTGGACATGATGTCTCCGGCGGTCACGCCCGCCAGCACGGACTGCACCGCGACCTGCGCGTAACTTTCTTGCGCGGCGTTCAGCAGGAACCATCCGATGAACGCGAGCCACAGCCCGCCGAAGCGATTGCCGCTGACGAATTGCCAGATGCCGCCAAAAATCATCAGGTAGGCGAGAAGTTGGCCGGAGCCCGAGGCGTAACGCGTGGCCCGCGTGAAGTCTTTCGTGATGCCCCACACGATCGATCGGAAAATTCTGCCGCCATCAAGAGGGAAGCCGGGAAGGAGATTGAACGCGGCTAGGGCGAAATTAATCTGCCAAAGCCATGTTGTGGTGGCGAAGACGATTTCGTTGCCGGGCACAACTCTGCTGACGAGATAGAAAACTCCCGCGAGGAAGAAGCTGGAAGCGGGCCCGGCGATGGCGATGTTGAATTCCTGCTTGGCGCTCGACGGCTCCGCGCTGATGCGCGCAACTCCGCCGAAAACGAAAAGCGTGATCGACAGTACCGGCAAGCGATAACGGAGCGCGACGGCGCTGTGGCTGAGTTCGTGGAATACGACAGAGCCGAAGAAGAGGATCGCCGTCGCGATTCCGACGATCCAGTGCTGCGCCGGAGTCCACCGAGGATGCTGCGCTGTGAACTGCGTGCCCAGCGAGAACGTGATCAGCGCGAAAATAATGAACCAGCTCGGATGCAGGTAGATCGGGATCCCGAGTATTTTGCCAAGCCGAATTCCAGAGGCGCGATCCATCCAATCCCCAGCCGCAGATTATAGCAATCCAGCATCGTTCTACCATCGTTGCGTCTGGGAATCCACGGCGTGTCGCTCGGGCCACGTCTTATGGGGCGCTGGCGGCCGCTAACCTCCTCAATTGCAGCAAATTTAATTTGGTGCGGTGCGTGCGATTGTGACTGGCGAAGTGCAGATCGAGCGTTGCGGATCGAGCGCCCAGCCGGAAGGAGATGCCAATGGTAGTTGCATTTCAATTTGCTGGATTGGCGATGGTGGTGCTGATCTCGATTTCGTTCGCGCTGTTGCTCGAGTGGTTGAGCTTGTGGGGATTGATGAAATTGATGCCCGCGACGCGCTCTGTGGCGCTTGCCGAGCCAAGGCCTGAAGCGCATGCCGCGCCCATGTCCGTGCCGCTTGCCGCGGCAGTGCAGGTGCCGCTAGCCGCGGCAATGCCGCAGCGACTAGTGCCGATTGACGCGCGGCGCTTGCGGCTTCGCGCCGCGGGGCGACGAGACGGGAATGCGATTAGGCAAACTCGCCATGAGGTAAGGACGTGGTGAGTGGAGGAGGAGCCATGCTGTTTCTCAAGTTGCTGTTCGCGGTCAGCGGTCTGGGTTTGCTCGCGATGGTCGCGATGGTTGGTTACGACATTTATCTCGCGCTGGAGCTTGAACGATTGAATCGGCGTGCGGAAGTGGTGCTGCCGGTTCGGCGCTCTGTCGGGCCCACGCTCGATGGCGGGTTGCGACGTCCATGAAAATTCCTCGCCGGTTCGCGTCGAAGATCGGGGGCCGGTGCGGATGTAAACGCTGGCAAAAACCCTTGCGGGCGGTTTCGTTTTCGCCGCAGCGAAACTGCCCTGCCAGCGCTTCGAGAAACTTGCCGATTTGTATTTTAGAGTTACACGATTCAGGTCTTGCGTGCTTCCTCGTGAATGATGTTCCTACCGTCCCATTGCCGCGTCGTCGCGCGAGCTCCTATTCTCCGTGTGCTATCATGGCGAATTACGAACGCCTGGCGCACAACGATGCGGGCTGCCCGCCGACTGCTTCTCCTCCCGACGCTACTCTTGTTCACAAATTCGTCCATCGCCGTCGCAGCTCCCGTTCCTCAAGGCGCGCACTGGTGGGATGCGGCAGTGGACTCGCTCGGCTCGAAGATTGCCTTCGATCTCAAGCCGCGCGCTGCGATTTCACTGATGGTGAAGAACCTCTCATCGCTCGATTCAGCAGCCGTCGCTGGGATTCGCGCGGCTTTGGAAATAAATCTTCAACATCGGGGATTTGCAATGTCCCGGCCGGCAGCGCCCGGCGAAGCGATCGACGTGACGCTCTCAGAGAACTTGCAAGATTACGTTTGGGCGGCGGTAATTCGTCGAGGTGACGAAGAGCAGGTCGCGATTGTGAGCGTTGCGCGGGCGTCGGCTGCGCCTGCCGCCACCTCTGAGCCGGTGATTTCCCTGCAGCGGCAAATTATCTGGCAGCAGCCTGGGAAGATTCTTGATTTTGCGGCCGTCGCAGGCGATGCGAATGGCGGACTCGCGCTGGTGATTCTCGAGCCGGAGCGTTTGGCTTTCTATAAGAGCGTCGCGGGGCAGTTGCAACTGGATCGCGCTGTAGCAATTGCGCACGAGAAGCCGTGGCCTCGCGATGTGCGCGGCAAAATTGATCTTGAAGCGCAGAGCGCGACTTTGCCCGGAGTTCAGTGCAGCGGGCGTTTCGATCATCCGGAAACAATTCGATGTTCGGAAACAGCGCAGGATAAGGCTGGGCTTGCGCAATTGACTGGCGCGACCGTTCAAATCAGCGGGCAAGATGTCGAGGCTGTCACGCTCGGCTCCGTGTGCGGCGTGAACTCGCTGCTGCTCGCTAGCGGTACCGGCGACCGGACGCAGTCGGACTCGATCCGCGCATACACTTCGGCGGATCGGCAACTCGCCGCTCTGGGCAAGCCGCTCGATAATGCTGGCCCGGTGCTTGTTCTGTGGCCTTCGAGCGATCGCCAGTCGGCTCGCGTGATCTCACGAAATCTCCTGACGGGAATGTATGAAGCTTCGATCGTATCTGTATCCTGCAATCGTTAGCGCGATTGCGCTCGCGGGATTTCGCGCCGCGGAGCGCCCGCGATACGGTGGCACGCTGCGCGTCGAAATTGGCGCGAGCGTTGTCTCGCTTGATCCCGCGCAGGGCGCCGTGAACGCCGCCGAAGCGAGCGCGAAAATGGATCTTCTTCCGCTGGTGTTCGAGACACTCGTCGTTCTCGACGCAAACGGCGTACCGCAGCCGGCGCTCGCAAGTTCGTGGGACCACGATCCCAGCGGCCGCAGGTGGAATTTTTTCTTGCGTCCCGGCGTGCGCTTTCACGATGGCTCGCCGCTCACGCCTAGCGCTGCCGTTAGCGCGCTCTCAAATGTTGATCCATCGTGGCACGTCAGCAGTTCATCCGACGCCGTGAGCATCGAAACGAGCACTCCGGCTCCTGATCTTCCATTTCTCCTCGCTGAGCCGCGGCATGCGCTGGCGCGGGGCGCTGACGATGGAACTGTTGTCGGAACGGGGTTGTTCAGGATTACCCTTTGGCAGCCAGGGAAGCGTGCCGTTTTCTCCGCGAATCCGGATTATTGGGCGGGGCGTCCATTTTTGGATTCCGTGGATCTCACGATGGGCATTTCATCGCAGGCCCGCACGATTGATCTCCAACTCGGCAAAGCGGACTTAGTGGATTTGCCGCCGGATATGGTGCGGCGGGCGGCCGACGACAAACTTCGCGTGAGTGTGACGGTTCCGACGGAACTTTTGGCACTGGTATTTCAAACGGATCGCAAGGCGGTGCAGGACGCGCGCGTGCGCGAAGCGCTGGCACGTTCGATTGACAGGGCAGCCATCGTTAATTTTATTCTGCAAAAGCAGGGCGAAGCGGGGGCGAGCCTGCTGCCGGAATGGCTGAGCGGCACCGCGTCACTGTTTTCCGCATCAGCCGATCCTGGCGCCGCGCATTCACTCTGGGAGCACATCAAGCCCACGCCTGCTCTGGTCTTGGGATATGATTCTGATGAGGCGCTGGAACAGTCCATCGCGGAGCGAATCACGGTGAACGCCCGGGCGGCGGGAATTTCGATCACCACGCGTGCGATAACGGCTGCGACGGGCCCGGTGGATTTTGATGCGCGGCTCGTACGGTTGCGCATGTCCTCGCCTGAGCCCCGCGAGGCGCTTAGCGATTTATTAAGCGCCCTACCGGCAGTTTCGAGCGAGGACGTTGAACCATTGCCGAATCCGGCGAGCGCGGAAGAGATTTATGCCCGGGAGCGCGAGGCGCTCGATGGTTTTCGCGTTGTGCCGCTCGTGCATTTGCCGCGGGCATACGGCGTGGGGAATCGGGTGAGGAACTGGGAGATTCGAGCGGGAAACGCACTCGGCGGTTGGCAACTCGCCGACGTTTGGATTGAAGGGGAAGCGCAGTGACGTTTCGAGCCAAACTTTTTTGGCTGTTCACATTTTTCGTGGTGCTCGCCGTGGGCCTGGTGGCCACGGGCGTAACGATCACCACGCGCCGCGCTTTTGATCAGATGGACAATCGCCATACCGAAGCGCTCGTCGCCCAATTTCAACGTGAATATCAGAGGCGCGGCCAGGAAGTTGCGCTGCAAGTGCGCGGAATCGCGGACGGCGAAGCGACGATCCGGATGGCCATCGAGCTGAGCCGGCCGAATGCCGACGTATCCATCTACGTGAACGACGCGCACGGCGTTGCAAATTCGCACCAGCTCGATTTCCTCGATTTCGTCAATAACGACGGTTCGATCATCTCATCGGCCGATTGGCCGTCACGGTTCGGATACAAATTGGAATGGGTGGCTCAGCCGGAAGACTGGGCGTCTCGCGGCGCGTTTCTGACGCGCGTGGATACGGAAGCGGGGCCTGCGCTCGCGCTGCTCGCCGTCGCGACGTTGCGCGTGGGCGATAAAAATCTTTACGTCCTCGGCGGAGAGAAACTCGGGAAGGAATTTCTCGGCACGCTGGCGCTTCCTGAGGGAATGCGCGCCGTTCTCTATCGCAATCTCGATCCGAATTTTGCGGCCGTGGATTTGATTGATTCGAATGGGCCGTTCGAACAGGCCGAACGGCTGGCGCCGCTCGTCGAGAAGGAGCGGCAACACCCGGTCGAGCAGACGATGCGGATTAATTGGAGCGCGGATCCCGCAAGCGCGGAATCTTTCCATGTGCTGCCGCTCAAGGGGCGGAATGGCGAGTTGCTTGGCGTTCTGCTGGTCGGCAGTTCGCAACGCGAGCGCGTTGGCGTCGAACGGCGAATCATTCTCTTGTCAGTCGCCGTTACAGTCCTGGGCATACTGCTCGGAGCGCTGTTGAGTTGGTGGGGCGCGACGCGAGTCACCCAGCCGGTGAGGAAGCTTGTTGAGGGCGCCAAGCAAATTGCGGCGGGGAACCTGAACACATGGGTTGCCGTCACGTCGCGGGATGAGATCGGGCAGTTGGCGCTTGCGTTCAATCAGATGAGCGAACAGCTTGTCGCACAGCGCGACAGAATCGTTCAATCGGAGCGCGTAGCTGCGTGGCGCGAATTGGCGCGCCGGCTGGCGCATGAGCTGAAAAATCCGCTGTTCCCGTTGCAAATCACCGTCGAAAACCTGCGTCGCGCGCGGGAACACAATCCCGAACAATTCGATGAGGTTTTGCGCGAGTCGACCTCGACGCTGCTTTTTGAAATCGAGAACATGAAGGCCATCGTTGGCCGGTTCAGTGATTTCGCCAAAATGCCTCCGCCGGTATTGAGCCCGGTGCACTTGAACGACGTCGTTCGCAACGTGATGAAGCTCTACGAAGCGCAATTCAGCGGCGTCGGCAGGCCGCCAATCACCACGGAATTGCATCTCGATGAAGCACTGCCCGTCATTCAAGCGGACCCCGTCCTGCTGCAGCGCGCCATAGAAAATCTCATTCTGAATGCCATGGACGCGATGCCCGGCGGCGGGATGCTCGCACTGACCACATCGCATCGTGATGCGTCGGTGCGGCTCGAAGTTTCGGATTCGGGCGCCGGCCTGACCGCCGAAGAATGCCATCGCCTATTCACGCCGTATTACACCACCAAGCAGCACGGCACGGGCCTCGGCCTCGCCATCGTGCAATCGGTGGTCAGCGATCACGGCGGAACGATTTCGGTCGATAGCGAGGCCGGAGTTGGAACGACATTCCGAATTGAACTTCCGGTGAGTCATCGCGAACATCACGAGCCTGTTCCGCCGCCGGCGCCGGAGAATGACGCTAAGGCTACGGTGGATAAACCCGGGTCCGGTAACGGGATGGATGACACGACGTTTGGCACTGACTCGGATAACCATGCATCTAGCACTGAAGATTCCGGCGCTGGGACGCCTGCTCCCGTCGAGGAGAAGTGATCTTCAGTGCCCGCCGCAAAAGCCCACGTTCTAATTATTGATGACGATGCAAACACGCTCGCCTCTCTCGCTCGCGCCTTTCGACTCGCCGGATATGAAGCTACGGTGTGCGACAACGCGGCGCGGGCCCTCGAGATTGCCAAAGCTGAACGGATTGACGTCATCCTCTCCGACGTCGTGATGCCGGGGAAAGACGGCATCGCATTCCTCGAAGATATGAAGGCCGCGGGAATTTCGATTCCGGCAATCATGATGTCCGGCCAGGCCACCATTGAAATGGCGGTGCGCGCCACGCGGCTCGGCGCTGCCGATTTTCTCGAAAAGCCGATTTCCACGGAAAAGCTTTTGCTTACAGTTGAAAACGGTCTGCGCATCGCGCGCCTCGAACGGGAAAATCGCGATCTGCGAAAGCGCCTCGGCAAGCACCAGATTCTTTGGGCCAGCGCAGCGATGAAGCAATTCATGGAGCAACTCGAACGCGTGGCCGCGAGCGAAACGCGCGTCTGCATTCGGGGCGAAACGGGAACGGGCAAAGAGCTGGTCGCGCGGACGATTCACGAGAAAAGCACGCGGCGCTCCGAGCCGTTTGTGACGCTCAATTGCGCGGCGATTCCGGCTGAATTGATGGAGTCCGAATTATTCGGCCACGAGAAGGGCTCGTTCACGGGCGCCGCTTCGCGACATGTAGGGAAATTTGAGCAGGCGCATCGCGGGACATTATTTCTTGATGAGATTGGCGACATGCCGGTGGCGATGCAGGCGAAGTTGTTGCGCGTCTTAGAAGAAGGCGAAATTGAGCGCGTCGGCGGGGATAAGCCAATCCCAGTGGATGTTCGCGTGATTGTTGCCACGCACCGCGACTTGGAGAGTCAGGTGAAGCAGGGATCGTTTCGCGAGGATCTCTATCATCGCGTCTATGTTTTTCCGCTGATGCTGCCGCCGCTGCGCGAGCGCCGCGAGGACATCCCGGTTTTGGCTGCGCATTTCGCCAGGCAGGTTGCCGAGCAAAATAGCTGGAAGACGAAGACTTTTTCCGCGGAGGCAATCGAGGAGCTTGAGAATTATGCATGGTCCGGCAACGTTCGAGAGCTGCGAAATGTGATCGAGCGAGTGCTGTTACTCTCAGCCGGCGACGCGATTCAGGCTAGCGATGTCCGGCTCGCTTTGCCTCAGGCGCGTCTGGCAGGCGGGACGAGCGATGGAACGGCAGCGTCAGCCTCTGCAACGGGACCGCTGGCTGAGAGATCCGCACATTTCGAGCGGAACACGATTCTTGAAGAGCTGAAGCGGCATGGCAATCATATGACGAACACCGCGAAAGCCCTCGGCCTCGAACGCAGTCACCTCTATAAAAAGTGCCAGCAGCTTGGCATTGATGTCCACGCAATTCGCAATTCTGAGTAGCGCGGCCGTTTCGGGATATAGGCTGGGCAATTGACTTCGCCGGGCTCACGATCGCTGAGAACGAAGAGCTACAGGAGCCCGCGCGATTCGTTACCGGGTAGTGGCAGGGCTCAACCTCAGTTGGAGTGTGCTTTGAACGGAGGGAAGGAGCGCTTCAAGATGATATGTGTGGGCACATATATGAGGAGAATCAGCGGAGCTAAGATCACGGCCAAGTGAACGGGCGCAGGTCCCCAGAATCGGCCGAAGAATGGATCGGTAAACGCAAAATTAATATTCTTGTGAGGGTTGGCGAATCGCGACGTAATCAGGGCAGCTACGGCAATCAATGATTGGAGTCGCAGCGCGCGAGGATCGTACCCGGTGCGGCGCAATGACAGCAGCAAGACAATGGGCAGTACGATGTGGAACATACTCATTAGCCTAACGACGAGCGGATAGAGCGGATCGAAGAAGTATTCAGTCCCGCCGATCAGATGGCGGCCAAAAAGCAGCATCCACACAACATCCGCAGTCCACGCGGTATCGACCACGAGCGAGCTGAGCGCCTGACTGGAAATAAGCAATGAGTTGCTCGTCCAAATTCCCGCGCACGCGAGCAGCACCGCCAGATCGCACAGAAAGAGAAATGAGCTCGATCCCCAGTAATACAGATAGGTTGGCACCCAGATCGCAAGCCAAATAAGGGCGGACCAGCGCGCCCATGCCGGGAGCGGATGAAATTGTGGCGCGAGTTCTGGCATTGGTAGCAATCCAGTGCGCGAATCCTATCAGAATCCCCGGCCACAATCTTCGACTGACGCCGAGGCGCACGGCGTGCGAAAATTCAGAACATGGATCCGGCCGCAATAACAGCGACGGCTGCGGGAACGGCTGCAGCGTTCGTAGCGATAGGGGCGTGGGGCGCCTTCGTGCCTTCCTCGCAGTTATTCGGCCCCACGCGGCGGCGAACCGGCGATTCGCGCGCCATCGCGCTTACGTTTGACGATGGTCCGAATCCAGCCGCAACGCCTGCGCTGCTCGATCTCCTGGACCAGCATGGCGCGCGCGCCACATTTTTCATGATTGGCAAGCGCGTTCGCGAGTTTCCGAAGATCGCCGCGGATGTGGTCGCGCGCGGCCACGCCGTTGCAAACCACACTGACACTCATCCAAACCTGGCTTTCCACTCCAAGCGGAGAGTCGCCGATGAAATCTCGCGATGCCGTGAAGCGATCTCATCAGCGACAGGGCGTGAAGCGCGGTGGATGCGTCCGCCATTTGGCGGGCGCGGCCCGGCCCTGGGTCGAACTGCGATCGCAAACGGCATCACAGGCGTCGTTATGTGGTCGAAGTGGGCGCGCGATTGGAAAGTGCAGCCGGCCGAGCCCGTGATTGAACGCTTGCGGCGCGTCCGCGGAGGCGATATTGTCCTGCTGCATGACGGCGATCACCGCGTGGCCGAAGGCGACCGGCGCCACACGCTTCGAGCCATGGAATTCTGGCTGCCGCGGTGGAAGGATTCGGGGCTGCGTTTCGCAACCGTTGACGATTGGAATTCGAAGTCCTGAGAGGGGGCGTGCCATGGACGAGAGAAATTTCTACGACGAAAAAGAAGAGACGAAGCAGATTCCTCTCAATTGCCCGCATTGCCGCCAGGAGAATTCGTATCCCGTTCGTTGGAAGACGCGCACGAAGAAAGCGCAGCTACCGCGCGGTGCGAACGAAAACGATCGCGCGCATTTCGAAAAAGCGCGCTCGTACATGGTCCGTGTGGATGACATGGTCGCCTGCCGGAACATTCGTTGCCGGAAGCGGTTCGATCTAACGGGCCAGACTGTCGTGTTGATCTGAGTCAAGCGCGCAGAGCCGGCGCCATATTTGCGCAGCCGTCGCACTCAATTACTTGCACTCGCTCAATGAATTCGACTTCTTAGATCTCCGGATACAAATCGAAGAATGCGTCCACGGACTGCCGCAGCGTTTTTTCGATTTCCTCGCGGCTCCCTTCAATGAGATGCATCGTGACTCTACCCGTATTGCCGTTCTTCAGCGCCACGGTCGCTTCGTTCACGGTATCGAGTTCGTCGAGAGGGAACAGCCGCATTCCATACACCAAAGCCAACTTTGCCATCAGGTCTCTCCGGTTAAATTCCTACGATGGGATGATACCCGTTTCGGTCGGACTTAGGAGTTCTCTTGTGTTTGGGTGGAGAATTCACGTTCGGCGTCGGCATCGAGGACATCGCGAATCTTGGAGGAGAGGCCACGGAGAGTGAATGGCTTTTGCAGGAAGGCGACGTCTCCTTCGAGTACGCCTGCGCGGAAAACGGCGTCGTCGGTATATCCGGAGATAAACAGAATCTTCAAATGTGGCATCTGCTTTTTCAGCTCGATGGAAAGCTCGCGTCCGTTCATCTTCGGCATCAGAACGTCGCTAACCAGCAGATCGATTCTGCCGCTATGGGCTTCGGCGATGCGGATGGCGTCGGGGCCGTCCTGTGCTTCGAGCACCGTGTGTCCTGTGCCTTTCAGGAAGTCGCAGACGAGCGAGCGGACGCTCTCTTCGTCCTCGACGAGAAGAATTGTTTCCGTACCCGGAGCCGGCGCCGGCGCTGATGCCAGCGGTTTCGCCATCTCTGCCACGTCCGTGGCGAGCGGCAGGTATATTTTGAATGTAGTGCCGTGTCCCACTTCGCTGTAAACCCAGATGTAGCCTTCGCTCTGCTTCACCACGCCGTACACGGTCGAGAGGCCGAGGCCCGTACCCTTGCCCGCTTCTTTCGTGGTAAAAAATGGCTCGAAGATTCGCGCCTGCGTCGCCGCGTCCATTCCAATGCCCGTATCGCTGACGGCGAGCATGACGTACGGCCCCGGTTTAACCACAGTGTGTCGCTGCGCGTAGGATTCATCGAGCTCGACGTTTGTTGTTTCGATCGTCAGACGTCCGCGGGTAGGCATGGCGTCGCGCGCGTTGACGACGAGGTTTAGAAGTATTTGTTCGATTTGGCCGGCGTCTGCTTTCACGCGGCCGAGGACGCTGCCGGGACGGAAAATCAGTTCGATATTTTCGCCGATCAGCCGGGAAAGCATTTGAATCATTCCGGAGACGACGGAATTTAGGTCGAGCACTTGCCGTTGGAGCACTTGTTGGCGGCTGAATGCGAGCAACTGGCGCGTCAGCGAGCTTGCCCGATTCGCAGCTTTCTGCACCTGATCGAGCCGCGCGAATAGCGGATCGCTTGGCTTCATGCCCGACAGAATCAGCTCGAGGTGGCCTTTTACGACCATCAGAAGATTGTTGAAATCGTGCGCGACGCCGCCGGCAAGCTGCCCGATGGCCTGCATCTTTTGCGACTGCCGCAATTGCAACTCGAGATGCTTCCGGTCCGAGACGTCCTCGGCGATCACTTCGAAATAGGCAATCTTGCCGCTGACATCCCGCACCGCGCGCCCGCCCAGATGAACCTGGATTGACTTTCCATCGCAGCGTTTCCATTGGGCTTCAACGCCTTCCGCGCTGCCGTGCTCGATCAACTCACCCAAAAAGTTCGCATTGGCCTGCGGGACTTCGAACACATCTGATCCGAGGTTGAGGGCAAGAAGTTGCCGCTCGGTTTCGCAGCCGAGCATCTGAACGAGCGCGAGATTGACGAGCGTAAACCCGCCGTCTGTCTTGCAACGGCAAATGCCATAGGGCGCTTCCTCAATCAGCGACCGGTAACTCGATTCGGATTTCCGCAACGCCTCCTGAGCCTGCACTCGATCCGTGCTATCCAGCGCAATACCGAGGGCGCCGACGACGTTATTGTTCGCGTCATGGAGCGGTTCCGTGTGGCATTCAAACGTGCGCCCCTGCCAAACCGTGACGTAAGTGGATGACTGCCCGTTGATTGCCCGAAGGTGCGCCGCGATGGACTCGTGCGAGGAATCGCGCGTCCCGTAGTAGTCGAAGATGCTCATGCCGGAAACTTCGTTCGGCCGTTGCTGAAGCGCCTTCAATCCCGCGCCCATGGTCGAGACGAAATTCAAATTGACGTCCGTGGTCCAGAGAACGGCGGGCATCCGCTCGACCAGCATTCGCACGCGAGCGCCTTGCGCGACGCCGTCTACGTGTGATTTTTCAAGCGCGGCAAGCATGCGATTGATCGAACCGCCGAGATTCGCGAGTTCGTCGTCTCCCGGAACCGTGATTCGCGCCGCGAGATTTCCGCTCGCTCCAACTGCGGAAACGTCCGAACCGAGACGCCCCAAGCGAGAGAGGACGAGGCGCTCCAACACCATTAGCGTGACCGCCGTAAAAACTGCGCCCGCCGCCAGAAGCAGGAACATGAACTGCAGCAAGCTCACGCGCCCTTGGTGATAAAAAGTTCGTGGCAAGGTGAGCTTTAGGACGAGCGTTGGCTTTCCGTAGATGTCGCCTACAAGGCGGTACGCGCCAAGGTTTTCGTCGTCAATCGCGCGAACGTATTCCCGGGAGGTGGTAGTCAGGTGCGTCGCGGCCTCGACGGTTTCTGTCGAAGCCTGCGATGACCCGAGAGGAATGATGTTGAGATCTAAGTGCGTGACTTCGCCGAGTTGGTCGAGCTCCTGTCCGTCGAGCCAGCGGCCCACGATGAAGGTGCCTGCGATGGGGCCGCGATTGTCGCTTGTAAGAATGGGCTGCGACGAGATGATCGCCGGGCCGTCCCTTAGATTGATGAGGCCGATGACCCTGCTTCTCGTTTCGGCAAACCCGGTCAAAATCGTGCCAGGCCGAATAATCTCTAATAGATCCGAGGGTACTGGAACCTCACGCTGACTGTGGAGGTCGAATCCCTTTTTGAAGATGATGTGACTCGAGTCGTCGACGATCACGACAAAATTAATTCTCAGAGTCGAGAGCGATTCATTGGGGAACTCAGATTTGACGAAGGCGGGGTTCCTGCTGCGTACGTACTCGTACATTTGGTCCCATGAAGAGAAGTCGGTCGCCTGTCTCGATACGCCCGTTTCGCTGTCGCGGATTTCGCTTACGGCGCGAGCCAGGTTTTGTTCTGCGTCTTCTCCTTCGAGGTTCTTGAACCCGTTCAGAATGACGGCGCGGGAGACAAGATAGAGGCCGCACACCAGCACGAAAATCGTTATGCCAATAGACCAGAGGGTCCTCTGGCGAAGTGATCGGCGGCGCGACCTGCGGATAGGCCGGCCGGGACTTGGCGCATGCGAGCCCATTCTCGCATTATATCCACGGTACATTAGCTCCGCCCCGGCGATGCTTAGGTGGTATACAGTAAGCGTAACGGGCGGTTCGACGTGGTCTTCGTGGCCGAAGGTCGCCCTGGGCCGCTGGCATCCGGCCGGGACGTAGCTGCATCCCAGAGTTACGGTAATTGAGGTGAATCCGATGAAGCTCCGCACCTCCAACTCGTTGGGACTCCTGCCCCTTGTGTTGGCGCTCCTCGTTTTGAGGTTTGGGTCGGCGATCGCTGCACAAGCTCAAGAGGAAGGTCCGACGCCTGCGCCCGCAACGGCTCCTCAGACACCACCGTCGCCTCAGCCTGATGCGAAGCCAACCGCTCCGCCGGCTGAACCTAGCACTGCACCGGATGCTGGAACCGGCACCACGGCGACCCCCACAAAGCTCGAATTGCCCGTCGGTACGCACCTGCCGCTCGTCCTTCACAATGGCGTTTCAACTCGAACGGCGAAGGTTGGCGACCCGGTCTATTTTGAAACATTATTCCCCGTCATGCTGAATGGAAAGGTCATCGTCCCAGCAGGTTCCTACGTCAGCGGGGAAATAACAGAAACGAAGCGGCCTGGACGAGTCAAAGGGAAGGCTGAGATCATGCTGAGTCTTAGGACCCTGATTCTGCCTAACGCTTACATGGTCAACTTCGCCGGTTCTCCAAGCGGCGCTAGCACCGGCGGCAACGAAACGACGGACGCCGAGGGCAAGGTAATCGGCGCCAGTGATAAAGGGTCTGACATCGGCACAATCGCCAAGACAACCGCCGCAGGTGCGGGGATAGGCGGAATTGCCGGGGCCGCATCGGGACGACCCGGCGAGGGGATAGGGATTGGCGCAGCGGCGGGATTGGCAGCCGGCCTGGCCGCCGTACTGATGACGCGCGGGCCCGAGGCTGAATTGCCGCGCGGAACGACGCTCGATGCTGTGCTCGATCGCCCGCTATTGTTCGACGCCGACAAAATCACCTTCACCGGACCGGGACAAGCCTCAACGCTTTCGGGACCTGCGAATCGCGAACCTCAGCCAGTCAAACTGAATCCATTTTAAGCACGTCGGCTGTGAAAGCGGCTGCTTTGACATAGCAGCGCTAACTCATCTATCGCGCGGCCGTTCGCTGTTCGGCCTTGAAGCGGAGCGGCGAGAATCTCTCGAGCGCGAGCGATGGCTTGCCATCTACGATCCACTCTCGCATCACATGCGCGGTTCCCGGCGCGAGCAGGATTCCATTGCGATAGTGTCCCGTGGCAATCCACAAACCCTCGATGTCCGTGGGACCCAAGATCGGCAAATGATCGGGCGTGTCCGGCCGCAAGCCTGACCAGGTGTCCACAATCACGGCGCTTGCGAGGCCTGGCGACAGCTCCGTCGCCGCGCGAAGGATTTGTTCAATCCCCTCGGCCGTAACCTGCTTTTCGAACCCGGCATTCTCGCTCGTGCTTCCGGCGATGACGCGGCCGTCGTTCCGTGGCACCACGTAGCCGTTATGCGCTCGCAGGACGCACTTCGGGGCATTTTGCGAAGGCTGCAGGGCGACGATCTGCCCGCGAACGGGACACGTCGGCGCGTAACGGGACATCCCGTCAACTCGGGCGGAGAAGCATCCCGCGGCAATAATCACATGCTTGGAGCGAAATGATTCGCCGCCAGCCACAACGCCATCACAGCGGCCGTTGCTAGTCAGGACTTGATGCACGGCCGTTCCGTGTCTGAGTTCGACGCCTTCGCGTTCAGCACCCGCAAGAACCGCAGGCGTCAAAACGCGCGGGTCAACAGAACATTCATATGGAAGCCATGCGGCCGCGGTCGCGCTCGTCGCAATGCTAGGTTCAATCTCGCGAGCTTGCGCGATCGAAACCGATTCGGTCGAAAGACCGGCGTCCCGATGACTCGCCGCCTCGCGGTCACGTTCACTCTCCCCATCAGGCCCGAAATAGAGTTTTAGCGTGCCATCGCTGCGGAATTGTGCCGCCAAGCCCGAAGCCTCTTCGATCGCTTCCACGAATCGCGGGTAACTTGCGAGGCTCATTCTGGCGAGCGGAAGCACGTGAATATCGTCCGCGGATTCCGGTTCCGGCGCGAGCATCCCGGCAGCGGCCCACGAAGCCTCCTGCCCGGGGACCTGGCGATCAATGATCAGAATACTGAGCTTGCGAGTTGCGAGTTCGAAGGCCAGCGACCCGCCAATAATTCCCCCGCCCACGATGATGGCGTCGAACGTCTTCACAAATTCATCTTATCAGGATTTCAAACCGAACCGCGGGCAGCGCGCCGCAATGCGAAGAGATCGTTCGGAAGCCGGAGCAAACACGGGTGTTTCGCTAAAACGTTTTGACCAGTTCGACGGAGACCAATTGCGCCTTCTGAGCCAGATTCTGCGCGCGGGTATAATCGGAGGCTTGCAGAGCTTCGCGTGCCTGTGCGATGAATCCTTGGATCTTCTCCACCATTTCTTGCTGCGTCGAGCTCAATTGGTGGACGCTAGCCTGTTGCAGATTTTTCTCGGCCTCGTTGATGCTGTCATTCGTCCGGTGTTCGTACGCGGCCTGATCCGCTTGGGAAATTTGCGGCGAAATCTGGGGTGGTGCCGGGCGTGACGCGGGCTCGGCCGGCGCTCGGTGTGCCGGGGCAGCCGTGTGAGGGCTGTGGTCAGGGGGCGGCGCGGGCTGTGAGGCTGTCACGAACGCTAATTCCAGGTCTCCAGGCTCGGCTTGGCGCACGTCGGGCGGCGGCGGAAGCGTGATTGGCTGGCGTCTAGGGGGGACCGGTTTCGCGACCACCGCGTGAACGGTCTTGTGACCGCAACCGGATGTGCCGGCAAATAGAAGCGATGCGACGGCTAGCAGTAACGGCGCACACCAACGCGCCGGAACCGCGAGTCCGTAGCCGAATGGGAAATGGCTGGGCACTTACATTTTCCCTTGCGCGAACGGTTTCGTGTAATCGCGCAGCTTCGGAACTGGAGTCTCGACGGAGCGGCCGAGCGGCAGCTCGATAGTGAAAGTCGTGCCTCGGCCGACCTCGGATACGAATTCTATCGAACCATTATGCAGTTGTACAAATCGAAATGTGTTTGCTAAGCCGATTCCCGTGCCCCCCGGCCGAGTGGTGTAAAACAGCTGAAAAATCTTGCCGCGGTCTTCCGCGCTGATTCCTTTGCCAGTATCCGAGATGCGAATCGCGGCCATCTCGCCGTCTTGCCGGAGGCCCACAGTGAGTTGTCCTCCGGGCGTCATGGCGTCGCAGGCATTCAAGATGAGGTTGAGCAGGCCTTGGTGAATGAGGTGGCGGTCCATCCGCACGGTGGGAAATGCGCTGGGTATCTCTTTCACGAGAACCACACCCGCGCGAGCGATCGAAGGGCGAGCGCCTTCAACGACATCGTTCAAAAGGCCAGCCACATCCGTTTCTTCAAGTTCGATCTCCACGGGCCGCGTGAAATCGAGAAAAGTTTTCACGGCGCGATCCAGGCGATCGATCTCATTGTCGAGCATGTTCACGGCCTGCTGCGGCTCCGCGTCTCCGGAAATACTTCCCTTGAGCACCTCGAGCCATACGCGCATGGAATTCAGCGGGTTCTTCACTTCGTGCGCGACGCCGGCGGTAACGCGCCCAATCGCGGCCAGCCGCTCGGAAACCTGGAGCTGCGAGCCCAACCGCTCGTAAGATTCGAGGTCGCGCAACGTGACCAGCGTCCCCATCTGCTCCCCTTTTTCAGCAATCTCCTGCGCACTAATTGCGATGCGCCGCGGGCCATTGGGGCTGTCGAGGCGCACCTCGGCGGATTCCACCGGCTCGATGCGGTCTCCCTGCAGCCGAAGCGCATCGCGCATCGGATGGCCGTGGCCAAAAATCTCGCCCACGCGCCTGCCAAGAATCGTGCCGGGCATCACGCCGAGAAATTTTTCGAGCGACGGACTTCCCAGCACGCAGCGCCCGTCCGCATTGAAGAGCAGGAGCCCGTCTTCGAGTCCCGACATCACTTGATCCAGATTTTCGCGGAGAGTGCTGAAGACTTCGCGGACGTCACGCAGTTGCTTTCCGATGTTGCTGATCTTCGTGCTGACCAGGCCCAATTCGTCGCCGCGTGCCACCGGCGCGAGATCGAATTTGCCGGCCGAAATTTGGTCGAGCTGAGCCGTAATCTGCTCCAGGGGCGCGAGGCCGATGCGGCTCAGGACCGCGGCGAGTAGCGTCGAGATCAACACGGCACCGAGCGCCACCAGACCCGCGTTTTCGAGCCCCGGGAAAATCTGCTCGCGGAGAAGAATCGAAGAGAGGCTCACGCGGACGTCGCCAAACGGAATGGAGCCAAGTTCAAATGGAATCGAAACCTCGTAGACACGCGGCGGCCCGTACAAAATTTGCAATTGCTCCAAAAAGTTGGCGTGGACGAGCAAGGATACGTTGGGCCGCTTGACGACGTCGTCGCCGCGCATCGTCGCGTCGCTCGATACCAGAATCTTTCCCTTCTGGTCGCTGATTGTGATTTCGTAAATCGTCGGTGAGTATCCCACCGCGGATTCGAGCAGTGTATTGAGGGCGCTGCTGTTGTCGAGCGAATTCTGAACGTAGAGGCGCAGGTCCGCGGCGCTGTCCGAATTGGGCGCTTCACCGTGCTCGGCCGAATCCGCCAATGCCTGGCGGCAACCGTCGAAGACTTGCTGGGCGACAAATCCGGCGCGTTCATTCGCCTGCCGGATGACGATGTTCGTCAGACGCGCCAAGTACAGCCACGACACGAGCGCGACGACCACGAGTACGACAAGAGAAGTCGTCAGCGTGAACTTGGTCTTAAGACTCAGTGGCATTCTTGTGCAGCACTTCGTACTCTTTCAGTTTGTTGTGCAGGGTTTTGAGGCTGATCCCGAGCAATTCGGCCGCGCGGGTTTTGTTTTGGTTCGTGGCTGCTAGCGTTTGAAGAATGAGTTCGCGCTCCGCGGCGTCCACCGTTGTTCCCACCGGGAAGCGCAGGCCCGAAAGCTCGGAAGATTCTGTCACCGCCGCGTGGCCGAAGTCGGCCGGCAAGTGCTGCCGGCCAATCGTGCCCCGGTCGCACGCAATCACGGCGCGTTCGATCACATTGCGCAGCTCACGCACGTTGCCGGGCCACGGATACGACTTGAACAGATCCATCACTTCGGCGCCGATGCTGGCCACCTGCCGCCCGTGTTTTGCGTTCACCTCTTTCAAGAGATATTCCACGAGCCCGGGCAAATCCTCTTTGTGATCGCGCAGGGGCGGCAAGTGAATGTGGAAAACATTCAGCCGGAAATAAAGGTCCTGTCGCAACTGGCCCTTGGAAACCGCCTGCTGCGGGTCCTTGTTCGTTGCGGCTAGCACTCGCACGTCAATCGGCGTCTCCGATTTGCTCCCGAGGCGCCGGACTTTGTGGTCTTCCAGCACGCGCAAAAGTTTTGCCTGCGTGGGAGCAGGCATCTCGCCGATTTCATCGAGAAGCAGTGTGCCGCCGTCCGCCAATTCGAAGCAGCCGAGCCGCCTTTCAGCTGCGCCGGTGAACGCTCCGCGCTCGTGCCCGAAAATCTCGCTCTCCATCAGAGATTCAGGAATTGCCGAACAATTGATAGCGACGAACGGACGCTCGGCGCGTGGAGAGAGTTGGTGAATCGTCCGCGCCGCCATTTCTTTTCCGGATCCCGTTTCGCCGGTGATGAGCACCGATGCCGTCGAGGGCGCGGCCATCTCGATCTGGTGCATGACTTCCTGCATCGGCTTCGACGCACCGACGAGACTTCCCAATTTCCCCGCGTCGCGCAGCTCCCGCGTGAGTGACGCGACGGCGCGTTGGTCGCGCAGCATCGCCACCAGGCGATCGAGCAGCGACTTCAGCACCGGCGGCTTCAACGGCTTTTCGATATACCAAAACGCGCCGGATTCAATCGCCTGCACCACGCGCTCATCGCTGCCGCGGCCCGTGATGATGATCACCGGAACTCCGTCTTTTTCTTCGCTGAGGCGCTCGAGGAGTTCGAGGCCGTTCATCCCCGGCAGCTCGACATCCGCGAGAATTACGCCCGGATGGAATTCGCCGATTCGCGCGAGGGCATCTTCACCGCTTCCAACGCCGAGAACCTCGTAATTCCAGCGGTGTAGAAGCGCTTCGTAGCCTTTTCGCGCATTTTCTTCATCCTCGACAATGAGGATGCGTAGGGGGGATAGATTCTCTGCCATGGTCAATCCCCGAATGTATCAGCAGGGGGCGGGAAAGCCAAGCCGAACGCGCCCCAGCTTTCCGCCGAGAGAGGCCTCCAGCAGAGGGGCGAAGGAATTTTCGATTGTTCGTTTCGCGATTCGGCCTTAACGGCTTCCGAGGGCGAGCGGACGGAGCAGCTCAAGCTCGAGTTTCGTGCCTTCGATCAGGTCGAGTTCCTGGCCGATGCCGGAAGCCGCGAGAAATCCCGCGACGCCCCCGACTGCGGCGGCCATCGCCGCGCCTTTGGGCCCGCCATTCACGGCGCCGGCGGAAGCGCCAATCGCTGCCCCGGCTGCAGCCGCCTGAAATTCCCGCGCGCCCGCGCTAGTTCGCGCTTCGATTTCGCCTTCTTTGTTCTCGCCGGGTTTGACGGAATGCTCCCCCGGCACTTGCGTCACTTCCGCGACGATCGGGAGCCGTCCGTTCGGCGCTTGAATATCATCGAAGCTCAGCCAAATGCGCGCGCGGCCGGTTGTTCCTCCGGGCTCAACGCGGCTTACGTGGCCGCGTACTTCCGCTCCTCTTGGGATGATCGTGCCATCCGGGGCGGTGAGCGGTTCGAGCGATCGTGTGGCAAAACGCTCGCCCGCCTTTGCATTTCTCGTGTTCATATCTTTTTGCAACGCGACGAGAAATCGCGTCCCAGTGGGAATCTCGGATGGCGATTCACTCGGTTGCCCAGTCGATTGGGTGACGGATGAAGTGGGGGATTGCTGCTGCGCTCGGAGGCTGGCGGGTAAGCAGACCGCACAAAGTAGAAACGTCAGCATCCAGTGAGTTGTGTTTCGCATATTTCCTCCATGACATGCGCCCTCGCGGGCGACGAATTTCAGCCGTTCTGTCTGCCGGTTCCACGCCGGTGGGAAGCCGGCAACAAATCAGATGCAGCATATCGCCGTCGTGTCACTCCAGAGATTCCTGGAGAGACGAGGATCATTCCGTGAGACACGCGCGTTTACCTTAGGCGGACGAGCGCCGGCAGCATCAGTTTCGAGCTCGCATCGCTAGCGCCAGCCTGAAATTCATTTCGTTCGCCGAAATACATTTCGAGGTTGGCACAAGTTTCCCGCATTGGGCTTTTGAACTGTTCCACATCGGCATCTTGCTTCGAATCAGATTGTTCCGAAGAGTCCGTAGAAATCCTGATTGTTCCGAATGTCGAATTGGGAATACATTCCCCTTCGGCGGAAGCGACAAGCATCACGCTAAGTCTTTCACAACGCGCCAACTGCGGCGATTTCCTGATTTGGTTCGCCGCTTGCACTCGAATTGGTAATTCACGGGATATTACGCAAAGGGGTGCCGAATTGAGCGCGAGCACTGACACAGTTGTGTTGGCCGACCGCCGAGCTACGATTGAAATCCTGGTTGTTGACGACGAAGACGCCACGCGACGCCTTTGCTGCGACGTGGCCAACGAAGCCGGATATAAAGCGTCGGCCGTCCCGACAACCGAGGCCGCCCTCGAAATCCTCGACGAAGAGCCGGTGGACATCGTCCTCACGGACCTGCGCGTCCCTCAACTCGGCGGGATCGAGCTCCTAAAACGTATTCGCGAGCATTATGCGGAGACGGCGGTGATTGTGCTGACGCAGTACGGCACGATTGATACCGCGGTAGAAGCCACGCGCCTTGGCGCCGCGGACTACGTCACGAAACCCTTCCGCATCGATGATTTGCGCAGCAAGCTCAAACGGCTCGTGCGTTCGCTCGAGATGGACAACGAAAATCGCGTGCTGCGGGAGCAATTGCGTACGCACCGGGATTTCGGCGGGCTGATCGGATTTTCCCAGAAGATGCAGCGCGTCTACAAATTGATCGAAAAAGTCAGCAAGCACAATTATCCGGTTCTGGTCCTGGGCGAGAGCGGCACCGGTAAGGAACTTGTCGCGCGTTCCATACACTATATGGGCTCGCGCCAGAACAAGCCGTTCGTTCCCGTGGATTGCTCGGCGCTCACGCCCACGCTGATCGAGTCGGAGCTCTTCGGCTATGTGAAGGGCGCTTTCACCGGCGCCGTGCAGAACAAACAGGGTTTGCTCGAAGCGGCCGACAGCGGCTCGCTTTTCCTAGACGAAATTGGCGATTTGCCGATCGACTTGCAGGCCAAGCTTTTGCGCGCCCTGCAGGAGCGCGAAGTCAAGCCCGTCGGTTCCACCGAACGCGTCACGATTTCCGCGCGAGTTATCGCGGCGACGAATCGCGACCTCGAAGGCGCCGTCCGCAGCGGTTCGTTTCGCCAGGACCTTTTTTTCCGCTTGAACGTTGTGCAAATTAATTTGCCGCCGTTGCGCGAACGCAAAACGGATATTCCTCTTCTCGTGAACGCGTTTCTTGAGAAATTCACCCAGATCGGGACGTGCATTCATACGATTTCGAGCGACGCCATGGCGCGCCTGATCGCTTACGATTGGCCGGGCAACGTCCGCGAACTGGAAAATGCCATCGAGCGCGCCGTGGCCCTCAGTTCCGGCCCGATTCTGCAGATCGCGGACCTGCCGTCAAATCTTCATTTCGGTTCTTCCGATCGCTTTCCGGAAAAGGACGAAATGATGCCGCTTGAGGAACTCGAGCGCCGAGCCATTCTTCGCGCGCTTCGCGAGTCCGGCGGCGACAAACTTGCCGCCGCGCGCATGCTCGGCATCGGCAAAACCACTCTGTACCGCAAGCTCAAGGAATACGGGGCGCAGTCGCTCCCCGAGAACCTGAGCGCGCCCCACTAACAAAGCCAGCTAACAAAACCACCTGTCTCTGCCGACGCGGACGGTCCGAACCTCCTAGCGAATCATTTCGTTTTGTATTGGCCGTTCCTATATAGGGACGGTCGGGTTTCAAAACGGGAACGCGCGCCGAGGCGTCCGTAGCCTGACCATCCCATTGACCTGATTACAAGCGGCTTAACTTCCCCGTGAGCTTGGTCAGAACTTTGCAGTAATACGCGTGGGGGATGTATGAAATACAACTCGCGTGCTATCCGCAGTACAGCCCGTCGTGTCATCGAGTATGCCATCACCATTTCCCTCGCTTTGCTTTGCAGCTACGGGATCATCAACGCACGCTGGTAGCTCCGTCGATGCGAGAGACAGTGGAATCCAGTAATCGCACGCCGGGATCACTCCCACCCAAGATGGGTATCGAAGAGTGTTCGATGATAGGGCAGCTCGAAGCCGAGCTTCGGGTCGTTCTCGACGCGGTTCCGGCGGGGGTGCTGCTGCTCGACCTGGCGGGGCGAATCCGATTTCTGAATCCTGCATTTGCGCAACTTTTCGGCCTCGATTGGCAGCAAGCGCGCCGGTCAGGCAAAATCGAGAATTTGGAGCTGCTTCTCGGGGATCGTTTGCGCACCGTGAAATCACTCTCATTTCGCTGGCGCGCGAGCCGCGACGGCGATCAGAAACCGGCCGTCGACGAGTTGGAGCTGTTGAAGCCGGCTTGTCGCGTAATCGAGCGTTCTTGCCGGCCGGTCGAAGATATTATCGGTCGTGTGGTGGCCTGGCTCGAAATCTATCAGGACATTACGAGCCGGCGTAATTTCCAATCGAATCTCCTGCAGACGGAAAAAATGGCGGCGCTCGGCCAGCTTGTCTCCGGCATCGCCCACGAGTTGAATAATCCGCTTACGGCGATCATGGGTTACGCTCAGCTTCTTCTCGGCCGCGGCCTGCCGCCCGTCCACCTCACCGAAACGAAGCACATTTATCAGGAAGCCGAACGGGCGCGCCGGATCGTGAAGAATCTCCTGTTCTTCGCGCGCGAGAATAAGCCCGAGCGCTCCCGCGCGAACTTGAATGAAATTGTCGAACGCACCCTCGCGCTGCGGAGCTACGAACTGAAAATCGAAAACATCATCGTCGAGACCTCTCTCGCGCGGGATCTGCCCCCGACAATGGCTGATCCATTCCAGTTGCAGCAGGTCCTTTTGAATTTGCTTGTCAATGCCGAGCAAGCGCTCTTGGAGAGCCGCGGCTCGGGCCACGTTCGCATCCGTACGTTCCGTTCCGCGGCGCAACGAGTCTCGATGGAAGTCGCGGACGACGGGCCTGGAATTCCTCCCGAGATCAGCTCTCGAATATTCGATCCGTTCTTCTCCACGAAACCAGCCGGCGTAGGCACGGGCCTCGGCCTTTCGATCGTTTACGGCATCGTCCAACAGCATGGCGGCGAAATCTCCTTTGAAAATTGCACCGGTGGGGGCGCGCGATTTCTCGTGGAGTTGCCGATTGTCACGGTGACTGCGACTGAGTCAACCAAGGAAGTGGTTCCAGAGGCAGCGCCGCGCCGAGGCTTGAGCAAAGGTTACATTCTCGTGGTCGAAGATGAGCCAACCGTCGCGCACCTCATCGCCGACGTCCTCACCGAGGAAGGCCACGACGTGGATGCCGTGCTCGATAGCCAGGAAGGCCTCGCGCGGCTTTCGCGGAATCGCTACAATGCCATTATTTGCGACCTGCGCATGCCGCGTCTCGATGGCCAAGCGTTTTACGAATCGCTCGTGCGCGCCGGAAGTCCACTGCGCGACAAAATTCTCTTCATCACCGGCGATACGCTCGCTCCGCGCACGCGCGATTTTCTCGACCCTCTTAATCTGCCCCACCTCGACAAGCCGTTTCTCCTCGAGGAGCTCAAGATTGCCGTGAACCGTCTCCTCGAAAAGGATGCCGCGGAAACTGGTGGCGGGCCATTCACGCGCCGCCACGAGGCAGCCGCAAACGGCTTGGAGGTCGAGAACACGCAGTGAAACGCATAAATCTAAGCCTCGCTTTTCCCGATCACCACGTTGTCCTCGGCCTTCGCGATCAGGCCGTGGCAATGGCCATAACGACCGCCGCGCAGGATCGGCCTCAGCGCATTCGATTTACCGTTTGCGGCAACTTGAGAGATCTTCGCGATTGTCTCCGGCGGGAGATTGCATCCGTCGCGCTTCTCGATGAATCCATACTGGACGCGGCGACTCTCGGCGAGACGTTGCTTCAGCTTACCGAATCATCGCCCGTCATCGTGCTCGCGGCCCCCCGGCGTCAAGCCGAACTCGCGCATTGGATTGCCCAAGGCGATGTCGAATTCGTTCCTAATGTAGGTGAATTTGTTTCACTGGCGGCCGCGTTCATCGCGCGCCGGCTTCGATGGGCCGAGCTTGCGGATTCACCGGTAAGCTTGCCGTGGGGCGAGCTGCCCCCGGACTTTGCGTCCATCCTGCGCCACGAGATCAACAATCCTCTGACGGGGATTCTCGGAAACGCCGAACTTCTTCTCGAGCATTCCCGCGATAAGCTCGCCCCGAACCTGCTGCAGCGCGTCGAGACTGTCTTCGACCTCGCCGTAAGATTGCGCGAGACGACGCGCCGCCTCAGCCACGCGTGGGAGCGGGAACAATCCGAAGCGCGATCTGCTTGAACCGCAGTTCCGCGCAGAAGTTTCTGCCGGGCCGAAGTTCCTAGCTGGATATCAGGGATGTGCAGAACGCGCAGCGGCGCGCCCCGATCGGAATTTCGCTCAGGCATTCCGGGCATTTCTTCGTCGTAGGATCCGCGGGTGGTTCGCGTTTGGCGCGCGCGATGAGCGCGTTGATTGGCAATACCACAAAGAAATACACGGCTGTAGCAACTATGACGAATGCAATCGCGGCGTTGACGAATTCGCCATAGAGGAACTTGCTGCCATTCAGTGTGAAGTAAAGTCCGGAGAAATCGGGCGCCTTGACCACCGCGGCAATCAGCGGCGTGAGCAAATCTTTCACGATGGCTGCCACCACCGAGCCGAAGGCCACTCCCATCACCACGCCGACAGCGAGATCGACAACATTCCCGCGCAATAGAAATTGCTTGAACCCTTTCATGATCGCCTCCTCCATCTATCCGAAGAAAATGCGTTGGAGTGAACTCCGTCACGCGCGCTCGCACCCGCCGCAATCTGTTCTCTGCGATGATTGCGGGCAAGCGCGAAATGATTCGTCAAGCTGACCCGGAACAAGTGCTGAAACCTTACATGAGGACCGATAACCGCGCAAGCATACCCCGGGTGTTCCCGCGTTAAACACGCCGGCTCGTCTGAAGCTATTTACATCGAGCGCGTCTTTACCTACCATGAGCGTTGCATTCGCCCCCTGGGCGCGCGAGCGGCCAGTTCTGCGTAACCAGGGCGGCGCAATCACTCATGGCCCGCGCTCCTAGAATTATTTTGATAGAACCCGGCGGTGCTCGCCGCGAAGTCGAAATTATCACTATGCCCTTCCGCATCGGGCGGCAGGCGGGCAACGAGCTGACCCTTCGCGACAGCCGCATCAGCCGCCAGCAGGCGCGCATCGTCGCCGCGGAAGGCGAGTACGTCCTCGAAGACATGGGCAGCCGCCACGGCACCTACGTCAACAGCGAAAAAGTTCTGCGCCACGAGCTTCGCCCCAAAGACAACGTCGACTTCGGGATGACGGATTCCTACCGCTTCATCTACGTCGGCGACGCGGCCACGCTCGAAGAGCTCATCGATAAAGTCGACGCGCCCGCGCCGACGCAATCCGGCTCACGCGAACTTCATCATCTCGGCGTTCTCCTCGAAGTAGCGCGAACGCTCGGCACCGGCTTGTCGCTAGAAGACGTGCTGACGACGGTCGTGGACGCCGCGATCGAACTCACGCGTACGCAGCGCGGCGTGCTTCTCCTCGCGGACCCCAAGGGCGAATTGACCACCACGGTCGCGCGCGACAACCAGCACAATTCCATCCCCCACAATCTCGTCCAAATTTCATCCGGCGTCTTGAAGCGCGTGGTGAACAGCCGCCGCGAATTGATCGTCAGCGATACCGGCGACGACACGGCCATGGGTCAGCAGGAAAGCGTCGCACGCCTCGAACTGCACACCGTCGTCTGCATTCCGGTCGAGAAGCTACCGCTCATCGAAGCGCTTGACGCCACGGTTTCCGCGCGTCAGGGCGAACTACTCGGCGTGCTGTACCTCGATAGCCACGTGGCCTCGAGCGCCTTCTCCGAACTCGATCGCGAAGTTCTCCGGACGCTTGCGCGGGAAGCGGCCAACGTCATCGAAAATGCGCGCCTCTTTTCCGCGTCACGCGACAAGGCGCGGCTCGACCACGAAGTCGAAATCGCCAGCCAGATTCAGCGCCAGCTTCTGCCCAAAGGATTTCCGTCGAAGCCCGAGTTCGAAGTCGACGGCTTCACGCTCGCCTGCCATTCCGTGGGCGGCGATTGTTACGATTTCGTCGAATTGACTGGCGGCCGGCACGGATTCTTCGTCGGCGATATTTCAGGGAAGGGAATTTCGGCGTCGCTGCTGGCAAGCGTGCTTCAGGGCGTCATTTACACCACAGCCGCGCTCGACGTGTCGCCGGCCGATCTCGTGGCGCGCGTGAACCAATTTTTCAGTGAGCGCAGCGCCGAGGAGCGCTACGCCACACTCTTCTACGGCGTCTTGGACATGGCCGGCAAAATCAAATACGTGAACGCCGGGCACGTTCCGCCGCTGATCCGGCGCAAAGATCGCTCGCTCGAAGCGCTCGAATCCGTGAATCTTCCCGCCGGTCTCTTTCCCGACACCGAGTTCACCGGCGCGGTCGCTCAAATGTTTCCTGGCGATTTCATGGTCATCTATACGGATGGCGTCACGGAAGCCACCAATGTTGCCGGCGAGCTTCTTGAGGATGCCGGATTGCGGAAGCTCCTCCAGGAATTCAGCGGCCAGACCGTTCAGGAACTCTCCGAAGCCATCCGCGCCGGCGTTCAGAATTTCACCGGCGGCGCGCCCCAATCTGACGACATCACCCTCGTCGTAATCCAGTTCCGCGGCAAACAAGCCTGAGGCTTGATCCAAATAGTTCCTCGCCGCTCGCCGAGTCGTGACTTTCTCGATCGACTTCATCTTTGAGAATAGCGAATCCCGGAACTCCATTCGTCCGCAATGATCCGACCACAGCTAGGGTATTGTCAGCTACGGGGATGCAAACTGCCCTGGCGGGAACTCCTCACGCGACTACACGACTAAGCGTTGACGATCAGTCCTTGGATATCGACGAACGCAAAAGAGAGGTCTGTAGTGCTCCCCACTAATTTAGACATTTAAGGCCTCGTTTTTTGGTACAGCTGCGAGAGCCGATAAGGCCTCGCGCGGAGTACGGTTTCCAACCCCGCGATCAGGCCGGTCGTGATTGTTCTCTTCGATTTAACGAGCGATCCATGCTCGCGCCTCCATATGTGCGGGATGGCGGCGTAAATCTGTCAATGCGACCGAGGACTGCCATTCAGCGTACGAAACAATCCCCGGCCTTGTCCGCAGGGCGATGAGTTCGGGGGTCGTAGACGCGTTCGGGCGTTGGGCCAACGATACTCTCGCCAATTCCGTCGTCAACGCGCAGAACTACCTCCGTATTTGTATCGAGAGTTGCTGTGAGTACTCATAGGAACGTGTACAAAAGTGGACTGATTGACTTCTGTTATTCAAATAGTTTTGTGGGGAGACGTATCGACGCGGCGAGGAGCGTCCTGGACAATGGCACTGAGACTTGATTCTCCCCGAAACGTCCACGATGTCCTCGCATGGAGATTATCCGCCGTGCACACGAGAGTTGGGGAGCGCTGGATCTGTATGAATCCGGAATGCGGCTGTGAGGTCTTTGTGGCGCGAACGGGCGAGTTTGAGGGCGCTTCGAATCCGCGCCGTTGCTCCGGCTGTGTCATAAAAAAACCGAATGTCCGACCTATGGACAAAGAACTCCCACCGGTCGCCAGTGACCGGACCGGCACTGAAGATGTTCAGGTCATTGCGACGCGGATCGATAGGCCCAAACTAGCCCATTTACATGACCTGAGACTAAAGCGGATGGAGGTTGGATGACATGATGTGGCATGATTTCCGGAGCGCGGGTAGCCTTTTAGCTAAAGCCTTTCTAGTTGCCGGGATTCTGTTGGTGCATTCTGGCCTGACGGATTCGACAGCAACAAGCTCCTTAGCCATTTTCGCGGGAAGTATGCTGGGAGTGGCCGGGATCACACTGCTTGGGTCGCTGTGGGAGCCAGCAAATTGCGCGAGAGCACTCCGCCGGCACGGCTGGCGCTTTCGAGTCTCGTAGCGTTGGCGAGGGACGCGATTCGGCCGGCGACACCGAGGCAAATATTTCGGTAGGACCTTTATCTTCGAGTTTACCCAAGAAGAATTCGCTGAAACGATTCCTCCGCCGCTATCCGCAGAATCTGCCCGTCTGCATGCAGCTTGGGCCATCAAGGGCGGACCGGCAAAGTTAGCCTACTATGACAACTATTTGATCGACGCTGACAGTCGAGTGATCCTAGCAGTGGAAGCCACGCCGGCGCGTTTTCGGCAAGAGACGATAGCCGCCTACAAGCAGTCGCAGCGAGCGCGCTACAAGATCGAAGCTCTGTTCGCCGAGCTGAAACAGCAGATGCGCTTGCACCGCGTGCGATTGCGGCGCACGCGGAATGTCACCGAGCAATTCCTGCTGGCGGCTGCCGCCCAGAACTTGAAACGGATGGTGCGCTTCCTCGCTCAGCGCGAAGCTCCAGAACTCAGTACGGCCTCAGAAGTAAGGCAGAACCGGGGCCGAAAGAGCGAGCGCGAGAAATCAAATCTAATCCATCGAAATGCCTATGAATCATCTTTGCGCGTCAGTTTTTCAACAGCCTCATCTGTTTCTGACCAAAGTAATTCGCAGAAATAGGGCACGTCAAATCCGATACTTACAGACGGCGTCGGAATAGGGTTTCTGGGCAGCCTTCGCAAGCACAACGGTAACCGAGCCCCTCTCATGAATGGTTTTGAACGCATTAACCGACTCGAAGTACATCCTCGGGAAACTCTTTCGGCTTCGTCCCTCGATCGTACAATTGTTGGATCAGGGGTTAACCGAACCTAGAATCGACGGAAGACACCAAGAACATTCTTCGGATTCCGGTGTTAGATGCAGTAGCGATCTAACGCGCTTCAATATCGAGTGCGCGGACTAAGAGTTGAAAGTTTTATACATCCGATTAGGGGAGGAATTTGTAATGTATAAGTTGACATTCATTCGAGCACTCGTTTCTGCAATCTTCTTAGCATTAGGGCTTTTTTCGCTGGCGTCTCCTGCTTCTGCGCAAATCTCGGTGGGCATCTCGGTCCACGTGGGGCCACCCGCATTGCCAGTTTACGTTCAGCCTGCTTGCCCGATCGAAGGCTATATCTGGACGCCGGGTTATTGGGCCTACAGCGGGGGCTATTACTGGGTGCCGGGTGTCTGGATTAGCCCGCCGCGAGTCGGCGTCCTGTGGACCCCAGGGTACTGGGGCTGGGGCGGAGGAGTTTATGCTTTTCATGCCGGCTACTGGGGACCGCACGTGGGTT
>Ga0302325_10001328_pt1 | contig 63506 bp, 71 predicted proteins | sample Palsa_T0_2_FD_201948 | JGI IMG/M metagenome (GOLD analysis project Ga0302325, IMG submission 201948) | Peat permafrost microbial communities from Stordalen Mire near Abisko, Sweden - Palsa_T0_2 | ecosystem: Environmental > Terrestrial > Soil > Palsa > Peat permafrost | place: Sweden: Abisko...
CGGTATCGAGCTGACGCATGTGCCATATCGCGGGGCGGCCCCAGCGTTGACGGACATGTTGGGAGGTCAGGTTCAGGTGATGTTCGACAATGCGGCGTCTTCGATGGCGCATATTCACGCCGGGCGGCTGCGTGCGCTCGGCGTGACGACGGCAACGCGGGTCGACGTGTTGCCGGACGTACCGTCGATCGGCGAGTTTGTTCCGGGATACGAAGCGAGCAACGTCAATGGCGTCGGCGTGCCGGCCAAGACGCCCGATGACATCGTTGTGAAGCTCAATAGTGAGATCGACGCTATCTTGGGAGAACCGGCGATCAAAGCGCGATTTGCCGAATTGGGCGGCGCGCCGATGGTCGGCTCTCCGGCGGATTACAGGGCATTCCTCACCGCCGAAACTGACAAATGGGCCAAGGTCGTGAAAGCAGCGGGTCTCAAACCGGGCTAGGCCGAAAGCGCGATCGACCGATCGAAAATTGCAGTCACGCTGCCTTCAACAGCTCCTGTACCAACGGCCACGGATCGGGCGCCAGATTCTTGAACGGCGCCCAATCGGCTTCCTGCATCCGGTCGAAGATCGTTGATTTCACAGACGGCCGCTCGCGCACCCGCGACCACCAGTCGACGATAGCTGGCTCGCGTTGCCACATCGCGCCAAGCTTCAAGAGTTCGAGCCGCAGGATATAGGGGATCACGGCGCAGTCCGCATTGCTGAAGGCGTTGCCGGCGAGGAAAGGGCCTCGTTTGAGGTCGTCGGCCATCCACGAGATCATTTTCTGGTGTTGATGGAGGGCGTCGATGACGAACTCCGATTCGAGACCGCGCTCAATCACGCTTCGCTTATATTCGGCCCGCCGTTTGAGCGGCGCCTTGTTGATCTCGGCGAGCCATGCCTCCCGGCTCATTTTAAGGAAGCGCGGCCGGAAAGCCGTGGCAAACGTCATGATCGTGCATGCGTTATGCATGTATTCGTCGATCAGCTTGTTGTAGAGCCGGACCCGGTGGCGGGCGACCGGATCAGCCGGCATCAGGGGTGGGCTCGGGAACGCTTCGTCGATGTAATAGAGGATCAACGAGGATTCGATGATCACGTTGCCGTCGTGGACCAGCGTCGGCACCACGCCGTTTGGATTGAGCTTCATATAGGCCGGGTCGTTCTGGTCGCCTTGCAGCGTGAGCAGGTGTTCGGTGAGCTTCTGTCCCTTTTCCGCAAGCGCGATACGGACCTTCTGTGCGCAAACGGAATTGATGTTGTGATAAAGCTCGAGCATCGTTTCCTCCCGATTTTTGTTAGGCGGCAAGTTGTTATGCAGCAAGTCGTTATGCAGCAAGTCGTGTGCGATCGTGCGGCTGGCCAAAATCGACCGGCGTGCCTTTCGGAATGATCATTGTCGGGTTCACGCGCGGAATCGAATAGTAATTGATGACGTAGTGGCGCGGCTTCACGGTGTCGGCGACGCCCGGCACCTGATAGAGCTCGCGCATGTAGTTCGACAGGTTCGGAAAGTCGGCGATGCGCTGCCGATTGCACTTGAAGATTGAGAAATAGGCGACGTCGAACCGCACCAGCGTCGGGAACAGCCGCCAATCGGCTTCGGTGATCTGATGGCCCACCAGATAGCGCTGCTTCGACAGCCGCGCCTCCAGCCAGTCGAGCGTCGAGAACAGGCCGTCATAGGCCTCATCGTAAGCGGCTTGCGTCTTGGCGAAGCCCGAGCGGTACACGCCGTTATTGACGTTGTGATAGACGCGCTCGTTGACGGCATCGATCTCGGCGCGCAACGCCTGCGGATAGTAATCGGTACGGTCGCCGGTGATCCCGTTAAACTCGGAATTGAGCATCCGGATAATTTCGGACGACTCGTTATTGACGATCTTCTTGGTCTTTTTGTCCCATAGCGTCGGCACCGTCACCTTGCCGGTGTAATGCGGATTGCTCGCGACATAAGCTTCATAGAGGTAATGAAAGCCGTTGACCCCATCGGGTGTGCAGTCCGGAAAGCGCGGGTCGCGTTCGTAGGTCCAGCCTTTCTCCTTGATGCCGGGGATCGCGTAGGCGACGGTAATCAGGCCGTCGAGCTTCTTTAACGCGCGGTAGATCAGGGTGCGGTGCGCCCACGGGCAGGCGTGTGCGACATAGAGATGATAGCGGCCTGGCTCGGCCTTAAAACCCGATGAGCTGTCAGCGGTGATGCGATTACGGAATATGCTGTCGATGCGGTTGAACTGGCCGGATTGGCCGGTCTCCTGTGGCAGCTCGCCGTCGGTCCATTGACCGTCGATAACAACACCCATATTCGCGCTTCCTTTGATAACCGGGCGGCTGTCTTTTAACACAAGGCCGCTCGCGTTGAGCGCCCGCCAACGGGAGGGAGCGTAGCCGATAATGCACCGGCTTCGACCTTGATTTGGCTGCTTATTGTCCTATCTCCGAGCCAATAAACGCCGCTGGGGAGAACCATGACGATTGCCGAGGACAAGGTGACCGAGAGCCGGCCGTTCGAGGCTCAACCGTTTCAGGCCGATGTCGCCAAGCTCCTGCACCTGATGGTGCACTCTGTTTATGCCGACAAATCGGTGTTTTTGCGCGAACTGATCGCCAACGCCGCGGATGCGTGCGAGCGGCTGCGCTACGAGGGGATTACCGACCCAAAGCTGCTCGGCGACGATTTCAAGCCGCGCATCACGCTGACGGTCGATGCGGAAGCCAAACGCCTGACCGTCGAGGATAACGGCATCGGCATGAGCCGCGAGGAACTCGCGGAATCGCTCGGTACTATCGCCCGCTCCGGCACCAAAGCCTTCCTCGACCGCATCGAGGCCAAACAAAGCGAAAAGCAAAGCGAGGAGCAGTCGGCGCTGATCGGACGGTTCGGCGTCGGCTTCTATTCTACATTCATGGTGGCAGACAAGGTCGAGGTCGTCTCACGCCGGGCCGGGTCGGAGACCGCCTGGCTATGGTCGTCGGACGGAAAGGGGACCTACGCGATCTCTCCGGTTGCGCTTTCGGAAGCGCCGGCGCGCGGCGCCCGTGTCGTGCTGCATTTGCTCGATGATGCCCGGTCTTATGCCGAGCGGGCGACGATTGAGCGGCTGGTAAAGGCGCAATCAGGCCACGTGCCGGTCCCGATCGCGATTGTCGAGAAAGCGGGCGAGCAGCCGGCCGAGATCACCGACGGGGCGGCGTTGTGGACCAAGCCGAAATCCGAGATCAGTGCGGCGGACTACACCGATTTTTATCGAAGAATCAGCGGCCAATTCGATGAGCCGGCCGCCACCGTCCACTACCGCGCCGAGGGCCGGCAGGATTACACGACGCTGCTGTTCGTTCCGGGCTCGCGACCATTCGATCTGTTCGATCCGGATCGCAAGGGCCGCATCAAGCTTTACGTCAAGCGTGTCTTCATCACCGACGAAGCCGAGATTTTGCCGCGCTATCTGCGTTTCGTCCGCGGCCTGGTCGACAGCGACGATCTACCCCTCAATGTGTCACGCGAGAAAATCCAGGAAAGCCCGCTCCTTGCAGCGATCAGAAAGGGCGTGACCGGCCGCGTGATCTCTGAGCTTGAGCGGCTCGCTGACAAGGAGCCGGAAAATTTCGCGAAAATCTGGGACACGTTCGGTGCGGTGCTCAAGGAAGGCATTTACGAGGATTTCGAACGGCGTGACGCCTTGCTCGCTCTGGCGCGCTTCAAGAGTACGGCCTCCGCCGGCTCGTGGCGTACGCTGAAAGATTACGCCGGCGCGATGAAAACCAATCAGACCGCGATCTACTATCTCGCCGGCGACGATATGGCGCGGTTGGAAAACTCACCGCAGCTTGAGGGTTTTCGCGCCCGCGGGGTCGAAGTGCTGTTGCTGCCGGACCCGGTCGATAGCTTCTGGGTGATGTCGGGCATCGGCTTCGACGGCAAGCCGTTCAAGTCGGTTACCCAGGGCGCCGCCGATCTTGCGCTCATTCCGCGCACCGACGCCGAGGAGGAGGCCGCGCCCGAGGTTGAGGAGAGCGTCAAAGGCTTCCTCGCTTTCGTCAGAGCGACACTGGGTGATGCAGTGGCCGATGTTCGCGCCTCGGACCGGCTCACGGACAGCGCGGTGTGTCTGGTCGCGCCGGACTCAGGTCCCGACCGGGCGCTCGAGCGCATCCTTGCCGGCGCGGGACGGCTGGGCTCCGCCTCAAAGCCGATTCTGGAGATCAATCCGCGCCACGAGACGGTTGCTGCACTCGCGGCGCTCGGGGAGGGAGAGCAGGAATTCAAGCAGGACGCGGTGCATCTGTTGTTCGATGAAGCAAGAGTGCTCGATGGCGAGCGCCCGGCTGATGCAAAGCTGTTTTCCGAGCGTCTTGCGCGCGTGCTGGGACGGGGGCTGCGGTAAGCTGGTCATCATCCGCGAGGCCCTTCGCGGATGATGACAACTTGAGGACTATTCCGCGGGCGTCGCCGGCGCGTGGTGCGGCGCAAGCTGCGCCGGAATCTCCACCGGCTTGCTTTCGTCCGCAGGCTCGAGGTCTGGTGTCTTGCCGCCTTTCAGCCGGAAGTAGATCTGCGAGCCGATCAGGATCGCGCACATGGCAACGAAGACCGCGCTGATTGGCCGCTGCACGAACACCGTGATGTCGCCGCGCGAGATCAGCATGGCGCGGCGGAAGTTCTCTTCAAACCGCGGGCCGAGCACGAAGCCGAGCAAAATCGGCGCCGGATGGAAGCCAAGCCGCAGCAGGACGTAGCCGAGCATGCCGATCACGACGACCTCGCCGACCTGGAAAAAGTCGTTGTTGGCGGCATAGACGCCGATGCAGACGAAGAACATCGCGCTCGGATAGAGATACTTGTAGGGGATCGCCAGCATCTTCACCCAGATGCCAATCAACGGCACGTTGAGCAGCACCAGCATGATGTTGCCGATCCAGAAGCTCGCGACGAGGCCCCAGAAGATATCCGGATGCTGCGAGATCAGCTGCGGGCCGGGCACGATGCCTTGAATCATCAGCGCGCCGAGCAGGAGCGCCATGACGGCATCGCCGGGGATGCCGAGGCTCATGGTCGGGATGAAGTCGCCCTGCACCGAGGAATGCGTCGCGGCTTCCGGGCAGACCACGCCCTCGATCAGGCCGGTGCCGAATCTCTCGGGATGTTTCGAGATTTTCTTTTCCGTCGCATAGGCGACGAAAGACGCGATGGTCGGCCCGGTGCCGGGAATGAGCGCGCACAGGCTGCCGATGATGGTGCCGCGCCACATCGGGAAGAACGCCTGTTTCAGGTCCTGCTTGGTCGGCCGCATGTCCTTGAATGTGACGTTGGTATAGCGCGTATTGATCGGCGCGACCTGATTGACGCTTGACATGAACTCGGCGAGGCCGAACAGGCCGAGCGCCAGCGCGATCAATTCGATGCCGTCGTCGAGTTCGGTCATGCCGAAGGTGTAGCGCTCCGAACCGGTTTCAAGGTCGGTGCCGACCGAGCCGAGGAACAATCCCACCACGGTCATCGCCACGCCCTTGAGCGGCGAGCCGCGCGCCAGCGTCGATCCCGCAAGGAGCCCGAGCAGCATCAGCGAGCAGACTTCGGCGGGACCGAATTGCAGCGCCGCCCTCACCAGGAGCGGCGACAGGAAAATCATCTCGGTGATGCCCCACGAGGCGCCGACGAACGAAGCAAATACCGTGAGGCCAAGCGCGACGCCGCCGCGCCCCTGCTTGGTCATCGGAAAGCCGTCCAGACAGGTCACCGCGTGCGGCGGATGACATGGCAGGTTGAGCAGAATGGAGCAGATCGCACCACCGTATTGAGCGCCGTACATGACGCCGCCCAGCATCAGGATCGCGGCGACCGGCTTCATGCCGAACGTCAGCGGCAACAGGATCGAGATCGTTGCGAGCGGTCCCATGCCCGGCAGCACGCCGACCATGTTGCCGACCAGAACGCCGACGAAACACCACAACAAATTGTGCGGCTCGAGCGCGACACCGAAGCCGTACCAAAGATCTGTGAGTGCGGTGGAAATCACAGGCCGCCCTTCCACGTGAAAATCGGCATCGGAACCTGCAAGAAATAAGAGAACAGGCTGACGCCGAAGATTGTCACTACAGTGGCTAAGACAAACGTGCCTCTCCACGTCGCATTCTTGTCACCAAGCGCGGCGATGAACACGCAGGCGAAGGTGCCGGGGGCCATTCCGAAGTAACGGCCGAAGAAAATGAAGAGTACCGGGCTCATCAGGATACAAAGCCACGCCCACCATTGCGGTTTCTCCGGCAGGATGCGCTGGTCTTCTTGGCTGTCAGTCGGCCCCAGCGCAACGGCGGCGATGGCAATGCCGACCAGAACCAGGATCACACCGAGCGCCGTCGGCAGGAAACCCGGGCCCATATGCATGAGGGTGCCGGCTCGGTACGTCGCGCCTTTGAGCGCGATGCCGAGCCCAAGCAGTATCATTAAACCGCCCGCATAGAAATCGCGCTTGTGCACGAGGTCGCGGAGGGGATTGGCGGAAGATTGCAACGAATTCCTCCCGGCCGTCGTCGGGGCCATTTACTACTCGCCCCATTTTCCGGAACGAGAACTACAATAAAAGTCGAAAATTCCCGCAGCGACGCGGTGTCGCGGCCTCTCTTCGCCCCCATGATACACGCGCGGTCATCGCGCTGGGAGAGTGCCTGCATTCGACAGGCCCCAAACGATATATGGGGGCGGGTTTAGGCGCAACTACCATGTCCAATAGCATGGCTCTTGGGTGCTCTGCTTACGGTTGTGCCGGCGCGTTTTGGGTTGCTGTTGCCAATATCATCCCGATCTGGAGTTCCGTGCCCGTTACGGGTGTTTTGCCAAGCCCACGGCCAATGGATTTGAATAGTCAGTTCCTGTTAGTGAAAATCCCGGCTTTTCACCGGAAGCGCAGTATCCCCGGTCGGCAGCGGGCCGCCGGAAAGTTTCGGCGAGAACAGATCGCCGCCTTCGCGCAGCCAGGGCAGGTGGGCGGAAAGATCGACGAAGCTCTCCGCGACGACGTGGATGACAAGGCCGACCCGTTGCAGGCGGCCACGCACGGCGAGAAAGCGCGCTGTCATCACGGTGCGGCGGTTTTCGCCAAAGGTTTTTGGCCAGACGATGATGTTGGCGGGGCCGGTTTCATCTTCGATGGTCAGGAATACGACGCCTTTCGCCGTACCAGGGCGCTGCCGTATCAGCACCAGGCCGGCAACGGTGACGAGCGAATCCTGCGCAAGCTCCTCGCGGCACAGTTCGGCATTGCGGACGGCGCCGAGCGCGTCAAGACGGTCGCGGAAAAAGCGCACCGGATGCGCTTTGAGCGACAGCCCGGTCGCGACGTAATCCTCGACAACGTGTTCGCTGAGCGGCATGCCAGGCAATGCGACGGCCTCTTCCGCAAAAAGCTCGTCGCCAAGATGCGGCCCCAACAGCGGTAGCGGATCTTCAATTTTGACATTGGCAGCGCGACGCGCGGTGCTGATCCCGATCACGTCGAGCCGGCGCGCGGCCCACAAGGCTGCGCGGCGGTCGAAACCCAAAGAACGGAAGGCGTCGGACTCGGCAAGTCGTTCGATAGTGAAGCGCGACACCCCGGCAATCGCGGCGAGCCGCTCGATCGAGGCAAAACCATTGCCGCGCGCGGCGATCAGTTTTTCCAGTTCCTTCTCAGAGAGTCCGCTAACCAGGCGAAAGCCGAGCCGAACCGCGTGCTTGCCGTTTTCGGCGGCCTCAAGCGTGCAATCCCAGCCGCTATTGTTTACATCGACCGGGCGAACCTCGACCTCATGGGCGCGGGCATCGCGCACGAGTTGCGCCGGTTGGTAAAAACCCATCGGCTGGCTATTGAGGATGGCGGCACAGAACACTTCCGGATAGTGGCATTTGATCCACGCCGAGGCATAAACGAGGAGTGCAAAGCTTGCCGCGTGGCTTTCCGGAAAGCCGTATTCGCCGAAACCCTTGATCTGATTAAAGCAGCGTTCGGCAAAAGCGCGTTCATAGCCGCGGCGCACCATGCCGTTGATGAATTTGTCCTCGAAGAGATGAACGGTGCCGTTGTGACGGAAAGTCGCCATGGCACGGCGGAGACCGTCGGCTTCGTCTGGAGTGAATTTCGCCGCGTCAATGGCGATCTGCATCGCCTGCTCCTGAAACAACGGCACGCCAAGCGTTCGCTTGAGGACTTCTTTCAGTTCGTCGCGCGGGTACGATGGGTGAGGGGATGGATAATCGGGATCTTTCCCTTTTTTCAAATCGTCGCGCCGTTTCAGATAAGGATGCACCATGTCGCCCTGGATCGGCCCCGGCCGCACGATCGCCACTTCAATGACGAGATCATAGAAACATTCCGGCTTGAGCCGCGGCAGCATCGACATTTGCGCGCGGCTTTCGACCTGAAATACGCCGATGGAATCGGCGCGCGACAGCATTTCGTAAACCGCGGGCGCATCGTCAGTCCCGTCTTTTGGAATGCTCGCCAGCGAATAGTCCTTGGCATAGTGCATCTTCAGAAGATCGAGCCCACGCCGCAGACAGCTCAACATGCCGAGCGCGAGCACGTCGACCTTCATCAGGCCGACCGTATCGATGTCGTCCTTGTCCCATTCGATGAACTTGCGCTTGTCCATGGCGGCGTGGCCGATCGGCACCGTTTCGTCGAGCCGTCCACGCGTGAGCACGAAGCCGCCAACGTGTTGGGACAGATGGCGCGGAAATCCGAGCAGCTCTCTGGCAATCACAATGGCTTGCCGGATTGCCGGATTGGCCGGATCGAGCCCGGCTTGGCGAATGTGATCGTCGGGCAGACCGTCCTCGGAAGAGCCCCACACCGTCTTGGCCAGCGCCGCGGTGATGTCTTCTGTCAGTCCCATCGCCTTGCCGACTTCTCGGATGGCGCGGCGGGAGCGGTAATGGATGACCGTGGCGCAGATCGCCGCGCGATGCTCGCCGTAGCGCTTATAAATGTACTGAATCACCTCTTCGCGGCGCTCGTGTTCGAAATCGACGTCGATGTCGGGCGGTTCGTTACGGTTTGCTGAAATGAAGCGGGCAAATAGAAGTTTGCTCTCGTTTGGATTGACCTCGGTGATGCCGAGGCAATAGCAAACCGCGCTGTTCGCGGCCGATCCGCGGCCCTGGCAAAGAATCTTCAATTCTTTGCGCGCGTAGGCGACGACGTCGTGAACGGTGAGAAAGTAACGAGCGTATTTGAGCGTGGCGATAAGAGCGAGTTCTTCGTTCAAACGTTTTTTGACGTCGTCCGGTATGCCGTAAGGAGAAAGGTCTTTCGGATAGCGCTCGGCAGCGCCGGCCCAAGTCAAATCTTCCAGATGCTGCTGGGGTGTCTTGCCCGGCGGTACCGGCTCTTCAGGATACTCGTATTCTAGCTGGCCAAGTGAGAAGTGACAGACTTCAGCGATTTCGATCGTGCAGCTAATGGCATTTGGGAATTTTTTGAACAGCCGCGCCATTTCCTCTGGCGGCTTGATGTGCCGCTCGGCATTGATGGTGAGCCGGAAGCCGGCCTCGGCGATGGTGCACTTCTCGCGGATACAGGTGATGACGTCGGCAAGTATCCGGCGTTCAGGCGCGTGATAGAGCACGTCGTTGACGGCGACGAGCGGCGCACCAAGCTGCTCACCAAGCTCATTCAACAACGCAAGACGGCGCGGTTCATCGCCGCGATGGTAGTGCGCGCCGGCAAGATAAGTGCGGCCGGGTGCGGCGCGGACGAGAGTGGCGAGGCGGGAGGTGAACTCATTCTGCTCATCCCCGCTTTCGCGGGGATGAGCGAATAAATCCAGTGGCGGCAGGGCGATAAAAATCTGCCCCTCGCTGGCGGAAAGAATGCCATCGAAAGTTAGACGACATTCGCCTTTGCCAACCTTCTTGGCTCGCTGGTTGCAGTCGGTGAGCAAGCGGCAGAGGCGGCCGTATGCTTCGCGATCGGTCGGATAGGTCAACACCTCGAAACCATCGACGGTGACAAGCCGTGTGCCGACGATGAACTTGATCGCTTCTCGTTTTTTCCATTGACGATAGGCCCGCACTACGCCGGCAAAAGAATTGCGGTCGGCAATACCGATGGCGGTGAGGCCGATTTGCTCGGCGGCTGCGACCATTTCCTCTGGATGCGAAGCGCCGCGCAGGAATGAAAAACTGGTCGTTACGGCAAGCTCGGCATAAACGGTCATCGGTGTTGCTCACGCAAACAGCCCGTGCACGAACCAGTTTGCCTGCGCCGTCTCGCGGCCGTAGATGCCCTCGCGGTAAAGCCAGAACCGATGGCCGCAGCGGTCTTCAACAAGGTAATAATCTCGGGTCAGAACATTTTTCCGCTCATCCCCGCGAAAGCGGGAATCCAAGTCTGGGTCCCCGCTTTCGCGGGGACGAGCGGGCAGGGGCATCTGCCGCCACCATTCGCCGGCGATGCGCTCCGGCCCTTCCGCGCCGGTGATTTCATGGGTTTCGCCACGCCAGTAAAATCGTCGCGGTGGACCATCGGGCACCAGCGCCGTCACTTTGGCCGGTTCGGCGCGCGGCAGCAGCAGGAGCGGGCGTGGCTGCTCCATTGCCGGCCATGCGGAAGCTTCGCCGTTCAGCGGCGGCAGAATTTCGGCGCGTTCAGGAATGTGGCTCTCGACCGGCTCGAAGCACCGCACGCTTTGCGGGCCGAGCCGCTGGCGCAGCGCATCGATCAGCACCGCGTATCGTTCGGTGCGATCGTCATCTTCGCTGGCCGGGGTAAATTCGGTCTGCCGCGCCGGCATCGGCTCAGCCTGGGTAATGGCAAGGCCAATCGTTTCAAAGCCGAAGCCGGCCTCGTTTGCCGCCGCCAGCGCCTCGAGTTTCAAGTCAATGAGCCGCGCCACATGATCGGCGCTGCGTGTCGGGAGCGTCAGCGCGATGTCGATGCTCTCCACCGCGCCGTCGACATTATAGAGACACAGCCGCAATCGCCGCGCGCCAACGTCGTCGCGGGTCAGCACGTGGGTCAGCGTCCCCATCAGCCGTCTGGCGTAAGCGACGATCGCCTGCTGGGTGAAGATCGGTTCAATCAGATAGCGCAGTGCGTGATAGACCGGCGGCGCGATTACGGGCTTGAGCGGCTCGTCGATACGGCCGAGCGCCTGATCGAGGCGGCGCAGCAATTTATTGGGAAAGCGCGCGGCAAATGGCGCGCGCGGCTTGTCGAGCAGCGCGCCTACGGTTTTGAAGCCGAGCCGGCGCAGTGTGGCGCGAGTATCCGGCGCGAGCCGCAGCGCTGCGATCGGAAGCGGCGCCAACGCTGCGGTTTCCTGTCCCGGCGGCAAGACGAACAAGGGCGAGGAGTGAAACCGCGATAGCGCCCAGGCTGCGCCGGCAGTATCGGCAACGGCGATCTGGGCGGGAAAGCCGAAGTTTTTCAGAAGCCGCGCAGCAAGATCAGCAATCAGCTTTTCCTCGCCGCCGAACAGATGGCTTGCGCCTTCGACATCGAGGAAAAATCCGTCGGCGCCGTTGTCTTCGCTCCATGGGGAAGCGGCCGGCGCGTAATGCGTCGCCCACAACGCAAGCTTTTGCAGAGCGTTGTCGTCGGCCGCGGGTTCGGCGGCCCGCACTTGCAGGAATCCGACTTTCGCCCGAGCATCGGCAAGCGGTTCACTGACGGTAAGGCCCAGGTCTTCCGCCGCTTGGTTCAAGGCGGATATACGCGGACCGCCGCTTGAAGCAACGATCAGGACGAACGGTTCATCAGGCGCAACGGGTTTTTCGCAACGGCGCTTCGCTTGCGCTGCGAGCATGCGAAGGATGGGCCACCGCGGCAGGAAAACTGAAACGATGCGCGACATGATCGTACTCCACTACCCATTGACCAGGCCGTCCGTTGCGACAGCGTTCGAGATGCAGGTGCCAACGCGGACGCACGATGAGCCCGAAACGATCGCGTGCGGCTTCCGCGGTGCCGATGTGCCAGCGTGTGGCCGCCGCGCTCGATTCCAGCGTCGGCGCCGGCCGCAGCAAAAAAAGCGGCAAGCCGGTGTCGCTTGAGGCGAGTTGCAACCGCTGGCTGGTTCGCAGATCGAGCTTGTCGATGGCGCCGATCACGGCGGCAGGCACGCTCGAATGCAGCGCTTCCTTGATCGCCCAAAGCGTTTCTTTGCGATCCGCGGTCTCGACCAGGATCAGACGGGTTGGATCGAGGCCAAGCGCGGTTAGACCGTGGCCATGCAATCGTCCGTACGGACGGCGGCCATAGGCTGGGGTGACGCAGACCAGCAGGCGAGGTTTCAGCAAGCGGCCGAGAATTGCCGCGATGAAGCCGAAGGCGGCCGCAGCCGAGGCTTCCGTCTCCGGCACGACTTCATGGAGTGCACCGCAGGTCAGACCGCCTTCCGGCAGGTGGGAATCGAGCGTGGCCAGGCCGAATGGCAGGCTTTTGTGCGTTCCCTCAATGCGGGGCAGTAAGCGGCGCAATTCGTCAATGACGACGGCGCGATGATCCCGGCACAAAAATGTAGTTTTCTGAAGCATTTAGCCGTCTCTTGGCCGTGTACTACTCTGTACATATTCTTTGTATGTTCTATTCTTTGCATACTAGAACAAAATAGGAACATTGCCAAGAGCCGAATAGTCCCTGTGGCCGGTGGGACAAAGAGCCTCTACCTGTCTTACTCGCGTTGCTTTGCGCGAGCGCGATGACGCATACGTTTGCTCATCGCGGAAAGAGGTGCGCCATGCCGGAAGCCGACAAGGAAGGCGAACGCTACTCCATCGAGAAGCCGCAGCAAACGCCGGGCTTTTTCCTCAAAGGCAGCCATCAGCTCGATTGGGGCATGAAGAACCGCATGGCGCGGGTGTTCGATCCGACATCCGGCCGCACCGTGATGCTGGCGGTCGACCACGGCTATTTCCAGGGCCCGACCACCGGGCTCGAGCGGATCGACCTTTCCATCGTGCCGCTGTTGCCGGATTGCGATGCGCTGTTTTGCACCCGCGGCATCCTGCGCTCTGTCATTCCGGCGGAATGCCAGAAGCCGATGGTGCTGCGCGCAAGCGGCGGCCCGAGCATCCTGCGCGAGGAATTGTCCGACGAACAGATCGCCATGGATATGGATGACGCGATGCGGCTCAACGCTGCCGGCGTCGGCATCCAGGTCTTCATCGGCGGCGAACATGAGACCCGCTCGGTGCACAACATGACCAAGCTGGTCGATGCCGGCTTGCGCATCGGCATTCCGGTGATGGGTATTACCGCGGTCGGCAAGAACATGGTGCGCGACGCCAAATATTTCCGGCTCGCCTGCCGCATCATCGCCGAGCTGGGCGCGCAATACGTCAAGACCTATTACGTCGAGGAAGGTTTCGAGACCGTCACCGCCACATGCCCGGTGCCGATCGTGATGGCCGGCGGCAAGAAGCTGCCGGAGCTAGACGCACTGACCATGGCCTATAACGCCGTGCAGCAGGGCGCAGCCGGCGTCGACATGGGCCGCAACATTTTCCAGTCGGACGCACCGAAAGCGATGATCGCGGCCGTCGGCGCCGTCGTGCACAAGAACATGAAGCCAAAGGACGCCTTCGACCTGTTCAAGACCTTGAAGGCGAAGAACAATGCGGTTGCCGAAGCCGCCGAATAAACGGTTTGCACAAAAAAGAAAGTAGCGAGCCGTGACTCCATACTAACGCGGCTCGCTACTTTATTTGCTCGTCGATTTAAGCATGATCCGGAAAAGTGGAAACCGGTTTTACGAAAAGATCATGCTCAATCAGAATGCTAGAGCGACAATCGATTCAATATAAACGACTTCGCTCTAGCGGCGCATGGGTTCGATTTCGTAGACCAGCATCTGCTCACTGCCGCCGTCACGGTGCGGCGGCGCGCGTCCGATCAGGAACCATGCCGCCGACGCTGCGGCGAGAATGCTGCCGAGCGTCGCCAGCAAATTCTCGTACCAAACGTCACGGCTGTTATCGCCATTGGCGCGCTCGGCGAACGCAATAACCGGAATATCTGCGGACTTGCTGTCGGCAGGTTCGCTGTCAGCGGCAGGCATATTGTCGGTAGCGGCCATCGTGTCGGCAGCAGGTTTGGATTGTTCGTTAGCCGGTTGAGGCAGCGCATTGAAGGCGGAGCTGTCGGCGGCAAGATCGAGCGCGTTGATCTCATCCTGCGACGCGATCTGCACGGTTTGGCCGTCGACCACCATCGCGCTCGGCTCCACGGGAACGGGCGCGGTTGCTTGCGTGCCTGGCAGGGACGCGGTGGCCTGCGCGGCAAACGTTGCGGGCGCCGGTCCGCCAGCTGCAACGCCGTTTGCGTCGGATGAGGGTGCGGCATTCGTCTGCGCGGCAATGCCTTGTGCATCCGATGGCGTGGCTGCTGCTTGGTCGTCTTGAGCCGGGTGAGATTTTCTGTGCGCGTACCGGCGATGGTGCCAGTGTTGGTGCACGATCTTGGTACGTGCAGGTGTTTCTGCGGCGACCGGTGTGTCCGCGGTGCCAGTCGCTTCCGCATCCGCAGGCGCTTGTGGGTTGTTCGACTTAAATAGCATTTGCAACAGCGAAACCGGCTTGCCTGGCTCCTCGCTCTGCGCTTGGCTCGTGTCGCTTTGCGCAGCAGCCGTGCCCACCATCGCAATTAAAATTGCGCCGGCAGTAGCGATGCGAATGTTTGGCATTCTGTCCCTCCGCGCTGATTACACCGTGCAATACGGCACAGGCGGCGTGACCTTAAAGTGACGCGAATGCGGATTTTTTCGCGCAAAGCAGGGACAAAAAACGGCGGCGTTTATCCTTAACCGGCCTCATTCAGTGCGGAAAAACTGTGGAACGGCGTTACTCCACGGAGATCCCGCTCGCCTTGATCGGAACCGCCCATTTTGCGATCTCGCTTTTGACCAGATCGCCCAGATACTGCGGCGTCGCCTCCTGATCGGTGGCGATTTCCGCGCCGAGCCCGGTCAGCCGATCGCGGACGGCAGGCGTGTGCATGGCTTCGAGCGTGGCGTCGTGAAGTTTCTTCACGATAGGGGCAGGAGTGTCCTTCGGCAGAAAGATGGCATTCCAGGTATAGGCGATCAGATCAGGTGCGCCCTGCTCGACGGCAGTTGGAACGTTCGGCAGCGTCGGCGAACGCTGGGCGTTTAGAACTGCAAGTCCCTTCACCGCGCCGCTATCGATCGGCGGCTTGGCGGTGGTCATCACGTCGCAGAGATAATCGATGCGGCCGCCTTGTAGATCCTGCATCGCCGGTCCTGAGCCGCGATACGGCACGTGCGTGACGTTGAGCTTAAGCAGGTAATTCATCAGCAAACAGCCGAGATGCGTTGCCGAACCGGTGCCGGCCGAGCCGAACTGCATATACGCCTGATGCTCTCTGGTGTAGGCGACAAATTCCTTGAAGTTGTTGACCGGCAAATCCTTGCGTACCACCAGCACCAACGGAATGTTGGCGATCAGGATCGCCGGCGTGAAATCGGTGACAGCGTTGTAGAGCGGATGCTGATAAAGCGTCTGGCCTTGCGCATGGGTGCCGACAGTGGCGAGCACGAATTCATAGCCATCGGGCGTTGCATTGGCGACGCGCAGCGAGCCGGCTTGGCCACCGGCGCCGTTGATGTTCTCGACAATCACGTTTTGTTCGAGGATTTCGCTCATGCGTCCGGCAACCAGGCGGCCGAGAACGTCAGTCGGTCCGCCCGCGGCGAACGGAATGATCATGGTCATCGAATGGCTGGGGTAGTCGTCGGCCTTTGCGGCTGCGCAGACGGCAAGAAGCGTCGCGGCCAGCGCCGCGATCATTCTGGTTTTCATAGGCATTTCCTCCGTTGCCAGTGCTGGCCTGCCGTCGTCAAAACGTCAACTTGACGCTTGGACGCAAGGCCGAGGCTTGGGAGGAGGAGTTACCCGAGTTCGGTGATCTCTTCGGGGAAGTGGTGCAGCCGTTCGCCGGGGCCGTTCGGCCCGATCAGGTAGTTGTCGCAGTACCACGTCAGCATGCCGCCTTGAATGTAGGTCGGATGCACGACGATGTTCATATCGACTTCGATGTTCATCGGCTCGTCGTTGCGAATGAGCGGCCGCTCGACGAGGTCATAGCCTTGGCCGTGGCAGTGCAGGCGTTTCTCCTCTGGCCGGCCGTTCTTGCGCATGAAAGCGTTGTAGGCCTCGAACACGTCTTTGCAAGCAGCGCCCGGCTTGAGCAGGCTCAAATTGTATTTGCGAGCTTCGAGCGCAAACGCGTATTCGTCCTTCATCTCTTGCGACGCCTTGCCGACCACGCAGGTGCGGCCGAGCTCGGTGTACATGCCGCCCGGGCCGGCGTCCTCGACCAGAAGCGCAACGGCATCGCCTTCCTGGATGACGCGGTTCTGATAATGCCGCGCTGAAAACTGTGCCGGCTTGCCCATCGGCATCGAGGCGCAAAGATAGATGCCGTGCTCGCTGCCGTGACGTTGGCTGTAGCATTGGGCAATTGCCGCGATGTCGCGATCGCGCATGCCGGGCTCGACCGCGGCGAATGCCGCGCGCATCGCGCCGTCCTGCATCGCAGTCGCGCGCTTCACCAGTTCCTTTTCTTCGGGGCTTTTGATGACTTTGATGCGGTCGACGAGATCGGAGGCGTCAACGAATTTTGTGTTCGAGAAGCGGCCCTTCTGCATGTAGTCGACCATCGCGAACGACATCTGGTAAGTGCCGACCAGGCCGATGGTGCCGCCGGCGTAAGGTGCAAGCGCCTTCGCTGCGAGTTCGGGGTCATAGGGCGCAGTGTAATAGCAGGATGAGTAGCTCGGCGTCGTGTACCAGGTTTTCACGCCGCGACGTGTCCCATCGCTTTTGCCGTTAAGCTCGTTGACGCCGCCGAACGGGCCCTGGCTGACCAGAGTCATCAAGTCGTCGCGCGGAAACACCACAGTCAGCGGATAACCGTTGGTCGCCGGTAAATCGGTGAAATATTTGACGTAGCCGCCCATCTGGTCGCTGTTGTTCTGCATCAACAGCACGTCGATCTTGTCGCGCTCCATGGCGGCCCGCACGGCTTTCCAGCGGCGTTCCAGTTCCGCCGTAGAAATCGGCGTTTGCAGGCGTTCGGACAGTTGTTCCAACTTAGTCTCCCAGTCGTTCTTCCGTTCAATCCCGCGAAAGCGGGAATCCCGTTATGGAAAGCTCAGTGCGGCACGACATTGATCATGCCGCCAATGTTGCCGGAAAGAAAGCATCGCATGTTGGCTTCGACGGTTGGCAATGCGTAATCGATATAGACGTCGGAAAAACCGCCCTGATGAGTGGTGATAATGACGTTTTTCATGTCCCAGAACGGGTGATCGCCGGGCAGGGGCTCTTCGTTGAATACATCGAGCGCCGCGCCGGCGATCTTGCCGGACTTGATCGCTTCGATCAGCGCCGTCTCGTCGACTACACCGCCGCGCGCAAGGTTGACCAGGAAGCTTTCCGGCTTCATCGCCGCGAACACTTTTGCATCGACACTGTTGCGGGTCTTTTCGGTGAGCGGCGTCAGAAGAACAAAGAAATCGAGTTCGCCGGCAATTGCAGCGAGGTCCATGCTCGAATGCATCCGGTCGAAGCCTGCAACCTGGCGCGGCGACGAACTGATCCCGATGGTGTGCATGCCAAAGGCTTTGCACTTCGGCGCGAGCTCTTCGGCGATGGCGCCGATGCCAAAAATCCCGACCGTCTTGTTGTGCAGGAGCCGTGCCGGAAAGCGCGCCCATTCGTGCGCGTCCTGGGCCCGCAGGGCACGCGGGATATCGCGGGCGAGCGCCAGCATCGAGCCGATTGCCGCTTCCGACACCGGCGGTCCATGAATGCCGTGGATGTTGGTGACGATAACGTCTTTGCGCAGCACCGGCCGGTCAATCAGGTTGTCCACGCCGGTGCCGAGCGCCTGAACCCATTTCAGATTGGTTCCGGCGCGCAGTACGTCGTCGGACAGCCGCGGCGCGAAGGTAACGAGTATGTCCGCATCGGCAATGTAAGGACCGACCTTGGTGTGGTGGTCGACCAGATTGACGTTCAGCTCCGGGAATTTCGCCTTCAGACGAACGCGGTATTGATTGTTGAGCTCCGGCGTCAGCGTCAGAAGGATCAGCAGATTGGTCATGCGGTGTGGTCTCGTCGCGGGACGGCCTTATAGACGCTTGTAAAGGACGTCGCCAGTTCTTGTGCCAAGTTCTTGTGCCAAGTTCTTGTGCCAAGTTCTTGTTCCAAGTTCTTGTGCCAAGTTCTTGTGCCAAGTTCTTGGCGGAAAAGGTTTAGCGCAATAGGCTGTGCTCATGGGGGCGTCGCGCGGTCAAGTGATCTGAGTTACACTGAGGGTGGCTTGTTCGGACCGATCTTTTCAGGAGTACCCGATGCCCATCGATCTTTCCGCCGTGAATTGGCTCTACGTCGCGATATTGTCGCTGTTGGTCTTCATTGCTGCGCTGCTTGGAAGCCTGATCTCGTTCCGCAACAAGTTTGCGGCTGCAATCATCGCCGCGGTGCTGTTCGCGGGCGGATTTGTGTTCTGGACTTATTACCCGCACGACAATCTGCCGTCGCCGCTGAATTCGATGCCCATCAGCGCGAAGTAAGCCGGAACGGGCCGGCGCTTCGCCTGCGGGTTGACCTTTTTAACGGTCCCGTTATGCGTAAGCTCTATCAGCCGGGAGAAATGGGGACGCGATGAACAAGGTCTATGCGGATGCCACATCCGCACTGGCCGGGTTGCTTAAGGATGGCATGACCATCATGGCGGGCGGTTTCGGCCTGTGCGGCATTCCGGAAGTTTTGATTTCGGCAATTCGGGACTCCGGGGTCAAAAACCTGACCGTGGTTTCCAACAATTGCGGAACGGACGGGAAGGGGCTTGGCCTTCTCCTTGACACCCGACAGATCAAGAAAATGATCTCGTCCTATGTCGGTGAGAACAAGACCTTCATGAACCAGTACCTCGCGGGCGAGCTTGAGATCGAGTTCAATCCGCAAGGCACGCTGGCCGAGCGCATCCGTGCCGGCGGCGCGGGTATTCCTGCGTTCTTCACCAAGACCGGCCTCGGCACCCTGATTGCAGAGGGCAAACCGGTGCAGGAATTCGACGGCGAGCGCTATGTCATGGAGCGCGGCCTGGTTGCTGATTTGTCGATCGTGCACGCCTGGCTCGGCGACACCGAAGGCAACCTCGTTTACCGCAAGACGGCGCGCAACTTTAACCCGCCGATGGCGACGGCCGGCAAGGTGACTGTCGTTGAGGTTGAAAAGCTGGTGGAGCCGGGCCAGATCGATCCGGACCATATTATGACGCCGGGAATCTTCGTTCAGCGCATCATCAGCGTGCCGAACGCAGTCAAGCACATTGAACAGCGCACCGTACGCAAGCGAGCTTGAGAGGAACGACCATGCCTTGGACCCGCGATCAGATGGCGGAACGCGCCGCGCAGGAATTACAGGACGGCTTTTACGTCAATCTCGGCATCGGCATTCCGACGCTGGTGTCGAACTACATTCCGAAAGGAATGACTGTTCAGTTGCAGTCGGAGAACGGCATGCTCGGGACCGGCCCGTTCCCCTATGAAGGCGATGAAGATCCCGATCTTATCAATGCCGGCAAGCAGACCGTCACCGAACTGCCGACCACGAGCTATTTCAACTCCGCGGATTCGTTCGCCATGATCCGCGGCGGTCACATCAACATCGCGATCCTCGGCGCGATGCAGGTCGCGGAGAACGGCGACATCGCCAACTGGATGATTCCGGGCAAGCTGGTGAAGGGCATGGGCGGCGCCATGGACCTGGTCGGCGGCGTCAAGAAAGTCGTCGTTGTGATGGAGCACTCGGCCAAAGGCGAGTCCAAGCTTCTTCATCGCTGCAATCTGCCGCTCACCGGCGCGAATGTGATTGATATGGTGATCACCGACCTCGGCGTGTTCACAATCGACCGCGCTGGCGACGGCGGCCTGACTTTGGTCGAACTGGCCCCCGACGTGACGCTTGATGACATCAAGAAGAACACGCAGGCGAGCTACAAGGTCGCCAACACGCTGAAGAAGCATTGACCAAGAGGGCGTTCGGCTTCACCGGGCGCGCCAGTTGTTAGTCCACCGCGATCATCACGTCTGACGCCTTGATGACGACCGTGGCCGCTGCGCCGGCCTTCAGGCCGAGTTCATCGACGGCTTCATTGGTGATGGAAGACGTGATGATCTGCCCCGGTCCGATTTCCACGCGGACGTGGGAGGTGGTGGCTCCCTTTTTCACTTCAAGAATTTTGCCTTTGATCTGATTGCGCGCGCTGAGTCTCATGACAGTCCTTTAATGCAAAATGCTGCACGGCATGCCGAGCAAGCTGGTTGATGGCCTTTCGGAAATCGACACCGCATTCACTACAGGCGTCATAACCTTTATGACGTGCCGGTGGTCGATTCAGAGGACCGTAATCTACCTGCTTGCTGGATGGCAATAACGATGCAACAAGCAGCCGCCCGCCTATTGACCAGCGTGATCCTGCCCGGCAATCGGGATGCGCTTTTCCGGATCACGCGCGAACGGAGAAAAACGTCTCATGCGTACTGTCATTCTTGAAGAGCACTTTTCGGATCCTGCCGCGGCGAGCCGCGTCGACAAGGAAACCCTGGCGAAGCGCGGCTATAAGCCGAGAGCACCGCGCCCCGACGTACCCAATCCGCTGGCTCAATTACCTGAGATTGGCGAGCAGCGCTTGAAGCTGATGGACGAGGCCGGCATCGACTTCGAGGTTTTGTCAAACAGCGGCCCAGGTCCCGATCTAGTGCCGGGGCCTGACGGCATCGCCATGGCGCGCCAGGTCAATGATCATCTCGCCGCCGCTTGCGCGAAACATCCCGACCGGTTTGCCGGCTTTGCCTCGCTGCCGATGCTGAGCCCTGACGATGCCGCTAAGGAATTGCACCGCTCGGTGAAGGAGCTCGGTTTTGTCGGCGCCATGGTGAACGGCACGACCGACGGACGGTTTCTCGATCATCCGAGCTATGATCCGATATTGGCCGCTGCCGTCGAGCTCGACGTTCCGGTCTATATCCATCCGCACATTCCGCCGGCCGCAGTGCGCGAGGCCTACTTCTCAGGTCTGCCGGAAGGCGCCGGGCGCGTTCTGGAAACCGCAGGCTGGGGGTGGCACTCCGAAGTAGCCGTTCACGTTCTGCGCATGGTGGTCGCTGGAACGCTCGACAAGCATCGCAAGCTCAAGCTCATCATCGGCCACATGGGCGAGATGTTGCCGATGATGCTCGATCGTGCGAGCCAGGTATTTTCCGGCGATATCGGGCACCTCAAGCGTACGGTGCCGCAAACGATTCTCGATCAGGTGTGGATCACGACCAGCGGCATCTTCAACGAGCCGCCCTTGTATGTCGCGCTGACTACCTTCGGCATCGACCACATCATGTTCTCGATCGATTATCCGTACTCGACGCACATGAGCGGCCGCGAGTTCCTCAACAAGATCTGGCTTGCGCCGACCGACATGGAGAAACTCTGCCACGGCAATGCCGACGCTCTCCTGAAGCTCAAGCCTGGCAAGCGCTGAGTGCACTGCACACCCGGCTTGGCGCTCGGCAAGCCTGCCATGCGCCAAGCCGTCAATGACTTCACTCCGATTTGCCGGTAATGACGGATCAAGCTTCGCCGGGAGGCTTGATGGACGCCAAGGTCAGCGAAGGCTTGCAGCCGATATCGGCTGGCGCGTCTATTGCGCCGGTCACCGAACGCGCTCCGCTCAACCACAGCGAAAAGCGCATCATTGCCATGAGCATGATGGTGCCAGTATTTCTCGGCTCCGTCGATCAATCGATCATGGCGACGTCGTTGCCGACGATCGGTCGCGCGCTCAACGATGTGCACAATCTGCCCTGGCTGGTCACCGCCTATCTGATCGCCGCGACTGCCCTTACTCCACTCTACGGCAAATTCGCCGATATCCACGGCAGGCGTGCGGCGCTGCTTATCGCGCTGAGCATCTACATGCTTGGCTGCATCGTCTCGGCCACATCGGGAACGATGCTGATGCTGATCTTCGGCCGTCTGGTCCAGGGTTGCGGCGGCGGCGGACTAACGGCCATCGGGCAAATGATCCTCGGCGACATCGCTTCGCCGAAGGAGCGAGCGAAATACTACGCTTTTTTTTCAATAGCCTTCACAACTGCCGGCGGTTGCGGGCCGCTGCTCGGGGGCTGGATATGTGACCACCTGGTCTGGTGGATGATCTTTTTGTGGAGTTTCCCGCTCAGCATTCTCGCGGTGGTGCTCGCGCTGACGATATTGCGGCGTTTGCCACGGCACGATCGGCCGCATCGTCTCGACTTCTTCGGCGCGCTGCTCATTATTGTGTCGAGTTCGTCGTTCATGCTCGCGCTCAATCTCGGCGGTGCCCGCTATCCGTGGTTCTCGTCCCCGGTCCTTGCACTCTTGGCCTGCGCACTTTTCGTCGGCGGCGGTTTTGTGGTGCGATTGCTCACGGCGCAGGAGCCGCTCATTCCGATCGCAGTGCTTGCCGATCGGAGCGCTCGGCTCGCCATGCTTGGGCATTCGTTCGGCTGGGGCTCGATTATGTGCCTGAACATTTTCCTGCCGATGTACTTGCAGAGTGCGCTCGGATGGTCGGCGACCGCGTCCGGCGCCAGCGTGATGATTCTGATGGTCACGCTCAACGCCACTGCCGGCTTCTCCAGCCCTCTGATCGGGGCCGTAAATCGCTACAAGCTGCTGCCGAACCTTTTCCAGGTTCTCTCCATCGTTTCGATCCTGGCGCTTGCTTATTCTGCGAGTGGCATAACCGCGTTGCGTCTCCAGATTATCCTGTTTTTGATTGGAGTCGGGTGGGGGCCCACCGCGCCGCTGACACAAGTCATGCTGCAGAATACGGTCGCGCTGCATCACCTCGGTTCCGCGATCGGCACCATGAATTTCGTGCGCACGCTGATGAGCACGATACTTGTGGCCGTGTTCGGTGCTTTGGTGTTGGCGAATGTGCCGGCTGACGGACTCGCCGGTTCTCTTTCCTCCCGGGTGCTTGACGGCGCCTCGATTGCGACCTTCACGCACGTGTTCATCGGAATCGCCTGCACGATGACGGTCGCTTTCTTTGCGATGCTGGTGATCGAGGAAAAGCCACTCGGACCGGGCATGCCAGCCCCGCGACGTTAGCGCTTTAAGTGGCCGCTTGCCTTTGTGCCGCCTTATGCGCAATTAGGGCGGCGGTGCGGCATCCCCGTTTCGGACAATGCCGCCGAGGGGCATGCGCAAGATATTGAAAATTAAAGCATTTCATCGCAATTCCCGACGGAATCCCGAGGCTTGCGAGAACCATCACGGCCATTTGAACCCAACGACCGCTAGTTGCGACCAAGGAATGAGCTGATCGAGAGCGATGCAGGCACCGTCAGACGAGATTCTGATTGGCCGTATCGCGCGGGGTGACCGGCTCGCGATGCAGGTACTGTTCGCGCGGCACCACGTGCGGATTTTTCGCTTCGTCCTTCGTCTCATGCGTGACGAGATGGCGGCCGAGGATGTGATCAGTGAAGTGTTTTTGGACGTCTGGCGTCAGGCCAACCGTTTTGAAGGCAGAAGCGCGGTTTCGACGTGGCTGATAGCTATCGCGCGTTTCAAGGCTTTATCGATGCTGCGCAAGCGGCGGGAAGACGGCCTTGATGACGAGATGGCGGAAGCGATCGAGGAACCGTCGGATAATCCAGGTATTGCTGCCGAGAAGCGGGACAAAGGGAAAAAATTGCGACAGTGCCTTGCCGCGCTGTCGCCAGAACACCGGGAGGTGATCGATCTGGTCTACTACCACGAGAAGTCCGTGGAGGAGGTAGCCCGGATTGTTGGCATTCCGGAGAACACGGTGAAGACCCGCATGTTCTATGCACGCAAAAAGCTCGGGGAGCTGTGCAAGGCGGCGGGAATTGACCGAGGGTGGCCATAATGACGAACGAACAAGATATCGCGCCGACGGAAATCGAGGCTCTGCTGCCGTGGTATGCCGCAGGCACATTGCGGCACCGCGATCGGCAGCGGGTTGAAGCCGCGCTGCGCAACGATCCCGCTCTGGCGCGGCAAGCCGAGCTTGCGCGTGAGGAGCTTGCCGAAACGATTTCGTTGAACGAGTCGCTTGGTGTGCCGACCGCACGCGCGATGGACCGCCTGATGGCGGCGATCGATGACGAGACTCTGGCCGCGCGCTGGCGCGCTTCGCCGCGCGTTATCGCAGGCCGGTTCGCGACTTTCATCGCCGGGTTCTCACCGCGTACGCTCGCCATTGCGGCGTCGGTTGCCTGTCTTGCCATCGCCCTGCAGGCGTCGGTGCTGGTGAGCATGCTGGCCAAGCCCGCCGTCGAGCAGAACGTGGCAGCCAATGATACCGTGCGCGGCCATGGCACCTATGCCATGGTCCGTTTCGCCCGGGAGGCGAGCGCAGCCGAGATCACTCGGTTCCTGGAGAACAATCAGGCGACCTTGGTGGATGGGCCGCGGCCCGGCGGAGTTTACCGCGTGCGCATCGCCGTGACCAAACTCGCCAGGGACGAGTTTACCCGCATTGTCTCGCGCATGCGTGAGGACCGGGTCGTCGCTTCCGCCGAACCGGTCGAGTCTAGCGAATAGTCCCTGGCGCTTGTGTTTTCTTATTGCAGGGCACTTTTGACCCCTTCTACATCGCAAAATGATTTTGCGGGGGCTTGAACCTTTTCGCTCTGCGCATTGACCAACGGGTGGCGGCGTTAAAGCCGTCATCGGCCCGCATCCCCCGACGCCGGCGCCGATTTTCCAGACCCGCCCGGACTCGTCCCCACCGGGCGGGTCTTCATTTTTGAGCCCAATTCTTAGGCGGCTCGTTGCGCGTGGACCTATTGTCGCTCGCGTTTGGCCTTTACGGTTCGCCTGAACATGCAGACAATGGCAACCGTGGGGGAAAAGTTGTGGGTTCCGAAACTGTCCTCGAGACAGAGGACCTAACCAAGGAATTTGCCGGTTTTGTCGCGGTGCGTTCAGTCAATCTGCGCGTCGCGCGCGGCGGTATTCACGCCCTGATCGGTCCGAACGGCGCCGGCAAGACCACCGTCTTCAATCTGCTGAGCAAGTTCCTGCGGCCGACCCGTGGCCGCATTGTCTTTGACGGCCGCGATGTCACCGCACTTGAGCCCGCCGACGTGGCGCGGCTTGGACTGGTGCGCTCCTTCCAGATTTCCGCCGTGTTTCCGCATCTGACCGTGCTCGAAAACGTCCGCATTGCGTTGCAGCGCAAGCGCGGCGGCTCGTTCGATTTCTGGCGCTCGAAGCGGACGCTGCACGCGCTCGACGATCGCGCCATGACGCTGATCACCGATGTCGGGCTTGCGCCTTACGCCGGCGTGCTGGCGGTCGAATTGCCCTACGGGCGCAAGCGCGTTCTCGAAATCGCAACCACGCTCGCGCTCGATCCGGAAATGCTGCTGCTCGACGAACCCATGGCGGGAATGGGCAACGAAGACATCACCCGCATCAGCGCACTGATCAAATCGCTTGCAGAAAAGCGCACGGTGCTGATGGTCGAGCACAATCTCAGTGTGGTCGCCAATCTGTGCAATCGCATCACCGTGCTGACGCGCGGCCACGTGCTCGCCGAGGGCGACTACAAGACTGTGTCCGCCGACCCCGCCGTGCGTGAGGCCTATCTGGGAACGGGTCATGCCTGATACGCATCCCATGCTCGCCATCAACAACCTCGAAGCGTGGTACGGCGAGTCCCACATCCTTCACGGTGTCACTTTCGATGTGAAGCCGGGCGAGGTCGTCACGCTGCTTGGCCGGAACGGCGTCGGCAAGACGACGACGCTCAAGGCCATCATGGGCATCGTTGAAAAGCGCACCGGCTCGGTGCGACTTGAGGATCGCGAACTGGTCACGCTTCCTTCCAACGTGATCGCCCGCGCCGGAATTGCTTTTTGTCCGGAGGAGCGCGCGATCTTCTCCAGCCTCGATGTGAAGGAAAACCTGCTTCTGCCACCTCAAGTGCGCCCCGGCGGCCTCGACCTCGATCGCATCTTCACACTGTTCCCGAATCTGCGCGAACGGCTGCGGAGCCAGGGCACCAAACTCTCCGGCGGCGAGCAGCAGATGCTGGCGATCGCCCGTATCCTGCGCACGGGCGCGCGGCTGTTATTACTCGATGAGCCGACCGAAGGGTTGGCGCCCGTCATTATTCAGCAGATCGGTCAGACTATTGGCACGCTCAAGGCGCGGGGCTTCACCATTCTTCTGGTTGAACAAAACTTTAATTTCGCCGCGACGGTTGCCGACCGATACTACGTCATGGAGCACGGCCGGATCGTCGATCAATTTTCGACCCCTGAACTAAAAGCCAATATGGGAAAGCTGCACGACTATCTCGGAGTTTGATAGGCTAAAGCTAACGAACAAGCTGCACAGAGGGAGATGGATATGAAGCTCGCAGGAAGCTTGGCATTTGCGCTCACCGCGCTGATCGCCACGGCCGCTCAGGCACAGACGGTCAACGTCAAAATCGGGGTGATGAGCGACATGTCGGGGCTTTACGCCGACCTTGGTGGCCCCGGATCCGTCGCTGCCGCGAAATTGGCGATCCAGGATTTCAATCCGGCGGCGCACGGAATGAATGTCGAGATGGTCACCGGAGACATGCTGAACAAGCCGGACGTTGGGGCCAACCTCGCCAGGCAATGGTATGACTCCGGCGTTGACATGATCGTCGACGTGCCGAATTCCGGCGTGGCGCTCGCCGTCAACGAAGTCGCACGCGAGAAGAACAAGGCGCTCCTCGTCTCCGGTGCTGCAAGCTCGGATCTCACCGGGGCAAAATGCTCACCCGACACGATTCACTGGACCTACGACACCTGGATGCTGGCCAACGGCACCGGCAAGGCGCTGGTCAAAACTGGTGGCGACACTTGGTTCTTTATCACTGCGGATTATGCATTCGGGCACGCGCCCGAGCGCGATACCACAGCTGTCGTGCAGGCCAATGGCGGCAAAGTGCTCGGCAGCGTGAACGTGCCGCTCAACACGAGCGACTTCTCTTCATATCTCCTTCGGGCGCAGACCTCCAAGGCGAAGATCATCGGTCTTGCCAATGCCGGCGGCGACACCATCAATTCCATCAAGCAGGGAGCCGAGTTCGGTATCGCGGCCGGAGGCCAGCATTTCGCCGGCCTCCTGGTGTTCATCAGCGACGTGAATTCGCTTGGATTGAAAACGGCGCAGGGGCTTGTGCTGACGGCGACGTGGTATTGGGACATGAACGACGCCAATCGCGCCTGGACCAAGCGCTGGCAGGCGGAACTGCCCGGAAAGTTGCCAACGATGGTGCAGGCCGGCGTCTATTCAGCGACCCTGCATTACCTCAAGGCGGTCGCCGCGCTCAAAAGCAGCTCGGACGGAAAGGCTGTGATCGCGAAGATGAAAGAGATGCCAACTGACGATCCGCTTTTCGGCAAGGGCTCGATCCGCGCTGACGGCCGCAAGATTCATCCGGCATATCTCTTCGAAGTGAAAAAGCCGGAAGAATCCAAATATCCCGGAGACTATTACACGTTGCGGGCCACCATTCCCGCGGACGAAGCATTCCGGCCGATCAAAGATGACAATTGCCCCATGATCAGCAACTGATCTCCAATAAGGGGCCAAAGGCTCGCTAACAGGGAGGATTGGCAATGAAATTTCCAGGCAAACTGGCAATTGCCGGTGCCGTGCTGGCGAGTTTTGCCGGTTCGGCGCAGGCCCAACTCAACGTCAAGATCGGCGTGCTCACCGACATGTCGAGCCTTTACGCCGATGACAATGGTCCGGGTTCGGTTGCTGCAGCCAAGATGGCGGTGAAGGATTTCGATCCGGCCGCCCACGGCATGAATGTCGAACTCATCAGCGCCGACCATCAGAACAAGCCGGATCTCGGCGCCAATATCGCGCGGCAATGGTACGACTCCGGTGTTGATATGATTCTCGACGTGCCGACCTCGAGCGTCGCGCTCGCCGTTAATGAAGTGGCGCGAGAGAAGAACAAGGTGTTCATCGTCTCCGGTGCCGCGATCTCGGATTTGACGGGCCCGAAGTGCTCAGCGGATACCGTGCATTGGACCTATGACACCTGGATGCTGGCGAACGCGACCGGCAAATCGATCGTGAAAACCGGCGGCGATACCTGGTTCTTCCTCACCGCTGACTATGCCTTCGGCCACGCGCTCGAGCGTGACACCGCGGCGGTCGTCACTGCCAACGGCGGCAAGGTTCTCGGCGAGGTCAGCCATCCGCTCAACAACCAGGATTTTTCGTCGTTCCTGCTGCAGGCTCAGGCCTCGAAAGCCAAGATCATCGGTCTCGCCAATGCCGGTGGCGACACCATCAACGCGATCAAGCAGGGCTCTGAGTTCGGTATTACGGCAGGCGGACAACACTTCGCCGCGCTGTTGTTCTATATCGGTGATGTGCAGGCGCTCGGTCTCAAGATCGCACAGGGACTCGTTCTCACCGAGACCTTTTATTGGGACATGAACGATGGCACACGCGCATGGACCAAGCGCTGGCAGGCCGAGATGCCGGGCAAGTTCCCGGGCATGAATCAGGCTGGCGACTACTCCGCGACCTTGCACTACCTCAAGGCGGTCGCGGCCCTGAAGTCGAAAGATGACGGTAAGGTCGTTGTTGCCAAGATGAAGGAAATTCCGACCGACGATCCGCTGTTCGGCAAGGGCTATGTCCGTGCCGATGGTCGCAAGATCCACCCGACTTATCTGTTCGAGGTGAAATCGCCGGAAGAATCGAAATATCTGGGCGACGTCTACAAGCTGCGCACAACCATCCCGGCGGAGGAAGCGTTCCGTCCGCTAAAAGATGGCGGGTGTCCGCTGGTCAGTAACTAAGTCGACACATCTCCCCGCAACCGCGGGGAGAGGTCTTTTTACGGTAGCGCTCAATGTTCGAGATTTTCGGTGTTCCGTCTCAGGCGCTGTTCGGGCAACTTCTGCTCGGCCTGATCAACGGTTCATTTTATGCGCTGCTGAGTCTCGGTCTTGCCGTCATTTTCGGAATGCTCAACATTATCAACTTCGCTCACGGCGCGCTCTACATGATGGGCGCGTTCGCGGCTTATCTGCTGCTGCAATATCTTGGTATCGGCTACTGGTGGGCGCTGATCATCGCGCCGATCGTAATTGGCGCGCTTGGCGTCTTGATCGAGCGCCTGTTCCTGCAACACCTGCGCAATCTTGACCATCTCTATGGTCTCATCCTCACCTTCGGTCTGGCGCTGATCATCGAGGGCTTGTTCCGCAACACTTATGGCTCGTCCGGCCAACCCTATTCGGTGCCGGAGTCGCTGCAGGGCGGGCGCAATCTCGGCTTCATGTTCCTGCCGAACTATCGCGCCTGGGTCGTGGCGTTCTCGATCGTGGTTTGTTTCGCCACCTGGTACGGCATCGAGCGCACGCGGCTCGGCTCTTATCTTCGCGCCGCGACCGAAAACCCGACTATGGTGCGCGCCTTCGGCATCAACGTGCCGCGCATGATAACGCTGACCTATGGCTTCGGCGTCGGGCTGGCGGCGCTCGCCGGCGTGATGGCGGCACCGATTTATAACGTGTCGCCGCAGATGGGATCCGATCTCATCATCGTGGTGTTCGCTGTGGTCGTCATCGGCGGCATGGGATCGATCATGGGCGCGATCATCACCGGTTTCGTGCTCGGTATAGTCGAAGGGCTGACCAAAGTATTTTTCCCCGAAGCTTCCAATACGGTGATCTTCGCCATCATGATCGTCGTGCTACTGGTGCGGCCCGCCGGGCTGTTCGGGCGGCACGCATGACCGAAAACCTCGCCGATCCGCAGGCGATGCTGCCGCGCCGCGAGACAGCCTGGGGCTTCGCCGCCGCATTTATTGTCATGGTGGCGTTCTTTGCGCTTGCGCCGTTCATGCTCTATCCGGTGTTTCTGATGGAGGTGCTGTGCTTCGCGCTGTTTGCCTGCGCCTTCAATCTCCTGATCGGCTACGTCGGTCTGGTCTCGTTCGGCCACGCGCTTTATTTCGGCTGGGCGAGCTACTTCGCGGCTTACGCGGCGAAGTCATGGGGTTGGCGGCCTGAATTCGCCGTCCTGCTTGGCACCGGCGCTGCGGCCGTCCTCGGTGCGATCGCGGGTCTCGTTGCCATTCGCCGCCAGGGCATTTACTTCGCCATGATCACGCTGGCGCTGGCGCAAATGATGTATCTCGTTGCGCTGCGCGTAAAGATGACCGGCGGTGAAGACGGCATCCAGGCGGTGCCCCGCGGGCATCTGTTCGGCATGTTCAACCTCGGCAACGATCGGACGATGTATGTCTTTATTCTTGTCGTCGTCGTTGCAGCATTTCTACTGATCTATCGGATAATTAACTCGCCGTTCGGCGAAGTGCTCAAGGCGATCCGTGAGAACGAGCAACGCACCATTTCGCTCGGCTACAAAACAGATAGGTACAAGCTCCTCGCGTTTGTGCTGTCAGCGACGCTTGCTGGTCTTGCCGGCTCGCTCAAGGCGCTGGTGTTTCAGCTTGCTTCGCTCACCGATGTGCATTGGAACATGTCAGGCGAGGTTGTGCTGATGACGCTTGTGGGTGGCCTTGGCACCGTGTTTGGGCCAGTGGCCGGCGCCTTTATCGTGGTCGCCATGGAGAATTACTTCTCGGCCTTCGGCCAGTGGGTGCTGGTCATCCAGGGCGCGATTTTTGTGTTCTGCGTGCTGCTATTCCGGCGCGGCATTGTGGGTGAGCTTGCGAACGTCTTGCACATCAAGCTCTGACCCGAGCAAGTTGTCAAAACTCAGCAAAGGAGATCGTCATGAGTGCGGAAGCGCGTTTGAAAGAGCTCGGCATCGTACTGCCGTCGCTGCCGAAGCCGGTTGCCAACTACCTTCCGTACCGGCTGGTTGGAAACGTGTTGTATTTGTCGGGGCAGGGGCCGCGCGACGAGAACGGCAAGCAGCTGACCGGCAAGGTCGGCGCCGGGGTCAGCATCGAGGAAGCTTACCGGCGGGCGCGGATCGTCGGTTTGGGCCTGCTCGCCGCTACGCGTGACGCGCTCGGCTCGCTCGACCGGGTCGATTACGTGGTCAAGCCGCTCGGCATGGTCAACGCCACGCCCGATTTCAACGACTCGCCCAAGGTTATCAACGGGTGTTCCGACTTGTTTGTTGAGGTCTTTGGGGAGGCCGGCCGCCATGCCCGGTCCGCAGTCGGTAACGTCATGTTGCCAAATCAGATTTCAGTCGAGATCGAAGGCGTCATCGCCGTCAAATCCTGATAACGCCGAATCAAATTTCCACGAAGTTATCAACAGCTGAAAGTCAACAAAACGATCTAACAAAAGTCACATCTATTTGGTTGCCCGAATCAAACAACAAAAAGATGATGGAAGAGTGTTAATTCCACCGCGTTTGCTGAATTCGCGCTTCTGGCTCTTCTTTTTATGTCGGAACGGCAGCCTCTACCGTACGACAGTGTCGCGCGCAGATGGCTCGCCTTGGCGGAGCGTCGGCACGCTCACATCGTCGAACTTTCAGATACCGGGCGCTGGCGTCACTATTTCACTCGGGCCGGACTTGAGATTGAGCTGAACAAGGCTGAGGTGTTGCGCGACGAGTGGGCTCGCATCGCTGGCGTCGAGGCCAAGTTCGAGGAGGCACCGGTCGCGTTCGAGGAGGCGGCGGAGTAGCTACCCCGGCGCAATCGGAGAGGCTGCTCAAACAAGCAACTTCTAGCCTATTTCCGCAGGCTTGACTCGCTGCGCCGCGCTGGGGCATCGCTTTTGCCCGCGCCATTCGGCGCTTATCCAAAGGCTCCCGGCCCCTTTAACCTCAAAGCGTGATCAATCATGACGAGTGCTTTGTTTTCGCCGATCCGGCTTGCCGGTCTCGAACTGCCAAACCGCGTCGTTGTTGCACCGATGTGCCAGTACAGCGCCGACGACGGCGTCGGCAACGACTGGCACATGACCCATCTCGGCATGTTGTCGAATTCAGGTGCTGGGATGGTGGTGATTGAGGCCACCCATGTAGAGCGTCGCGGCCGCATCACTCACGGCTGTCTCGGCCTTTATTCCGACGCCTGCGAGGCAGCGCTGGAGCGTATTGTCTATCACTGCCACCACATCGGCACGGCAAAAATGGCGATCCAGCTGGCCCATGCCGGCCGCAAGGCCTCGTCGCAGAGGCCGTGGGAAGGCGCCAAAGCGCTCGGATCCGCCGAGGATCCCTGGCTGACGGTCGGACCTTCGGCCCTTCCTTTCGGTCCCGGTTGGCACACGCCGGCCGCGATGAACGAAGACGACATGGCGCGCGTCACCGCGGCCTTCACCGATGCCGCCAAGCGGGCGCTGCGCGCCGGCTTCGATGCCATCGAGCTGCATTTCGCCCACGGCTATCTGCTGCACAGTTTCGTCTCACCGCTGTCGAACAAGCGCAACGACGCTTATGGCGGCTCGTTTGAAGGCCGCATGAAATTCCCTCTGGAAGTCGTGCGGTCCGTCCGCGCCGTGGTGCCCCGCGAAATGCCGCTTGGCGCGCGTATCTCCGGCACCGACTGGATAGATGGCGGCCTGACCGCCGATGATGGGGTCGCGACCGCCAAGGCGCTCAAAGCCGCAGGCCTCGATTACATCGACGTATCGTCGGCCAATATCACGCCAGACAGCCGATGGCCGAGCGATCCGGGTTTCAATGTCCCGGTCGCCGAGCGGGTACGGAAGGAAGCGGGAATTGTGACTCGGGCGGTCGGCATGATTGCCGGCGCCAAACAGGCCGAAGAGATCGTCTCAAGCGGCAAGGCCGACATGGTGGCAATGGCGCGCGCCTTCCTCGACGATCCGCATTGGGGCTGGCATGCGGCGCAGACGCTCGGCGCCGACGTGGCGCGGCCGCCGCAATATGCACGCACCGCGCCGAAGCTATGGCCCGGCGCCGCTCTCCGCGGGTGAGGTGACAGAGCCATAGTGCCGCGCAAGAAGCGCAGGCTCGACGCCGAAATAATAGGAAAGCCTCAAGCACCACATCAGCAGAATGGTGCGCATCACTCCGTTTTTCTCCCATCTTCGTCCGGAGGTGACGACGGGCGTGGCGATGCAGAGCGGACGACACAGCCGCTTGAGCCGCCGCGAGATCGCGATGTCCTCCATCAGCGGCAGGTCCGGAAATCCGCCGACGGCGAGGAACGCTTTCCGGGTGACGAAAATCGCTTGATCGCCGGTAGCGATCCCGGTGATACGCGAGCGCCAATTGATCATTCGGGCGATCACCGCAAGGAATGGGTGCCGTCCGGCAATGCGGATATCGAAGCGGCCCCAGGGCCGTTCGGCGAGTGCGTCGGCGATCAGCCGGTCGGCATTCTCCGGAAGTGTGGTGTCGGCATGCAAAAACAGGAGTGCGTCGCCGTTACCGAGCGCCGCGCCGGCATTCATCGGCGCGCCACGGCCCTGCGGAGCCGTGATCACGCGATCGGCAAGGGGTTGCGCCAGTTGCACCGTGCCGTCGCGGCTGCCGCCATCAGCGACGATCACCTCGGCGCCGCGGGCGCGGAGCGGCCCGAGCGCCTGCAATGCACCGGCAATGATCGTGGCCTCGTTGAGGACCGGGATGACGATGGTGAGTCGCCGCATTGTGCGATGATGTTACAAGGTTGTGACGTTGCCGCAATGAAGTTGAAGTGTGTGTGATGAGCGATCCGGTTCTGGTCGAAGTGCTGCGCGGAATGCTGGTGGAGAGCCGGCATCGCGGCGCGGTTGCCGTCATCGACGCCGATGGCAACGCCGTGTTCGCGCTGGGCGACGTGACGGTGCCGGTTTTCCCGCGCTCCGCCGTAAAGGCGCTGCAAGCGCTGGTCCTGATCGAGACTGGCGCAGCGGACAAATTCGGTCTTGGCGACGAGGAGTTGGCGCTGGCCTGCTCCTCCCATAGCGGGGAGCCAGGTCACGTCGTCCGCGTCCATGGCATGCTCGCGAAAGCCGGCCTCGACGTCTCGGCGCCGGCCTGCGGCACGCATTGGCCGGCGTCGGAGGCGGCCACTACCGCGCTGGCTCGCACTGGTGCGCCGTCCGCGCTGCACAACAATTGCTCCGGCAAGCATGCGGGCTTTTTATGTGATGCCTGCGCTCTGGGTATCGATCACGTTGGCTATTGGAAGCCCGAACATCCGTTGCAGCGGCAGGTACGTGACACGCTTGCCGATGTGACAGGGGCGATGCTGAGTGACGAGCGCCGCGCCATCGACGGCTGTTCGGTGCCGACCTGGGCGATCCCGCTGCAACAGCTTGCGCACGGTTTTGCCAAATTCGCGACCGGTCACAAGCTTTCGCCCGAGCGCGCCCGTTCCGCCATCCGGTTGCGGAACGCCTGTGCGCAAAAACCCTGGTACGTCGGCGGTACGGGCCGGTTCTGCACCGAGATTATGCAGCTGTTCGGCGCCCGCGTGTTCGTCAAAACTGGCGCCGAAGGCGTCTACTGCGGCGCGTTGCCGGAGCAGGGGTTCGGTATCGCCGTCAAGTGTGATGATGGCGCCGGCCGCGCCGCCCAGGTGGTGGTGGCGGCGCTGATCGCACGCTTTTTGCCATTGTCCGACGCGGAACGCGCCGCGCTTGCTCGCTTCCTGCGCCCAACGTTGCGTAACTGGAACGGTTTTGAGGTTGGCGTGCTTAGAGCGACGAATGCGCTGTTGACTTAACAAGAGCCCTGAGGCGGGAAAAATCCATATGAGCAGGATTCTCTGCGTTGCATTCTTATTTGCGGCGGTTTGGACAGGCGGGGCGCTTTCGCAATCCGCCACTTTCGTCGCGCCGGAAGTACTCAAGGATCTTGCGCCCGACGGCAGGCTGCACGCGGCAATCAACGCCGGCAATGTTGTTCTGGTGCAGAAAGATGCCACAGGCGCGGTATCCGGCATCACGGTCGATCTGGCCCATGAGCTTGCTCGGCGTTTGGGTGTGTCGGCCGATCTCGTCGTTTTTGAAGCCGCCGGTAAGGTAACCGATGCGGCGAAGTCGGGTGCATGGGATGTTGCTTTCGTTGCGATCGAGCCTCGACGTGCTGAGGTGATTGGCTCACCTTACGTCGTCATCGAGGGAACTTATATGGCGGCGGCGGACTCGCCCTTGAAAACGATCGCCGATGTCGATCGCGACGGCATCCGTATCGCGGTACCCCGCGGTTCCGCCTATGATCTTTTCCTGTCACGCACACTCCAGCATGCGACGCTGGTCCGTTATCCGAATCCGCCGCAGTCGCTGGAAGGATATGTCAGGGACAAGATCGACGTCGCGGCAGGCGTCAAGGAGCAGCTTGTGGCATTTGCGAAATCCCATCCGGGCTATCGCGCAATGGATGGCCATTTCCAGGAAATCAGGGAAGCGATGGGCGTTCCGCTCGGCCACGAGTCCGGTCTGCGTTATCTGCGCGAATTTGTCGAAGAGATGAAAGAAAACGGCTTTGTGCGCAAATCGCTCGATCGCGCCGGGCAGACAGAAACCATCGTCGCACCGCCGGCGCGGAACTAACTATCGCACCTGATTGCCAACGACCGAAAGTTGCGCGTAGTGCTCGGCGCTGCCGATGCTGAGGTCGCCAGTCACCGGCTTCTTCCATTCCATGCCGACAATGGCAGCAAGCCGAGCATCGGAGATCATATTGTCGGCGATCACCGCAGCGCCAGCGCCAGGCGCAACCGACACCGCGATACCGTAGCCCGCACCGCGCACGACATTGGCGTTGACGGTGACGTCGCGCAGATACTGGCCCCAGCCGGCGGCGATGCCGATATAGGGCGCATTCTCGATCACGTTGCCGCTGACGGTGGTGTCGGCCTCGACGCCGATACCAATGCCGGCACTATCGTTCGGGTCGGTGCCCGCGGGCCGGCGCTTGACGAGGTTCCGGATCAAGTTGCCTTGCACCACCGCGAGGCGGCCGCCTTCGTTGAAATTCGTCACCGAAACGCCGAGCGCCGCGCCATCGACGATGTTGTTGGCGATCATCGCGCCTTCAAAGCCGAATTCGGCATAGAGCGCGACTTCGCCGATCGCCGTGCAGGTATTTCCGACAATCTGAAGATTAGAAGCGGCATTGCCGCGGACCGCCGAGAACGCCGCCTTGCTGATACGGTTGCCGCGCACGATGACGTTATTGGCGCGGAATACGTTCACGGCGTTGCCGTACTGGCCCGAACCGCCGGATTTATTGGCGACGTTGTCGATGCGATTGTCGGTGACCAGCGTACCGTCATCGCCCGGCGTGGTGCGCCAGACCAGAATGCCCCCATTGCCGGCGCCGCGTATCGTGTTGCCGCTGATGCGCAGGTCAAGCGCGTCGAGTGAGAAGATCGCGTTGTCGGCCGCGCTGATCGTGTTACCGGACACGTCGCCGTCGATGGCTTCAAGCGCGATACCGTTGCGGCCAGCGTTGACTATTTCGCAGTTTGAAATGCGCAACGCGTGTCCTTGCGTCAGGTGAACCAGGCCTCGGCGTTCGGGTAGCGGGATATTGGCGCCATCGAAGATGAGCCCGCTGAGCGAGACGTGATCGCTGCCGGTGGACATCAGCATCGACGGACCGCCGAGCATGACGATGCGCGTTGCGCCGCCGACGCCCGCGATCGCGGCGTTCGTCGGCAACTGCAGGCCGCCGGCGAGATAGGTGCCGGCGCGCAATTGCAACACCGCGCCGTCACTGGCCGCGCGATCGATAGCGCGCTGCAGAGCTTTGGATTGGTCGTCAGCAGCGTTAGGCCTCAGTCCAAAAGCGGCGGCATCGATTCCGGAGCGTAGGGCGCGGTCGGTTTCGCCGCGGGCCAATGCTGGCGTCGTGACACCGGCAGTAGCGGCGCCAGCGAGAGCGGCGAACAGGCGGCGGCGGTCGAGGTTCATCGCTATCTTCGTAATGCTCGGATGCTTTTTAGATAGGAAATGACTAGACCGTTTCTCGACGGCCAACGCGGCGATTTCGCGTTAACGGTTAATTGCGGCTTGCGGCCAAGCTTGCGACCATAAGCGCGATCAGGATGGCTTCAGCACCGTTAACGAGTTGCGCCAGCGACAGCGTGCGCTGTTTTTTGCCGCCGCGCCGGCGCGCTTTATTGCTGACCGGCGGAATGTGAATAAATTGAACCAGTGGTCCGTCCTGCCGCAAATGCTCCAGCGCGCGCCAATAGAGATAATTGCAAAGATAGCGTCCGGCATCGCGCGAGAGCCGCGATGCTCTGGTTCTCGTTCTGGCCGCGCCGAGAAGTCGCGCGAACGGCGCGTTGCCGGTAAGCGCCGGGGGCTTTCCGCGATTGATCGCGCTCTGTTGCGGGCGATAGGCGCCAGCATCCGGGAATAGCACCGACAGAGCGTTTCGCGCTCGGGTCTCGACGCAAAGTTGTCGCCGGCGTCCGGCGACGCCAAACATCAGAACGATGTCCGGCTGCTGCGCCAACAGTTTCGGCAATTCACGATCAACCGAACCGTACGTCGTCGCGAAGATATGGACAGTACGATCGAGCGCGGCAAAAGCGGGCCGGCGCCGCCGCGCCAAGGCCTTAGCCAGTGTTGCGCTCGGATTGAAGGGCGCGCCGGGGAAAGGACCGAAGCCGGTAATCAGCACGCGCACGATTTAAAGTCCGAGCATTTCGGCGATCTTTTCGACCGCCGCTGCCGGCGCCAGGCGTCCGGCCGCGACGTCCGCTTCGATCTTGGGCAACGCGGCTTTGACGGCGCGGTCGGATTGCAGCGGTGCGTAGAGGCGTTCTTCCAGCATCGACCACATCCACTTTACCTGTTGTGCGCCGCGCCGCGCCGCAAGCTCGCCGGAAGCGTTGAGCCGCTTGCGATGATCGAGGACGTGGTCCCACAATCCCTCGACGCCATCGTCCTTGAGCGCTGAGTAGGTGACGACAGGCGGCGACCAGTTAACGGACGCCGGCGCCAGGATATGCAGCGCCGCGCCGTACTCAGCCGCCGTGATCCTGGCGCGGGAAAGATTGTCACCATCGGCCTTGTTGATCGCGATCATGTCCGCAAGCTCGACAACGCCCTTTTTTAAGCCTTGCAGTTCGTCGCCGCCCCCTGGCAGAACCAGCACCAGGAAAAAATCGGTCATGTCGGCAACCGCAATCTCGGATTGGCCGACACCAACGGTCTCCACGAGGATGGCGTCGTAGCCTGCGGCCTCGCACAGCAGCATGGTCTCCCGAGTTTTTGCCGCGACGCCGCCGAGCGTGCCGGAGGAGGGCGAAGGACGGATAAAGGCATTGGGATCGATGGCGAGCCGCGCCATGCGCGTCTTGTCGGCCAGGATCGAGCCGCCGGTCCGGCGCGACGACGGATCGACCGCCAGCACCGCGACCTTGTGGCCTTTCCGCGTCAGTATCGAGCCGAGCGAATCGACGGTGGTCGATTTGCCGACCCCCGGCGAGCCGGTGATGCCGACGCGCACCGCGTTGCCGGTCGATTTCACCAGCGCCTGCATTAGCGCGGCGGCCGCGGCGCGGTGATCGGCGCGCTTGCTCTCGATGAGCGTGATTGCGCGCGACAGCATGGTGCGGTCGCCATCGCGGATACCCTCCGCGAGGCGCTCGACGTCAACGGATGCGGCAATGGAAGCCATTTGATCTCATCAGCGGAAGCGACTCATCCTACACATCGGCCCGTGTTTTGGGTCAATGCTTTGGGCCATCTTTTGCAGCCGCAATTTAGGTACTTGCAACCACGCCAACGAGAAGAAAACGCCCTTGCACGGGAATAGCGGCTTTCTGAATTGACAGCTTCGGTTCGCCAGCAGCGCGCCACCATTGATCTTGGAATAACCCCGGTATTGCCGAACTACAGCCGCATCCTGTCGTTGACATTCCACCGTGATAAGCGGGGCGACTAACGTTGCATGTTCAAAATGGCACGGGAGACAAGAAATGAACTGGGATCAGATCGAGGGGAATTGGCTGCACTTTAAAGGCAAGCTGAAGCACAATTGGGTCAAGCTGACTGACGAAGACATCACCCGGATCAGTGGTCGGCGCGGCGAACTGATCGCCCGGTTACAGGAGCGCTATGGTTTCGCACAATCGGAGGCAGAGCGGGAGGTTGGCGCGTGGCTGCGTTCGCAGCGTCACGCGGCGTGATCGGCAACTCACGCGCCTAAGGCAAAATCGCAAATGCGCGGGCAGGGAAGCCAAGGCCTTTCTCTACTTTTGGCCAGGTCACCACAATGATTGCGCCGGTTTCCGGAACCTTATCCAGGTTCGCCATGACTTCGATCTGGTAGTGGCCGTGTTGAAGGATGTAGGTCTCGGAATCCATTTTGTCGGTGGTGTCGGTGTCCATGGCTTCATGCCCGGTCGCGGTCACGCCGCGCTGTTCGTAGAGATATTTGATCGTTTCGAATGTCCAGGCCGGAAACAGCTGGCGCTTGAAGTGCCCTGGATTAGTGTTCCAATCCTTATACATGTCGGTCCGTAACGCCGCGAAGCTGCCTTTCGGCACGCGGCCATGCCGCGCTTCCCATGCTTTCAGGTCGGCAATAGAAAAGGCGTGGTTCGGATCGTTGCCGAGGTAAGGCGTGTCGTCGAGCACGACGAGCGGCAGGATCATCTGCTTGAGCGGGATCTGATCCATGGTGGCGCCGTTTTGGTCGAAGTGCGCCGGCGGATCGACGTGCGTGCCGTATTGTCCGACCATCTCGTAATAGGTGGCGCGGAAGCCATCCTTCGGGATGGTGTAGGGCTCGTGCGTTTTCGGATCGGCGGCGGGCGAGAACTTGGCCTGACCGAAGCCAGCCCACACCGGCGTCTCCGGACCGAAACTGTGGGTGAGATCGACGAAGGTCTTGGACGCGATGATGCGATAGGCGCGGGCGAGGTCGGACTGGGCATTAGCCGGCGCGGCAAGCATAGTCAGCGCGCCCCAGACTCCGAGGAGGACCGCGGCTCGATAATAGATCGGCATTCTCTCCTCCCGTTAATCTGGCAGCGGAATGAACTCCGTTGTGTCACCGGGCACGATATCGAAGCGTCCGGCCTTCCAGTCAGCCTTGGCGGATTCGATCCTTTCCTTGCTTGAAGAGACGAAGTTCCACCAGATGTGGCGCGGACCATCCATCGGAGCACCGCCTACGAGGATAAAGTGCGCGTCGTTTGCCGCGTGGATTGCGACGCGATCACCCGGCTTGAGGACAAGCAGCCGCTCCGGTCCATAGCGGTCGCCGCCGATTTCGATCTCGCCCGTGACCACATAGACCGCGCGCTCCTCGTGTTCGGCATCGAGCGGCATGGTCGCGCCGGCTTTCAGCCGCACATCGGCAAAAACCGTTTCCCAGGAGGTGGTGACTGGCGAACGCAAGCCGTGCAGCGAGCCGGCGACGACGCGGAGAGTCATATCGCCTTCGGTAAGCTCGGGGATGTCCGCCGCCGCGGTGTGTGCGAAAGCCGGAGCCGTTTCCTCTCCCTTCATCGGCAGCGCGACCCATAGCTGCAAGCCATGCAGCGGTTCACCACCATCGCGCCGGTCGGCGGCGGTGCGCTCCGAATGGACGATGCCGCGCCCGGCCGTCATCCAGTTCACCGCGCCGGGCCGGATCGGCATCGCGGTGCCGAGGCTGTCGCGATGGACGATCTCGCCGTCGAACAAATAGGTGACGGTGGCAAGGCCGATATGCGGATGCGGCCGAACGTCAACGCCGTCGCCGGACTTGAACATAGCCGGACCGAAGTGGTCGAAAAAGATGAACGGTCCGACCATGCGCGAGCGTGCCGACGGCAAGGCGCGGTGCACCTGAAAGCCGCCGAGGTCAACCGAGCGGGGTACCACCACTTGCTGGATGATATCGCTCGTTCCCGTATCACCGGGAACGGGGTCTTTGGCAGGGAAAAAGCTCATGCTGGCTTCCTCGCAGCGGTGTGTTCGGTCCGCGTGAACAGACCGTAGAATACCTTAGTTTACATTCGGCTGGCTCAGCCGCTTCTTCACATTGTCGAGGAGCGTAGCGGAAGTCGATGACGGCTGTCAGAGGCGAAAATAACGGCGCGGGTGCCGCGGGCGGGGCCTATTTGCGCACTTTCGCCTTCGCGACCAATTCCGCAATGAAACGCGGTAGCGCGAAAGCCGCGACGTGGACTTCCGGCGTCCAGTATTGGGTCTTGAATGCGCCGGCCTTGCGATAGCGTTGCGCGATGGTTTTCGCGGGCAGTCTTCGCAGCCGTTTGTTGTCGGTCGCATAACCCATCGCCATGTGGCCGCCGATATAGACCGGGATTGCGGCGACGTAACAGTTCGCGTCGGCGAACAGGCGCCGAAGCCTGGTCATGCTCGCGGTCAGTTCTTTTTTTTGGAAGAACGGAACGCCGTTCTGCGTCACCAGAACGCCGCCCCTGGTCATGCAGCTGTGGCAGGCCGCATAGAACTTTTCGCTGAACAGCACCTTGCCCGGTCCCATCGGATCGGTGGAATCGACAATGACAACGTCGAACCGCCGGTCCGTTTTTGCGACGTATTTGGCGCCGTCGCCAATGATGCTTTCAAATCGCTTGTCGGCGAATACCGGTTTGGTGAACTCCGGGAAATGCTCTTTGGCGAATTCGATCACCTTCGGATCGATCTCGACCTGGGTCAGGTGCTTGATCGTTTTGTGCTTGAGCACTTCTTCGGCAATGCCACAGTCGCCGCCGCCGATGATCAGCACGTCACGAGCGTTGCCATGAGCAAATAGCGGAACGTGCGACATCATCTCCTGATAGATGAATTCATCGCCCTTGGAGATCTGGGTGGCGCCGTCGAGCATCAGCATCTTGCCGAAGAAGGGCTGCTCGAACAGCACGAGATGTTGATGCTCGGTCTGGAGTTCGTAGAGCACCTTGTCGACCTGAAAGGTCATGCGGAAACCGAGGTCGTCAAATAGAGTCTCGGCGATCCAGCGTTTTTTGTCAGCCATAATAATTCCCGGGCTTGGAGCAAGAGGGGCGGAAATGAAAACGGCCGGGATAGGCCCCGGCCGCGCAATTATAACAGATTGCCGGCTATCTCAGACGTCTTGACCGCGTAACAGCTCGTTGACGCCGACGCGCGTCGCCGAAAACGCCTCTTTGAGCACTGGTACGCATTTGTCCGGATCAGCGGAGCCGCACATGAAGACATCGAGCGCGGCGTAGCCGGCTTCCGGCCAGGTGTGGATGGAGATGTGGCTCTCCGCCAGCACTGCCACGCCAGATACGCCGCTCGGCTGGAAGTGGTGCAGGTGGATGTGCAGCAAGGTCGCATTGGATGCGTCCACACAACGCCGCAGCGTGGCCTCGATATGGTCGATATCGTTGAGCCGCTTTGCACCGTGCAAGTCGATGATCAGGTGTGTGCCGGCGCAGCGGACGCCGTTGCGAACCGCGAAGTGATCGTGGCGCTCGTTCGCCGGCGGAGCCGCAACATTGAGCTTCGTTTTTTTGACTTCCGTTCGGGCGGTACTTCGGGCGGTACCTGGGACACCCAAGCCCTTCACCGATCGTAAGAGGGCATTTTGTGCCATGCTGCCTCTCCAACCAGAATAAGAACCCGAGATGCCGGCAAACCGGCGCCGCGGAATGCGAAAGCCGCCCGATCAGTTCGACGCAAACTGACCAACGCGGCCAAGTCCCCACATAAATGCAATAGGCGGGGAGTCAAGCGGATTCTGCAATAAAACCCTTAAGGCTCGGTCACGTTCCATCGATCCCGATATTTTGCGAGAGCAACCGGCGCAAAGCGACGTTCGTGCGCTTGCCCAGCGTGTCGGCGTGGCTAGACTTGTGTCGAGCAAGCAAGACAAAAAATGGGAATGGGATGAGCGCCGATACACCAGCACGATCGATGTTGCCGAAACCACTATGGAATGGGCGTTTTCATGCATGCGCCTGCTGCACGCCGTCGTTTGATCCGCTGAATGATCCGCCAAGCAAAGCGCGCCGAAATTTTCTTGCAGGCGGGATTGCGGCGCTGAGTTTGGGTGCTTCGGCGACAAGGCGCGCCGCCGCTCAGCCGACTCCGGTCAAGGTACGTATCGACGTCCATCACCATTATCTGCCGCCGGTGCAAGCCAAGGCATTCGCCGACAGCCATGTCGGCGCGCCCAAGTGGTCGCCGCAAATGTCGCTTGAGGACATGGATAAGGCGGGCGTGCAAAAATCGGTACTCTCGCTGGTGCAGCCAGGCGTATGGCTCGGCAATGTAGAAGCCGCGCGCAAGCTCGCCCGCGAATGCAACGACTACGGCGCGCAGCTTCGCAAGGATTATCCGGGCCGTTTCGGACTGTTTGCGGCAATACCGCTGCCCGATACCGAAGGCAGCCTGCGCGAGATCGAATATGCGCTCGACGTGCTCAAGGCTGACGGTATCGCCCTCTACACCAGCTATGCCGGCAAATATCTCGGCGATGCCGCCTTCGTACCGGTGTTCGAGGAGCTGAACCGGCGCAAAGCGGTCGTCTATACGCACCCGGTTTCGCCGGCCTGCTGCGGTAATTTGATTGCCGGTGTGCCGGACGCCACCATCGAATACGGGACCGATACGACGCGCACCATCGCAAGCCTGATCTTCGGCGACGGTGGCACGGCCTTCAAATGCCCCGATATCCGGTTCATCTGGTCGCACAGTGGCGGCACGCTGCCATTCCTGATCGGCCGCTTTATCCGCCAGACAGTGGTCAAGAAGGACCCGCGCATGCCCGACGGCCCGCTGCCCGTCGTGCAGAAATTCTATTACGAAATCGCGCAGGGTAATCTGCCGGGTCAGTTTGCAGCGCTGCTGAAGCTCGTCCCGGTGTCGCAAATCATGTTCGGATCGGATTATCCGTACCGCGAGGCGATCGAGGCAGTGCAAGGCCTCAACGACTATCCGTTCAGCGACGCCGAGCGCTCATCGATTAACCGCGAGACGGCGCTGCGTCTGATGCCTGGCCTTGCCGGCTAAGCAGCCTGTGAGCGGTCCCTAGCCCGGAAGGGTCACAATTTTGTCGGCGAATGTTTTATGATGGCGCCCGTTTGGCCGAACCGATTGGTAGGGTGCGGCGACTAACCGTCCACGGGCCGCCACGGCGGCAGGGAAAGGGAGAACGAACATGATGCGCACTTTGGGGGCAGCGGCGTTCTTGGCGCTTGCGGCGCTGATGCCCGCGCAACAGGCAGCGGCTCAGGATCCTGTCGGCGGAGCGATCGTCGGCGGTGCGCTGGGCGGCATTATCGGCGGCGCCGTTGGGCGCGGCGTGGGCGGCGTGGTTGCAGGAGCGGCGATTGGTGCGGCGACGGGCGCCATCATTGCCAGCGAAGCCGAACGTCGCAACGGCGGCTACTACTGGTGGCACGGCGGCTGCTACTACCGCTATCCGAACGGCGCCTGGGTCCAGGTCGGATTCAACTACTGCGGCTACTGAGGATCGCGTTCAGCCGTTGACGGCAACGGCCGGCGCTGGCTTCGACTGCACCGGCTTTCTGGTGCGGGTACGGAAGAAGCTGAGCACGCGTTTTGCGGTGTCCGGCTGCAGCTTATTGAAGCTGGTGAGTGCCTGATCGAGGTCCTCCGCCGACATGCCGCGATCGGCGGCGCGCAACAGCAGCACGGCTTTGGTCGTCGTCGGCGACAGGCCGGCGACCTTGCAAAGGATCAGGATGATCTCCGCGCCGGGATCGAGCAGTGCCCGCTCGACGACATCGATCGGCGTGTCGCACAGGATCGAGAGCGCGAGCGCCGATTCCTCAAATTTGCGCTCCCTGGCGTATTGATAGATCTCAGCCTCGCCGATGCGGCGGATCCGGTTCTGCCGCTCCACTGCGACTTCCGCGGCGGCAAAGGCCGGCGACGCGTTTCGGATTTCGCTGCGAATACCGCCGACAACTTCGGCGACGACGCCTTCGATGTCGGTTGAGGCTTGTGGATTTTCCGCGACAAGGCGCGCGCGCACCGCGCTGGATGCCTTGTCGAGCAGCATCAGGAAGTGCGGGCGCGGGATATCACTGCGCATTCCGACTTCGCTTGCCAGCACGTCGTCGCCGGACGAACGGTTGACCAGAATGCGGAAGCCCAGGTCGGAAAAACGCGCTCCGCGATTTTTCGCCACCGAATGCACCACATCGCGATCGCCGCGCTCGACCAGAATGTCGGTGACGGCTTCGCTGAGCGAGTTGCGCTGGGCAATGGCATGAAGGTGCCGTTGGCTCTTTGAATTTGCGGTGGCGAGCAAGGTGTCTTCATTGAGCCGTTCGGATCGAATCAGAATCGGGCGTGCAACGTCGATATCGTCATCGGACGCGAGCAGATGAATAACGTTGAGGGGCGCATTGGCAATCGGTGCCAGCCGGTCCGCGAGCCTCGCGCGCGCCTTGGCCTCGATCGTATTGATAAGCCGCGCCATGACGTCGTCGAACACGCCGATCTGGTCTTCGGAAAAGCGCGGGGCGCCGTTGATGAACAGGTCGGTGATGCTGGTGAGGATTTCGTTGCGGCGGTCGAATGTGCCCGAGGACAGCGCGGTTTCGAGTTCTTCGATCAGAGGAAGGGAGTGCATCATGCCGCAGAACGCCACGTCTTTGAATTTGCGCAGAGAATGCCGTGAAAGCGATGAACAAAGCGTTGTGAGAGGGTGCTTTTAACGATGTCGTTTATGGTTAACGAAAAGCTAAGGACGGCTATAAGCGCGCGACAACTCACCGCGCTTCCTGCAAGTCATGCTGAGTTTGCCGAATTAGACCTTATCGGGGACGAAAAGCGCCCATCCGGTTATGCACCTCGGCGGGGACGCGGTAGTCGCGGAGCACGGGTTTCGAATCGCGCAGACCGATCGCTTCGCGCTGGACAATGAAGCACCACAGGGCGTGGCTCGCTTCGGCAACCAGCCGGGCGCGGGTCGCGTCCCGCTCTCCGCCATTGTTGCGTTCGTGTTCGGCGAGCGCCGCCAGCGCCGCTTCGAGAGCGCGACCTTGCCGCCCGAATGCGGCGGCCTGTTCCTGGGCAATCTCATAATCAAGCGCCGCCGTGCGCGCCATTCGCGAACTTGAACTGGGCGACGGGGGGCGTACAGTCATAACGACACGATAATAAGCAAATTTGCAGCCGTCATCTGGGTGGAGGAACCATGCGAAGACTAATCATTGCCTTCCTTTCGATTTTTGCGCTGACAGGTGCGGTGCGCACCGCCTCCGCCGAGGACACGCTCAAAATTGCCGAACCGCAGAAAGGCGCCTGGGACGCGGGCGTTGCTGAGATTGGCCAGCGCGGGGGCATCTTCAAGAAGCACGGGCTCAATCTCGATATCCTCTATACGGCTGCCGGTCCTGAATCGATCCAAGCCATGATTGCCGGTTCAATCGACATTTCGGTGGCCTCCGGTATATCCGCCGCAGTTGGCACTTTCGCCAAGGGCGCACCGATCCGCATCATTTCCAGCGAGATGACCGGCGCACCCGACCTTTACTGGTTCGTGCCGGCGGATTCCCCAATCCACACGATCGAAGACATGAACGGCAAGACCGTGGCCTTTTCCGCGATTGGCTCATCAAGCCACGGTTCGCTGCTGGCGCTGATTGCGCAATATCATCTGACCGCCAAGCCAACGCCGACCGGCAATATCGCGTCGACCATTACGCAGACCATGACCAAGCAGGTCGATGTCGGTTTTGGCGCAGCGCCGTTCGGTCTCGATCTCGTCGAGAGCGGCAAGGCTCGGATCGTCGCCACCGGCAACGACGTCGACGCGCTGAAAACGCGTGCCGTGCGCGTGAATCTCACCGGCCCCAGCACCTTGCAGAACCGGCGCGACGCGCTTGTGCGCTTCATGCAGGGTTACAAGGAAACCGTGGACTGGATGTATTCAAGCCCTGAGGCGCTGAAGGTCTACGGCGAGTATTCCGGGTTGCCTGACAATATCGTCCAGCACGTGCTCAAGCTTATTCCGAAGGAAGCGTTGCAGACCGATGAGATAAAGGGCATCGACAGCGTCATGGCGGATGCGGTGTCGCAGAAATTCCTGTCGGCACCACTGACACCGGATCAGCTCAAAGAACTGATCCAGATTCAAAAATAGTCTGTCCCCGTCCTGGGGCGGTGTTTCGGCTAACGCGCCCAGATTAGCGCGTCCACGTCACCTCGCTGACGCCGGCGGCGGGATCGAGTTCGCGCCGCGGACCGGGTTTGAGTCCGTGCTGCATCAGCACGTCTTCTGGTGTCGCATGGGGCCCGACCGCGGCAAAGACAGGTCGGCCCCCGGGGATTTTTGCATGCGCCGCGTGCGACAAATGAAACGCGTCGTAGCGCGGCAAAAACATGCTGAAGACCCCGGTGCCGCCAATAATAGCAACGATGCCGTCGGTGACCTCGAGGTGAGCGAGCGCCTGCTCAAGCGTTGCCCCAGTCGGATTCCAGAACAGGGCATTGGGGTAATTGGGGTTTGGTGCAATGGCAGCAATCTGCCTTGAGACCACCAGCCGCTTGCGCCGTGCCGCGCGCGGGCCGCCTTCGTGCGAATGGCGGCCATGGACCAGCGCTGCCGCGTGATCCAGCCCGTCCTGGAAGAAATGCTGATCGGCGTCGTTTTGGATCGAGGCCGGCATTACGCCATTGGCATCAGCGATCATGCCGTCGGCCGAAACGATGACGTAGCCTTCGATGCGAAGCAAAGTGACGACGCGCTCCTAAAATACTGCGAGATAGCGCAGCAGCGAGAGAATGCCGATAATGATGACGATCACGCGCACGATCTGTTTGGCGCGGCCGTCGATCGGCAGCATGTTGACCAAATAGAGAACCAGAATGACGACGAGGAAAGTGATCAGAGCGCTAATAAGAAGACCCATATTATCCTCCCTGAATATTCAGAAAATACTTTGCCCCGTAGCTTGGCATAGCATCAACACCGGGAAAAGACGGCGCGGCGAATAACGCCTACTTGCCGGCTTTCGTTCCCGATTGATCGGAGGCTTGCGGTGCATAGCTCAATCTGGCCGGAAGAAGCAGCACGATGACCAGCGTCGCAACCGCAAGCAGGCCGGACACAATATAGACTTCGTGCAAAGCGCCAGCAATTGCGCTGCCCAGACGTGCAACCATATTGGCGCCAAGCTCGTCGCGCCGTCCGGGATCAAGCAAACGCTCCAACGCGTCGCTGGCGCCCGGCACCTGACGCGTCAGGCCGAAATTGAGCATGGCGCCCCCGATCGCAGCGCCGATGGTTTGGCCGATAGTGCGCGCGAACAGGAACGAAGCCGTCGCGACGCCGCGCTGATTCCAGTGAACACTGCCCTGCATCGACAGCAGAAATGTCTGATTGCAGAAACCCATGCCGAAGCCGACCAGCAGCGTTGCTGCGCCGAGCCGCATGAAAGCCGAGTCGCGATCGAGCGTAATGAGAAGCGCGGTGCCGCTTATCAGCATGGCCGAGCCGATAAGGCCGGCGGTTCTGTAGGAGGTCAGGCCCATCAGCCGCGCGGCGATGATAGCGCTGATGCTCCACGACACCGACTGAATGGCGAGTGCGGTGCCGCCGAACGTCACGCTTCGGCCCATCGCGGCCTGGACATAAGTCGGCAGGAAAGCAACCACGCACATCAAGAGCGCGCCGATGGTGAGGCCGCCCGCGCTGCACTCCGCCATAATGCGCTGGCGCCAGAGCTGGAACGGCACAATCGGTTCTTTGGCGCGGCGCTCCTGCACAATCAGCAGCAACAGCGCGACGATGCCTACGCCGAATAGCGATGCCGCCAACGGCACGCTCAAGTTCTGCGCCTGTACGACAGTCATCAGGACGCCGCCGACGCCGAGCATCAATAAAATCGATCCTGCGACATCGACGTGATGCGAACGAAGCTCGATCCGCTCGTAGAGCGAGGACGCCATGATCAGGATCGCAGCGATGCCGATCGGCAGATTGATCCAGAACACGAAGGCCCAGTGCACGTGTTGGACGATGAAGGCGCCCAGCACCGGTCCTGCAAGCGCTGCAAGACCCCAGACGCCTGAAAGCCAGCCCTGGACCCGCGCGCGATCGGTGGGTGGATAGATGTCGCCGACAATCGTGGTTGCCATCGATTGCAGTGAGCCGGCGCCGAAACCCTGGATGGTGCGGAACAGCACAAGTGACACCATACCCCATTCGCCGAACGCCCAGGTGAATCCGCACGCCGTCGAAGCGAGCAGGAATATCGCGGAACCGCTGATAAACATTTGTTTGCGGCCATAGAGGTCGGCGAGCCGTCCGTAGATCGGCGTCGAAACCGCCTGCGCCAGCAGGTAGGCGGCGAAGACCCAGCTGAAGAGGTGGAAGGCGCCAAGCTGTCCGACAATTGTGGGCATCGCAGTAGCCACAATGGTCGCCTCCACGGCGGACATGAATATAGCCATCATGCAGGCGAACGTGACCGCACGCCGTCGCGTGAGAAGCTTTGCAGTATCGGATTGTAAGATGGCGGACATGATTCCCGGAACGCGCCGCCTTATACTGCTCTGGCGAGGGAGGCGACAATGAACGAACCCGCAAGCCTGCTCATGCAGCAATTCTTGGCCTGGGTCGCCGACCGCCCGCGCACGCGCGAGCAAGCGGTCGAAGCCTGGCACAGTTGCCCGCACATTTCAGTGTGGGAGGACGCGATTGTAAACGGGCTGGTGCGCACCGAGAACAATGGCAAGCGAACCATCGCTCTGACGCCGCAGGGCGAGCAACTCCTCAAGAAATCAAGAGCTGAAGCACTCTGAGGATGAACGAATGGCGTGGCTCGCCGGTCTCATCTTCTGCGGTCTCGGAATGATAACTAATTGCTTAGTGGCCGCACGCCAGGCTGTGCCGGAATGTCGAACACGTTGAGCACAAGCCCGATCATCACGTAAGAGCCGACGAGCGTGACCAGCTCAATGACGCCGTCGACGCCGAAGGCGGCCTTGGCCCGCTCGAACATCGCGGCACTGACGGTTTTATTGGCAAGGAGCTCGGTGACAAATTCGTAGACCAGTTTTTCGTCATCGCGCTTGAAGTCCGGGCGCTTGCGATCGCGAATGGCATCGATCACGTCCTGGCTAAAACCTTGCTCCAGCCCTTGCGGTTCGTGCACCGACCATGCGTATTGCGCCGAAGCGCTGCGCACGACCAGCAAAATGACGAGCTCGACGAGCTTCCGTCCGATCTTGGCCTTTTGCCGGTAATAGTTGACCAACTCGTCTGCGGGCTTGGCGATGTCGGGCGTGTGAATCAAAACCGAGAATGGTCCGGTGAGCTTGTTGCGCGGCCGTGACTTCAGAAAATCGTCATGAAGCTGCTGTTGCCGCGGCGATAGTTTCTCTCTTGCTACTTCTTCGATCCGGGCCATCGGGGTTCCTTTGGGTTTCCTCTTATTGCAATTCCGCGGAGCCATCGCCACGCACTGCGGCGACGTAACGGGCGATTGATCGTTTTACTACGTCTTTGCCGCCGCGCGGGATCGTGCGTTCGAACCATGCGCCGTGGATCACGTCGTAATCGTAGGGTTCAAGGAGCTTGCCGATCCGTTCGACCGAAGGCGCGGAGAGCGGAATCATGTTTGGATAGCTGCGCATGAACGTCACAAATTTGCGGTCGGGGATGACCTGCACGATGTCGCCGGACAGCAATGAACCGCGACCGCCGCCACCTGGCGCCCAGTGCAGCACGGTGCCGCCCGCGAAATGACCGCCGCAGCGGATCAATGTGACGCCCCCGGCAATTTGCAGCGTGTCGCCGTCCCAGAACTTGATCGCTGGATCGGGCCGCATCACCCATTCCCGGTCCGCCGCATGAAGATGAATTGGCGCATCGAAGGTGTGCGCCCATTCCACCATCGACGAATAGTAGTGCGGATGCGAGATTGCGATGCCGATCAGGCCGCCGAGGCCTTTGACGATCTCGACGGTTGCCGGATCCAGCAGCGAGATACAGTCCCACAGCATGTTCCCGCTGTCGGTTTTCAGAAGCAATGCGCGCTGACCAATGGCAAAGGCCGGGACGATGCCGATCCCGATCAGTCCCGGCTCTTCCTCGCGGAAAGTGTTGCTGTATCGCCTCACCAGCGCGTCATGGGTGGTCCAGGTCTGGCCCGAGGCCGGCACGAATTGCCGCTCTTCGTCGCAGATCGGGCACCGCTGAGGCGGCGTTTCGGAAACCGCGAATTGCGTACCACAGGTATTGCAGATGAATGCAGGCATGGGGACAGCAGACACGAAAAGCGCGGCGCTTTCCAGCGCCGCGCTCACGACAACGAACTTGCCTTAGCTCAGCACGCCGTACTTCTTGAACCAGGCGGTCATCTTGGCCCAGGCATCCTCGGCCGCTTCCTTGCGATAGCTCGGACGATAGTCGGCGACAAAGCCATGCGGAGCGCCCGGATATTCATGGAATTCCGCGGTCTTGTGCGCGGCCTTGAGCGCATCTTCCATTTGTGTGACCTGATCCGGCGTGATGCCGGTATCCGCTTCGCCATAGAGGCCGAGCACCGGCTCTTTCACTTCGGGCGCAAGCTCGATCGAGTTTTTCGGCGCCGCGTCGGTCTTGTCGATCAAGGTTCCGTAGAACGCGACACCGGCTTTCAGGTTCGGATTGTGCGTCGAGTAGTGCCAAACGTTCCGGCCACCGCGGCAGAAGCCCATGATGCCGAGCCGGCTGGTGTCGCCGCCCTGTGACTTCGCCCAGGCCACCGTCGCATCGAGATCGGCGAACAGCTCAGTGTCGTTCTTGGCGTTCACGATTGGCATGATTTGCTTCATGTCCTCGACCTTGGTCAGTTCGACGCCGTTGGTCTCCGATCGGAAATAATAATTCGGTGCGACCGCGAGCGCGCCGAGATGGCCGACGCGGCGGGTGATATCCTTGACCCACTCGTGCAGGCCGAAGATTTCCATGCAGACGAGGATGACAGGCGGGTTCTGGACGTTTTCGGGCCGCGCGAAATAAACGGGCATATTGCCACCGGTAACCGCGACATTCGCCGTACCGGCGTTGAGACCCTTGGTATCGGTTTGAATGGCGTCGGCGCGGACCGGGCCGGCAGCCAGCGTGTAGCCCGCCGCCGCCGCGGCTGAACTGCTCATAAAGCCGCGCCGCGATAGCGGCGGCATTACTTTGGACAAGCCAATAACGTCAGACGGAATTTGCCGGATATTCATGGGTTCTCCTCCCGATGGGTTTTCGCCCCACCTCGGCGGGCAGAATAGGGGGGCGGACGATTGCCGTACAGGTGGCTCCGCGTTTGTGCGCGCGTTGCCGCAGGCCTGTAATAACAAATTGAATTTCGCGTTTATTCCGCCTATTAGAATTCAAACGCAGGTTTGAAAAATGGAACCGGGAACTCTTGAATCATGACGCGGCCCTCCGAAATTACCCGTGAGCGGATTTTGAAAGCCGCCGAGCGGTTGTTCGCCGACCGTGGCTATGATGGTACCAGCATCCGGGCCATCGTCGCCAAGGCGAGGGTGAACCAGGCGGCGATAAACTATCATTTCGAAGGCAAAGACGGCCTCTACCGCGAAGTGCTGCGGGCGGCGTTTCGGGCGATGACCGAGGACCAGCTCGCCCACGGCGACGAGATCAAAACCATGTCTCGGGAAGCTGCGCTCGGCGAGTTCGTCCGCCGGCAGTTGCGGCCGCTTACGGCGCGCGACGAGTTGAGCCGGCATTTGCGCATCTTCAACTGGGAGACGGTGCGGCCGACCGCGGTGTTCCGCAAGCTGATGAGCGAGGAGGCCACCCCATTTTTGGGGCTCGCGGTGGACCTGATCCGCCGGTTTCTGCCGCAGGCCGACCTGCGCACCCTGATGGTGGCGGCGATCTGGCTCTTGGGCCAATGCAGCGTTTTCGTGCGTAACCGCGAGCAACTGGCCGGACCGCCAATAAGTCTCTCGCTCGATGCCGAGGCGGGGGAATGGCTGGCACGCATGATTACCGCCTGGACCGTTGGCGGGCTTGGGGCCTAGGCACCCAGAACGCCTAAAATATCTGTGGTTGCCCCAAAAATTCCTTTTTGTGGGCTATCGGCTGCCCAGAACACATGTTTGAAATTCAACCGCGCGTTTGAAAAATTCATCAGGATCATGGAGCCTGGTTATGGAGCATAACGGGATCGTCAAAGCCGGGGTTTTGCCGCACGGTGCACCCTTGCACAGCCGCTTCCTCAACAAGCTGGTAATCGACGTTTTTCCGGCTGCCTTGACGAGCGTGATCGGCGGCTTCCTGGTTACCCAATACCAGTTCAATCATTCGGCGATGCTGCATCCTGTGGCCGCACAGACTGCACCGGCTTCAGCGGAGATGGTCCAACTGGTCCGCGATGAGCACGGCGCAATCATGGATTATCTCAAAGCGCAAATTGCCGCCGAGAAGACCCGAAACTCAACGGCAGACGCCGCCGATGCCCGGGCCGTCGCGGACGCCAAGTTGGCGTCGGACAAGGCGTCGGACAAGTTAGCCGCCGAGGTGTTGGCCATAACGTCTGCCAAGTCCGCGCCTGCTGCCAATTCCATACCTGCGGTCGTCGGCACAGCGAAGGCTGCAACGCCTCGCAAGGCTATCGCCGTAGCCGCGGCAGCGCCGCTGGTCGTGGCGCAGGCCGCGCTAGACGTCGCGGCTGCGCGAGTCGTGCAACCGGCACCGCCGCCTCAGCAGCCGAAATCGCTGCTAGCCAAGACGCTCGACATCAAGGATCACGTTGTCGCGGTGACGACCCACGCGGCCTGGACCGCCGTATCGACGATCGGCAGCCTTCCGTCATGGATAGCCACAATGGGCGATCGCGGCGGCAACGCGAATACGGCGCCGAATTCCGGCGGACAATCGTTCGCGTCCTGACGCGCGGGGGCGCCGCTCTAAAGCGAGACGGGCGCGCCCATGAAATCGCGCTTGCCTACTTCGACGCCGCAGTGGCGCAGGATGTCGTAAGCGGTGGTGCAGTGGAAATAGAAATTCGGCAGCGAGTTTCCCAACAGCAGCGACTGCCCGGTGAAGTCGCGGGCCGCGCCGCTTGGAAAAGTGATCTTGATCGCCTTGTCCTCGGTGCCGTCGATCTGCGCGGCCTTGAAGCCTTTCACGAAATCCACGGCCTTGCTGATCCGCTCGCGCAACTCGCTAAAGCTCGCTTCGTTGTTGTCGAACTTCAACGGTTCGGCACCGGCCAGTCTCGCCGCCGCATTGACTGCGTGATCGGTTGCCGCGCGCACCTGGCGTACCAGCGGGAACATGTCGGGAAACAGCCGCGCATTGAGCAGCGCCGCCGGTTCGATCTTCTTCGCCTCGCAATGCGCGGCTGCCTTCTCAAGGACAGCGGAAAGCGCGGTGAGGAATTGCACGAAGATCGGCACCGAGATTTTGAACATCGAAACGGACATGGTGCACCTTTTGTTTCAAAAGCGGGCAAATCTAAGCCCTTCCGCGGTTACAATGAATGGGCTGGAAAGCGGGGTTGGCACGTGGCGAAGCTCGGTATCGCCAGTCGTGGACGCCTACCAACACCGAGAAGCATGAGTTGTTCACTCTATGACAAGCCATTGATGCACAGCGGCAACAGCCCGTGCATTTCCTGTGCGTTGCGGCTTGCCGGGCGTAAAAATTCGTGGCTAGTCCAGTGACGTTCCGCTGCGGGGAACTCTTGCATCGGCCACTACGTTGAGTTGTACGCAGGTGAATTTCAGTCGGGCGTTTGTGGCAATCGCATCGCCCTGGAGGTTGTGAATGCGGTCTGGCGGGAATTTCAATCCCGAATGGGGCTATCTCGCCCCAGCGCCGAGCTTTATGCGCACTGCCCGGATCGTCGTCGTCGCCACCGCGATCGGCGCCACAGCCGGCGCGGGCGTGGTGCTGACGCTCGCCGGCTCCGGCAATAATCCCGGCCAGCAAGCCGCCGATACCGGAAAATCTCTCGTCGTCGTGCGGTCACTGGTGCAGCCTGCCGAAGCCGCCACGGCGACAACGGAGCCGAGGGTCTCACCCGTTGCTACCGCCACTCCGGTTGCGACGCCTGTCGTAACGCCGCAACCAGTGCAAGCGAGCGTGCAACCGCCGCAAGCAAGTGCGCAGCCAAAAGGCGGCCTCGCGCTGCCACCGCCCGCTGCCCAAATCTCAGCGCCGGCGTCGAGCGAGTCGCGCGCGGCGTCGACGTCCGCAGTGCCGGCGAGCGTCGCCGCGCTTGCGGAGATTCCGCCGGTGACCGATGCATCGCCGGCGCCGTCAGCCAATCAGGCTTTATTTACGCCGGATCAGACCGGCGCGGCTAAATTGGGCGGTAAGCCTGCCGCCGGCCCAATCTCGCAGCCTCCGGCGGTTCAAACTCAAGGACCGCAAGCTCCAGTAGCGCAGACGCCGCAAACGGCGGCGCAGGCGGTCGCGTCGGCGAAGAAGAAGCCTGAGGAGCACGGGCTTGGCCCAATGCTGCGCCATCTGTTCAGCGCGCGCGCCGGAAATTCCTATTATCCGAACTAGGCCACGATCCGATTGTATCGTGATCTAAACAAAACCGCCCGCCGGTGAGGGCGGGCGGCGGTCCGATCAACAAGTGTGCGTTGGCTTACTTTTACCAGCCTTTGCACCACTTGTGCGCCATTGCGTAGCTGCCTTTGCTCTGGGATGCGTCCCAATTGTCTTCCTTCACCCAGAGCACCTGTGAGGTTCCCCAAGGCTTTGCCGTGTGGTCGTACCAAGCGCGGCAATAGCCGGTGTCTTTGAACTTGACCACGGCGAAATCGGCGCGCGCCGGAACGGTAGCGGCGAAACCCAATGCCAATACACCCATTGCAAATGCAAGACGCTTCATCTGACGCGTGACGCAGGGCCGGGCGCAGGTTCAACGAAGCGATTAGGTTCCTTTTGGTTCTATCTGCAAGTCCCGGCCTGCACGGCCTGATCGAAGGCTGCGGCGGCCGTCGAATAGTCGGCAGCGGTGGCTACCTTTGCCCAACCGGCGCCCCAGGGCGTTGCGCTTGCTTCCCACCAGATCCGGCAATAGCCGTCGTCCCATCTGACCAGGGCGTAATCGGCCCGAGCGGGGGTGGTCGCTGCAAGACCGAGGGTCGCAAGACCGACCGCAAATGCAAAACGCTTCATCGTCTGCTCCTGTTGTGCCCGCCCATGAACTTTCGGATATTACCAGCCTGAATAAACGTCGAACGGCCCGTCTTGTTCACGGCCATTAAGTCGTAAGCAGCCGGGCCTCTGCAAAACATAAGGAGGCACTGATGCCGGAAGTCGTCGTCTACATTCTTGAGGGTCGCACGCTGGAACAGAAGCGCGGATTGGTAAAGGACATCACCGCCGCGGTGGTAAAGAACGCGAACACGACGCCTGAACAGGTCACCGTGTCGTTGATCGAGACTGCCAAGAATTCGAAGGGCAAGGGCGGGGTGCTGTTCAGCGAGATGCCGCCGCGCCAATAAGGACGCTTAAAGCATTCAATTTAGAGGCTGACGGAAGCCGGCATGCAATTGCGCATGCCGGCTTCCGTCGTTTGGCTGGGCGACCCAAGTCACGGAAATATCCACAGAAATAGGGCAATTATATACTTGACATAGTGGCTCTTGCCCTTTACATTTAAGGCCATAGAGGGAAAAGCGTTATGTCAGTTGACCTTACAAACCCGATCTTCAACGACGAAGATAAAGCTCGCGAGCACCTAGAGGCGCTTCGCTGGCCGGATGGCCCGTTCTGCCCGCATTGCGGCTCTACGAACGTCCATCGGCTGGAGGGTAGATCGCACCGTCCGGGCCTGTTCCAATGCAACGGCTGCGCTCAAGCTTTTACGGTCCAAGTCGGCTCTGTCATGGAGCGCAGCCACATCCCGCTGCGCAAATGGGTGCTGGCGTTCTATCTGATGAACTCCAGCAAAAAAGGCATTTCGGCCCATCAACTCCACCGGATGTTAGGCGTCACCTACAAAACGGCGTGGTTTCTCGCGCACCGCGTCCGCGAGGCCATGAAGCCGTCGAGTCCGTCACCGCTAGGTGGCGAGGGTAAGATCATCGAAGTGGATGAAACGGTCATTGGCGGCAAAGCCAAAAATCGTGCTTTTGCCAAGAAAGTAGCGCCGAAGCAGATTGTTGTTTCGCTCCTTGAGCGCGGCGGCAGTGTTCGCTCTTATCACACTGGCGATGACAAGAAACGGCGAACGACGGTCAGGGATTTGCGTCCGCTAATCGTCAAAACCGCTTCGCGCAAATCACGGCTAATGACGGATCAAGATAAGAATTTTGTTCGGATCGGCGAGGAATTTGCGAGCCATGAAACCGTCGATCACAGCAGGCACGAGTACGCGCGCGGTGATGCTTACACCAACACTGTCGAGGGATTTTTCTCGATCTTCAAACGCGGCGTGATCGGCGTTTATCACCACGTTTCAGAAGCCCATCTGAACCTTTATCTGGCGGAGTTCGACTTCCGCTACTCGAACCGCGCTAAGCTAGGCGTGAACGATGGAGAACGTGCGGCGCGCGCCATTAAAGGCGCACAGGGCAAGCGCCTCACGTATCGTCCTGCTCACTAAGGCCCGAACGCGGAAACAGATTGCTAAGCGGATTTTGGCTTGGCGGAAGCGCCGCGCTTTTGAGGACTCCGGCGGAGCTTCCGGCTAGGCTTTCTAATCTTCGATTCGGAATGAGGTTTGGGCGGCGTGTTGAGTGCCACACGCAACGCAGCCTCGGCGCGCCGTGTGGTTTCCTCCGGCGTGAAGCTTTCGCCAGTATTATCGCGGCTCATGAGGTTTCACCATGAATGGCGTCAGCGACGACAAGCGGCGAATCTCTAAGATAGAGGCTGCCCGCAGGCAACTCGATTGTGCAATTGAGCTTTGGTTTATGGATGGGGATGACGTCTCTATCCACACCCTAGCTGGTGCCGCCTATCAAATCATTCACGATCTCAAGGAACATAGGGGAGAGGTTCGACCGCTTTTATACGACGCCGATCAAATCAAAGATGAATACCGGAACCAATGGATCAATCTGGTCAAGAGAGCTGTGAATTTCTTCAAGCACGCTGACAAGAACCCGGATGACACCGTGGTGTTTAGCCCGAGCCAAAACATGCTGTTCCTGATGTCCGCAGCGGGCGGCATTAGACTGCTAGGCGAGCAAACCAGTCACGCGGTCAACGCCTTCACGTTCTGGATGGTCATCAACAAGCCCACCTGGATCACCCCGCAGTTCCGAAAGCTCTTTGAGGATCGCATCAGCGTTGAAGACCTCCAAGAGTTCAAGACGACCATATCGAAGAAAGACTTTTTCGAGATTTATACGGACACGAGCGCGGGCCGCCGCACCGCAATCGCCAGAGGGAACATCCGGGTCGACTAAAACTTGTTTTTCAACCACTAGAACCTCCATATTGGAGCGCAATCACAAACTTGACCAGAGAAAGCATCGGCGTGTCAAAGGCTTAGTTATGTTGCAATGCACTCTATGTCAAGTATATAATTGCCAGAAATAGCCGTTAATGCACTGCACAAATTCCTTGCTGCATTGCGATAAATCCTGGATAATTGGGCTGAGTTAGCGCGCCCCGACGACTACGAACAAGGACTTAAGAATGAGCGATGTTTGGGACACGAAGGATGGCAGGCGCCGGGTCCGCCATGACCCGCCGACACTGGAAGAGGCTGTCTTAGCCGCACAGGGTATGACCGAAGAACTCGCCGAGCAAATCGAGATTGTGGTTTCGTTGATGGAAGTTTCCACCGACGAAGCGCGTAGCGCCGTGTTGCGCATGGGGCAACGAAAGGACGTCAGTCACCTGACCATTGTCGGCCGCGCAGGCGCGCCGCGCGCTGTCGTTGTCGAGCGGCGCGTGACGCGACGCCCGCTCCGCACCGCAACGATGGCGCCCTGATTCCCGTTAGTGGCGGTACACGGCGATGTTCAGCTTCGCTTGGCGGAATCTGGAATAATTCCCGCCGCGACCAGGCGGTGCCAGATGAACAACACCACGACCGCGCCGACCACCGAGGTGATGATGCCGGCGCCTTGGTCCGGGCCGTAGTGTCCAATTGCCTGCCCGATAAAGGTTGCCAGGAAGGCGCCGACGATGCCGATTAAGGTGGTCAGAATGAACCCTGACGGATTGTTCGGTCCGGGCGCCAGCCAGCGCGCGATTAAACCGGCGATAAACCCGATGATGATGGTCCAGATGAAACCCATGGCGTACCTCGTGCCTGCTTTGCCGAAATGACTCTGCGCCGAGAAGCGCAGCCAATCCCAAATGTGTGACGGTATTATCGCGCAAAAGCCACAGGCTGGGATAGGGGCGGACGTTGCCGTATAATCCCGGCATCCGATGCCGGGCTGGACTAACGGGCCTGCGATGACGACAAAGACCGTCGAAAAGCCGCGCACCAAGGTCAAGCCGCAGACCAAGCGGCCGCCGCTCTACAAGGTTATCCTGCTCAACGACGATTTCACGCCGCGTGAATTCGTCGTTCAGGTGCTCAAGGCGGTCTTTCGCATGAACGAGAGTCAGGCCTATCGCGTGATGATGACCGCGCATCAGCGCGGTGCCTGCGTCATTGCCGTCTATACGCGCGACGTCGCCGAAACCAAGGCGAAGGAAGCTACCGAGCTCGGCAAGAGCAAAGGCTATCCGCTGTTCTTCACGACCGAGCCTGAGGAATAGCGCGAAGCTTTAGCGTCACTCCAATCAAACGCCCAAGCTATGAGCAGATGGCGCGCGAATTTCTTTGGCCTCCATTGTTCCATTTCGATGCATCAGAATTTTGTGATGTGCGCGCGATGACGAATTTCGCTACATCGCGGGCGTGGGGCGCTGATTGGGAATTTTGAAGTCAATGGATCAGGTCACCACGACGCTGCCGTCTCGTTCCGTCGTTTCCTCGCACCCCACCACGCTCGAGCTGATTGAGCCCTACGTCCTGAGCATCCTGCGCATCCTGGTTGGGCTTTTGTTTTGCGAGCACGGCACTGCGAAGTTGTTTGGCTTTCCACCCCACGGCCCGATCCAGCACTTCCCGGATCTCGAATTTTTTGCGGGCTCCATCGAATGCTTCGGCGGCGCGCTGTTGGCGCTCGGTTTGTTCTCGCGTGTCGTCGCGTTCCTGATGTCGGGCGAGATGGCGATCGGCTATTTCATGATGCACGCGCCGAAATCATTTTTCCCGCTGCTCAACGCCGGCGAAGCGGCCGTGCTGTTCTGCTTAATCTTTCTGTTCCTCGCGGTCGCCGGTCCAGGACCATTGTGCCTCGACGCTGTGTTATGGCGCAGACGCGCTTGAGCGAAAGCACGAACGGCTGTTTGCCGCTTTATCTATCGCCTTATTTATCCTGGATCGAGAGGCCGCCGGGGCCGACATTGATATGCAGGCCCTCGGGCTGGTGACGGTCCTGATAAAGCTGATAGCCCATCACGGCGACCACGACCACCAGCGCGCCGATAACCAGATAAAACAGATTGTTGCGTGCCACGACAGCGAATCCCCCTCGTTGATACCTTATGTTCTAGCCGAAAATGGTCGTAACGGCGCATGGAACTCGCGCTGCCGAAACTAACGTTCAATAGCCGGATAAGGAACACAGGCTCGCACGCAGCGTTGAAGGAGCAGGGCGGGGAGTTGGCGAAGGAACATTCGCTATGCAACCTGCGCGCCTGCCCGCCGGCTGGATTGGCCGAGTCGGTCCATTTTCCCGAAATCTTGTCGTTGTCTGCGCAGCAACCGTTGGCGGCATTGTCATCGGCGGCGTGAGCGTCCTCGGCGTCGCGATTGCGGTGATCCAGCCTCTTGCACACGATGCCCCAGGCGGATCCGCCGTTTTTGATGGACAACCGCATGTGGTGCAGCAAGCGCCGACGGCATCGTCCTCGGCGCCACAGACTATATCCGCCGCATTACCTGCCACGTTGCAGGCGCGTCCGGTGACGCCGACGCAGCAACAGACGCCGGCGCAGGTTCTGGACAAGACCTGGCCTGAGGTGCCGACGGCGCGGCCGCCACGCGCGTCTGAATCCACCGCGGCGGCTCCGCCAAACCCGCCAGCGTCAAATGTCGTCAGCATTAGTCAAACCATGACGACGCGAACTGTTACGCCGTTCAATTATTCGCAGACGCCGGTCGCACCAATTCCCGATACGACAAAGCGGCGTGTTGTTGCGATCCCCGATGACACCCAACAACCGCGCGAGGATGATGCCGATGCAGCGTCCGCAGCGTCGTCACGGCCGCTGTTCGATTTCTTCGACACCTTCGGCGATGAGCGTTTTGGCGACAATCGCAATGCGGTGAACGAGCCGCCACAGCCCCGACCTCAGCTTCGCGCCTCCAGAAATCCACGCGATCCGCAGCCTGTCATCCGTCATCGTCAGGACAGCGACGATGACAATCAGGAGGCGGTGAATTCCAGCCCGCCACAGCAATACGATAGCTGGAATAATTTCTTCGGCTATAGCCGTAACGACAATTGGCACAATTAGATGGTTGAGGTGTAATGCGAAGCGGCGTTGCCGACGGCGCGCCGCCGCGTTACGTCTCGTTGTCGTGTGCTCGGTGCGGGAGGGAAAGTTATGCGATTGCTGGTAGTGGCGTTGACGCTGTTCTCGCTCGCATTCGCCGTGCAGCGGGCAGGGGCAGCGGCGATCGGTGACCCGTGCGGCGGCACCGATGGCACCGCGTGCGACACGGGCCTTTACTGTCAGCTCGATTCCGGCGGTTGCGGCAATGCTGTCGCCGCGGGTAAATGCATCCGTGCGCCGCGAGTCTGTGCCATGGTCTATTCGCCGGTGTGCGCCTGCGGCGGCAAAACCTACGGCAACGATTGCGAACTGCACCGCGCCGGCGCCCAGAAGGCGCACAACGGCCGATGCGGTGTAGGTGGTTTCCGCGCTCAAAAAAGTGAGCCGGACGCCAGCAAGAACCAGTAGTGCGTTTCACGATGGCAGCGATGCCGTTCCGGCGTCGTGCTAGCCACGCGACGTGACGCTTGATACGGTCGTTCCGTCGCTCTCCGGGACTTGAAGGATTGAATAATGAGCCGGGCGTTTTGGCGCGCGGGGCTGGGCCTTGTCGTGGCTGTTTCTGTGATGTCACCGTTGGCGAGTTGGGCCAGCGATACGGTGAAGGTTCACCTGATCGGCACCGGCGGCCCGGAATTGACGCCGACCCGCGAAGGCATGTCCACGCTGATCGAGGCCAGTGGCCAAACGCTTTTGTTCGATGTCGGTCGTGGCGCGCTGCAAAACATCTACCTGTCGCGCATCGATCCGCGCAGCGTGACCAAGGTCTTTCTCACGCACCTGCACAGTGATCACATCGAGGGCCTCCCTGCGCTCTGGATGACGCCGTGGTTCATGTTCGCGCGTAAGCCGGGCCTTGAGATCTGGGGGCCGCCGGGCACCCAGCAGATGGTGGACGGCATGCGCACGATGTATGGGCACGATGTCGAGCATCGCGCCAACCCGGTGTTCAAACGCGAATATCTCGACATTACGGTGCACGAGATTAGCCCCGGCGTGGCGTACGACGCGGGCGGCATCAAGGTGACGGCGTTCCAGGTCGAGCACGACGACGGCAATCCGGCGTTCGGCTATCGCATCGACGCAGCCGGTCGCGTTATCCTGCTATCGGGTGACACGACCTACAGCGATAACGTGGTCCAGAACGGCATGAACGCCGATCTTCTCGTTAGTAACGTAGTCGCGTTCAGTGACGCTATGGAAAAAGCCGGCGTGCTCAAGCCGGTGATCAACAAGCTCACCACGCCAGAGCAGGCGGCGTCGATTTTCCTGAAAACCAAGCCGCGGCTCGCTGTATTCTCTCACATCGTCAAAAAGGAACTGCCCGGAGATGCTGGCGACAATGTCATCATGGAACGCACCCGCAAGGCCGGTTACGCCGGTCCGCTGGTGATAGGGCAGGACCGCATGACGATCGAGGTCGGCGATCAGGTAACCGCCGTGCCGCCGCAATCGATCGGCGGTATTGTCGACTTCGACAAGCCGGATTCGAAATTCTGAATCGCGTAGGTTTATTTAACCCCGAGCAGTTCGACGTCGAACATCAGTGTGGCGTTCGGCGGAATGACACCGCCGGCGCCTCGGGCGCCGTAGCCGAGCGACGGCGGAATGATCAGCGTGCGCTTGCCGCCGACCTTCATGGTGGCGACGCCTTCATCCCAGCCCTTGATGACGTGACCAGCGCCGATCGGGAATTCGAACGGCTCGTTGCGATCCACCGAAGAATCGAACTTGCTGCCCTTGATGCCATTCTCGTAGAGCCAACCGGTATAGTGCATGACGCAAGTCTGGCCGGTTTTCGGCGATGCGCCGGTGCCGACTTTGACGTCGATGATTTTCAATCCATCAGGCATGGTGACGACGTTCCCGGGCGTTTGAGCATGAAGCGGTGAAATAGCTGCGAAAGCGGCGGCTGTTGCAGCCACCGCCGTGAAAGTTTCTCGACGCGTGAACGCGCGCATGCGGGCTCCCTGGCAATTTCGCGGCGGACACTAACCCAGTCGCCGTCACCAAGCCAATGCGGCAAGGCATGTTTCGGAAATGGCGCCGCCGAAATTTTAGCGCTGC
>Ga0302325_10001329_pt1 | contig 63463 bp, 73 predicted proteins | sample Palsa_T0_2_FD_201948 | JGI IMG/M metagenome (GOLD analysis project Ga0302325, IMG submission 201948) | Peat permafrost microbial communities from Stordalen Mire near Abisko, Sweden - Palsa_T0_2 | ecosystem: Environmental > Terrestrial > Soil > Palsa > Peat permafrost | place: Sweden: Abisko...
AGGAAAAATGGCGAATGACGAATGGTGCGGGCCGAACGGGCGGAGAATGACGAATCGGAGGAATGCGGGTGCGAACGCGGAATTCGAGAGGGGTGGGCGAGGGGAGGTACGCGATGTCATTGGAAAAAACTACCCAATAGTCCGAGATTCTTATATTTCGTCCGCCCCTCCCTGTTCGACAAAATGCAGAAACTCGTGATCCCCCGGAAGACCGTCTACCGCCTCTCCTTGTACTATCGTGCCCTCCAACGGTTGCACGGGAACAAGATCGAGACGGTTTCTTCGGCGGCGCTGGCCAAGGCCGCGGGGGTCAAGCCGACGCAATTGCGCAAGGACCTCACCTACTTCGGGCAGTTTGGGACGCGCGGCCTGGGCTACAATGTCGAGGCGTTGCGTCAGCGGCTTACCGAAGCGCTTGGGACGACGCAACTCCAGCCCGTGATTCTCGTGGGCGCGGGCAATCTTGGATCGGCGTTGTTGCGTTACCCGGGCTTTGCCAAGGAAGGCTTCGAGGTGGTCGCGGCGTTCGACGCCAGGGTGCTGCGCGCGAGAGAAAAGGAGCTGGGCGTCAAGCTGCTCCCGATGTCGAAGCTTGGCCAGTTTGTCGCCGAGCATCGGATCAAGATGGCCATCCTCACCGTCCCGGGGATCGTCGCGCAGGAAGTGGCGAACGCCTTGGTCGCCGCTGGGGTGCTCGCGATCTTGAATTTTGCGCCCATCATCCTCCAGGTGCCGGACAACGTGGTCGTGAACAACGTCGACCTGGCCATCGAACTCGAGAATCTCAGCTATTTCATCCAGTGAACCGTGGATTTTGATCTCACGCTGACGCTGGAGTGCGGGCAGGTCTTTCACTGGCAGCGCGAAGGTGCTGGCTGGCTGGGCATGATCGGTAGCGAGCCGATCTACGTCGAGCAGCAAGGCGGGGAGCTGCTTCTGCCGCCGGGAGAGGAGGCGTTGGTGAGCCGCTATTTTGCGCTCGATCATCCCCTCGCGGAAATCTGCGCGTCGTTTCCGGACGATCCGGCGATGCAGGCCGCGCGCCAGTTCTGCCGCGGGATGCGCATCGTGCGGCAGCCGCCTTGGGAATGCCTGGCGACCTTCATCACGTCCTCGATGAAACAGGTGGCCCACATCGCCCGGATCTCGCACACCTTGCGCCGGCGCTACGGGCAGCGTGTCCCATGGAACGGGCGCGAACTTTTCAGCTATCCGGCGCCGGAGTCGCTGGCCCGCTTGCGTGAGGAGGACCTGCGGGCCTGCGCCCTCGGTTACCGCGCGAAGAACCTCTTGCGCGCCGCGCGGATGGTTGCCGCGGGCGAGGTGAATCTTGCGGCGGTGGCCCGGATGGACGACGAAGGGGCGCGCGCGGAATTGTGCCGGTTGCCGGGCGTGGGCGAAAAAGTGGCCAATTGCACGCTGCTTTTTGGCTTTGAGCGGGTGCGAGCTTTTCCGATCGATGTGTGGATCGAACGCGTCCTGCGGGAGCTTTACTTTTCGGGAAAACGCCGCGTCACCGCTGGCCGTCTTCGTGATTTTTCCGCGAGCTATTTTGGTCCGTACGGCGGCTACGCTCAGCAGTACCTTTTTCACTACGCCCGGAAGGGGTGGCCGAGGGTTTAGACGCCCTCTCAGACGCCTGCTGAGGGGAAGTTGATAGTTGATAGTTGATTGTTGATGGTTACAGAAGGGCCTGCGGCGACGAGCCCGGTCTATCAACCATCAACTATCAACTCTCAACTGTCCCCAATGCACCTCGATGTCGTCCTGAATCCTGCGGAGGTCGCGCACTTGCCCGCGCGCGATCTTTCGGGGACGACGTGCGTCGTTTTCGATGTGCTGCGGGCGACTTCGTCGATGGTCACGGCGCTCGCCCACGGCGTGGCGGAGATCCACCCGGTGTGTACCATTGACGAGGCGCTGGCCCTGAAGGCCGAACTGCCGGGGGCGGTGCTGGGAGGTGAACGGCAGGGTGAAATGATTCCCGGCTTTGACATCGGCAATTCCCCGCGCGAATACACCGGCTTGACCAACCGGCGCATTGTCACCACGACCACCAATGGCACCGTGGCGTTGCGCGCTTGCGAACGGGCGCGGCGCATCCTCGTCGGCGCCTTGCTCAATCTGGCCGCCGTCGCCGGGGAATTACGCGCCGCCGCTCCGCAAAGCGTCCTGCTGGTCTGCGCCGGCACCTTCGAGACTTTCGCCTTGGAAGATGCCTACGCGGCCGGCCGGCTCATCGCCGAACTCCCCGGCGCGATGCTGAGCGATGCGGCCCAGATGGCCGTCGCGCTGGCCGCGCGCTATCCGCAGGCCCTCGACGCTTTGCGGCTGGCCCGCAACGGCCGGGCCTTGACCGCTTCGGGTCGCGCCGCCGATGTCGAGTGGTGTGCGCAAACGTCGCGCTATAAGATCATGGGAGTCATGGAGGCGGCCGTCATTCGGCCGTGGCCGCCATGACTTTCGTCCAGCGTTACACCGCGCCACTCCTGGCGCGCATTCCCGACGTCTCCGAGATTCCCACGGGGCGGCTCATCCTGATCGGCATCGTCATCTCGCTTCTGCTCCATCTGCTGGTATTTTTGATGATCCCGGTGCTCTCCTTGATTTTTCCCGACAAAGGTCCGGATTTCGCCAAAGATTCGATGAGACCGCGCGAGATCGAATTGGACGTCGTTCCGCCAGACCCGCCACACCCCTTCACGCTCGCACCCGAGCCGGAACATTTGTTCATGGATTCGCGCGGGCTGGATATCTCCAAGGAAGCCGCCGATCGGCCGTTGTTTGAATCCGATGAAAATATGCGGGCCGCCAGCGAATTGGCCCCGACGGCGGAGGGGCTGCCCTTGCCGGGCCAGGAAGGCAAGGAGCGTCCCTTCAACGCCTTCCAAACGACGCGTTCGCTGCTCGGTCCGGTCGCGGAGCCGTTCGCCGCGGAAATACCGCCGACCCCGCCGGCGGCATCTCCACCGTCCCCGCCGACCCCGCCGGCCCCACCGGCTCCGCAAGTCGCCCAGCAGAAGCCTCCCGCGGCGGTGGAATCACCCAAGCCGCCGGCTCCCGCGCCGGAGACGACCGAAAAGAAAAAGCCCACCGATGCCAGGGAGCCAGCCAAACCGACGAAGCTCCGCGAAGTGGAGAAGCCGGCCGAGGATGAGATCGCCTTGACGAAAAGGGAATCCATTCCCGAGGCCATCACAGAAATCCTCAAACCGGTCAGCACCCCTTCGCCGGTGGCCCACGCCGCGATCCTGCGGCCGCTCGACGACGAAGTCGCCAAACCCGCCACACCCGTGCCGCGCGCGCAGCCGGTGGAAACTCAGATCGCCAAACTCACCACGCCCGCCCCGCGGCCTCAGCCACCGCACCCGTCCGGTTACCAGCCGGACCAGGAGAAAAACCACATTGAAAGCAGCATTTCCAACCGCGGCAGAAGCGCGGTCGATTCGTACGCCACGCCGATGGCCAAATACCGCAAGCAGGTCAGCGACGCCATCGGTTCGCGCTGGTACTACTACCTCCGTGGCAAAATGGATTTGATCGCCTTTGGTTCGGTGCGGATCAGCTTTGTCATTGATTCGCAGGGGCACGTCTCCAGAACGCACGTCGAATCGAACTCGTCGAACCAGACTCTCGAGGAAGTCTCCCGGCGGGCCATCGAGGAGGCCGAAATCGCCCCGCCGCCACGTGACCCCTCAGCGGCGACCAGCCAGGAACCGCTCGATTGGACACTGACCTTTACCTATTATCCATTTTCCCAATGAGTCTCTTCCTTGCCGCCATCTCCCTAAAATCGACGCTCCATTTCTTCTACCAGGGTGGTTTTTTCATGGTGCCGTTGGTCCTTTGCTCGGTCACCTCCGTCGCGGTGATCGTTTTGCGCGGGCTGGCCTTGCGGCGCGACATCGTCATGCCGCCGGTCATTGAACGCGAAGTCGAGAGCATTCAGCCCGGGGATGAGGACGCCGCCAACCGCCTCGCGAAACTCGTGCGCTACGACCGGTCCACGCTCGCCCGCATCGTGCACGTCGGTTTGAATCACCTCGCCTGGCCGAAGTCCGAGAATATGGAGGCGGTGCAGACCCGCGCGCGGCACGAGATGGTGCGGCTCGAGAGCGGGATATTCATTCTCGAAATCGTCGTCGGCATCGCTCCGTTGCTCGGTCTCCTCGGCGCGGTCTCGGGTTTGGTCTCGGTCTTCGCCGCCTTTGGCGCGGATGTCTCGGCGCAGGATCCGCACGGGATTGCCAAGGGCATCTCCGAGGCCTTGACCACCACCATCGTCGGCCTCGCCGTCGCCATTCCCAGCCTCATCGCCTACAGCTATTTCAGCAAAAAGATCGAAACCATGGCCGCGGAAATGGAATCGCTCGTCGCCGAACTACTCTCCAAGTGCTACTACCACCAGGCCCATCACCCGGCCGCCTCCTCGGCTGCGTCGATGGAGAGCTACGCGCCGCCGGAGCCGCCGCGTGCCGCACAGCCCCCCGTGCATTCGGCGCCATTGCAGGAACCGCTCGCATGAAATTCTACGCCCGCCAGCGCCGGATGCCGCAGGTCATCATCGTCTCGCTCATCGACATTTTTGCCATCCTGCTCATTTTCGTCATCGTCACCACGACCTTCAAACGCATCCAACCCGAGGTGACGATCCGGCTGCCGGAGGCGAAAAGCGCCGTGGCCTCGGATGGCAGTACCGAGCCGGTGGTGCTCTCGATCACCGAAGACGAGGAGATCTTCCTGGACGACAAAATGGTCTCGCTCGAGGAACTCACCGGCGCCGTGAAGAAGCTCATCGCGGACAAGGCCCGGCCCAGCCTCGCGCTCAAGGCCGACAAAAAAGTTTCCTACGGGTTTCTCATCCAGGTCGTTGATGCCTTGAAGGAGGCGGGCATCAAAGGCAATCTTTCCGCTTTGACCGAAAAGAAGTAAAAGACCGGGAATGATTCTAGAGATCGTGAAATACGGAAACCCGGTCCTCCGCGAAAAGGGCCGGAAAGTGAAAGAAGTGGACGAGGAGACCAGGCAGCTCGCGGCGGACATGCTCGAAACGATGCGGGCGGCCCATGGCGTGGGGCTGGCCGCCCAGCAGGTCGGCGTGCCCATCCAGATGACGGTGATCGACGTCGCCGGCATTGAAGACCGCCCGAGCGCCATGTGGATCGATGGCCAGGAAGTGCCGCTCGAGGAGCATATGCCACTGGTCCTCCTCAACCCGGTCCTCAAGCTCAGCGAGGAAAAGGAGGTGGGGAACGAAGGCTGCCTGAGTTTCCCCGAAATTACCGCCGAAATCACGCGCAGCACCGGCGTGCGCTGCACCGCGCAATTGCTGGACGGAAACAAGATCGAGTTCGAAGCCGCCGGTTTGCTCTCGCGCGCCGTGCAGCACGAGACCGACCACCTGAATGGCGTGCTTTTCATCGACCGCATGAACGCCGCCACCAAGGCCAGCCTCGCCGGACGGCTCAAGCGGTTGCAAAAAGAGACGCGCGGGTAGGGGAGGGAGGTGGGGCGCACCGGCCCCAGTATGTTCAGCACTTCGTGCTCGACGCGCCGAGACCGGCCAATGTCCAGAGCGTCGTCTGCCAGTTCGATGATTTCAGCCACGAGCGCCCGAACCTTTTGCGAGGTTTTTGGCTTCCAGTCGTGGAGCCTGTTCGCTAGTTTTGCGGCGATGGCTTCCATGACGCTCGCACCGCATTCCCGCTGCGGGGCGCCGTCAATTTACCATTCGATCCGAACGGCTAACCAGATGCTGTGGCGAACCGTTCCGCTCGTCACGATACCTGCTCCCGCAGCCGTCTTGCCGCTCCCCGCCCAAGTGCCGCGCCATGCTCCGCCGTCTCACAATTAGTAGATCCGTCTGAGCCGAGAATGAGATTCTTCGACAAACTCTTTGGCCGCAATCGGCAAGCTTCAAAACCTTCGCTCCGCGCAGTCCCCGGTGCGCTCACGGCCACCAACCGCGACGGTGCCGTCATCTACAACATGCTCACGCCGCACATGCAGCAATTCATGGGCAGATGCGTCAGCGCTATCAAGAAAGCGGGTATTGCATCAAAGGGCACAGCGCAGTTCAGCATTCTTGTCGGCGAGAGACGCGCCGAACTTCGCCTCGACAAATTCTACCGGCCAGAGGACAACCCCACGTTCGTAGAGGACGTGCTCCATGCCGCCCAGAAACTCAACACAAACGCCTAGACGCTGCAGCGAACGGCTCTCCGCCTTACGCCGGTCATGGCGCCTGATTCCACATCGGTCCTGCCAGGCGCCGCCGTCTCTCGCCACTGCGGGATTAGACCGTTTGGGGACCCCACGTCACAAGGAACTGAGCGACTGATATGCGCCGATTTCCAAAGCCCCTGATTGTCTTCGCGCTTTCGGCTCTATTCGGCGCGATAAGTGGACTCATTGCTTTTCGTATCGTCCTTTCATTCACGCCGATTGGAGAGCGACTACAAGGTACGTTCACCGAGGCATGCCGGTGGGGCGACACTGGCACTATGGCCAGGCTTTATGTGGCAGGAGCGTCTCCGAACGGGCGCATTCTGGACGGCGGACCAGAGGGACCGACCGGCTACCCACCCGATCCTCCACTTTATCAGGCTGCTCGTTTCGGGAGCGCGCAAGCCGTGCAGTGGCTGATTGACCACGGAGCAAACGTCAACTCCGTAGTTGACGAAGGGGACTCGCTATGGGCGCCGCTCGACCAAGCCGAAGATCACTTAAAGCAAGCACAGCGAACAGTCGATATTCTCAAGGCGCACGGAGCCAAGCCCGCTAACCGCAGATGAGCGATACAGTCGACCCACCATCGGCGAAACACATCGAGTGGCTGACAAATGCGGAACAGCACATCCTGCATATTCTTCGCAAGAACTACGGCGATGTGCGGCTCGACCACACAGAGGCAGACCTAAGGCTTGGCCAGAGATTGATCGAGGATGGCGTTCTTGATGCCAGCCAGACCCTGGAGTTGCAATGCCTGGGTGGAGTACTCGGGAATGTTTTTGCCGCCCAAACGTCTATGCACTGGGCCGTGGTTACCAATAATTATGGAACATTATTGGCAATTCACGACGCGGGCATCGGTCTTACGCTTTATCCGCTCCAGATGATTTCCCAGAGAATCGAGGACGGGCGTGAGGTGGACATGCCTCTGCTTTATCGGTCTTTTGTCAGTGATTTGAGCTTGTCGAAATGATGAGGCCGGTAGGCACCATGCCGACCAAACAATGCGCTGCAGCAAACCGCTCCGCGCGACCGCACCGCTGAACCGTCAGGCTCATAGATTCCACCCTTGCTTGCCGATCTCCTCCAAGTCCGGGCGCCCGCGCTCAACTTCTACGTCCTGCGAGACGCCTCGGGCTTGTATTTGCTCGACGCTGGCTTCATCGGCGGCCGCTTCCTTTTGCGGCGCGCTCTCCGCGGACGCGGTTGGGAAGGCGAGCCGATTCGCGGCATTATCGTTACTCACGGCCACCTGGACCACATCCTCAACGTGTCCACCATCGCCCGCGAAACCGGCGCCTGGATTGCCGCCCCGCGTCTCGATGCCGACCACTACGCCGGGCATCCGCACTATCGTGGCTGGGCGCGAGTCACGGGTTGGCTGGAGAGCGTTGGCCGGCCGGCCCTCTCCTTCCAACCTTTCGTCCCGGACCGCTGGCTCGACGATGGCGACTTTATCGATGTCTGGCAGGGGCTGCGGGCGGTGCATCTTCCCGGCCACACCCACGGACACATGGGCTTCTACTGCGAGCGGCTTCGGCTGCTGTTCACCGGCGACCTGTTTGCCAGCTATCGCGGCATCGCCCACTTCCCGCCTGACGTCTTCAACTCCGCTCCGGCGCAGTTGCCGCAGAGCGCGGCAAAGGTATTGGCCTTTGACCTTGCCGGGGTCATTCCGAACCATGGCGGCCGTGCCACGCCTGAAGAACACCTCCGGCGGCTCCGTCATTTGCAGCGCGAGTCGAAATGCTAACCACTCGCTGGAGCGAGCGGCAATTCGCCTTAGGCGGATCGCGTCGCCCGCTTGCGTAGCGATTACGCCAGCCTCGCGTGTCTTCCTTCATTTCCAGGTTGACCCGGTGGAAGTCGCTCGCGCAGGGTGAAGGCACAGTCACTAATTTTCGCGGCAATCTTCGCGATGTCTGGCTGCGTGCCGGCGTCAGTGCGGAAGACCCCTGGGGTGGTCGGCCGCGTCGTCAACTCACAAACGGGCAAACCAGTGGCCGGCGCTCAGGTTGGCTTCGTCGGCTTGAGTTCAGGCAAGGATGTCACCGACCGCGACGGACGCTTCTCTATCGCACCAACGAATAAATTCGGAATACTTGTGCTGCTACCCTTCGATCCTGCCCAAAGATATCTTCCGTTTGAAGTGCTGCGAGACGGCTTTCGCCCCTTACGTACGGAAGTTCCGTTCTACGATTTTGGAAACCCGCACACCATCGAGCTTTCTCTCGACCCACTCAAATGACAGCTGCTGAAATCGCGGCCCCGCCCCGCATCATTGTTTTCAGAGCGCGCTTCGCATCTCTCCACTGAGCACTGGGCACTAAGCACTCCCCACCGCTCACCGCGGCAAAGCCGGCACCAGCACCGACTGCATGCCCGCCGCTGTGGCCGCCGCAATCCCCGTGGCCGTATCTTCAAAGACGAGGCAAAGCTCGGGCCGCACGTCGAGCCGGAGGGCGGCTTCGAGAAAAGGATCGGGCGAGGGTTTCCCGCGCTGGTAATCCTCCGAGCAGATGATTGCCTGGAAAAGGTCGGAGATGCCGAGGGCGCGCAGGGTGTTCATGACGATGCGGCGATGGCCGCCCGAGGCGACGGCGAGCGGCTTGTGGCCATGGTACTTGCGCGCGAGGGCGACGACCGGCTCGATGGCGGCGATCTCGTGACTCATCTCCAAAAAGAGCGATTCCTTGTGCGCGACCGTCTCTTCGACGGGCAGTTTGCATCCGTGGCGCTCGTTCAGGACTTCAACGATACGCGCCGTGGGCATGCCGCCCATCTCATAGAACATGGCCTCGGGAAAATCGCAGCTATATTCGCCGAGCGCGGCCAGCCACGCCTTGTAGTGCGTGGGCATGGTATCGGCGAGTGTGCCGTCGCAGTCGAAGATATATGCGGCGAAATCCCCGGGGGGCAGGGTGAGAGTGAACGTCGCGGGATGCTGCACGGGGCCCTACCCTTCGAAGGCGCGGGCGACGAGGGAGACGTTATGGCCCCCGAAGCCGAAGCTGTTGTTGAGCGCGACTTTCACTTTGGCTTCGCGCGCCGTCAGCGCCACGAAGTCCAGGTCGCATTCTTCATCGGGGGTCTGAAGATTGATCGTCGGGGGAATGACGCCGGTATTGATCGCCTTGAGGCAGACGACGGTTTCCACCGCGCCCGCCGCTCCGAGCAGGTGACCGGTCATCGACTTGGTCGACGAGACCAGCAATCCATGGCGGGCGTACTCACCGAATACCGCCTTCACCGCGCGCACCTCGGCGATATCGCCGACCGGGGTGCTGGTGCCATGCGCGTTGATGTATTGGACATCGGTCGTATTGAGACCGGCTTTGGCCAGGGCCATGCGCATGCTCCGCTGAGCTTGCTCATGATTCGGGAGCGGCGCGCTCATGTGATAGGCGTCGCTGGTCAGGCCGTAGCCGGCGATTTCGCCGTAAATGCGGGCCCCGCGTTTTTTCGCGTGCTCGAGTTCCTCGAGGATGAGGATGCCGGCGCCTTCGCCCATGACGAAGCCGTCGCGATCCTTGTCCCACGGACGCGAGGCGGCCGCGGGGTCGTCGTTGCGTGTCGAGAGAGCTTTCATCGCCGCAAAACCGCCAATGCCCAGCGGGACGATGGTCGCCTCGGCCCCGCCGGCCACGAAGGCATCGGCGTCGTTATCGCGGATCATCCGCCACGCTTCGCCCACGGAGTGCGCGCTCGTGGCGCAGGCGGAGATGGTGGCATAATTGGGGCCCTGGAGACCAAATTCCATGGAGACCATGCCGCTGGCCATATTGCCGATGAGCATCGGGATCATGAAAGGCGATAGGCGGCTCGGGCCCTTGTTCATGAGAATGGTATGCTGGTCCGAGGTCGTCTTAAGGCCACCGATGCCAGAGCCGATCATGCACCCGAAACGTTCCGGATCGCCGATGGGCTCGGTGAGTCCGGCATCGGCCATGGCCGCCTTGGCCGCCGCGATGGCCAACTGCGTATAGCGATCCGTGCGGCGGACGTCCTTGGGCGTCTTGAAGTGTGGCACTGGGTCGAAACCGCGCACCTCGCCGGCGAAGCGGCAATCGAACCCGCTCGGATCGAAATGCGTGATCGGACCGATGCCACTGCGGCCGGCGACGAGGCTCTGCCAAAAGGTCTCGACATCGTTGCCGACGGGCGCAACGACACCCATTCCAGTGACGACGACTCGGCGCGGATGACTCATAAAGCGCGCCAAGTGAGCGGAGAACTGAGCGGCTGGCAACTGGAATTTGCGAACCGGTCGGATCGAGGCACCGCTCTCAGGATGATGGCGCATGCACTCACGGGCCATGAGGGGAGGGTGGGCGATTGGGTCCTCGTCGTTTATACTTTGTTGCATTCGGGCGGGCGCGTCTGGTAGGCGTTGGATCTGCCTCGCCGGTTGGTCCCAACTGTCGGGACGGGAGCGCCTCCGGGCGGTCTTTCCATCATGATTCCCCCCTGTCCCCTTCGTTTTGCGCCGGGAGTGGTACCGGCTTTGCTCGCCGTCTGGCTTGCGCTGAGTGCACTCGGCGCGGCGCAATTCTCTCAACCGCAGGTCGTGCTGCCGGAGGCGTCGGCCCGGGTAAGGCCGCCGTGGCCGGAGGTGGATTGGGGGCTGCTACCGACGATCGGCGAGCGGGATGCGTTCGAGTGGCTCCGAAACGGAAAAGCGATTCCGGATGCGGAAGAGGCATTCGCGCCTTTCATGGGAGCGTTCGCACTAGCGAACAATGAGCGTCTGGTGGACCTGAATGCGAACCCTGCGGCAGGAGGTTGGCTTGGTCCGGTCGACGACTTCCTGGTTTCGCGGCCGGGTGATCCAGGTACTCCTGCATTCGACGGGACGGGGACGACCGGCGAGCCGGCGCGAATCCAGATCGGCAACGTCTCGTTTAATCGCACCGCCGCGAGCCTGGACGTGCAGAAGGTTGATGTAGCCAGAGCGGACGATCTCTCACGGGTGTCCGGATTGGCGGCGCCCCCGTCGAACGTGGCGGCGTCCGTGCCGCTTGCGGGTTGGGCTGTGGTGGGCCTCGCCTTGCTGGCCATCGTCATTGCGGTCGTGATCGGTGATCAGCAAAACGACCGCCGCCACCGCAAGCATCGTGACCGCCATCGACACCACCGCCGTTCGGACCACGGGCCTGAGGGGGCGTCTAAAAAGACTCCCTCTTAGTGCCGGAGGTAATTCTTTTCATTTTCTTATTCCTTTCCTCTCAGCAGCCAGCCGGGAAAAAGAATAAGAGAATGAAAAGAGCATTCCGCCTGCCGCTCTTTCTCCGCGCCTGCCTTTACCGCTTCGTCGAGGTGTTCGCGTGCGCCCCAGCCTTCCCGCGCAGACCGCTCGTCACGCAAATTTCGGCACCGCCGCGAGGAGCTTTTTCGTGTACTCGTGCTGCGGGTTTTCGTAAATGGCTTCGGCGGACGCGGACTCGACTATTTTGCCCCGATACATCACCAGGACATGGTCGCTCATGTGCTCGACCACCGCGAGGTCGTGCGCGATGCAGAGATAGGTGAGGCCGAGCTCGGCCTGGAGGTCCTGGAGGAGATTCACGATCTGCGCCTGCACGCTTACGTCGAGCGCGCTCACCGGCTCATCGCAGACGATAAACTTTGGTTTCACCGCCAGCGCGCGCGCGATGCCGATGCGCTGCCGCTGGCCGCCGCTGAATTCGTGCGGATAACGCTCCATCATTTCCGGCTTCAACCCCACCTGCCGAAGCAGTTCCGAGACGCGCTCGCGCCGGTCGGCGCGCGACATCGCCGGAAAATGGATTTCCAAGGCCTCGCCGATGATCTGAAAAATGGTGTGGCGCGGATTGAGCGAGCCGAAGGGATCCTGGAAGATCATCTGCATCTCGCGCCGCAGAGGGCGGAATTCGCTTTCCGGCATCGGCAGAATATCACGTTCCTCGAAGATCACCGTCCCGGACGTGGCCGGCACAAGCTTGAGGAGGGTCTTGCCGATCGTCGATTTACCACTGCCGCTTTCGCCGACCAAACCAACAGTCGTCCCTTCCTCGACCTCGAAACTCACATCGTCCACGGCTTTGATATCATCGACGTGGCGGCGAAGGATTCCGCCCAGGACCGGAAACCAGGTGCGAAGATTGCGAACGGAAAGTAGGGGCATGGCCAATGATGAATGACAAATGACGAATGTCGAATGCCGAGGGAAGCTGGCAGGGGAATGACGAATGACGGAAGAAGCTCGAGATTTTGGAGTGCGCGTGACGAACGGGCGGCTTTTCGTCATTCCCGGCGAGGGCTTGTGATAAATTCGGAGGATGGCAACTGGTTATTCCCGGCGGTCTTCGCTGCTCCGGCGGTAGATGGCGCAGAAGATAAGGTGCAATTCGCGGGCTTCGAGCCAGAGGGTGCGGGCGTTTGGCTTCAAATCCGGGCACGCGCGGGCGACGATGCGGATGAAGTACTTCGCCTCGCGGGCCTCCTTCCGGCAAGTATTCGTTTTGACGGTGAATTCCCTCTTCGAAACCGCATCGTCCGCCTCGCAATAATTCGCGCCGATGGCCGTACCACAGCCGACGAGTTGATCAATGAGCCGATCCGTATGTGGCCAGCGCGGAATGAGCTTGCAGAAATCAATGACCGCTTCCCCAAACCTGGCAGTCCTCTCCTCCAAATCATATTTCCGTTGCACCTCAGGTTCCTCGCGAACCAATCCAGCCTCCCTTTGCTCCCAAGGATCCCTTTCAGTCCCATCGTCTGCGACTTTCGTCGGTTTCATTCGTGCTTTCTTCGACATTCGACATTCGACATTCGTCATTTCTTGGCCGCGTCAGCGGCCAAGAAACGCCGCCAGCGGACTGGTCGCCGAAGCCACCTCCAGTGGCGCTCCAAGCCCAAGGAGGTGCGCCTCCCTTCCCGCTTCGACTGCCATCTTAAAGGCGCGGGCCATGCGGCTCGGGTCGGCGGCGATGGCGATGGCGGTGTTCACGAGCACGGCGTCCGCGCCCATTTCCAAGGCCTCCGCCGCCTGGCTCGGCGCGCCGAGACCCGCGTCCACGACCACCGGGACGGTGGCCTGCTCGATGATGATCTGGATCTGGGCGCGTGTCTCGATGCCGCGATTGCTTCCGATCGGCGAGCCCAGCGGCATGACCGTGGCCGTGCCGGCGTCCTGCAGGCGCTTGGCGAGGACCGGATCGGCGTTGATGTACGGCAGCACCGTGAACCCCTCCTGCACCAGTTGTTCCGCGGCCTTCAGCGTCTCGATCGGGTCGGGCAGGAGATAGCGCGCATCGGGGTGAATCTCCAGTTTCACCCACTTCGGGAGCCCAGCCGCCGCGGCCAGGCGCGCCAGCCGAACGGCCTCCTCCGCGTTCATCGCCCCGCTGGTATTCGGCAGCAGCAGGTATTTCGCCGGATCGATGTCCTCGAGGATATTGGCAAACGGGTCGCTTTTGCCGGAAAGATCTGCACGGCGCAGGGCCACCGTAACGATCTCGCACCCACTGGCTTCCAGCGCAGCCGCCATGGTTTCATTCGACGAAAATTTGCCCGTGCCGAGGAAAAGACGGGAGCGAAATTCACGGCCGGCGATGACGAGCGGATCGGGCGTACTGGGCATGGGGGATTTTCGATGTTGAGTCCTGGATATTCAATCCCGATCCCGGCAAACATCCAACACCCAAACTTTAAAGTGCTCAGTCCTCAGCGCTTAGTCCTCAGTGAGCGCTTCGCACTCGTTAAACCCGAAACCAGAAACCATCCCTCCGTTCGAGAAACCCTTGCGGAAAATTCTGGCTCTTTTAAGGTGATGATGTGCGCGAATTCGCCTCCTCATCGATCAGTCTGGCCGGTTCGCTCCTCATCGCCCATCCGGGGCTCCTGGATCCCAATTTCCGCCGCTCCGTTCTCTTCATTTCCGCCAATGACGCGCAGGAGGGCTCTTTCGGACTGATTCTCAATCGTCCGGCGGCCCGCTCCGTGGCGGAGCTTTTGCCCAATCGCGAGTTCGGCGCGCTGGGGCGCGTGCCCGTTTTCCTCGGGGGCCCAGTGGCCACGGACCAGCTCGTCTTCGCGGCGTTTCAATGGCACGAGGAAACCGAGCGCATGGAGTGCCGGCCACACCTGATCCTGGAAGAGGCGGAGCAGATCCTCCAGCAGGACTCTGCCACCGTGCGGGCCTACGTCGGCTACGCCGGCTGGAGCCGGGGCCAGCTCGAGGGCGAACTCGCGCAGCGCACCTGGCTCGTGCGCCCGCCGGGACGTGACCTTCTCGACCTCGAGCGTTGTCCCACGCTCTGGCGGGAGATGACCAGCAGCTTCGGACCGTGGTTCCAACTCCTGGCCGAGGCCCCGGACAGTACCAACCAAAACTGACCACCGGATGATCATCGGCGTTCCCAAGGAAATTAAAGCGCAGGAAAATCGCGTGGGCCTGCTGCCCTCGGCGGCTTATCAAGTCATCAAGCGCGGCCATCGCGTGCTGGTCGAGAAAAACGCGGGGGTCGGGGCCGGCTATCCGGACGCGGAGTACCTGCATGCCGGCGCGGAGTTGGTCGACAAACATGCCGAAATCTTCGAGCGCGCCGACATGATCGTGAAAGTCAAGGAACCGCTCCCCGAAGAATACGGCCTCCTGCGCGCGAGCCAGATCCTGTTCACCTACCTGCATCTGGCCGCGAGCAAGCCACTCACCGAAGCGCTCATCAAATCGGGGGTCACGGCCATTGCTTACGAAACCGTCGAAGTCAACCGTCGCCTGCCGTTGCTCGAGCCCATGAGCGAGATTGCCGGGCGCATGTCCATCGTCGTCGGTGGTTACTTTCTGGCGAAGCATTGCGGAGGCAAGGGTGTGCTCCTGGGGGGCGTGCCGGGCGTGCTGCCGGGGAAAGTCATCGTCATCGGCGGCGGCACCGCGGGCGTCAATGCCGCGCGCATGGCCACGGGGTTGGGCGCGGATGTCACCATTCTCGAGGTGGACGTCGAGCGCATGCGTTTCCTCGACATCACCATGCACACCGCGCACACGCTCTATTCGAGCCCCGCGCACGTCATGGAGCTGCTGCCCACGGTCGATCTGCTCATCGGCGCCGTGCTCGTGCCCGGAGCGAAAGCGCCGAAATTGATCAATCGCGATATGCTCCGGATGATGAAACCCGGCAGCGTGCTGGTCGACATCGCCATTGATCAGGGCGGCTGCGTGGAAACCTCGCGTCCGACCACCCACGAGCATCCGACATTCGTCGAGGAGGAAGTCATTCATTACTGCGTGGCCAACATGCCCGCCGCTTACGCCCGCACGGCTACGCAGGCGCTGACCAACGTTACGGCGCGCTACATCGAGTTATTGGCCGATCACGGCATCCCCGGCGCCTTCCAGCGCGACCCCCATCTGCTCGACGGCCTGAATGTCATCGATGGCCACGTCGCTCTCAAGGTGGTGGCCGACGCCCACGGGCTGCCGTTTACGGATTACGGCAAGGGTTCTGGGATTCCGCCACTGCGGTTGTAGGCTCGGGCGTTTCCGCTGGCTTTGCCGCTGTTCAGTCCTCTTGAAGCCGCCGTGTCCTTGGCGGCGTCAGAGATCGCAGGGCAAAGGCCGGTAACATGCGTCGGAGCGCCAAAGCCCCGTCACATGCAACGAAGGGCCAAAGGCCCGGCAACATGCCAGCCCAGGGCAACGCCCTGGGTCATATCCGCCGAGTGCATGAGCCCCGAAAGGGCGGCACCAATCTGTCACTCTTGCACGGCATATCACCATTGCACGAGAAACTGCATAAAGCTCGTTAAGCCGGAGTTACCGTCGTCGCCGCCGCCCCATCCGCCTTCGCGGCAGGCTTGGAGCGCTCGGCCAGCGCCAGGATCAGGTCCGTCTTCGAGAGGCTCCCGACCAGCCGGCGATCCGTCTCACTGACCGTCACCGGCAGCCGCTCGCCGTCGTGCTCGGCGAATCGGTCCAGCGCGGCGGTGAGCGCGGCGTCCGGGGTCACGGTCGGAAACTCCACGCGCATGATATCGCTGGCCGTCACCACCGCGGCCAGTTCCCGCTGGTGGAGAAAATCTTTGACGTCGTGCAAGGAGACCGCCCCGAGAAAAACTCCCGCCGGGTCGGTGACATAAAGGTAGTTGAAACGGTGACTGACGAAGTACTCCGCAATGGCCCGGAAATCCGCCGTCTCCGGCACCGAGATCGGGTCGGGCTTCATCAAATCCGCGACGCGCAGGCTGCTCATTCGGCGCTCGAAATCGCCGGCGCCTTTGCGCTGGAGAGACTCGGCGTAGATCGAGTCCTTCTCGAAGGCCAGACAGGTGTAGTGCGCCACCACACAGGCGAGCATGAGCGGCAGGATGAGTTGGTAATCCAGCGTCAGTTCAAAGAGCATGATGATGGCCATGATCGGCGCATGCGTGGTGGCGGCGAGCAGCGCACCCATGCCGACGACCACAAAGGCATCCGGCGCCAGATGTTCACCGGGCCAGATGGCCTGCATGCCGGACCCGAAGAGGGAGCCGAGACAAGCGCCGACGAACAGGGTGGGCGTGAACACGCCGCCGACGGCGCCCGAACCGAAGGTCGCCGCCGTGGCCATGAGCTTCCACGCGAGAATAAAGACGAGCGTTTCCCAGACCCATCTCCCCTGCAGGATTTCATTCACCACGCTATAGCCATTGCCGCATACCTCCGGGTAATGCAGGGCCAGCATCCCGACCACCAGGCCACCCAGCGTAAGCCGCAGCGGAGTGGGGACCGGCAATTTGGCAAACAGTTGTTCGCTGCCTCGCAGCAGGCGCAGAAACCAGGGCGCGGCGAGTCCCGCCAGGACGCCCAGCAGCAAATGAGGGACGATCTCCAGGTTCGAGTTGAGGCGAACCGGCGGAATCTCGTAGAGTGGATTTCCGCCGAGAAACCGCCGCACCGTGAGCGTCGAGACGACGGAGGCAAAGACCAACGGTCCGAAGGTCTCCATCGACAGCGATTGGAGGACAATTTCCGCGACGAATAGAGCACCCGCGATGGGCGCGTTGTAGGCCGCGGCGATGCCGGCCGCCGCGCCGCACGCGACCAGGACACGCAGTTGCAGTGGACGCGTCTTGCGGAACCGGCCGATCTTTGAAGCGATCATCGCGGAGAGCTGCACCAACGGGCCCTCGCGGCCAATCGAGGCGCCCGAGGCGATGGAAAACAGCGCGGACAAACTTTTCACGAGGCTGGCGCGCGCGGACACGACCCCATCGCCGAGCACGATCGCTTCCATGTAGTCGGTGCTGCTGCGCTGGCTTTTCCAGCGCATCCCGAGCAGAAGCGTGCATCCCGCGAGCAGCCCGCCGGCGGCTGGAATGAGGAGCCGCTGCCATGGGCCGAGATGGATGAAGCTCTCGACGAGCCCGGTATTCTGCTGGGTCAAGCCCCAATGCACCAGATTGGTGAGCTTGCGGAAGGCGACCGAAGAGCACGCCCCGGTAAAACCAATGATCCCCGCCCAAAACAGCGTGACCTGCGTTTCCGTGGGCCGCACCACCTCGCCCAGCAGGACCCGCAACCGGAGCAACCGATGGAGCCGCTTCTGGGGCATCGGCGAGGTCGGAGAAGGCACGGAACATCATGGCGGGAATCGCGCGAGGGGTGCAAGCCGGGGATTCGCGCTTCGCTTGGGTTTCTAGTTTCTGGTTTCTGGTCTCCCATGCGCGGCGAATCCTCGAGAGGGCACCCGGACCAATGCCAGACGCTGAATTTTACCCGCTGTATGTTTGCCGTCATTTTCCACCTGAATTTCGGCAGTAGCAGACCAGAAACCAGAAACCAGAAACCAGAAACGCCTCCCCGCACTCCGCATTGCGGCCCGCGTGTCTTGCCGGTAGAACGCGTCCATGCCGCCCCCCGCCGCCCGCCCGCCATGGTACCGCATTCTCTACGTACAGGTCCTCATCGGCGTCGCCCTCGGGATCGCCATCGGATACCTCTTCCCGGGGCAGGGCCGGGCCTTGCAGCCGCTCGGAGACGGTTTCATCAAGCTCGTGAAGATGATTATCGCGCCGATCATCTTTTGCACGGTCACCCACGGCATCGCCGGAATGAGCGACTTGCGCAAGCTGGGGCGCATCGGCGGCAAGGCGCTGCTCTATTTCGAAGTCGTCTCGACGCTCGCCCTGGTCATCGGGTTGGTGGTGGTGAACACGCTCCGTCCCGGCGTGGGCTTCCAAGGCAGCTACGATGCTACCGCCGTCGAAAAGACCCACGACTATCTCCAGCAGGCGCATTCCCTCAGCACGGTGAAATTTCTCCTCAACATCATCCCGGCGACATTCTTCGATGCCTTCGCCAGGGGCGACTTGTTGCAAGTGCTGCTCGTGGCCATTCTCTCGGCCTTTGCCATCGCGGCGATGGGCGAACGTGGCCAGCCAATCCTCCGCGCCGTCGACTAGGCGGCGCAGGTCTTTTTTGGCATCATGAATATTATCGTCCGGCTGGCGCCCCTGGGTGCGATGGGCGCGATGGCTTTCACGGTGGGCAGTTACGGACTCGGCGCGTTGCGCAATCTCCTCGAATTGATGCTCGGCTTCTATCTGACCGCGGGGCTCTTCGTGATCGTCGTGCTTGGCTCCATCGCCCGGGCTGCGGGGTTCTCGATTTTCCGGTTTATCGCTTATCTGCAGGAAGAGCTGTGGCTGGTGCTCGGCACGAGTTCCTCGGAAACGGCGCTGCCGGGAATGTTGCGCAAGATGCGCGCGCTGGGGTGCGCGGAAAGCACCGTCGGGTTGGTCATACCCACGGGCTACAGTTTCAACCTCGATGGGACGAACATCTACATGACCATGGCCACGGTCTTCCTGGCCCAGGCGACGCACACCTCGCTGGACCTGCGGCAGCAGCTCACCATTCTCGCCGTGGCCATGCTCTCCTCCAAAGGCTCCAGTGCCGTCACCGGCGCCGGATTTGTGACTCTTGCCGCCACGCTCTCCGTGGTGCCGGGAATTCCCATCGAATCCCTGGCTTTCATCGTCGGGATCGACCGCTTCATGAGCGAATGCCGCGCCTTGACCAATCTTGTTGGTAATGGCGTCGCGACGGTGGTTGTGAGTCGATGGGAGAAAGAGGTCACCCCGGAGCAATTGCGGGCCAATCTCCAGCCGCCGCGTCTGGCGAAGCCCGTTGAGGTGGTCCCCAACGCTGCTTGATCCGCGGATTTCCGCAGAGAATCTCCTTTAAAATCAGGGCCGCCGCTGCTAAGTCTCCGTCGGACGCGGGCACGCCACCCGCACCTCCTATTTTCGCCACCTCCCCTCATGGCCGATATCCGATTCCACTGCCCTGAATGCAGGCAAAAGATCGCCGTCGACGAAAGCGCCGGCGGGATGCAGGTGGATTGCCCCAATTGCCGGAGCACACTGATTATCCCCACGGGTTCGGACGTCGCCGCCGAGATCACTGTCCGGCGCCGGCTGGTTTCCGCCACGGGACACGCGGACAGCGCCTACGAGGAGCTGGAGCGCAAGCACAAGGAACTCGCCGCCGCGCTGCAAGAGGCGGCCAAATGGCGGGCCGATACGGAACATTCCAAGGCGGAATTGAGCAAAGTGCGCGAGGAAACCGGCGACGAAATCAACCGGCTCAAGACCGAGGAAGATCGATTCAAGACCGATTTGGAAAAGACTCGTGAGGAATTGGCCGCGGTCCAGGCCGAGCGGGAGAAACTGGCGCGGGAACTCGCTTCCCGGCCGGTGGGAGCGGAGATTGGCGCGCTTGGCCTCGGGCCGGGACACAGCGTTCTCCAGGAACGGCTCATCGCCGGGGAAAAGGAACGCGCCGAGTTGCGGGCCCGATTGGCGGACGCCCAGGCCCGTACAGAGAAGCTCGCGGAGCAGGAGGCGGAGCGCGAAAAAGCGCAGGAACTGCACGTTTCCACCCAACGGGAGCTGCGCGGAGTCCACGAGGAGCTTTCGACTTTGCGCGACGAACATGACCGGCTCTCCAGGCAGCACGAGGAAGCGCAGCGGAGCCTCGCCGAGCGCCAGGATGAACTGAACCGGACGCGGGAAGCCCAGGCGGCGGCGCAGCAGGAAGGCGGAGGTGTCCGCCAGGAATTTACGGCCCTGCGCACCGCACACGATCAACTCTCCACGCGGCACGAAGACACGCGGCGAAACCTCGCTGACCGCGAGGAAGAATTGCAACGCTTGCAGAGCACGCACGCCGGCCTGGAAAAGGACCTCGAAAGCGCGCACCTGGAACTCTCCGGCCTGCGCGATGAGCATGGCAAAACCGCCGCGGAGCGCGATGAGGCGCAACGCCAGCTCGCCGAACAGCAGGCCGAACTGGGCCAGCTCCGCGATTCGCACCAGGCCGCGCGTACCGAAGTGGACGGTTTGCAGCGGCAATTGAGCTCCCTGCGCGACGAGCATGGCAACCTTTCCACGAGACACGATGAGGCGCAGCGCCAGCTCGCCAAACAGCAGACCGAACTGGGCCAGCTCCGCGATTCCCACCAGGCCGCGCGCCGCGAAGTGGACGGTTTGCAGCAGCAATTGAGCTCCCTGCGCGACGAGCACGGCAACCTTTCCACCGAACACGAGGAGGCGCAGCGCCAGCTCGCCGAAAGGCAGGCCGAACTGGGCCAGCTCCGCGATTCGCACCAGGCTGCGCGCCGCGAAGTGGACGGTTTGCAGCAACAATTGAGCGCCCTGCGTGACGAGCACGGCAACCTTTCCACCGAACACGAGGAGGCGCAGCGCAAACTGGCGGATCACCAGGGCGAATTGAACCGGGCGCGCGAAGCGCACTCCGCCACACAGCGCGAACTCGACGGCACCCGCCAGGAATTGACCGCTCTCCAAGACGAACAGGCCAGGATTTCCGCCGAGCGGACCGAGGCGCAACAGAAGATCAGCGATCATCAGGCCGAGTTGGGCCGCCTCCAGGATACCCACACCGCCCTCCAGCTGGAATTGGACACCGCCCGGCAGGAACTTTCCGGGATCCGCGACGAACACGCGCGCACCGCGGGCGAACGGGACGAGGCGCGCCAGCAAGTGGCCGATCGCGAGGCGGCCTTGCGCTCGGCGTCGCTGACCATGGAAGCCGCGAAAAATGAATTCGATCGCACCAAGCAGGCGGCGAACGAGAACGCCGCGGAGCAGGACCGGCTCAAGTCCACGCTTGCCGAAGCCGAGGAGGAAGTGAAAGAGCTTCAGCAGCGTGTCGACGGGTTGCTCGACGACTTGCATCGCCGCGAAGCGGAACTCGCGGAGGCCCGGCAAAAAAACGACTCCGCCAAGGCGGAGCACGAGCAAATGCGTCAGCAACTGGCGGACAAGGAAGGAGGCCTGCGCGACGCCCACGAAAAGCTCGAGGCGGCCAATCGCGAAATCGACGGCCTGAAGGCGGGGGTGGCTACCGCGGAAGCGGCGCACGAGGACCTCAAGGGCGACTCCGCGCAGTCGAGGAACAAAATCCAGGAACTCGAAACGCGCATCGCTTCGCTGCTCTCCGAATTGCAGCACGCCCACCGGGACGCCGGCGACCTGCGGCTCAACTGGCAGGCCGGGCGCAGCGAACGCGAGCAGCTCGTGGACAAGGTCTCGGGAAAGGAAACCGAAATCCGGCAATTGCAAGCCGAGCTGGAAAACGCGAAGGACTTGGAGAAATCGCTGCGCGCCAAGACCGAAGACGCGGTCAAGGCCATGGTGGCGGCGCAGGAGAAAGGCCAGACGCTTGCTGGCGAGCGCGACCGTCTTTCCGCGAATCTCGCCAAGGTCAACACCGATCTTGGCGCGGCCCTCGAGCAGTTGCGCCAGGCGCGCTCGGACCGCGAGGCCATGAAGTCGAGCGTCGGCTCCGTCGAGATCCAGCTCGAGCAGGGACTCGACCAAATGCACGCCTTGGAATCCGAACGCGACGCCCTCAAGACGGAACTCGAAGCGGTCAAAGCGGGTCTGGAGCGCGCCAAGCAGCACGTCACCGTCCTCCAGTCGCGCCGCGACCAGATGCGGGACGAAATTGCCAAGCTCAAGGTCGCGCTCGGCCAGGCCCCGGACGCGATCGGGTGATCGGTGGCCATGCCGATCGAAACCTCGGGCCGCCGCCCGCTCAAGACGCGCGACTGGCCCTTCTTCAAGAATCTCGCCGCCTGGCTGGCGCGAAGCGGCGCGACGCCGAATGGCATCTCCTTCATGAGCATCGTCTTTGGGTGCCTGGCGGGGGCGTCGCTCGCCGCGACCGCACACGTCGAGGGCTGGGCCTTGCGCGCCTGCTGGTTCGGCGCCGCCGCTGGCGTGCAATTGCGCCTCATCGCCAATCTTCTCGACGGTATGGTCGCTGTGGAAGGGCGCAAAGGTGGTCCGGTGGGTGATCTCTGGAATGAAGTGCCGGATCGCGTTTCCGACGCCGCGATCTTTATCGGCGCCGGATACGCCGCGGGTAGTGAACCGCTTCTCGGCTATGGCGCGGCGCTGGTCGCCGTCTTCGTCGCCTACGTCCGCGCGTTGGGCGCGAGCGTCGGCGTCGGGCAGATTTTTCTCGGCCCGCAAGCCAAGCAACAACGCATGGCGATCACCACTGCCGCTTGCGTGCTCTCGGGCATCCTGCCGGTCAATGGGCGGGGCGTGGGAAGTGGCTCTGTCACCATCATCGAAGTGGCGTTGCTGATCGTCGTGGTTGGCGGCCTCGCCACCGCCTGGCGCCGGCTGGCGCGCGTCGCCGCGCTGCTCCGGGAGAAAGCCCGCTGATATGTTTGGCATACACCCTGTTGCTTTTTGGATTGCCGCCGGCATCGCTGCCGTGCTGCTCCTCACGCCGCTCGCCTTTCTGGCCATGGACAAGGCGGGCAGGCTCTCGCCGGCGCTCCGCTCCGATCTTTGGACCCGCTACAAATCCTGGCTGGTCCTCACCCCGTTGATGGTCGGGCCGTTGCTTGCCGGTCGGCTGCCGGCCGTCATCGGTGTCGGGGTGCTTTCGCTGGCGTGCTATCGCGAATTCTCACGCGCCACCGGTCTCTTCCGCCACCGGACCATTAGTGCCGTTGTGGTGCTGGGGATCCTCCTGCTCACCTTTGCTTCGGCGGATCATTGGTACGGCTTCTTCGTCGCCCTGAGTTCCCTGACCGTCTCGTTGCTCGTCGTCATCGGGCTCCTCGCCGATCAGCCGAAGGGTTACATCCAGCGCGTCGCACTTGGAGTGTTTGCCTTCCTGCTCTTTGGCGTTTGCCTTGGCCATTACGGTTATTTTGCCAATGACAAGGCCGGTCAGGCGTATCTCCTCGCGATCCTGCTTTGCGTCGAACTCAACGACGTCTTCGCCTACTGTACCGGAAAACTTTTCGGGCGGCGCAAGCTGGCCCCGAATACCAGCCCGAACAAGACCATCGGTGGAGCGCTCGGCGCGGCGGTCCTGACCACGGCACTTTTTGCCTCATTGATTCACGTCATCGCCGGTGGGACGGTGCTGGATCGGCCCTGGCACTTGATCACCCTCGGGCTGCTCCTCTCGCTCACCGGCCAGTGGGGCGACCTCGTCATGTCGAGCATCAAACGCGACTTGGGCCTCAAGGATCTCGGCGTCGTCATTCCCGGCCACGGCGGCCTGCTCGACCGCTTCGACAGCCTCATCTTTGTCGGGCCGGCGATGTTTCATTACATCGGCTATTTCCTCGGCGTCGGCCTCGATCAGCCGACCCGTGTCTTCACCGGCCACTAGAGGGCGTCTCAATGGAAGACTGGCAATACAAGCCCGCGGGTGATCACGGCCTCAAACCCGAGGAAAGCCTTCGCAGCCTGCGCCGGGAAGCGGGCCTCATGGGCGCGATGACCCAGGGAGCGTGGCGCCTGGCGGTGCGCGCCTATTTGCAGTTTTACCACCGCCTGCGGGTCGACGGTGTCGAGCATCTGCCCGCCAATCCGTCCTTCGTCATGGTGGCCAATCACACCAGCCATCTCGACGCCCTGACGCTTTCCGCGGCCCTCCCGTGGCGCTTGCGCCGCTTCGCCTTTCCCATTGCCGCCGGCGATGTCTTTTTCGAGACCCCGGCGGTTGCTCTTTTTTCCGCGATGATGCTCAACGCCCTGCCGATGTGGCGAAAGAGTTGTGGACCGCACGCCATGCAGCAGCTCCGCGAGCGCCTTATTTCCGAGCCGACCATCTACGTGCTGTTTCCGGAAGGCACGCGCAGCCGCGATGGCCGCCTCGGGCGTTTCAAGCCCGGCCTGGGCATGATCGTGGCCGGCGCCGACGTGCCCGTGGTGCCGTGCTATTTGCACGGCGCGCATGCCGCCTGCCCGGCGGACCGAAAGCTGCCGCTGCCGTGGCCCCTGCACCTGCGCATTGGCGCGCCCCTGCGATTCACCGACATCAGCAACGAGCGCGCCGGCTGGCAGGAGATCGCGGGGCGGCTCGAAGCCGCTGTGGGTGCGCTGCGGGATCACACCGCCTGAAGGGCACCTTTTTCATGGGAATTCTGCCTTTAGACGCCCTCTTACCCGCCCTATCGCGGCGGGCCGTTTCCGCTCTGCCTTGCGGCTTGGGCGGGTTCGTTTGGCCTCTCGCGAAAATCACCCCGCAACCCACTGATCAACAACCCGACGCCCGTCCCCGCGAGCGCTCCAAACGGCCCAAAAAAGACCGCGCCAACGAGGACGCGCATCACCTTGGCGCTCAGCGGTGGTGGTGTGCCCGCGGGAGTGGCCACGGCGTCGGCCAGCGGCGGCATGGGCAACGGTTGCGTTTCGTGCCCGTAGTTTCCGAGCACGGTGAACACCATGTAGATTTCCGCGAGGATGAATCCCGCGATGGCGAAGGGTTTGGCGAGGTTGCGGCCCGGCATTTTGCAGAACTAGAACCCGTCAAGGCGGGACTGTCGAGCCACAGAGCGAGAAATGTCGAGAATTGGGCAAACTTCGTGCTATCTCACATCAGCACCGATTATGAATCACCGCTTTTCGTCCCTTTAGTTTGCGTGGCTGGCGCCGCGCTGGCGTGCGGAGCGTGCTTCCACGTTCAAGTCACCCATGTCCCGCCCGGCCAGTCGCTGAGTGTCGCTCTGGCCAAAAAGCCGCAACTGGTGCGCCTGCCCGGTCCGACGCCAGGCGCGGTCACCGTGCGCCAGTCTGCCGCGCCGGATTCCGGCCTGCCGAAAAGCGACAATACGGCCCGCGTCGCCGAAGCCTTTTCGCGTGGGGAATTCTGCATGAACGCGGGGAAGGACGACGAAGCCATTGCCGCGTTCCTGGAAGCGGTCAAAATCGATCCCACTTTCGCCGAAGCCTGGCAGCGTCTGGCCGCCCTTTACGAAAAGAAGGGTGACAACAAAAGGGCCATCGACGCGTTTCGGAAATCGAAGAAGATCGCCAGCCAGTAGGCGTGTTGGCGGAAGGGCGAAGGCGGAAAGCCGGGCGCCAGCGAGACGCCCATCAAATTTCGCGGAGAGCCCGTTCCACGGCTGTTGGAAGCCCCATCGCTCCATTCCCGCCCAAGTTCCGATCGATCTCTTCCAGACGGTGGATCAAGTCCACCACGTCCTGCCTCGGATAGGGTCCGCCGGCGGCGGCGCAGAAATGCGTGCGGCACCCAAACGGGCGTCCTTCATAAATCAGGCATCGGCCGGTGCCGCGATGGAGCAGGGGACACGCGCCGTCCGGGCTCTCCGGAAGCTGTTTGCGTCCCGAGGCGCGGAGCGCCTTCGCCGCGACCAGAGCTTCGCCTCTGGTCAGAAACGGCGTGCGGCCGGTCAGCCGGAAATGGCAGCACTCGGTCCGCTGGATGCACTGGCGCTCGATCGGGCGGGCGGCGAGGTCGCCGTAGATTTCCTGCACGGCTTCCGCCGCTTGAGTCATTGAGGGTGTTTTCGGGAGGCGCTTCACTTCGTTGGGCCATTCTTAATCCGGTTTTCAGGCCATCCGCCGGCCGGCGGATGCTTTGACGACGCGTTGTCGCTCGGGGTGGTCATGGGATCGAGAGTAAGATCAAGATTGAGAACCGTCCTTAGCCGCCCTCTGAGAAGCCCTCTCAGACCGCCTGCCCCGCCGCATACCCCGACGACCACGCCCATTGGAAATTGTAGCCGCCGAGCCAGCCCGTGACATCCACGACTTCGCCGATGAAATACAGCCCCGGCGCCTGGCGCGCTTCCATGGTCTTGGACGAAAGGGCCGCGGTGTCCACTCCGCCCAGCGTCACTTCGGCCTTCGGATACCCTTCCGTACCTGAGAACTGAAGCGGCCACGATTCAAGGGCTGTCGCCAGGTTTCGGGCCTCGGCCGCGGTCAGATGCGGCAGCTTCCTCGACGGCGCGTACCGGGCACACCAAATCTCCGCAAAACGCCGCGGCCAGTACCGGCTCAAAAGCCCGGCGGGCTCGATCGCTTCGTGCCGCGCTTGCTGGAGCATTCCGGCTGCCGTCATTCCGGGCAGCAGATCGAAGGCGACCGTTGCGCCCTCGCGCCAGAATGAGGAAATCTGCAGCACCGCCGGTCCGCTGACGCCCCGGTGCGTGAAAAGGAGGTTCTCTGCAAATGCCGCTCCGTTGCAGCGGGCCATGACTGGCACCGAGACCCCGCTCAATTCGCTCATCGCGGCGTCTTCCTTCGTGAAGGTCAGCGGCACCAGTCCAGGTCGAATCTCCGTCAGCGGCAACCCAAACTGCCGCGCCAGCCGATACCCAAAATCCGTCGCGCCCAGCTTTGGAAACGACAGCCCACCCGTCGCGACCACGAGCGACTGGCACTCCATCGAGCCGGTGTTGCTCTCCAGTGTAAAGCGATCGGCCTTTCGCACTTCGCCGACCCGGCAGTTCACTCGAATTTCCACTCCCGCCTCGGCGCATTCCGCCAGCAGCAGATGAATGATTTCCCGCGAACTGCCATCGCAGAATTGCTGGCCGAGTTTCTTCTCGTGGTAGGCGATGCCGTGCTTCTCGACGAGCGCGACGAAATCCCGCGGCGTGTAGCGCGCGAGCGCCGATTTGCAAAAGTCCGGCTGTCGCGACAGGTACTTTTCCGGCCCGGCCTGGAGATTGGTAAAATTGCAGCGGCCGCCTCCGGAAATGGCGATCTTCTTTCCGACCCGCTCCTGGTGTTCGATCACCAGCACCCGGCGTCCGCGCTTGCCCGCTTCGATCGCGCACATCAATCCGGCCGCGCCCGCCCCGAGCACGATTACCTCACGGCATTCCGGCGCGCCGCTCACCTGGCCAGAAGATGGAGTTGCGGAGCGCGCTCCGGTTGCCACGGGTTCCGCTCATAATCGCCGTCGACGATGGCTTGCGCCTGGCGCTCGCACATTCCCAGCAGCGCCCTGACGTCCAGTTGCAGGTGTTCCGGCGCATACGGCGCGAGATTCTTCGCGGCCAATTGGAAGAGCCGCGCCGCCGGCCGCATCCGGCGCCCGTGCTTCGGGTGCGTGGGATGCACGAATTGCTTCTGCAGATGAACAAAGGCTCCCGCGACCTGGATCAGTCCCTTGAAAAAGTGGTGATGTTCGTCCCGCCGTTCGAGCCAGAGATTCTCCAGCACATCGTGCGCCTCGTAATACTGCTGCGCATTGAAGCAGGTGAAATAGCCCTGGTAGCGCGGATCGAGCGCCAACGCCGGATTCGCGCCGAGCTGCTGCACAAAGGCCGAGATGCGGTCGTTTTTTTTCATCGCGCGTGGAGAGCGGCGAAACTATTCTGCCCGGCTTTGTGCCTGACAAGCGATTGATTATAGCGGCGTCCCGCCCGGACGTCCCCTCATGACCACCGGCGCCCTTGTCCTCGTTGGGATCATACTTTTGATCCTGGTTTCCGCTTCCGCGGTCTTTTCGGCGATTGAGACGGCCCTCTTCTCGCTCCAGCCGTACCACGTCGAGCGCTTGAAGAAACGCCGGGCCGACTTCGCCACCGCGCTCGCCGAACTGCTCGAAAATCCGCGCCGCCTCCTCAGCGTGATCCTGCTTTGCGATGCCCTCAGCAATTTTCCGCTCATCCTCATCTGCCTCTTTCTGCTGCGCGGCATGAAGGGGGCGCTGGTGCCGTTTTGGGTCGCCGCTCTGCTCATTTTCACCCTGGTGGTGGTGGTCTGCGATCTCGTGCCCAAGGTCGCCGCCCTCCTCGATCCCTACCGCTTCGCCCGCATCGGCGTGCGGATGCTCAAACCCTTGATGCCGGTCTTCGATCCCGTCTCGCGCGTGCTCCAGCGCATCAGCGACCGCATCGCCGCGGCCATCACCCCCGCGCCGCTCAAGGCCGCCTCCTTCCTCAGCGAAGAAGAACTTGGCACGCTCGTTGATCTCAGCACCGAACAAGGCACGCTCCATGAGACCGAGAGCGAAATGATCCATGAGATCATCAAGCTCGGTGACAAGACGGCCCGCGATTGCATGACGCCCCGCGTCGATACCTTCACGCTGCCGGACGACCTGACCAACGACGAAATTATCCAGCGCCTTCGAGCCAGCCGCTACCGTCGCGTGCCGATCTACGGGGAGACCCCGGACGAAATTCTGGGCATCCTTGATGCCGGTGATTTTTTGCTCGACCCCGGCGGCCATTACACCGAGCGGCTCATCGCCCCATCCTTTGTCGCCGAGACGATGAAGGCCATCGATCTGCTGCGCAGCTTCCTCAATCACCCCCAGGGGCTCGCCATCGTCGTCGACGAGCACGGTGGCACCGAAGGCGTCGTCACGCTTGCCGATATCGTCGAGGAAATCATCAGCGACGCCGTGCCGCTCGCCGAGCATGGCCTCTACATCGAGGCCATCGCCGATTGCCAGCTCATCGTCAACGGCAACGCCCGCCTCGATGATATCAATGAAATGCTCGGCACCGAACTCAAGGAGGAGGGCATCGACACCATCGGCGGCCTCATCTTCAACCGCCTCGGAGCGCTCCCGCGCCCCGGCGCCCAGTTGGACCTCGACGGCTTGAAACTCACCGTCCGGCGCACCTCGCGCAAACGCGTGGAGGAAGTCCTCATCGTGCGCGAAACCCCGCCCGAAAGGGACGGAGAGGAGGGGAGAGGCGCATGATCTGGATTGCCGTCATCGGCTGCTCCTTCATTTCGTTTATCTTTTCCGGCATCGAGGCCGGCCTGCTCTCGGTCAATCGCGTGCGGCTCAAGCACCGCCTGAAACATCGCGACCAGGCGGCCATCACCCTCAACCGGCTCCTCGAGCACCCCGAGCGCCTCCTCGTCACCGTGCTGGTGGTCACCAACCTGATGAACATTTTCGCCATGACCCTGGCCACGCAATCCTTCGTCGCGCATTTCGGAAACGCCGGCTACTTTGCCGCCCTCGGCCTTTTCCTCCCCATCTACCTCGTCGGCCTCGAACTGCTGCCGAAATCGCTCTTTCGCCGTTTCCCGTACCGGTCCCTCGCTCCGCTCTGCGGGCCGCTGCGCCTCGCCGACCTCATCCTCGCGCCGTTCCATTTCGTCGGCTCGCGTGTCTCCAAACTGCTCATCGGCGCGCCGGTCGGCGAACGGCAGAAACTCTTCGTCGCCCGCGAGGACTTCAAATACCTGACCATCGAAAGCGAACGCCAGGGCGCGCTGACCAGGGACGAGCGCCAGATGATCCACAACGTCGTCGACTTTCGCGCCATCAAGGCCACCGACGTCATGCTGCCGCTGGCCAATCTCCAGACGATTCCCGCGGCCGTGCCCATCGAGCAACTCATCGCCAGCAGCCGCCATGCGAATATTGACCGCTGGCCGGTGACCAACGATTCCGGCGAAATCGCCGGCCTGGTCAATGTCCTCGACGTGGCGCTTGACGGCAAACCCTACAGCCTCGTCGAAGCCTATCAACGGCGCATCGTCAAAGTCAACTCCGACGAACCGGCCTATAGCATCGTGCGCAAGCTGCGCGCCGCCCGCGTCAGCATGGCCGTGGTCCTCGACGCCCACGGCAAGCAAGTCGGCGTCGTCGCCTGGGAGGACCTCATCCGGCGGCTCGTGACCGTCGCCGTGGCCTGATTGCCAGGTACTCGCCGGTCTCAATCGAATGCGTGATGGTCCTCAATCAGCTTCCGCAGCGCAGCCACATCGAGGCGATCCTTTTCGCGCGGTGATGCTCCCTTTAACCGCAGCAGAGCAGCTTTGGACGCATAGCGAATTGTCCGTCCGCCAACCTCAAAGGTGGCGGCATCCGTGACGAGGTCCGGAAAGCGAAGCCCGGAGAGGCGCGCAAAAATATCGATCTGGCTCTGTTCAGTTTCCTCCACGATGCGAACGGCTCCTTCTTCATCGGCAAAATCATCGGCAGTCAGTTCGCGGGCAAAGCCCTCTCCGTAAGTTGAGAGAGATGAGAGCATTCGCTGGATATTCTCCGGTGTCCGATGGATGACGATATCCACATCCTCGGTCAGCCGCACATAACCGTGCAGCGTGACGGCAACGCCTCCGACGACGACAAACTCCACTTCCGCCTCAGCGAGACGTGCCAACAGTTTTTCGAACGAGGGTTCCATCGTCAGCGGGAGGACGCCACACGCCGCCACCACGGAGCATCCGGGCGTTGCGACGGAGCATTTCCAAGCGTTGCAACGGCGACAGCCTGGCCAGGCTGCCACCCACCTTTCGGCGGACCGGTTCCCGGAGATCGTTGTTCATATCAACACGTTAAACGGCAGCCGGGAGCGAAACAAGACGCCGTTTTCGGCCATCAAATGGCCGTGCGGGAACAACATGCCGCGCTTCCTGCACCGCGGACTTGCCGCCCTCGTCCGCGCGCCCTATTCTCCGCCGTTTTATGTCGTCCGATCCTGCTTCGCTCTATTCGCGCAAAAATCCCTTTCCCGCCACGCATCCCGTCAATCGCAAGCTGTCCGGGGAAGGCTCCGGGAAAGACACGCGGCATCACGAGGTTTCGCTCGCCGGCTCCGGGTTGAACTATGAAGTCGGCGATTCCATGGGCCTCTTTGCCACGAACGACCCGGCACTCGCCGGCGAAATCATCGCGGCCCTGGGCGCTACCGGAGAGGAAAGTGTCCCCGGCGCGGATGGCCAGCCCAAGCCGCTGCGTGCCGCCTTGATCAGCGATTACATCATCACCCAGCCGAGCAAGGAATTCCTCAAGGCGCTCGTCGACAAAGCCGGCGCGGCGGTCGCGGACCTGCGCGATCTGCTCAATGATCCCGCGCAAAAGAAGGCGCTCGACGATTATCTCTGGGGCCTTGAATTCATCGACTTCCTGCTCGCGCATCATACCGTGAAATGGAGCGTCGAGGAATTCGTCAAGACGCTGCGCAAGCTCCAGCCGCGCCTCTATTCCATCGCTTCCTCCCTCAAGTCGAATCCCGAGTCCGTCCACCTCACTGTGGCCACGGTGCGCTACGAAACTCACGGGCGGAAACGCCAGGGCGTGGCCTCGACTTTTCTTTCCGACCGCTGGGCCGGCCACCAAACGGCGGGGGTTTTCATTCACACCGCAAAACATTTCCGCCTTCCTGAGGATCCGAACACACCGATCGTCATGGTCGGCCCCGGCACCGGGGTCGCGCCGTTTCGCGCCTATTTGCAGGAACGCAAAGCCATCGGCGCGAAGGGCAAAAACTGGCTCTTCTTCGGGGAGCAGACGCGATCCAAGGACTTTCTTTACGAGCAGGAACTCGCCACCCTTCAAGCCGACGGCATCCTCAACGAACTCGATGTCGCCTTCTCCCGCGATCAGGCCCACAAAATCTACGTGCAGGACAAAATGCACGAGCGCGCCAAAGAAATCTGGGCCTGGCTCCAGGAAGGAGCGCACTTCTATGTGTGCGGCGACGGCGCCCGCATGGCCAAGGACGTGGACACCGAGCTGCATCGCATCGCCGAGACCCAGGGTGGCAAGTCGCCCGAGGAAGCCGCCGCCTTCGTCGAGAGCCTCAAGAAGGAAAAGCGCTACAAGAAGGACGTGTACTAGGCGGCGGAGCCGCCAACATCCAATGGGCTCCGGTATTCGCCGTACCGTTCTGCCAAACTTTCTCCCACGACGGGTGCCTTCTCTGGCGCATCGAATCTCGCGACCCTCGCGCCCAACGTTGCCGCGTCGCACCGCGCCCTGCGCCATTGGATGTTGGATGTTGCGGCGAAGCCGTCCCGATCCCGCGACTGCGGGGAAGGGAGATGTTGGATGTTGCGCGCTTGCGCGCCCGATGTTGGATGTTGTGCGCTGGTGCGTCCGTTTGGGGCCATTCGTTTTCCTTGATGTTGTGATCGTTGAAGGATTGCTTTAACGCTCGACTTATCGCGCCTCCCCATGTCCAGCCACTTCGGCCACGCCTTCCGCATCTCCACCTGGGGTGAATCCCACGGCGGCGGCGTCGGCGTTATCATTGACGGATGCCCGCCGCGACTGGCGTTGAGCGAAGCCGACATCCAGCGCGACCTCGACCGCCGCCGGCCGGGCCAAAGCGACATCGTCACCCCGCGCGACGAGGCCGATCAATGTCGCATCCTCTCCGGCGTCTTCGAGGGCCGGACGCTTGGCACGCCCATCTGCATCGCCGTCATGAACAAGGACGCGCGGCCCGAAGCCTATCGCGAAATGGAGACCGCCTTCCGCCCGTCGCACGCCGACTACACCTACCAGGCTAAATTTGGGATCCGCAATTGGCAGGGTGGGGGACGCGCCTCCGCACGCGAAACCATCGGCCGCGTCGCCGCTGCCGCCGTGGCAAAAAAGGCCCTCGCGCAGATTGCGCCCGGCCTCGAAATCATCGCCTACGTCAATACCATTCACGAGATCACGGCCGACGTGAATCCCGAGACCGTCACCTTCGAGCAGGTCGAGGCCAATATCGTGCGCTGCCCCGACGCCGCGAAGGCGCAGGAGATGATCGATTTCATCAAGCAGGTGCGCGGCGAAGGCGACAGCGTCGGCGGCACCATCGAGTGCGTCATTCGCGGCGCCCCGGCTGGCTGGGGCGAACCCGTTTTCGACAAACTCGAAGCCGAACTGGCCAAGGCCATGATGAGCCTGCCGGCGACCAAGGGCTTCGAGATCGGCAGCGGCTTTGCCGGCACGCGCCTGCGCGGTTCCGAGCACAACGACGCCTTTGTCATGGAGCAGGGGAAAGTGCGCACGCGCACGAATCTCTCCGGCGGCGTCCAGGGCGGCATCACCAATGGCGAGGCCATCTTTCTGCGCATCGCTTTCAAGCCCACCGCCACCATCTTCAAGCCGCAGGACACCGTGACCGTGAGCGGCGAGGCTACCGAATTGCAGGCCCGCGGCCGCCACGATCCGTGCGTCCTCCCGCGCGCCGTGCCCATGGTCGAAGCCATGGCCGCCCTGGTCCTCGCCGACCACGCCCTCCGCCACCGCGGCCAGGTGGGGGGCGGCGAAGCCGCAACATCTCCGCCCTAGACCGCTCAGCCTCCGTCTGACAACATCCAACAAGTCGGCTCCGCCGGAACATCCAACATCCAACACTCAATAGATCTACGCTCGTGGACCGGTGAAAATGGAGCGCGCTGGGGTCGTTTGAGAGTTGTTGTCTGGATCTCAATTCCGGGCGGTTGGTTAGCGTTCGTCTCCCTTCCCGTACCTTCATTGCAGCGTGCCTCGAACGAAGATCAGCACCTCACCGTGGGCGTGGTGCGGAGCCATTGGATGTTGGATGTTGGATGTTGGATGTTGGATGTTGGATGTTGGGTGTTGGATGTTGGGTGTTGCGCGCTTGCGCGCCCGCTGTTGGATTTTGGATGTTTCCCCATTGATGTTCTCCCCTCCCGCAGCTTGCTTATAGCGCTTCATTCTCCCGACTCGCCATGCGCCTCTCTTCTCTCGCCGCACTCTTCGTTCTTCCCGTGGTCATCTTCGCGGAAACACCGCCGCCCGCCTCCACGCCGGCGGAGGAACTCACTGTCGCCCCCGGCTTCAAGGCCGAACTGCTCAAGTCCGCGACCAAGGACGAAGGCTCGTGGGTTTGCCTGGCCATCGACGGCCAGGGCCGCCTCTACATTTCGCCGCAAGGCAAACCGCCCGGCGCCGGGACGAAGAAGGAAGACGCCTGGGGCGGCCTTTGGCGCGCCACGCTCGACGCGCAAGGCCACATCGCGCAGTGGGACAAAGTCCCGGTGCCGATCGGCGACGCCATGGGCATGCTTTGGGCCTTCGACTCGCTCTACGTCAGTGGTGAGGGTCCGGACGGCCGCGGCATTTACCGCCTCAAGGACAGCAAAGGCGCCGGCACGCTCGATTCCTGGACGCTCTTCAAGAAAATCCCCGGCGGCAACGGCGAGCACGGTGCCCACGCCATCGTCCTCGGCCCCGACGGCAAATCGATCTACATCGTCCACGGCAACGCCACGCCCCTCATCGAGGGCACCGCGCCCGATTCGCCCTACCGCAATTATGCCGAGGACGACCTGCTGCCTCGCGTCATGGACCCGGTCGCAACCTTCTTCGCCAAAGTCCACAGCCCGTACGGCGTCATTCTCAAGACTGACGAAAATGGCTCGAAGTGGGAGATCTTTGCCGCCGGCCTGCGCAATCCCTACGACATCGCCTTCAATGCCGACGGTGAACTCTTTACCTACGACGCCGATATGGAATGGGATGTCGGCCTGCCATGGTACCGCCCCACGCGCATCCTCCATCTGGTGCGCGGCGGCGAGTACGGCTTCCGCGAAGGAAGCTCGAAATGGCCCGACTATTATGCCGATTCCCTTCCCGCCGTCGTCAATATCGGCCTCGGCTGCCCCACCGGCCTCGAGTTCGGCACGCCCTCGAATTTTCCGGCGAAATACAAAAGCGCTTTCTTTATCCTCGACTGGACGTTTGGGCGCATCCTCGCCGTCCACTTGCATCCCAAAGGCGCCAGCTACACGGCGCAATGCGATTTGCCCTCGACGTACCATCTCACCGGACCGTCCAAGGGCGGCGACGTCGAAGTCTTCCTCAGCGGCAAAGGCATGCCCATGACCGCGCTCCAATTTGGCCAGGATGGCGCGATGTATTTCACCACGGGCGGACGCGGGACACAGGCGGGCCTTTACCGGGTGAGCTATACGGGGCCTGCGGAGAAAACCGCATCGCCGGCGCCGACCGCCGAGGAAGTGGCGGCGAAGGACGCCCGCAATCTGCGGGCCGTCCTGGAAGGCACGCGCGAACCTGGGACCGACCGGGATGTCTTCACGGAATGGCAGCTCAAGGCGCACGCCGCCGAGGATTTCGATCGCTTCATTTATTTTGCCGCTCGCACGAGAGCGGAGCAATTGCCGCTTCCCCAATTGCGCCAACTGGCCCTTGAGGATCCCCAGGTCGCCGAAACCAATGGCGGGAACTTTCTGTCCCCCGACTCCGTCCGCGCCGTCCCGGTCAAAAGCGCCCCGCGCGTTCGGGCGCTCGACGGCCTCATGGGCCTGCTCGCGCTGGCCCGCGTGGGCACGAAGGATGACCAGGAACTGGTCCTCAAGACGCTTGCCAAATATCCCCTCGATTCGCTGGATGCAGATCTCAAGCTGGTCGAGTTGCGCGTCATCGAAGTCGCGCTCGCGCGCCAGGGCCGCCCCAATACCGACCTCGTGCAGACGGGCATCGAGAAGCTTGGCCACCAGTATCCCGCGACGAGCTTCCCGCTCAACCGCGAGCTCTGCGCGTTGCTCGTTTATCTCGGCGCACCCGATGTCGTGGAAAAAACCCTCGCCCTGATGGACCAGACCGATGAACCCGCGGAACAAATCTGGTACGCGCTCTGCCTCCGCGAAGCGGGCAACTGGACGCCCGCCCAGCGTGAGCACTACTTCTCCTGGTTCTCGAAAATGCAGAACTATGTCGGGGGCAATTCCGCAAAAAAGTTCATCCTGCGCATTCGCGATCAGGCTCTCGAAAAAGTGCCCGAGGCCGGGCGGCCCACCCTTCTTGCCCTCGCCGAAAAAGCGGTCGAGAAAGCGAAACCCGCCTTTACCATGCCCGCGCGTCCCTTCGTCAAGAACTGGACCATGGACGACCTCGAGCCCGTCCTCGCCGGTGTGAGCAAGGGGCGCGACTTTGCCCACGGGAAAAAGACCTTCAACGAATTGCTCTGCGCGCAGTGCCATCTCTTCGCCGGCGGCGGCGGCCTGGCCAAAGGTGGCGCCGTCGGGCCGGATCTCACCGCCGTGGGCAGCCGTTACAGCGCCCGCGACATTCTCGGCAAAATCCTGGATCCGTCGAAAAACATCAGCGACCAATACGCGAGTTTCCTTTTCACCATGAAAGACGGCAGCGTTATCGGCGGGCAGGTGGCCGAGGAAAATCACTACCTTGTCACGCTCATCGTCGATCCCTTCAACGGCACCAAGCAAAACATTATGGCGGGCAGTATCGTCAAAAAAGAGAAATCCCCCGTCTCGCTCATGCCGCCCGGCATGCTTGCCACCCTGAACCAGGACGAAATCCTCGATCTCCTCGCCTACCTCCAAAGCGGCGGCGACGAACAGGCTCCGGCGTTTAAGTAGCGAAAGCGCGCCGCTCGGTTTTAAGAGGGGATCCTTTGCCTGTCTCCCAAGACGGCTTCGTGCCCAAACTCCATTTGGGCGCGCACTTGGGAGCGAACCTCCGCTTCGCACGGCGGGTGTGTCCGAGGGGTTCCTCCGTGGGCGTCTCGCAAAGTCTCGGCTCGCTTTCGCCACGGAGCCCATTGGATGTTGGATGTTGTCAGCCGGAGGCTGATCCGCCTTGGGCGGAGATGTTGGATGTTGCGGCGAAGCCCCCTCCTCGTGGACTATCCTTGGTTGCGGCTCCGCCGCGCCATGCTCATGCGCTTCTCCTCCCTGCTCACCGCCGCCCTCTTGATTCCGGCCTTCGCCTTCGCGCAGACACCGGCGCCTGCTTCCACGCCGGCGGAAGAACTCACCGTCCCACCTGGCTTCAAAGCCGAGCTCTTGAGATCCGCCAAGCCGGAGGAAGGTTCCTGGATCTGCATGGCCATCGACAACCACGGCCGGCTCTACATCGCCTCACAGGGCAAAAAGCCCGGCCCGGGTGTCACGAGCGATGAAGTTCGCGGTGGCTTGTGGCGCGCTACGCTCGACGGGCAGGGGCATGTCGCCCAGTTTGAAAAAGTGCCGGTGCCCATCGGTGATGCCATGGGGATGCTTTGGGCCTTCGATTCTCTCTACGTCAGCGGCGACGGGCCGGAAGGGCGGGCGATCTATCGTCTCAAAGATTCCAAGGGCGCCGGCACGCTCGATTCGTGGACGCTCTTCAAGAAAGTCCCCGGCGGCATTGGCGAACACGGCGCGCACGCGCTCGTGCTCGGACCCGATGGCCAATCCATCTACATCGTCAATGGCAACGGCACGCCGCTCGTCGAGGGCATCGTTCCGGACTCTCCCTACCGCAACTACGCCGAGGAGGAACTGCTGCCACGCGTCTATGATCCGAATTCAGCTCACGCCGAGTTGGTGAAGAGCCCTTGCGGGCACGTCGTCAGGACCGACGAGAACGGGACGAAGTGGGAACTGATCGCCGGCGGTTTGCGCAATTGTTATGACATCGCCTTCAATGCCGACGGTGCGTTGTTCACCTACGACTCCGACGCGGAGCGGGAAGTGGACATGCCGTGGTATCGACCCACGCGCATCCTGCACCTCGTCCCCGGCGGCGAATATGGCTTTCGCGAGGGCAGCGCCAAATGGCCCGATTACTACGCCGATTCGCTGCCACCCGCCGTCAACATCGGTCTCGGTTGTCCGACCGGATTGAAGTTTGGCACGCTGTCCAACTTCCCCGGAAAATACAAAAGCGCCTTCTTCGTCCTCGACTGGACCTTTGGCCGCATCCTCGCAATCCACCTCCACCCGGAGGGCGCGAGTTACACCGCGCGGAACGAGATTGCGCCGTATCATCTTACCACCCCGGCGAAGAGCGGCGACGTCGAGGAGTTCCTGCGCGGCAAAGGCATGCCCGTCACCGCGCTGCAATTCGGCAAGGACGGCGCCATGTACTTCACCACCGGTGGGCGCGGCACCCAGGCCGGGCTCTACCGGGTGAGCTATGTTGGTGAGCAGGCAGCGGCGAACGGGAATTCGGGGAAGCATGACATCGCCGGGGTGCCCAAACCGGTGCAGAGCCGCATGGCGCTCGAGAGTGGCGAGGCATCCGCCGATGACGGCGCGTTCGCGATGGCCTGGGACCGCCTCGGCAGTGATGACCGCTTCCTGCGCTTTGCCGCCCGCCGCGTCCTCGAATCGCGACCCGTTGCCCAATGGCGGGCGCGCGCGCTGGCGCTCCGCGCGCCGCAACCCAGCTTCACCGCCTTGCTCGCACTGGCGCGTTTGGGGACAAAAGACGACCAGGAGGCGCTTCTGAAGGCCCTCGCCGCATTCCCGCTTGATTCGCTCGACGACGCTCTCAAGCTCGAAAAGCTGCGCGTTCTTGAAGTCGCCCTCGCGCGGCAGGGCCGCCCGAGCACCGATCTGGTGCAGGCGGATATCGAGGAACTCGGCCGCCAGTATCCCGCCAAAACCTTCGCGCTCAATCGGGAACTCTGCGAACTGCTCGTCTATCTCAACGCGCCCGATGTGGTTGAAAAGTCCCTCGCTCTCATGGATCAGGCCCAGGAACCGGCCGAGCAAATCTGGTATGCGCTTTGCCTGCGCGAAGCCGGCGTCTGGACCCCCGCGCAACGTGCGCGCTACTTCTCGTGGTTTTCCGGGATGCAGGACTATCACGGTGGCAGTTCCGGCCGAAAATTCCTCCTGCGCATTCGCAACCAGGCGCTGGAAAAAGTGCCCGAAGCCGACCGCCCGGCATTGCTCGCACTCGCCGAGAAAGCGGTCGCGAAGCCCAGGCGGGAATTCACCATGCCCGCGCGCGCCTTCGTGAAGAACTGGACCATGGCCGACCTCGAGCCCGCGCTCACGGGTGTGACCAAAGGCCGCGATTTCGCCCGCGGCAAACGGCTCTTCGGCGAAGTGCTCTGCGCGCAGTGCCACCTCTTCGCGGGAGGCGGCGGCCTTGCCGGGGGCGGCGCCGCCGGCCCCGATCTCACGGCGATCGGCGGCCGCTACGGCGCCCGCGACATCCTCAACAAGATTCTCGATCCGTCGAAGGCCATCAACGAGCAATACGCCAGTTTCCTTTTCACCATGAAGGACCGGACCATGATCGGCGGCCAGATCGCCGACGAAAACCATTTCCTCGTCACCGTTGTCGTCGATCCCATCAACGGCACGAAGGAAAACCTCCCCAAGGCCAGCATCGTCAAAAGGGAACTCTCGCCCGTCTCCCTCATGCCGCCCGGCTTGTTAATGACGCTCAGCCAGGACGAAATCCTCGACCTCGTCGCCTATCTGCAAAGCGGTGGCAATGACAACTCGCCACCCTTCGCGAAGTAGCCCCAAATTGTTTGACGCTCCCGCACGCCGCTGAAATAACAGCGACCCCCGCGCGCCCGCGCCGCTCTTCTCTCCCAACCGAATTCGCATGAACTCCGTCCTCCAACTCAAGACCACCAAAAAAAACGTCGCCAAAACCGTCGAAGGCGAACTGCAGCGCACCGGCGGCCTGCTGCGGCTCGCGCCGTGCTGGGTGCCGCGCAGTTTTCTTCAACCGGGCAAGCGGCTCAAGCTGCACCCGGACGATCTCTACGCCTACGGCTTGAATCGCGGCGGGATCGATGAGCGCTGGTTTGCCAGCACCACGCCCGCGGCCAATGAGAATCGCACTCCCGACGAAGGCCTGAGCTATGTCGTTGCCGGCCGGCAACGTTTCACGCTCCAGCAAGCTGTGGCCGAATGCGGCGCAACGCTCCTCGGCTCCGCGATCTGGAAGAAGTACCAGAAGTGGCCGGTCTACTCGAAGTTCTTCGACAACATGGGGCCGATTCCGCATCACATGCACCAGTCGCAGAAGCAGGCGGCGCTCGTCGGACAGGAGGGCAAGCCGGAGTCCTACTATTTCCCGCCGCAGCACAACAACGTCGGCAACAATTTTCCCTACACCTTCATGGGCTTCGAACCCGGGACCACCAGGGCCCAGGTCCGGAAGTGTCTCGAGAATTGGAACAAGGGTGACAACGGCATCCTCGATCTCTCGAAAGCCTACCGCTTGAAGGTCGGCAGCGGCTGGCTCATCGATCCGTGCATCCTTCATGCGCCCGGGTCGCTTTGCACCTACGAGCCGCAGTGGGGCAGCGACGTGTTTGGCATGTACCAGAGCCTCGTCGAAGGCCGTGAAGTCCCGTGGTCGCTTCTCGTCAAGGACATGCCGAAAAAGCATCACCGCGATCTCGACTTCATTGTCGACCAGCTCGATTGGAACAAGAACGTCGATCCGAAATTCAAGGAGCGCCATTACCTCGAGCCCGTGCCCGTGGCCGACACCCGTAGCGAGGGCTACGTTGACCGCTGGATCGTCTACGGCAAAGTCGACGGCGAGCAGCTCTTCACCGCGAAGGAGCTCACGGTCGAGCCCGGGGTGAGGACGACGATCACCGACAAGGGCGCTTATGGACTCATCTGCGTCCAGGGTCTCGGCACGATCAATGGTCACGCGCTCAATTCCCCGAAGCTCATCCGCTTCCACGAACTGACCGAGGACGAATACTTCGCCAGCGAGGGAGGGGCCAGGGCCGGCGTGACTTTCGAGAACACCAGCGACACCGAACCTCTCGTCGTCCTGCGCTACTTCGGTCCCGAGGTGAATCCCGACGCTCCGGCCATGGGCGCGTATCGGAAGAACAAGTTCAACTAGGCCGCAAGCCGGGACGCCCTCTCACGCCACGGCGTCGAGACAGGAGCATCGCCCCCCCGGCCAGGAGCATCGCGCAGGCGGCGGGTTCCGGGACGGCGACAAGGTCGACGACCGAGTCCGAAATACTGAGCGTGGGCACCGTATCCAATTGGCCCGCGAGACTGAAGTGAAGATCGTCACTGCTGCCGCCCGCGACCGGGTTTTGGGGAGTGCTGCCCGTCGCCAGGCCGAGGACTGCATAGTCCGGCTCCGTCGAGCCGGGAGACTGGCCGGCATTCATGAACATCTTCCCGGATGCGAGCCGATATCCGTGATCCACCGGAATCCCCGTTCCACTCCCAGCCTCGTTTTTAGTTCCGGTCGACGTTGGAGAGGGAACGGTTGCTGGTTGGTTCGCTGCCGCTGCGCTCTCCCACGCAGCTTGGAATTGGGACGCAGCGCCGATTTTGCTCGAGGACTTTCCCCAGTGCGGGTTTGCGCCTGACAGGGCTGGGGACGCACTCGTTGGCGTAGCGATCGGCCCGATTTTCATCCAGGCCGGCCCGGCGAATGCGCCGGAGCCTGGCAAGGAGTTCGAACCAATCGACGCGACCGTGTCCCGCAAATCCGTCGTCCCGGACGCGAAGTGCAGTCGATGATCCGGCGGCGAGAGCGTGTTGCCGGACGTGGTGTTTTGGCCCACTGCATTTGGCTTGATTGTCGTCTTCGGGGAATCGACGTCCGGCGGTTCGTTGGTCGAGGGCGGCGCGCTCCACCAATCCGATTGATGACCATTCCAACTCTCGTCAGCCGTTTTCGGGGTAGTCTTTCCTGGATTCGGGTCCCAACTGATTTTGGCAATAAAATGATTTGCGGCCGCTCCCAACGCGCTCGTCAGCAGCAACCCAAGGACCAGCCATTGGACGAGACGCCTCGCCTGCTTGGGCGTGGTCAAAAGCACTCGTAGCGAACGAATAAGGCTCACCCGCGAAGGGTGTTCCTCATCATTCGACAGGCAGGTGGTTCGTATCTTCGGCATCGATCGTGTTGGGCGGAGTGGTGACTCAGATCAATCGTTACCGAACGCGCGCAATCTACACCGCAAAAATCATGTTACATTCCTGTGACAGAACCCACTTCGACGTGCGCCTCGCAAAAATGCTTGTTCGCACGGAGAGTTTTCGGCAGACACTCCCACGCTCTGCCCCCGGTTATTCCGCGACGGACGATATTTCGTCGCGCGGGGGCGACCCCAAACCTCTGCACTCCCCATGAGCCACTCGCTCCCGAAACTCCATAACGCCATGTGGCCCGGCCTCGTCGGCAAAGGCGACGGCCCCGGCCAGGAACCGCCCATCAGCCTCGAGCACATGCTCGATCTTACCGCCGCGGCCAGCGTCAACGGCCAGAAATTCGAGGGGATCGACTATTTCCTCTTCCTGCCCCATACCCACCCCGAGGCGGGCGACGACGAACTCAAGAAGATCGCCGACCTTATCGCCGGCAAAGGCTTTGCCGTCGGCTCGCTGGTCGCGCCCGTCTGGCCGGGAACGGTCGGTGACTCGGCCATGGGCGACGATGCCGCTCAGGAGAAATTCCTCAGCGCGGTGCGGATGGCCTGCCGCATCGCGGCCATTTTCAACCAGCATGGCGTCCGCAAGTACGGCGTCATCCGGATCGACTCCGCGGAATTCGGCATCGCCAAATGGCGCGAGAATCCGCAAGCCAGCACCGCGCGCATCGTGGAAACCTTCAAGAAAGCCGCGAAGATCGCCGCGGACCATGGCGAGCGCCTCGCCGCCGAGGGCGAAATCTGCTGGGCCGGCATGCACTCCTGGAAGGACATGCTCGATGTGCTCGAGGGCGTCGGCATGCCCGAGGCGCTTGGCTTCCAGGCGGACCTCGCGCACACCTATCTCTACACCCTCGGCTACAACGCCCCCGAATACGCCCTCCTCCAACCGGGCTACAGCGACGCCGAATTCTGGGCCGCCTACGAAAAGATGACCGGCCAATTGCGCCCGTGGACCATCGATTTCCACGTCGCGCAAAACGACGGCGAAGTCCATGGCGCCGGCGCCCACGACAAGACCGGCAAGCACTGCCCCGCCGACGACCCGAATGGCAAGCTCGATATCGTCAAGTGCGCCGGCTACTGGCTCAAAGACGCGCCCAAGCGCGGCATCCAGCACATCTGCTGGGACGGCTGCATGTTCCCCAACGCCAAACTCGAAAAAGCCCAGACCTGGAACGCCATCCTCGACGTCATGATCAAAGTCCGCAACACCCACGGGTGGTGATTTCCTATGAGCACTAAAAAACCCCTCAATATTGGCATCGTCGGCTACGGCTTCATGGGCCGCACCCATGCCAATGGCTACCACAACGCGGCCAAATTCTTCGACACGCCGCTCGTCCCTGTCCTCAAGGCCGCCTGCGGCCGCGACGCCGCCAAGCTCAAGGCTTACGCCGACAACTGGGGCTTCGAATCCACCGAGACCGACTGGAAAAAGCTCGTTGCCCGCAAGGACATCGACGCCATTGACATCGTCACCCCCAACGACTCCCACGCCGAGATCGCCATCGCCGCCGCACGCGCCGGCAAGATGGTTCTCTGCGAAAAGCCGCTCTCCCTCGACGGCGCACAGGGCGAAGAAATGGTCAAGGAAATCGAGAAAGCCGGCGTCCCGAACACCGTCTGGTACAACTACCGCCGCGTCCCGGCGGTCACGCTGGCCAAACAGATCGTCGACAGCGGCAAGCTCGGCAAAATCTTCCATTACCGCGCCAACTTCCTCCAGGACTGGACCATCAGCGCCGACCTGCCGCAAGGCGGCGCCGGCCTCTGGCGCCTCGATGCCAAGGCCGCCGGCTCCGGCGTCACCGGCGACCTCCTCGCCCACTGCATCGATACGGCCATCTGGCTTAACGGTTCCCTCACCGACGTGAGCGCCATGACCGAGACCTTCATCAAGCAGCGCCAGCACACCCTCACCGGAAAGGTCGAGGAAGTGAAGATCGACGACGCCTGCACCTTCCACGGCCATTTCGCCAACGGCTCCCTGGCGCTCTTCGAATCCACACGCTACGCCCGCGGCCACAAGGCGCTGTACACCTTCGAGATCAACGGCGCCAACTCCTCCATCAAGTGGGACCTCCACGACCTGCACCGCCTCCAGTTCTTCGACCACAGCGATGAAGGCATCGTTCGCGGCTGGCGCTCCGTCCACGTCACCGACGGCGACCAGCCCTACATGAAAAACTGGTGGGTGCCCGGCCTGCAAATCGGCTACGCCGAGAGCTTCGTCCATCAGGTCGCCGACTTCCTCAAGGCCGCCGGCGAAGGCCAGCCCTGCCCGCCCACCTTCCGCGACGCCCTCGAGACCCAATACGTCTGCGACGCCGTCCTCGCCTCCGCCCGCGAGAGGCAGTGGAAGACGGTCAAGAAGCTGGCGTAGAGCATCTCGAACTTCGACAGGAAGGCCGCCCGGATTTTCCGCAGCGGCCTTTCTTTTTTCCAAAGCGAAATCGGCAATTACCATCTGACACACGTTTGTTCTTCTTGGGCAGCCGACGAGGTTTATGGTCCCCCAAACAAAGTGCCTGACCACGTGTCGCCACACCCCCCGGGTCATCTCCCGCGAAGGCGCCGTGGTCGAGGCCGCGATCAAGCTCTTCGACTTTGCCCACGACCCGAAGCGTGATGCGAGAAAAACCGAAGCCGAACTGACCAAGGCGCGTGACAAGCTCTTCCGCTACTATTGGGACGAACGGTAGGCATTGAGCTCTCCCAAATACGCTCGAACGAAGCTCCACCAAGTTGCCACGAAGCTGATCCAGGTCGTCCCGGGGTGGTCATGCGCTACGCTCGACCGCTCCGCATTTCGCCAGCGGTTGGAACCTCCGTGAGACAATTCCGCCTGAAAGCGCCAACGGATCTGCCTGGAAGCGCCAACGGCGCGCCTTCATACCAGCCTGGGCCAGCGGCCCAGGTCCCCAGCCGGAAGACGGCCAAGGACTGAAAGTCCGGCTCATCCCTCCGGAGCAGCATCCGCCAGCGCCGCGCCTCTTTCCGTTCGCCGGTTTCGCAGACCACCCCACAGAATCTTGTCCACGCACATTTTTCAAAAACCCTCTTGCACACCTCCGGCTCCTCCATTATGCATCTCGTCCCTTTCGCGCTCTCCTGAGTCTCCACTCATGCTCTCGCGGCTCCGGCTTCCAGCCGGTGGCTTCGACGACGAGTGGAAGCTGAACGGAGCTGTTGAAAAGGGAAGAAAGAAAATCGCGAACGCCAGGAAAATTGCTTGCGCCCCAAGCGAAACCTCCTAGTGTCCGCGCTCCCCGCTCCCGGCGGGTGCTGTCAGGCCCGCGCCAGCGGGTGCTGCACATGGCCCGCCCCGGCGGGTTTTTCAGTCCCCAAATTCCGCCCCGGCGGTCGCGGGGAGCGCCGCCGCAAATATCCATTTTTCCACATGCCAACCATCAACCAGCTCGTCCGCAAAGGGCGCAAAAAAGTGACGGTGAAATCCAAATCACCGGCGCTGACCAATTGCCCGCAACGCCGCGGCGTGTGCGTGCAGGTTATGACCCGTACGCCGAAGAAGCCGAACTCGGCGCTGCGCAAGGTCGCCAAGGTGCGTCTCACCAACGGGCAGGAAGTCATCGCCTACATTCCCGGTGAAGGCCACAACTTGCAGGAGCACTCGATCGTGCTGGTCCGCGGCGGCCGCGTGAAGGATCTCCCCGGCGTGCGGTACCATATCGTCCGCGGCACCCTCGACGCCCTCGGCGTCGATGGCCGCCGCCGCAGCCGCTCCAAGTACGGCGCCAAACGTCCCAAGGCCGGTGGCGACGCCGCCGCCGATAAAGCCAAAAAGAAGTAATCACGATTCTCCCTTAGACGCCGCACCGCCGCATTGCCCGAAATGCTCATTGCCAATTCCTAATTTCTAAATTTTCCCCATGTCCCGTCGTCGCCGCGTCATTCACAAGGTAGAGAAACTCGATGGCCGTTACCACAGCCCCGTGGTCGCCCGTTTGATCAGCACCGTCATGAAGAGTGGCAAGAAGTCGCTGGCCGAACGGATCGTCTACACGGCGATCGAGGAAACCCGCACGGGCACCGACGCCGTCGATCCGCTCGAAGTGCTCAACAAGGCCCTCGACAACGTCAAGCCGCGCCTCGAAGTCAAGAGCCGCCGTGTCGGTGGCGCCACCTACCAGGTCCCGATGGAAGTGCCGCCGGGCCGCCAGATGGCCCTCGCCATGCGCTGGATCGTCGCCTACGCCCAGGCTCGCAAGAATATCCCGCTCGTCAAAGCGCTCGCCTCCGAACTCAAGGAAGCCGCGGCCGGCCAGGGCAATGCCATCAAGAAGCGCGACGACACCCACAAGATGGCCCAGGCCAATCGCGCCTTCGCCCATTTCCGATTCTAAGCTCCCCAGGAACGACGCACCACGCCTACTCCTATGCCTGCCGCCGCTGCTGCCCCCGTATCCACTGGTCCCAACTCGCCCAACCGCCCGTATCCCCTCGAGCGGACGCGCAATATCGGTATCGCCGCGCACATTGACGCCGGCAAGACGACGCTCACCGAGCGCATTCTCTTTTACACCGGCATGATCCACAAAATCGGTGAGGTGCACGAAGGCAACACCGTCACCGACTGGATGGAGCAGGAGCGGGAGCGTGGCATTACGATTACCTCGGCGGCGACGACCTGCTTCTGGCAGCAGCGCAAGGAAGAAGGCGTTTACAAGATTTTCGAAGGCATCAAGCAGCGGGTGAATATCATCGACACCCCGGGCCACGTGGATTTCACGGCCGAGGTGGAGCGTTCCCTGCGCGTGCTCGACGGCGCCATCGCCGTGTTCTGCGGTGTTGCCGGCGTGCAGCCGCAATCCGAAACGGTGTGGCGCCAGGCGACGAAATACAACGTCCCGCGCATCGCGTTCGTGAACAAGATGGACCGTGTCGGCGCGAATTTTAACAACGCCATCAAGGACATGCGCGCCAAGCTCGCGGCGAATGCGTGGCCGGTGTTGCTCCCGCTGGGATCGGAGGACACTCTTCGCGGGCAACTCGATGTCATCAACAAGAAGGCGATCATCTATCTCGATGACGAGAAGATGGGCTCGAACTACAAGATCGAGGAAATCCCGGCGGAATATAAGGACCTCGTGGACAACGCTTACGACGAATTGGTTTCCGCGATTTCCGATCTCGACGACGAAGTCGGCACCGCCTTCCTTGAGGAAAGGCCGATCACCATCGAGATGCTCAAGGCGGGCATCCGCCGCCAGACCATCGCGAATAAATTCGTGCCCGTTGTTGGCGGGTCGGCTTTCAAGAACAAGGGCGTGCAGTATCTCGTCGATGCAGTGGTCGACTACCTTCCGAGCCCGCTCGACATTCCGCCGGCCAAGGGCCAGGACCCCGAAACCGCGGAGCCGAAGGAAGCGGTGACGGACGACAACGGCAAGTTCTGTTCGCTGGCGTTCAAGCTCTGGACCGATCCTTTCGTCGGCAAGCTCGTCTTCTTCCGCGTCTATTCCGGCAAGGTGACCAAGGGCGACACGGTCTACAATCCGCGCACCAACAAGCGTGACCGCATCAGCCGCCTCATCCAGATCCAGGCCGACAAGCGGGAGGACATCGACACAATCTACTCGGGCGACATCGCGGCCATCGTCGGCATCAAGAATGTCACGACGGGCGATACGCTCTGCGACGAAGATCATCCGATCTTCCTGATCCCGCCATCTTTCCCTGATCCGGTGATCTCGATGTCCATCGAACCGAAGACGAAACTCGATCAGGAAAAAATGGGTATCGCGCTCCAGCGCTTGGCCGAAGAAGACCCCACCTTCCGCGTCAAAACCGACGAGGATACCGGCCAAGTGATCATTGCCGGCATGGGCGAGCTGCACCTCGAAATCATTCGCGACCGCATGCTGCGCGAATTCAAGGTCGACGCCGACTCCGGCAAGCCGCAGATCGCTTACCGCGAGACCATCACCAAATCCGCCCACGGTGTCGGCAAGCTCATCAAGCAATCCGGTGGGCGCGGCCAGTACGGCCACGTCGAAGTCGATGTTCGCCCGGCCGAGCGCGGCAAAGGCCACCTCGTCGAGAACAAGATCGTCGGCGGCACCATCCCGAAGGATTACATTCCCGCGGTCAAGAAGGGCATCGACGAAGCGCTCCTCACCGGCGTGCTCGGCGGCTACCCGGTGATCGATTGCGAGGTCGATATCGTTTACGGCAGCTACCACGAAGTCGACTCGAACGAACTCGCCTTCAAGATGGCCGCCATCTTTGCGGTCAAGGATGCCTTCAAGAACGGCTCGCCGATCCTGCTCGAGCCCATCATGAAAGTCGAGAACAGCACCCCCGAAGAGTACCAGGGCGACATCCTCGGCGACCTCAGCCGCCGCCGTGGCACCATCAAGGGCATCGAAAACAAAATGGGCCTCTCCATCGTCAATGCCGAAGTCCCGCTCGCCGAAATGTTCGGCTATGCCACCGCCATCCGCTCGCTCTCCAAGGGCCGCTCCAGCTATTCCATGGAGCCCTCCCACTTCGAGCAGGTCCCGGAAAACGTCAAGAACGCGGTCCTCGACCAGAAGGGCAAATAGCCCGTCCGGTTCTCCACACTCCACCATCAACCATCCACTTTCCCCATGACCGGACAACGCATTCGCATCCGCCTCAAAGCCTTTGATTTTCGCATGCTCGACCAATCGTCGGCGGAAATCGTCGAAACCGCCAAGCGCACCGGCGCGAAGGTCGCGGGCCCCATCCCGCTGCCCACCCGCATTGAAAAATTTACCGTGAATCGGTCGCCCCACGTGGACAAGAAGTCCATGGACCAGTTCGAAATTCGCACGCACAAGCGCCTGCTCGACATCATCGAGCCGACCGCGAAGACCGTCGATGAGCTCAAGAAGCTCAACCTGCCGGCCGGTGTGGACATCACCATCAAGATCTGACCCCACCCTTTCGCCAGCCCACGACATGAAGATAGGACTCCTAGGCAAAAAGATCGGGATGACCCGCGTCTACGACGAGAAGGGCAAGGCCACGCCCGTCACCGTCATCGAGGCCGGTGGCAATACCGTCCTTCAGACCAAGACGACCGAAAACGACGGCTACGCCGGTGTGCAAGTCGGCTTCGACGTGCAAAAGGAACATCGCGTCACCCAGCCCCTGCTCGGCCACTTCAAAAAGGCCGGCTCCGAGCCCAAGAAAATCATCAAGGAATTCCGCCTCCCGGACGGTGCCTCGCTCGACGGTGCGTTCGACCTCAGCGTCTCGCAATTCGCCGTCGGCGATGTCGTCGATGTCATCGGTCGCTCCAAGGGCAAGGGCTTCCAGGGTGTCATCAAGAAGCACAACATGGATGGCCAGGGGGCCTCGCATGGTTCCATGATGCACCGCCGCAACGGCGCCATCGGCAACCGCTCCACCCCGGGCCGCATTTGGAAAAACATGGGCATGCCCGGTCACATGGGTGACGACCGCGTCACCGTGCAGAACCTCAAGGTCGTGCAGGTTCGTCCCGAAGAAGGCGTGATCCTCGTCAGCGGCGCCGTCCCTGGCGCGAACGGCAGCTACATCGTCATCCGCCCGGCCAAAAAAGTTCAACCGGAGGCTGCGAAGTAATCTATGGCCGCGAAAATTCTTACCGTTGAAGCCGCCAAAGCGGCCAGGATCGAAGTCATCGAGAATGGCAAGTACACCCAGGTCGTCCACGACACCATCGTCGCCTTGCGCGCCAATCGCCGCAGCGGCACCGCCTCGACCAAAACCAAGGCGACCGTCAATGGCTCCGGCGCCAAGCCCTGGCGCCAGAAGGGCACCGGCCGCGCTCGCGCCGGTTACAAGTCGAGCCCGGTCTGGACCGGTGGCGGTGTGGTCTTCGGTCCGCATCCGCGCGACTACTCGAAGAAGGTGGCCAAGAGCGTAAAAAAAATCGCCCTGCGCAAGGTGCTCAGCGAGCGGATCAAGGCGGGAGATGTGCTCGTCATCGACACGTTTGCCGTCAAGGAGCCGAAGACCAAACAGTTCGTCGCCGCCATCGGCAAAATCACCGAAGAGCCGAAGACGCTGGTGGTTTCCGTGGCCTTCGACAAGAATACCTACCTCGCCGCCCGCAACGTCCAGCCGGTGATGCTCATCACCGCCGCCGAGGTCAATACCGAACAACTTCTCAACTTCCGCAAGATCGTCATCACCAACGACGGTCTCGCCCAAATCGCCGACCGCCTCGCCGCCAAGCCATGAACGAACCCTACGACATTATCGATACGGTTCGCCTCACGGAAAAGGCGACGCTCCTCGCGGAGAAGGAAAACAAATATGTCTTCCGCGTCCGCCCGCACGCGAACAAAACCCAGATCAAGCAAGCCATCGAGCGGCTCTTCAAGAAGACCGTCATCGCCGTGAACACCGCCAACTACGCCGGCAAGAAGAAGCGTGAACGCACCGCCTCCTATGGCCACAAATCCGATTGGAAAAAGGCCATCGTCACCTTGAAAGCCGGCGACAAAATCGAACTCGCCTAACCCCGCAAAAGAGTCATGGCCCTCAAAACTTTCCGCCCTCTCACCCCGACCAACCGCTTCAAGGCGCTGCCGTCCTTCGAGGAGATCACCAAGTCCAAGCCCGAGAAGTCGCTCCTCGTCACCAAGAAGAAAAGCGGGGGCCGCAACAACAACGGCCGGCTCACCTGCCGCCACATGGGCGGCGGTCACAAGCAGAAGTACCGCATCATCGACTTCAAGCGCCGCAAGCGCGACATCGAGGCCGAGGTCAAGGCGATCGAGTACGATCCAAACCGCTCCTGCCGCATCGCCTTGCTCCAGTACACCGACGGCGAAAAAACCTACATCCTGGCGCCCTCCGGGCTCAATGTCGGCGACAAAGTCATCGCCGGCGAGAACGTCGAGCCGAAAGTCGGCAACGCCCTTCCACTCAGCGCCATCCCCCTCGGCGCCGCCGTCCACAATGTCGAACTCGTCGCCGGTCGCGGCGGCCAGATCGCGCGCAGCGCCGGCCAGCAGGTCGTCCTCAACAACCGCGAAGGCGATTATGCCCTCGTCAAGCTGCCCTCCGGCGAAATCCGCAAGATCCACGTGCGCTGCTACGCCACCATTGGCCAGGTCGGCAACACCGAGCACATGAACGTATCCTCGGGCAAAGCCGGCCGCAGCCGCTGGCTGGGCATTCGTCCCACCGTCCGCGGCATGGTCATGAACCCCGTCGATCACCCCATGGGCGGCGGGCAGGGCAAGTCCAAGGGCGGCGGCGGACGCCATCACCCCATGTCCCCGTGGGGCCAGCTCTCCAAGGGCTTCAAGACTCGCAAGAAGCACAAGACCAGCAGCAATTTCATCGTCGAACGCCGCAAGCCGAAGAACAAGTAACCACCTTTCTCCGATAACTTACCTATGGGTCGCTCTCTAAAAAAAGGTCCGTTCGTTGACGGACACCTCTACGACAAGATCGAGAAGATGAATGGTTCGGGCGCGAAGAAGCCCATCAAAACCTGGTCCCGCCGGTCGATGATTACGCCGGATTTTGTGGGCCATACCTTCCTCGTCCACAACGGCAAGATTTTTAATTCCGTCTTCGTGACGGAAAACATGGTGGGGCACAAGCTTGGTGAATTTTCGCCCACGCGAATCTTCAAAAAGCACGGGTCCCACACTGCGAAGGTCACCAAGTAACGCGCACGTTGGTCCAGCGTTGAGAACCCATGAAATTCTCGACTCTCGGCCTCACGTTCGCGGCGCTGGGCGCCTGGCTCAGCCTCATTCCGGTCACCCGGCTGGAGGGGCAGGCCAAAGGTTCTTTGTCAGAATTAGATATTGAAAACAGCCGGTTGAAAGTGAACCTCGAGAAAGCCCTCGAGGAGAACAAACAACTGAGCGATGCGCTCGCCGAAAACGAGAAGACGCTGGCCGACATGCGGTCCAGCGCCAGGCTCCTCACCGGCGAATGCGAAGTCTTCAAGCGCGAGGTGTCACAGTACAAGCTGCGCATGGAAGCCCTCGGGCTCGATCCCGCGGCATCCAACACTTCCAAGCTCGAACAGCGCTTGGTCGACGCCGTCAATGACCTGCGGACCATGGCCGAGGAGAAAAAAAATCTCTCCGAGGCGCTGGTCCGCCTGACCGAAGCCTCTTCGCTTTTTGCGAAGACCGCGACCGGCCCGAACACCGACGCCCGCGTCGCCCTCGAAGCGGAGATTCGCCACGTCAACGCCATCCTTGGCGCCCCGTCGCGCAATGCCGTGGAAGTCGCGGCGGTGCCCGCCACCATCTCCGATGGTGTCGCCATCAGCCTGCGCGACGACCTCGCCCTCGTCGTCGTCAACCTCGGCAGCATTCACGGTGTGAAACTCGGGATGTCCTTTCAGGTCATTCGCGGCGATCACATCGTCGGCACGGTCCGTGTCGTCGACGTCCGGGAGAAGATCTCCGGCGCTGTCATTCAAAGTCTAACTACTGAAAAAGACCGTGTTAAGGTCGGCGACCGCCTCAAGGTGGAAGCCCACCGCTGAATTCACAAAATACCCTACTTAGACGAGCACTTAGCATGCAGATCAAATCCACCCATCGAGGCGCACGCATCTCGGCCTTCAAGGCCCGGGAAGTCACGCGCGAGATCCAGGGCCTGCCCGTGGCGGCGGCCCTCGACGTCCTTGCCTTCACCCCGCGCAAGGCCGCGCTGCTCGTCGCCCGGACTCTTAAGAGCGCCGTGGCCAACGCCGAAAACAACAACAACCTGCGCGCCGACCGGCTTGTCGTCCAGGAGGCCACCGTGGGCGAAGGTCCCACTCTCCGTGGCCGTTATCAGACCAAGGCCCGCGGCAGCGCCGGCCCCATCCGCAAGCGCACCTCGCATATCCGCATCATCCTTACCGATGAGATCGAAATAAAGCCCCGGCGCCAGCCGAAGAAATCTTCGGCCAAAAAAGGCGCCAAACCCGCGGCCAAAAAGAAAGCGCCGGCCCCGGCCCCGGCCCCGGCCGCCGCCGCCGCCCCGGCGCCTGCGCCCGCCGCCACTGAAGAAGCTCCTTCCTCCCCTCCCACTGCCGCTCCCGAGCTGCAAACCACTCAAGAATAAATATGGGTCAGAAAGTCAATCCGATCGGTTATCGCCTGGCAGTCAATCGCGACTGGCGTTCGCGCTGGTACGCCTCTCCCAAGGAATTGCCCGAATTTCTCGCCTCGGATCTCAAGATTCGCGGCTACGTCAAGAACAAGCTCAAACTCGCCGCCGTCTCCAAGATCGTCATCGAGCGCGCCTGGAACAGCATTCGCGTGACCATCTATACGGCCCGCCCCGGCATCGTCATTGGCCGCAAGGGCACCGAGATCGAGAACATGACCAAGGAGATCGAAAGCCTCTCCAACGGCAAGTCCGTCAAGATCGACATCCAGGAAATCAAGACCCCCGAACTCGACGCCCAGCTCGTGGCGGAAAACGTCGCTCTCCAGATCGAGCGCCGGATCAGCTTCCGCCGCGCCATGAAGAAAGCCATCCAGCAGACCATGGAATTTGGCGCGCAAGGCATCAAGCTGCGTTGCGCCGGCCGCCTCGGTGGCGCGGAAATCAGCCGCGCGGAATGGTACCGCGAAGGCAAAATACCCCTCCACACTCTGCGCCAGCCCATCGATTACGGGTTCGCCGAGGCCAACACCGTTTACGGCAAGATCGGTGTCAAGTGCTGGCTCTGCAAACCGGAAGGCGCGGCCGAACCGCAGCCACTCGAGAAGCGCGACGCACCCGCCACCGAGCAACCCGCTCCCGAATAACCCCGCACCCGCACCCGCACCCACGCCCTTTACGCAGGAGAATAGGTTATGCCTTTGATGCCCAAACGAGTGAAGTATCGCAAGTCCCAGCGCGGCAGCCGCGCGGGCAAGGCTTCACGCAATATCGCCATCGATTTCGGAGCTTTCGCCCTCCAGACCCTCGATCGCGCCTGGATCACCAACACCCAGATCGAAGCCGCACGCGTCGCCTTGACCCGCAACATGAAGCGCAAGGGCAAGCTCTGGATTCGCATCTTTCCCGACAAATCGGTCACCGCCCGTCCGCCCGAGACCCGTATGGGCAAGGGCAAGGGCGCTCCCGAGTACTGGGTCGCCACGGTACGGCCCGGCAATATCCTCTTCGAACTCGATGGCGTTCCCGAATCAGTCGCCCGCGAGTCTCTGCGTCTGGCGGCCGACAAGCTGCCTATCCGCACCAAGTTCCTCACCCGCCACCGCGCCTCCTAGCCGATGAATATCAAAGAAATTCGTGAACTCAGCCTCCAGGACCTCGCGGCCCGCAAACATGAATTGCGCGAAGAGAGCTTCCATCTCCGCATCCAGCAGCAGAGCGGCCAGCTCGAAAAGCCGAGCCAGCTTCGCGCCATTCGCCGTGAAATCGCCCGCCTCGAGACGGTGCTCACCCAAAAGCAGCAGGCCGCTCCGGCCAAAGCCAAGTAAGCCATGAGCGACTCTACCGCTACCGTCACCCCCACCGAAATCTCTCTCTCCCGCGGCCTCCGCAAGGAGCGCGTCGGCCAGGTCGTTTCCACCAAAATGAAGAAAACGGCCGTCGTCGAGACCACCACGCGCGTCCCCCACGCCAAGTTCGGCAAGATCGTCAAGCAGGTGAAGCGCTTTTACGCCCACGATGAGGACGGCAAAGCCCATGTCGGCGACACTGTGCGCATCGCCGAGACCCGCCCCCTTTCCAAGCTCAAGCGCTGGCGTTTGGTTGAAATCCTCAAGCACTGACGTATAATCCGCGCCCCTTTTTATGCTCCAGATTCGTTCCAGACTTGATGTCGCTGACAATACCGGTGCCCGCATGGCGAAGATGATCGGCGTCATCGGCAAGAAAAACTCGCCCGAGGCCCGCGTCGGCGACGTCATCACCGCGCACGTCCGCGAGGCCAGCGCCGGCGGCACCGTCAAAAAAGGTGAAGTCGTGCGCGCCGTCGTCGTCCGGACCCGGCAGCCGATCAAGCGCGACGACGGCAGTTATCTGCGTTTCGACAACAACGCCATTGTCATCATCGACAAGGACCTGAACCCGCGCGGTACCCGGATCTTCGGCCCCGTGGCTCGCGAACTCCGCGAGAAGAACTTTATGAAGATCGTCTCGCTGGCCCCGGAGGTCCTCTAACATGTCGCATCCCCGTTTTCATGTGAAGAAGGGCGACCAGGTGCGGGTCATTACCGGCAACCACAAGGGCGCCATCGGCAAAGTCCTCCAGGTTTTCCAGACGAAACACCAGGTCCTCATCGAGGGTGTCCGCATCATTAAGAAGCACACCCGCAAATCGCAGGATAACCCGCAGGGCGCCATCGTTGAGCGCGAAGGCCCGATTCATATTTCCAACGTCAAACGCATCGAGCCGGAGGAATCCTCGAGCAAGGCCACGAAATCCAAATCCAAGAAGAAAGCCTCCTGACCATGGCTGTTGAACTCTACCAATTTTACAAGGACCGCGTCGTCCCGGCTCTGCGCGAAAAGCACGGCTATAAGAACCTCAACCAGATCCCGAAGGTCGAGAAGGTCGTCGTCAATAGCTGCGTCAATGCCAATACCGACGTGAAGCAGGCCCTCGAAGACGTGAAGACCGAACTCGCCCTCATTACCGGCCAGAAGGCCGCCGAGACGCGTTCCAAGAAGAGCATCGCCAATTTCAAGCTCCGCCAGCACCAACCCATCGGCGCCAAGGTCACTCTCCGCGGCGCCCGGATGTATGAATTCCTCGAGCGCCTCATCAAAATGGCCCTCCCGCGCATCCGCGATTTCCGCGGCGTTTCGACCCGCTCCTTCGATGGTAACGGCAATTACACGTTCGGCGTGTCCGACCAGTCGATCTTTCCCGAAGTCGAACTCGACAAAATCAAACGCAATATCGGTTTCGATGTGACCATTGTCACTACCGCGACCACCAACGAAGAGGCCAAGTCCCTCCTGAGCGAACTGGGCATGCCCTTCACCGACAAGGCCAGGCGGCCCGTAAAAAAGGCGGAAGAACCCGCCGCCCAATCACCGACATGAGCCAGCTTTCCGATCCCATCGCCGATTTCCTCACGCGCCTGCGCAATGCTGGCGCCGCACGCCAGGGGGAGGTCACCGCTCCCTACTCGAAAGTCAAGGCGGAGATCGCCCGTATCCTCAAACAGGAAGGGTACATCATCAATTACGAAGTGGATACCACCGGCAAGTTCCCGATGATCAAGGTCACCACCAAGAACCACAACCGCACTTCGGCCATCACCGGCTTGAAGCGCGTCAGCAAGCCCGGCCTGCGCAAATACGTCGGCGTCGGCGAGATCCCTCGCGTCCTCGGCGGCCTTGGTATCTCCATTTTGTCGACTCCGCGCGGGATCGTCAGTGGACGGGAAGCCAAAAAGCAAAATATCGGCGGCGAACTCCTCGCGGTCGTCTGGTAACCAAAGTTATGTCGCGTATCGGTAAAAAAATCATTGAGCTTCCCGCCAAAGTGAAGCTGACCATTTCCGGCGAGGGCGCCGTGAACGCCGAAGGCCCGAAAGGCAAGCTCGCCTGGACGTTGCCCAAGCCCATCACCGGACGCGTCGATGGAAACAAAGTGCACATCGAGTGCGCCAGCGAGGACCGCAAGATGCGCGCGTTGCACGGCCTCTCCCGTGCGCTCGTCAACAACATCGTCACCGGTGTCGCGACCGGCTTCAGCAAGGAACTCGAAATCCAGGGCGTCGGCTTCAAGGCGGCCGTCAAGGGTAGCATCCTCGACCTGAACCTCGGCTTCTCGCACGACGTCCATTTTCAGATCCCGCAGGGCATCAAGATCACCGTTGCCGAGAATACCAGGATCAAGGTCGAGGGCATCGACCGGCAGCTCGTCGGTCAGGTCGCCGCCGATATCCGCGCCTATTACCCGCCCGAGCCCTACAAGGGCAAGGGTGTCCGTTACGTCGGCGAGCAGATCCAGCGCAAGGAAGGCAAAACCGTCCAATAATCATGGCTATAAAGAAACAGAATCCTCTCAAGACGCGCCACCAGCGCCTTCGCAAGAAGGTCGCCGGCACGCCGCAGCGTCCGCGTCTCGCCGTCCATTTCTCGGGCAAGAACATCTATGCCCAGGTCATCGACGACGAAGCCGGCCGCACCCTGGCTTCGGCCAGCACCACCGAGAAAGATCTCCGCGGCAAAACGCCCCGCGCCAACGTCGAGACCGCCGTCAAGGTCGGCAAGATCGTGGCCGAGCGCGCCACGGCCAAAAGCATCCGCAAAGTCGTCTTCGACCGCGGCGGCTTCATTTACCACGGCAAAGTCAAAGCTCTCGCCGACGCCGCCCGCGAAGGCGGTCTCGAATTCTAGGAACCAAATATGGCAGAATCCAAACAAGGCAATCGTCCCCGCCGCGACCGGCAGGACAAACCGAAGGAAGACAATGGCCTGACCGAGAAAGTTGTATTCATCAATCGTTGCGCCAAGGTCGTCAAAGGCGGCCGGCGTTTCAGCTTCAGCGCCCTCATCGTCACGGGCGACAAACTGGGCAAGGTGGGCGTCGGTTTCGGCAAGGCCAACGAAGTCAGCGAGGCCATCCGCAAAGCTTCCGAGTCCGCCAAGAAATCCATGGTCAAGGTCGCCGTTCGCGAACACACCATTCCGCACGAAGTCATCGGCGAACACGGTGGCGGTCGCGTCTTGCTGCGCCCGGCTTCGCCCGGGACCGGCGTCATCGCCGGCGGCGGCGTGCGTGCCGTGGTCGAAGCGGCGGGCATCCGCGACGTTCTCGCCAAATCGCTCGGCTCCAGCAACCATGCCAATGTCGTCAAGGCGACCATCGGCGCCCTCCAGCAGCTTCGGCTGCGCGAACAGGTTTTTGAAACTCGCGGTCTCTCCCTCAGGAAAAGTGTCACCGCCCACGAATAATCAGCGATCGATTTACCCACTCTCCACCAAATTGGCCGCGGCATCCCGCCGCTGTCCTGGAATAAACAGCGATGAATTTGCACACTCTTAAACCCCGTCCCGGTTCCCGTCACCGGGTCAAGCGCCTTGGTTGCGGCGAGAGCAGCGGCCACGGCAAGACCTCGGGAAAAGGCCACAAGGGCCAGAAGGCCCGCTCCGGTGGCAGCATCCGCCTCGGTTTTGAGGGCGGCCAGATGCCCCTCATCCGCCGCGTGCCCAAGCGCGGTTTCAACAATGCCAATTTCAAGACGCGTTTCGCCATTGTCAATCTCGACGCCCTCGACGCCTTCGACACCGGTGCCACCGTCGATGAGCAGGCCTTGCTCGCGGCTGGTCTGATCCGCCGCCCCTATGACGCCATCAAGATTCTCGGCAGCGGGGAATTGAAGAAAAAGCTCACGATCGTGGCCCACAAAGCCAGCGCATCGGCCAGGACCGCCATTGAAAAAGCCGGCGGCACGCTGACTCTTGAATAAATGGCGATGGACGGAGAGCCAGCGACCGGCGGCTTGCCACCGCCCACCCGCCCGCCATGGCCGTGCGCCGCATCCATTCAGGTCCGGTCCGGGCGGCGCTCACCGCCCGCGGTAATCCAAAGCTAAAATGATCTCGGCCTTCGCCAATACCTTTAAGATTCCGGAACTGCGGAGCCGGATTCTTTACACCCTGGTCCTGCTCATCATCGTTCGCGTTGGCGCGGCCATCACTTGCCCGGGTGTCAATGCGGCGGTCATTCAGACGTGGTTCAATTCCCAGGTCAACAATGAGACCGGCGGCAACGTCGCCGCCCTGTTCAATATCTTTAGCGGCGGTGCGCTCGAAAATTGCGCGGTCTTTTCCCTCGGCGTGATGCCTTACATCAGCGCCTCCATCATGCTTCAATTGCTCACGGCCGTGATCCCGCAATTGGCCAAGCTGGCCAAGGAAGACGGTGGGCGTCAGAAGATCATGCAGTACACCCGTTATGCGACCATCATCTTGTGCGTGGTCCAGGGCTACGTGCTCTCGAAGACCTTCGAGAATCCGGCCAACAATCCCTTTCTCCGCGGCATCATGGAGACGATCAAGAACATGGGCGTTCCGCTGGTGGCGGAGCCGGGTCTCGCCTTCGAACTCATGGCTGTCGTCACCCTCACCGCGGGCACCATGTTGCTCATGTGGCTCGGCGACCAAATCACCGATCGCGGTGTCGGCAATGGAATGTCCATGATTATCACCGTGGGAATTGTCGCCCGGCTGCCCGCCGCGCTCATCCAGGCCTGGCGCACCTTCGTTCCTTCCGTGGGCCAGCCCACGAGCCAGGTCAGTCCCATGGTCCTTGTCGCGATGCTTGGCTTTCTTGTCGTCGTCATCGCCGCGGTCATTTGCGTGACCCAGGCCCAACGGAAAATCAGCGTGCAGTACGCCAAGCGCGTCGTCGGCCAGAAGGTTTACGGCGGTCAGACCCAATACATGCCCCTCAAGGTCAATTATGCCGGCGTCATGCCGATCATCTTTGCCCAGGCTATTCTCGTTTTCCCGTCGACCCTCGCGCAGATGGCCTTCCACAACTCCGCCACCGCGCGGCGAATCGCCGACATGCTCACCCATGGCTGGCTGCATTACCTGCTCTACGGTGTCATGATCTTCTTCTTCAGCTATTTCTGGGTGGCCACGCAATTCCAACCCCAGCAGATCGCCGAGGACTTGAAGAAGTACGGTGGCTACGTGCCCGGCGTGCGCCCCGGCAAGCCCACCGCGGATTTCCTCGATTTCACCATGACCCGCCTGACCTTTGCCGGCGCGATCTTTCTCACCGTCATCGCCGTCCTGCCGGGCGTGCTCTCGGAGCGCATGAATGTGCCCTACATTACCGCGCAATTCTTCGGGGGCACCAGCCTGCTCATCATCGTCGGCGTCATCCTCGATACCATGCGCCAGATTGAGACGCACCTCATCCAGCGCCATTACGACGGCTTCCTTCGCAAGGGGCGCATTCGTGGCCGCTCCGGCATGGGCGCCGTGGGCCGCGGCGAAGTCGTCAAGGAGAACGCCATGCTTTGGATGTATGTGGTGGCGGCAGTCGTCTTCATTGCCGGCATGGCGATTGTCATCGCCAAACGTTTCCACTAGGCGCGCCTTCGCGGTGTTGCATGAAAATCCCGATCAAGACCGAACGCGAAGTCGAAAAGATGCGTTTGGCCTGCCGCGCCGCGAGCGAAGTCCTCGACCGCGTTTCGAGTTTGCTCCGGCCGGGAATCTCGACCGCCGAGGTCGACCAGGCCGCCGCCGACTTTATCTCCGACATGGGTTGCCGGAGCGCTTTTCTCGGTTATCGCGGCTTTCCCGGCAATATCTGCATCTCGCTCAATGAAGAGGTCGTCCACGGCATCGGCGGCGTCCGCCGCATCCAGTACGGGGATATCGTCAAACTCGATATCGGCGTGATCAAAGATGGTTGGGTCGGCGATACCGCCACCACCGTTCCGGTCGGAATCATCGATGACAAAGTCCAGCGGTTGCTCATGGTCACGGAAAACACCCTCGATAAGGCCATCCCTTATGCGCTCAGTGGCCGCCACCTGGGGGATCTCTGCGCGGCCATCGAGGACGAAATCCTCGCCCATGGCTATTCCGTCGTGCGCGAATTCGTCGGCCATGGCGTCGGCCGCCGGCTGCATGAAGATCCGCAGGTGCCCAACTACGGCCGGCCTGGGACCGGCCCGAAACTCAAGCCCGGCATCACCCTCGCCATCGAGCCCATGGTCAATATGGGCGGCGCCGCCGTGCGCGTCCTCGACGACGATTGGACGGTCGTCACGCTGGATGGCAAACCGTCCGCTCATTTTGAACATACCGTGCTCGTGACCAAAGGGGAGCCGGAAATCCTGACATGGCGAAAAAAGACGCTATTGAAGTAGAGGGCAAAGTCGTCGAACTCCTGCCGAACACCATGTTCCGGGTCGAATTACCCAACGGCCACCGGATCCTCGCCCATATTTCCGGAAAAATGCGTTTACACTTCATTCGCATCTTGCCAGGCGACAAAGTTCTGCTAGAAATGTCCCCCTACGATTTGACCAAGGGACGCATTACCTTTCGGCAAAAGTAGCGACATCGCCCTGATCGCACTGGGTTTTCCCAGCGCGATTTTTTGTCCTCCAAACCACCACCCACTTTAATCAAATGAAAGTAAGAGCATCCGTCAAACGGCTTTGCGAGTCCTGCCGCATCGTCAAGCGCAAGAATGTCGTGCGCGTCATTTGCAAAAATACCCGCCACAAACAGCGCCAGGGCTGAGGCCATTTAGGACCATTTATGATTTACGATTTAGGATTTAAGATTTGGCTCCGCTTCACCTCCCCCTAATCGTCGCCACCGAACCGATTCTCCCAATTCCCAAATCCTAAATCCCAAGCCGGGCGCAGCGAGACGCTGCGCTCACTGGAACCAAATCGAACCGCAGCAATCCTAAAATCCTGAATTTAATATGCCCCGACTCCTAGGCGTTGAAATCCCCGGCGACAAACGTATCGAAGCGTCGCTCCCCTACATCTATGGCATCGGCCCGAGTACCGCCAAGCGCATCCTCGAGCAAGCCAACATCAATCCCAATGTGCGCGCGAAAGACTTGTCCAACGAACAGTTGAACCAGATCATTCATGCCATCACCGCGAGCAAACTGCCCATCGAAGGCGACCTGCGCCGCGAATTGCAGGCCAATCTCAAGCGCTTGCAGGCCATCAACTGTTATCGCGGCATTCGCCATCGCCGCGGACTTCCCGTGCGCGGCCAGCGCACTTCCACCAACGCCCGCACGCGCAAAGGTCCGCGCAAGACCGTCGGTGTGCAGCGCACCAAGGAGACCGGCAAGCCCCCGGCCCAACCTTAACTGGATCGAACACCATGCCTGATTCCAAGCAACCCACGGAACCAAAAGCCGATCCCGCAGAAACCGCGGCACCGGCAGCCTCTGCGGAAGCCGCGCCGAAAGCGGCCGACGCTGCGCCGAAAGCAGCCGACGCCGCGCCGAAAGCGGCCGACGCCGCGCCGAAAGCGGCCAGGGCCAAAGCCCCAAAAGCCCGGAAAGACGCCGCTCCTGGCGCCGCGCCCGGGGCCGCTCCCGAACCGAAAAAAGAGGAAAACCTCTCGCTCGATCCCAACGCCGTCGTCGAGCCCATCAAAATCATCAAGGCCAAGGGCAGCAAGAACGTGCACAGCGGCATCGCCCACATCGTCGCCTCCTTCAACAACACCATCGTCACCATCACCGACATGAATGGCTCGACCATCGGCTGGTCCAGCGCCGGCAAGTGCGGCTTCAAGGGCTCCCGCAAGAGCACCGCCTACGCCGCGCAGATGGTCGCGCAGGATGCCTGCCGGCAGGCCATGGGACACGGCCTCAAGGAGGTCGAAGTCCGCGTCAAAGGCCCCGGCGCCGGCCGCGAATCGGCCGTTCGCGCCATCCAGGCTGTCGGCCTCGAAATCAGCGTCATCAAGGACGTCACCCCCGTGCCGCACAACGGCTGCCGCCCTCCCAAGCAACGCCGCGTCTGACCGGCTCCGTCTTCGAAAAACTTAATCTCTATGGCACGTTACACTGGCCCCAAAACGAAAATCAGCCGCCGCTTCGGTGTGGCCCTCTTCGGTCCCTCGAAAGCGCTGGAACGCAAAAACTACGGTCCCGGCATGCATGGCCCCAAGGGTTCGCGCCGGAAGCAGTCCGACTACGCCCTGGCCCTCGCGGAAAAGCAGAAGCTCCGCTACCAGTACGGCGTCCTCGAGCGCCAATTCCGCCGCTATTTCAATATCGCCCTCACCCGCCGCGGCGTGACCGGTGAAACCCTGCTTCAGCTCCTCGAGACCCGCCTCGACAACGTCATCTACCGCCTCGGTTTTGCCAATTCGCGCAGCGCTGCCCGGCAGATGGTTTCGCATGGCCACGTCCAGGTCAACGGCCGCAAGGTCGACGTCTCCTCCTTCAACGTGAAGGCGGGTGACAGCATCACCGTCAAGGACAAGCCGCAATCGCGCCGGCTCGCGGCCAAGAACCTCGAGTTGACCCAGATCACCCCCGTGCCCGACTGGCTGCTGGTCGACAAAGACCAGTTCAGCGGCAAAGTCTCCCGCATTCCCTCGCGCGACGAGATCGCCCCCATCGTCAACGAGCAGTTGATCGTCGAACTCTACTCCCGCTAGTTTCCGCTGCTCCCCTATCCGGCGCAGGCTGCCTCGTGCGGCCTGCGCCGTTCTGTTTGACGGGTCCGCCCCCGGGACGCACGGCGCCCCGCGCCTTCCTTTTTTCCTTCATCGCCCAAGCGCCGCCGCGCACCCACGCGCAGCGTCCCATTGGATGTTGGATGTTCGGGCGCAGCCCGGCCCTCCTTATTCCATCTCGTCGTCGGCCATCTCGTCGTCCGGGCCCCACAGGTGCTCCTTGGTCCAGCGTTTCTCGTAGAGCTTGCACAGGCCGATGGCCGGAGCCACGCCTCCGGAATACAATGCCGTCGTCGTGTACTGCTTGTCGTCGTCGTACGCCCCGACGGCGATCACCACATGGTCGAAGTGCTCACTGAGCAACTCGAATGCTTTATCGATCATCTGCTGCTGAACTTCGGTCATGAAAGGGAAATTGGAAGCGAATTGGAAAAGTGAAAAGCGGAATTTCACGC
>Ga0302325_10001332_pt1 | contig 63362 bp, 65 predicted proteins | sample Palsa_T0_2_FD_201948 | JGI IMG/M metagenome (GOLD analysis project Ga0302325, IMG submission 201948) | Peat permafrost microbial communities from Stordalen Mire near Abisko, Sweden - Palsa_T0_2 | ecosystem: Environmental > Terrestrial > Soil > Palsa > Peat permafrost | place: Sweden: Abisko...
TTGTGCTACTCCGGCCGCCGGAGTAGCGCTAGCGGCCTGACCCCTTCACTCCGGCTCAAGATGCACATATTGGTAGCGATGGATGCCCAGGAGCGAAGGGACCCAGCCCTTGACATAGGGCCGGATCAGGTAGGTCCGCGTCCCGTAGAAGATCGGCGCGATCGGAGCCTGGTCGAGCAGCCGGGCCTCGGCCTGCTGGAGCAGGGCATAGCGCTTTGTTGGGTCGAGAGTCGCTTCGGCCTGGTCATCGAGGCGGTCGTAGGAGGCGTCCTTCCAGCCGGTCCAGTTGTTGGGGCAGTCGCTCTTGTAGAGGCCGAGGAATGTGCTCGGGTCGTCGTAATCGCCGATCCAGCGCATCAGCGATATCTGGTAGTTGAGCGAGCGCTCGTTGTCGATGTAGACCCGGTAGTCCTGGTTGGTGAGCGCCACCTCGATGCCGAGCTCGCGATGCCACATCTGCTGGATGGCCTCGATCACCTTGGTGTTGATCGCGTCGGTGAACATCTGGACCTGCAGCCGGGGGAAATCCTTTCCGCCGGGATAGCCGGCCTCGGCGAGGAGCCGGCGGGCGGCGGCAAAATCCGAGGGCTGGCTCGCGGCGGCGGTGTACCCGGCGGTATCGGGCGGCGTGAAGGCGTGGGCGGGCTGGCGGCTGCCCTGCAGCACGTCGCGGGCGATGGCGTCGCGGTCGATCGCCCGGGCCAGGGCCTGGCGCACGCGCGGGTCGTTCAGCGGCGGCCGGGTGACGTTGAATCCCAGGTAATAGGTCTGGATGAAGGGATCGATCCGCAGCGTCTCGGGCGCGGTGGCGCGATAGTGGGCGATGCGATCGGGGAGCAGATCGTTGGTCACGTGCAGCTGCCCCGCCCGAAAGTCGGCCTCGTCGGTGGCGATATTGTCGTTGGGGAAGAAGACCACCGCGTTCAAGGAATTGTGCGCGGCATCCCAGTACTGCGGATTTTTCACCACGACGATGCGCGCGTTGGGGCTCCATTCCTTGACGAGAAAGGGCCCGTTGCCGACGAAGTTTCCCGGACGCGTCCAGGGGGTGCCGCGCTGGTCGAAGCGGCCGAACTTCTCGATGGTGGCGCGATGGACTGGAAACCAGGCCTGGTGGGCGGCCAGGGCCGGCAGATAGGGACAGGGGTGGCCGAGCTCGAGGCGCAGGGTGTGGGCGTCCAGCGCGCGCACACCCACGGCCGCGAAGTCGGACAGCTTGCCGGAATTGAAGGCCTCGGCGTTACGGATCGGGTAGAGGAGATAGGAGTATTCGCTGGCCAGGCCGGGCGAGAGCATCCGGTGGAAGGAAAAGACAAAGTCGTCGGCGGTCAGCGGATCGCCGTTGGACCAGCGGGCGTCGGCGCGCAGGTGGAAGGTATAGGCCAGGCCGTCCGCCGACGCCTCCCAGCGCTCGGCCACACCCGGCACCGGCTGCGAGGTCTTCTCGTCCATGCAGGTGAGGCCCTCGAACAGGGAGATCAGGATATTGTATTCGGTGTAGGTGACGCAGATCTGCGGATCCAGGTCCTGCGGCTCCGCTCCGTTGCCCAGCAGCAGCGTCTGCGTCCGGCGTCCGGCTTCGGCGGGCGTCTCCCGGCGGGCGCAGCCCGCTCCCGGCAGCAGCGCCGCAGCCACGGGTGCGAGCAGGAAAAGGAACCACCGTGGGCGCATCAGAGGAGGGGACGCAGCACGCGCCAGACCGTCTCGGCGACAATCGCGTCGCCGGCGGCGGTCGGATGCATGCCGTCCGCCTGGTTCAGCTCGGGCCGCCCCCCGACGCCTTCGAGGAGAAAAGGGATCAGGGGCACATGCTCCTCCCGGGCCACAGCTGGAAAAATCGCGGCGTAAGATTTGGCATAGTCCTGGCCGAGGCTTGGCGGCATCTGCATTCCGGCGAGGACCACCCGGGCCGAAGGCTGGCGGGTGTGAACGCGATCGATGATGGCGTCGAGGTTCGCCCGGGTGACCGCGGGGTCGATCCCGCGCAGCCCATCGTTGGCGCCGAGCGCGAGGACGAGGATGTCGACCGGCTGCCGCAGCACCCAATCGATCCGCCGCTCGCCGCCGGCGGACGTATCCCCGCTGACTCCGGCGTTCACGACCCGCCAAGGCAGCCCGGCGGCGGCGATTTTCCCCGCGATCAGCGCCGGATAGGCCTCAGCCGCGGGATTCTCGAGGCCGTAGCCGGCTGTCAGGCTGTCGCCGAAGAAGACGATGGTCCGGGCCTCCGCGGCGCAGAGCCGCGCCCCGGCCCAGCCGAGCAGCACGAGGGAAAAGAGGAGACGCACCGGACGATTATTGCCAAAAATGCCGCGTTGGCCAGTCTTGGTGCATCGTGATGTTTTCCCTGCGGATGGCTTGGCGGGATTCGCGGGCTTCCCGTCGGCGGCTGGCGCTTTTTTCTCTATCAATCGTCTTTGGGATCGCCGCGCTGGTGGCCCTCGGTTCGGGCAGCGCGAGCCTCGCCCGGGCCATGCGCGTGCAGGCCAAGGGGCTGCTCGGGGCCGACCTCATCCTGACCTCGCGCCTCCCGTTCAGCGGCGGGTTGGAGCAGGCGCTGGCCGCCCTCGGAGGCGCGGAGGCGCGGGACGACTCCCTGGCGTCGATGATGGTCTTTCCCGGGGCCGGCGGCGCGGCGCGTCTCGTGGAGGTTCGGGCGATGGAGGGCGGGTTTCCATTTTACGGCGATTTTGTCACCGAGCCGGCGGACGCGGCCGACCGTCTGCGCCGCGGCGAGGACGTCGTCATCCTCGAGGAGACGCTTGCCAACCAGTTCGGCGTGAAAGTCGGCGACTCGGTCAAGCTGGGGCGGAGCGTCCTGACCGTGGCCGGCGCGCTGAGAAAGCTCGCCGGCGAATCGGCCGCGGTGGCTACCTTTGCCCCGCGCGCGCTCATTCCCCTCCGGGCGCTGCCCGCGGCCGGCCTGTCCGGCCCCGGCAGCCTGGTGCGGCACCGCGTGGCCCTGCGGCTGCCGGCCGGGATCGATCCCGACGCCGTCCTGATCGCACTGCGGCAGAAATTCCCGGAAGAGCGCTTTTCGGCGGAGACCGCGGCCTCGCGCGAGCGCGAGCTCGGCCGCGCGCTGACGAACGTCTATCATTTCCTGAATCTCGTGGGCTTCATCGCCCTGCTGCTCGGCGCCATCGGCGTGGCGAGCGCGATCCATGTCCATGTGCGCCAAAAGATAGCCACGGTCGGCGTCCTGCGCTGCCTTGGGGCGACCGCGGGTCAGGCCTTCTCGGTCTACCTGATCCAGGGGATCGGCCTCGGCTTGCTGGGCGCCGTGCTCGGGGCCGGCCTGGGCGTGGCGCTGCAGCAGGCCCTCCCGGCCGTCCTCAAGGACTGGCTGCCCTTTCCGGTGGAATTCTTCATCGCGTGGCCGGCGGTGGGGCGGGGGATGGCGGCGGGATTTCTGATCTGCGTCCTCTTCACCCTCCTGCCGCTGCTAGCCGTGCGGCGCGTCTCGCCCCTCGTGGCGCTGCGCGCGGCGGCCGCCGAGACCGCCGGCCCGGTCCGGTTCGATCCCTGGCGCGTGGCGATCGCCGCGCTGATCGCGTTGGCCGTGGCGGGCTTCGCCTACGAACAGACCGGGAGCCGGCGCCTGGGGGTCGGCTTTGCCGCGGCCCTGGCCGTCGGCGTGGCCGGCGTGGCCGGTCTCGCCCGCGCGGTGGCCTGGGCCGCCCGCCGCTACCCGCCCCGCCGCCTGCCCTACGTGGTGCGCCAGGGGATCGCCAACCTGCACCGGCCCAACAACCGCACGGTGCTCCTGCTGGTCTCGCTGGGCCTGGGAACCTTCCTGATCCTCACGCTCTATCTGGCGCGCTCGACCCTGCTGGCTGAAATCGGGGACGCGGGCGGAGCGGGGCGGCCCAACCTGCTTTTCTTCGACATCCAGGACGACCAAGTGGGACCGCTCGACCGGATCGCGGCGGCGGCGGGCGCTCCCGTGCTGGAGCAGGCCCCGGTCGTGACGATGAAGCTCGCGTCGATCCGGGGCCGGGCGGTGAAGGACCTGCTCGAGGACCGGGGCGTCCGCCTGCCGGGCTGGGCGCTGCGGCGGGAATATCGCTCGACCTTTCGCGGCGGCACCGCGGCGACCGAGCGGGTCGTGCAGGGCACCTTTGTCGGCCGGGCCGCGCCGGGATCCGTCGCGCCGATTTCGGTCGAGGAGGGCCTCGCGCGCGACCTGGGTTTAAGCCTTGGTGACGAGATGGTCTGGGACGTGCAGGGGGTGCAGATCCGCACGCGGGTGTCCAGCGTGCGCCGGGTGGAATGGCGCCGCCTGGAGCCGAATTTCTTCGTGGTCTTCCCCGAAGGCGTCCTGGAAGGAGCACCCAAGTTCTACGTGGCGGCGGTGCGCGCCGCCTCGTCGGCGGAATCGGCCCGGTTGCAGCGCCTGGTCGCCGCGGCGCTGCCCAGCGTCACCGCGATCGACCTCGCGCTTATCCTGCAGACGCTCGACGCCATCTTCGCCAAGGTCGCCTTTGCCGTGGATTTCATGGCCTTTTTCACGGCGGCGACCGGCCTTGTGGTGCTGGCGGGCGCGGTAGTGGCGGGGCGCTATCAGCGGATCCGCGAGTCGGTGCTGCTTCGGACGCTCGGCGCCACGCGGCGGCAGCTCGACCGGATCCGCCTGGTGGAATACTCCGTCCTCGGCGGCCTCTCCGCCCTGCTCGGCATCCTGCTGGCGCTGGGCGCAAACGCGCTCCTCGCGCACTATGTCTTCGCGACCGCGCCCGTCGCACCCGCGCGGCCCCTCCTGGCCGCCTTCGGCCTGGTCCCCGCGCTCACGCTCGTCACCGGTTGGCTGGCGGACCGCGCCGCGGCCGCCCGGCCGCCGCTCGAGGCTCTCCGCCTGGAAAACGCCTAATGTCCGCGAATTTCCCCTCGTCACGCGCGGTTGCCCCCCTATCACTTCCGGCATGAAGATCCTGGGCATCGACATCGGCGGATCAGCCCTCAAGGGGGCGCCGGTGGACACGGAGACGGGCCTGCTCCTGGCCGAGCGCCATCGCGTGCCGACGCCCGTCCGGCTCACGCCGGCGAAGATGGGCGCCGCTGCCGCGGAGATCGCGCGCCAATTCCGCTGGCGCGGGCCGATCGGGCTGGGCTTTCCGGGCGTGATCGAGGGCGGCCGCATCCTGACCTCCGCCAATCTCCATCCGGCCTTCATCGGCTGCGACGGGCGCGCCCTCTTTGCCAAGGCCACCCGCTGCCGCATCCGGCTGGTCAACGACGCGGCGGCCGCGGGTCTCGCCGAGATGAGATTCGGGGCCGGCCGGGGCTTCAGCGGCAAGGCTCTCCTGCTCACGCTGGGCACGGGGGTCGGCTCGGTCCTTTTTCACGAGGGAGTGGTCTTTCCCTGCGAGTTCGGACACCTGCCGTTCAAGGGCCGCGACGCCGAGAAGTACGTGGCCGCCTCGGTGCGGAAGGCCCGGGACCTTTCGTGGGCCGAATGGGGCGGCCGCCTCGACCGGTATCTCCGCCTCCTCGAGCGGGTGCTCTGGCCGGAGCTGATCGTCATCGGCGGAGGCGTCAGCGCGAAACATGAGAAATTCTTCAAATACCTGAAGACGCGCGCGCGCCTGAAGCCCGCCCGGATGCTCAACGCCGCCGGCATCGTCGGGGCGGCGCTGCATGCCGTTGACCCGACGGCGCGTTAGCGGCCGGACCAGCAAATAAACGCGTGCAACTTTTTGGAAATTCCGGTGTTCTAGGGGGATGTCCGCCCCGGTTTCTTCCCCGCCCCGGTCCTCTCCCCTAGCCGCTGCGCCCCGAAAATCGGGGACCAAATGGCTGATCGCCGGCGGGATCGCGCTCGTCGCCGTCATCGGGAGCCTGGCCTGGTACAAGCGGAGTCACGCCCCGAAGGGCACGGTAATCACGACGGAGAAGGCGGTCGTGCGCACCATCACCCAGATCGTCACCGCCACCGGCAAGATCCAGCCCGAGATCGAGGTGAAGATCACCTGCGAGGAATACGGTGAGATCGTCGAATTGCCTTTTCGCGAAGGGGCCAAGGTGAAAAAGGGCGATTTGATCGTCAGAATCAAACCCGATCTCTACCAGGCAGGGGTGGACGCTGAGACGGCGGCCGTCGCTGCGGCAAGGAGCGGGGCCATTCATAGCGAGGCCAGCCTGGCGAAGGCCGAATCGGACTTGAAGCGCTACCAGGATCTCTACGACCGCAAGCTCGCCTCGGACTCGGATTACACGCTTTACAAGGCCACGGAGGAGATGGCGAAAGCCGACGTGATCTCGGCCCAGGCGGCCGTGCAGCAGGTCGAGGGGGCGCTCAGCCAGGCCCGCGATGCGCTTTCGAAGACCAAAGTGTATGCGCCGATGGACGGCACGGTCAGCTCGCTCTCCTGCGAGGTGGGCGAGCGCGTCCAGGGCTCGACCAACTTCGCCGGCACGGAGATCATGCGCGTGGCCGACCTCGGCAACATGGAGGTGCGGGTCACCGTCAACGAGAACGACATTCCCAACGTCAAGGTGGGGGACACGGTCGTCATCAGCATCGACGCCTATCCGGACCGCAAATTCAGCGGCACGGTCCGGGAGATCGGCGCCTCGGCGGCCGGCGCCGGCGCCACGGGCAGCGGCTCCGCCGCGCAGGCCACCAGCACGACGGGGGATGAGGTCACCAACTTCCTGGTCAAGATCCGGGTGTCCGATCGCGATGTGCAGCTGCGGCCGGGCATGAGCGCGACCGCCGACATTGAAACCAAGACCGTAGAAAATGTCGTGGCCGTGCCCATACAGAGCGTGACCGTCCGGGCCGAGGGCGGACTTACTTCCGAGGAGGTCCGACAGAAGGAGGAGAAGGAAACGCAGGAAAAGACCGGCAACGGTCCCGCGGTCGTCTCGAGCCGCAAGGAAGCGAAGCGCAACCAGGACCTGCTCCAGCGGGTGGTCTTCATCAGGAATGGCGACAAGGTGAGGCTGCAGGCCGTCGAAACGGGCATTGCGGACAACACCTGGATCGAGGTGAAGAAGGGCGTGAAGCCCGGAGACGAGGTCGTATCCGGCACCTACGCGGCCATCAGCCGCACGTTGAAGGACGGCGCGCTGGTGCAGATCGAGCCGCCCAAGAAGGAACCGCTGCCCAACTGACCCGGCGGGTGCGGTCGCATCCCCGTCGCCATGATTTCCCCCGCCGCACCCTCCTCCGCGCCGCGCATCCTGCGCCCGGCGGGCCCCCTCGTCATCGAGATCGAGAACGTCGTCAAGCTCTACCGCATGGGGGCGGAGACCGTCCATGCGCTGCGCGGTGTGTCGCTCTCGATTCACCGCAACGAATATCTCGCCATCATGGGGCCCTCGGGTTCGGGCAAGTCCACCCTGATGAACATGCTCGGCTGCCTCGATACGCCGACGAGCGGTCGCTACGAGTTCACGGGCAAGAACGTCGCCACGATGAGCGACGACGAGCTGGCCGAGATCCGCAACCGCGAGATCGGATTCGTCTTCCAGACCTTCAATCTCCTGCCCCGCTCCGACGCGCTGCGGAACGTCGAGCTCCCGCTCATCTACGGCGGGGTCGCCCTGGAGGAGCGGCGGGCCCGCGCCCGCCACGCGCTGGAGAGCGTCGGCCTCGCCGATCGCCTGCACCACCGGCCCAATGAACTCTCGGGCGGCCAGCGCCAGCGCGTGGCCATCGCGCGGGCGCTGGTCAACCGCCCCGCCATCATCCTGGCGGACGAGCCGACCGGGAACCTGGACTCCCAGACCGGCGTGGAAATCATGGCGCTTTTCGAGCGGCTTTACGAGCAGGGCCAGACCATCATCGTCGTCACCCACGAGGAGGACATCGCCCGCCACGCGCGGCGGGTGGTGCGCCTGCGCGACGGATTGATCGAGAGCGACGGGGCGGCCGGTTGAGCGGCCGATTCTTGCCATGGCCCGCGTCCTCTCCGAGTTCATCGAATCCTTCCGCATCGCCTTCTCGCAATTGCGGGCGCACAAGCTGCGCTCGCTGCTCACCGCGCTCGGCGTCATCATCGGCATCGTGGCGGTCACGCTGATGGGCACGGCGATCCGCGGCATCGACCTCGGTTTCCAGAGCAGCCTGGCCATGCTCGGCGATGACCTCGTCTACGTGGATAAATGGCCGTGGACCAACACGCCGGACTGGTGGAACTATGCCAACCGTCCGCAGATCCGCCCGGAATCCGCCGAGGCGCTGAACCGCATCATCGCGGCGACTCCCCATTCCCTGCTCGACGTCGCCGTGCCCGTCGCCAGCCGGTCCATGACGATCAACGCGGCCGGCAACCAGGCGGGCGGTGTCCAGGTCTTCGGGACCACGAGCGACTATGGGCGCATCATGGTGGCCGATTTCCAGGACGGGCGGCTGTTCACGACGTCCGAGGCCGAGGCCGGGCGGGCGATCTGCGTGCTGGGGTACGATGTGGCCCAGGCGCTCTTTCCCAACCGCCCGGCGCTTGGCCAGACGGTCATGCTGCAGGGCGGGCACCCCTTCGAGGTCATCGGCGTGATCGCGCGCCAGGGCGAGTTTCTCGGGCTGTTCAGCTTCGACAACCAGGCGCTCATTCCCCTCAACGCCTATAAGAAGTACTACGGGACGCGCCAGGGCGGAGAGCTGCGGGTCAAGGTGAAGGACAAGACCCAGCTGCTGGCGGCGGCCGACGAGCTGACGGGCGCGATGCGGCGGGTGCGCGGCCAGCTGCCGGGCGAGCGCGACAATTTCACCGTCAACCAGCAGCAGGCCTTCAAGGCGCAACTCGATCCCATCGAGGAGGGCATCGCGATCGCGGGCCTGTTCATCACCGGGCTCGCGCTCTTCGTGGGCGCGATCGGCATCATGAACATCACCTTCGTGAGCGTGAAGGAGCGCACCAAGGAGATCGGCACGCGCAAGGCCCTCGGCGCCCGCCGGCGCACCATCCTGCTCCAGTTCCTCATCGAGGCGGTCTCGATCTGCCTGGTCGGCGGGTTCATCGGCGTGGGCCTCACCTGCGGCCTTTGCCTGGCGGTCGGCCGGTTCATGCCGAACCTGCCGGTGGAGCTTTCGCCCCTGCTGGTTTTCGCCGCCATGGCGGTGTCGACGCTGACGGGCGTCCTGGCGGGCTTCGCCCCCGCCTGGGGAGCCTCGCGCCTGGACCCGGTCGAGGCCCTGCGCTACGAGTAGGAACCTCCCATGGCCCTTTCCGAAATCATCCGGATGGCGCTGAGCTCCCTCGGGGTGCACAAGCTCCGCTCGTTCCTCACCATGGCCGGCATCACGATCGGGGTGTTCTCGGTCATCGGCGTCATGACGACCGTGTCCGCCCTCCGCAGCTCGATCGAGAGCGGCCTGAGCTTCCTCGGCTCGGATGTCTTCCAGTTCTCCAAGTGGCCCACGGGCGTCCAGATCACCGGCAACAACCGGGACAAATACCGCAAGCGCCGCAACATCAGCTTCGCCCAGGCGCAGCGCTACCGGCAGCTGATGGAGGGGACGACGGACGTGATCCGGATGGTGGCATGGCAGGGCGGGGGCACGGCCGTCTATGGCCTCCATCACACCACGCCCAACGTCCAGTACGGCGGCACCAACGAATATTACCTGCAGACCAACCAGTGGAGCATCGAGACCGGCCGCAATTTCACCGGGGACGACGTCGACCTCGGCCGGCCGGTCGTGATCATCGGCCAGACCCTGGTGCGGCTCCTCTTCCCGTCCGAATCGCCCCTGGGCAAGACCATCAAGGTGGCGGACCACGCCTATACGGTGATCGGCACCTTCGCCGCCAAGGGGACGCTGTTTGGCAACGATCAGGACGAAATCGCCGTCGTGCCGATCTCCCGCTTCCTCAGCGACAACGGCGCCGACAACTTTACGCTGAATGTCGCCACCGAGTCGCCCTCGCAGCTCAACTACAATGCCACGGTGGATCAGGCCGTCAACGCCATGCGCCTCGCCCGCGGTCTGCGGCCCGGCGAGGAGAACGATTTCGACCTGTATTCCAACGACTCGCTCATCGCCACCTTTGCCAAGATCGCGGACACGGTCAGCGCGGGGGCCTTCGTGATCAGCGCCATCGCGCTCCTGGCCGCCGGCGTGGGCATCATGAACATCATGCTGGTCAGCGTCACTGAGCGCACGAAGGAGATCGGCATCCGCAAGTCCATCGGGGCGCGCAAGCAGAACATCCTGACCCAGTTCCTCCTCGAATCCCTGGTGCTCTCGCTGGCGGGCGGGGTCGTCGGCATCCTGCTCGGCGTGATGGCGGGCGACGGTCTGGCCGTGATGCTCAAGGCCGCCATCATCTTCCCCTGGGGCTGGACGCTGGCGGCCCTGGCGGTCTGTTCGGCCATCGGCATCGGCTTCGGCCTCTACCCGGCCATCCAGGCCGCGGCGCTCGATCCGATCGAGGCCCTGCGCTACGAATAGGGCCGGCGCCGTTCAGCCGCGCCGGATTTCCGAGCCCTGGAAGCGGACCTGGACGCGGGTGACCCGCTTGACCCGGCATTTGATCATCCCGGTCGCGAGGTCGACCTGCTCGGGGACCTCGATGCGATGCAGGTCGACCACCGCGTGGTAGCCCCGTTCGGAAAAGACGTCGATGAGCATGGCCAGGGCCAGCGGATCCTCCAGCACCGCGTCCTCGCTGTTGACCAGCGCCACCCCGGAGATGGCGTGCCGCAGGACGATGGGCATCATCTTCTTCTCGATCATCTCGACCACCCGGGGAAAGAGCTCCGGGTGCTCGAGCTCGTAGGCATCGAGCCGCTTTACCAGCTCCTGGCGCGCGTGGATGATGATCTCGCTGGCGACGCGGATGCCGCGCAGCCGGTCCACCGTGCGGGGATCCAGCTCGAGCGTGCTCTGGTACTCGAGCTCATGGAGGATGTTCTGCTCCACCTCCTCGATCGGACCCTGCGCGTTGATGAAATGATAGTGGAAGATCTCCTTCAGCTCCTGCAGCGCCCCCCAGGTCTGTTCCTTGAACACCCGGTAGCGCCGCTGCGCCAGGGTCTCGTCAAAATCCGTCGGGCGTTCCTCGAGCAGCTCGCCGCCGCCGGTTCGCCGCGCCTCCTCATTGTGCGCGCGCACTTCGCGCCCGCGGCGGAGCTGCCGCTCGACGCTGGTGCGCTCGTCGACGAAGAGCACCATGATGTGGATCGTCGGGAGCCGAAAATGGCCGCTGAGCGGACCGTGGTAGAACTCGCGCCGCAGCCCATGCATCTGGTCCACCAGCAGCTTGAGGCACTCCACCTGGACCTTCGTGCGCGGAAATCCGTCCAGGATGACGCCGTCGCGGTATTCCGGCCGCAGCAGCCGGCGAAAGAGGAGGCCGATCACCTCGCGGTCACCCACCATGCTGCCCGCGTCCTTCAACCGTCGCGCCTCGGGGCTGTCGAGCAGCGCGCTGATCACGACGGGCGGACAGGTCAGCCCGCGGGTCTTGCCGATGAACGCGGTGTTGCTCCCCTTGCCCGAGCCCGGCGCGCCGCCGAGGAGGATGATCTCCTTCGGGAAGCGCAGGTTTTCGTGGCCGTAGTCCGCTTCCAGGTCGTGCCAGACCGCGCTGAAAATGATTTGAGCATCCTTGATTTCGAGGTCGTTCAGCCGGGAAGGCGGAATCCCGGGGCTCGGGGCGGCCGGTTGCCCGGGGGACAATTTGCTGGGGGCGGACGGCATGGCAGCAGCAAAGCGGGAAGCGCGGCGAGCGGAAAGCTTGAAAAGTGGGCGCGCGCCGGCGCGGCAACGACGAGGGAACCCGGAAGAAACCATCTTGTCCTTTCCCCTGGCAGTTTGCGCGGGCTTCGGCCCGTGAAATTGCTAAGTTGAAGCTGGACCTGGCGGGGCCGCGCAAGCGGCCCCGCCTTGGCTTCGGTGCGGGGGGGGCCTTTTCCGATGGAAACTTGCCTAGGGCACGCTCTCGCTGAACTTTCGGAATGAGGATCCTCTTCGTCAGCGGCTTCTATTTCGACCTTCCCGGGAACTCTTCGGCCCCATCCGCCACTAACCTGGAGTGAGGACGTCCCCGTTCCACCGCCTCGCCCGAGGCTCCAACTGAAAGCACCCACACACTATGAATCACCGCACCGATACGCATCCCCAATCCGCTGAACAGCTGATCAAGAACATCCAGCAGCTGATGGAGGAGGTCGAAACGATCGTCTCCAAGTCGTCCGACTCCGCCACCAGCGGCATCACCGACAAGCTGGGAGAGCTGCAAGACCGCTTCAACGGCGCCAAGACCAAGGTCGCCGGCTACTACAAGGTCGCCCGCCAGAAGGTGGTCGACGGCGCCCAGGCGGCCGACGACACGATCCGCTCCCATCCGTATGAGTCCCTGGCCGTCGCCCTCGGCGTCGGCGTCCTGCTCGGCGCGGTCCTCCGGCGCCGGGATTGAGCCAGTTTTTTCTTTCCCTCTTCCGGCCTTCTCCTACCAAGTTTACGCGGCGCCCGTCGGCCTGCGTCACGTTGGCGGGAACCGAGCCGGGAGGGGGGAGGATGTTTGGTCGGAGGTTTCCAGCCATGCCCGACTCCTCTTTCTCCCCGCCGGGTCTGCTCCAGTCCGTTCGCGAACTGGCGGACGGCTTGGTGGCGTCGGTGCATGACCGGCTGGCGCTGCTGGCGGTCGAACTTCAGGAGGAGAAATTCCGCCTGATCCGGAGCTTTCTCTGGCTTGCGGCCATCTTTTTCAGCGCCCTTCTGGCGGTCGGCTTCCTGAGCCTGACGATCGTATACTGCTGCCAGGGCCCGGCCCGGCTCGTGGCCCTGATCAGCATGACCGTCGTCTACGTGGCGGCGCTGGTGGCCTTGGTCCTGGGGGCCCGGCATCATTTTGCCCATGAGTCGCGGCCCTTCGCCGCCACGTTGCAGGAGATGAGCCGGGATCGCGCATGTATCCGTCCCGAGAATTGAACGTGCTGGCCGAGAGGCGCGCGTATCTGCAGCGGCGCATCGCTCTGCGGCGCGAGACCTGCGTCGCGGCGGGCGAGGCTGTGGCCGGCGGCGTCGAGCGCATGATGCTCTGGGCGCGCCTGCTGAGGGCCGGCACCCTCGTGGGCGCGATCGGTGCCGGCTGGATCGCACTGCGCCGCCGCCGCCCCCCGCCGGCCGACGAGGACACGGCGGACACGCCCTGGGGAACCAAGGTGCTGCTCTGGGCGCCGCTGGTCCTGCGCGCCGCGCGGCTGGTTTCCTCCCTCGTCTGACCGCCTCGCTATTTGTGCCGGTCGTACCGGATGATGTCCCAGATGACGTAGAGGCCGAGGATCGCCGAAAGGAGATAGCCGATGATCCCAAGCATCGGATAACCCAGCAGGTAGGGTGGAATGTGGGTGTTGACGATGAGCGAGGAGCCGATGATCAGGGAGCCGATGATGACGCCGAGGGCGATGCGGTTCGACGCCGTTTGCAACCCCTCCTGCAGCCGGTCCAGGCCCTTGTGCTGCATATTGAAGGTGATGTTGTCGGTCTCGAAACGCCGCACCAGGCGCTGGATCTGCCGCGGCAGTTCCTCCAGGCCGCCAAAGCTTGCGCGCAGGAAATCGCGCGCGTACCGCCACACCGCCCGCGGCCCGGTGCGCTCCTGGTCGAGTTCGCGCAGCACGGGCTGGGCATAGGCGCGCAGGTTGAAGGCGGGATCCAGGGCGCGCCCGATCTCCTCGATTTCCAGCACCGCCTTGGCCATCAGGGAATAGTCCCGGGAAAGGGGGATGCCCTGGCTGCCGAAGATGAAGAGCAGCTTCAACATCGCGCGCCCGAACTGCGGACGGCCCAGGTTGAAATTCAGCTCCTCGCGCAGGACGAGGGTTATCTCCTTTTCCATCACCCGCAGGTCGGGCCGGGCCGCCGGTGAGGCGAGGTCCACGGCGATGTTCACGATGCGCTCGGCGTCCTGCTCGATGGCCGCCACCCAGAAATCCGCCAGCGCATAGCGCAGGCGCCGGGTCAGGTGTCCGGCCAGGCCCCAGTCGAGAAAGCACAGGCGCCCGTCCGTCGTGACGAGGACGTTGCCCGAATGCGGATCGGCGTGGAAGAAACCTGCCACCAGCACCTGGTGCATGATCGAGCGGGCGCCATCGGCGGCGAGCGCGCGGGCCGTCTCGGCCGCCAGGGCCTCGCGCCCCACCGGCAGGCCGTCGATCCGCTCCATCACCAGCACGCGCTCGCCGCTCAATTCCTCGATCACGGCGGGAGCGAAGACGCGCGTCGGATACGGGTTGACCGCGTTGAAATACTGCTGATTGCGGGCCTCGTTGCGAAAATCCAGCTCCTGCTGCACGCCCTCGCGCACCTCCTCCACGACCGCGGGCAGGTCATAGGGCTGCAGGGCGGGCCGGCGCTGGTGGAGCTGCGCCGCGAGCCAGGCCGCGAAACTCAGGTCGGTCTGCACGATCCGGAGGATGTTCGGGCGCTGCACCTTGACGGCGACGGGGCGGCCGGCGTCCCCCTTCGCCAAGGCTTCGGGGGATGCGCGCAAGCGCGCAAAATAAACCTGGGCCAGCGACCCGGAGGCGACCGGCGTCTCGTCGAATTCGCTGAAGACGTCGGCCAGGTCCACCGGAAGCTCCTCGAGCAGCACGGGGCGGATCTCGGCAAAGGGCACGGGGCGCACCGCATCCTGCAGCTTGCGCAGCTCGAGGATCAGGGGATGCGGCAGGACGTCGGGCCGCATGCTCATCAGCTGCCCGAACTTGACGAAGGCGGGCCCCAGGTCCTCCAGAGCCAGCCGGATCCGTTCCCAAGTGCTGCGGCGCACCCGCGGCACCGGAACCAGCCGCTGCCAGATGCCCGGGGGGACTTCCAGCTGGTCGAGCAGGTCCGCGAAGCCGTGGCGCGCGAGGACGCCGGCGATCTCCTTGGCGCGGACCGCGTGGACCAGAAACGGCTTCACGGCTCGCCGGCGCGGGAGGGCGGGGGCGCGAGCTTTTCCTCGAGCACCCGCACGCGCTGTTCGAGCGCGGCGACCCTGGTCTGGGTGGCCGCCTCGGTGCGGGCGGCAATGTCCTTGAGCTTGGCGCCCAGGCCGGCGGCGAGCTCCTCGAATTCGCGGCGGCCCTGTTCCGCGATCTTTTCCGCCATCAGGCGGGCGTCCGCCGTGCTGAGCTTTCCCTCGCGCACGAGTTCGCCCAGCGTCTCCTCGACTTTTTCCTTGGTCACGAGCGCCGCCCCGACGCCGGCCAGCAATGATTTTTTGATGAGATCGATCATAGTATGCCAGTATGGTCCGGCTCGGAGGCCGCCGCAAATGCTATCGGCTGCGTCGGGGCGCCCCGGCCGGGCCGACCGACGGCCCTCAGATCGCCAGCGGGTCCCGGACGCTCGCCCGCTTGAGGAAAATGGCGGCAACGAGCGCGATGATGGTGCCGACGATCAGGCTGCCGATGAAGCTGGTGGCGGCCAGCATCGCCGGGCTGGTCATGAAACCGGCCATACGCTGAATCTGCTCGATTTGATCGCTGCTCAGGCCCCGGGCCGCCAGCTTGTCGGCCTGGGCCCGCAGGATTATCTCGCTGAGATGGGGATTGATCACGGTCACATAGCAGTAGCTCGTGGCGATGCTGAAGAGGGAGGCGAAGCATTGGGTTCCGAAGCCCGCTCCGAACGCCGCCCCGTAGCCGAATTCCTCGGAGGCGGGGACCTGGCTGCGCCGGGCCCTGATCGCCAGCACGAGAAAGGCGATCGCTATGACCAAGCCCAGCACGGTGCCGATGCTTTGTCCCATCGTGAGCTTGGCGGGGTCGGATTGCAGACCGGCAATGAAGAGAACGAGCTGGAGGAGGAACCCGGCCAGAGCCGCCAGGAAGCCGTAGAGGAGGTAGGTTTTCATCGGGGGTGGGAGTTCGAAAGCGGGGCCGACCAAGGCATAATCCCGCCCCTACCGCAACATCGCACGCACCAGCCGGTCGTCGCCGTCGTTCGGGGCCGGGGTAAGATGCAGGACGGCGCACATCAGGTTGTAGATATGGATGTTCTCCACCGGATCGATCACCGTCCCGTCGGAGCGGAAGGAGGGGCCGTGGGCGATGAGGATGCCGTGCATGGCCTGATAGGCGTTATCAAAGCCGTGGTCGCCCTTCTGGTCATGGCTGGCCGGGAGCTTGGCGTTGGCGCGGGTCTGGATGTGCCAGCCCAGCTCGGGCACGATCCAGACATCGGGGATCCGGGGATTGCCCGTGAGATGAAAGCGGGCGGGCAGGTAATCGGCCCGGTGCAATACGCCGACGTCCAGGCGATGCCACCAGCCGGAAGGCCCCGGGGCGGCCGGCTGGTTGTCCGTGAGATAGGCCTTGGCATGCGGTAGTTTGGCGAGGGCGCGAACGATATCCTTCGCCGTCGTTCCCTTGAGCGGACGCAGGCCCATCGCCGGCGACTGGAAGTCGACTTCGACGGTGGCGGGGTCGAGGTAGTCGTCGAGCGCCATGACGCGATCCGGGCTCACCTCGGTCATGCCATGGTCGGAGACGATGATGACATTGATGGGAGGGAGATGCTCGGCCGCGAGCCGGTCCAGCAGGGCGCCGATGCGCCCGTCCTGCAGCTTGACGGCCTGGGCTAGTTCCAGCGAATCCGGGCCGAATTTGTGCCCGGCGCCATTCGTCTCCTCGAGGTAGAACGTGATGACGGCGGGACGCTGCGCCGGCGGTAGCCGCAACCAGGCGACCACCTGGTCGATGCGCACGTCGAACGGCTGCGAATTGTAGACGTCCATGTTGAAATGCTTGGAGTAGGTCGGCCGGAGTCCCTCCACGGCAGCCTCGGAACCGACCCAGTAGTAGGAGGCGCTCGCCCGGCCCTGCTTGACCGCGGTGATCCAGATCGGTTCGCCGCCCCACCACCGGGCATCGCCCGCCGCGGCGGGTAGGGTATAGTGGAAAAACGCCCCCAGGCGCGGATCGAACATCTCGTTGTTGATGATCCCGTGGTGCGCGGGATAGAGGCCCGTGACGATCGAGTAGTGGTTGGGAAAGGTGTTGGAGGGATAGACGGGGATCAGTTCGCGGGCCGATACGCCCTCGCGGGCCAGCTGGCGGATGTGCGGTGAATCCGCCGGATGGAGGGCGCAGTAATCCCAGCGGAATCCGTCCATTGAAATGAGCAGCAGAGGCGGCGCCTCCGCAACGCTCTCGGCGCGAACCGGGCCGGCAAGGCTGGCGAGAACAAGGACCGCCAGGAACAGGGGGCCCCGGCGGAAGGCGGAACGCGCTTTCAAATTTCGGGAGTAGCCGGCGGCTCCGGTCGGAGGCGGTTCACGCCCGGCGGCGCCTCGGGCGCGGGCTCCGGCGCCAGGGGATGCTTGGGCGGCAGCTCATGATCCCCGTTCGGCGCCTGGGCCTGGACGGCATCCTCCGGGCATTCATAGTGCTGCTCAAACGGTTCCGGCGGATGCTCGGGGGGCGCCGCCGTTAGGGCGGGCTTCTCCAGCGGGACGGGGGGATGCTCGGCCTCGTCGATCACGCGCTTGAATTCCCTTTCGACGTCGCCGGCCGCCTTCTTGAACTCGCGGATCACCTTGCCCAGGCCCCGCGCGAATTCCGGCATTTTGTCCCCGCCGAAGAAAATCAGCGCGACGGCCAGGACGACGATCAGCTCCGGACCGCTGAGGATGTCGAGAAACGCCAGCAGGGGAGGCAGGATTACCATGGGAGCAGTATGTCCGGATTCGGCGCGAAAGTAAGCGGGAAAATCATTTCACGCCCACCGCCACGATGAAGGTCTGGGTCTGTCCCGGCGGCACCAGCTGCAGGCCCAGCCTGGTCTCCGGCGCGTTGGGCGGCCCCATCCAGGGCTCGACGCAATAGAACGGCGAGTCGTCCGCTTGCGTCCAGGTGACGAAGGTCGCCTCCGGGGCGGGCGTCCGGGCGGACCCGAGCCGCACCGTCACATCGCCGGGGCGGCCCTTTTCCCCGAAGACCGCCTCGCTCGTGCGCAGGCCGAGGTGGAAGGTGTCGATCAGCGCGGGATTGCCCAGCCGCTCCTCCGCGCCGAGCGCGGGGCCGGGCACAAGCTGGCCGGCGGCATCCTGGCGCAGATGCCGCGTCGCGGGGATCCGGATGAGGTAGTCGTCGCGCTTCGCCCCCTCGCTCCACGGCACGGTGAAGTAGAAGTGGTGGCCCGCGCTCCAGGGGAGCGGCTCGGCGCCGAGGTTCTTCAGCGTGAACTCGCAGGCCAGCCCAAACGGCTCGAACCGGTAGGTCACGATGAATTCGTAATCGTAGGGATAGCAGGCGCGGGCCTCCTCCCCCGGCTCGAAACGCGCGGAAAAGCCCCGCGCATCCTCGCGGACCACCGCGAAGCGGCCCTGCCGGGCGACGCCATGGAGCGGCATGGGCCGGCGCACCCCCGCGGCATCGCGCCAGAAGAGGATCTCGCCGCGGTCGAAGCTGCGGGCGCAAAAGGGAAAGAGGATCGGGTTGCCGCCGCGGATCTTGTGCACGTCCTCGAGCGCGCCGAGCTCCGGCCAGTAGACGACATCGCGGACGGAGCCGTCGCCCAGGGTCAGATTCCAGTTCATCAGGCGCGCGCCCATTTCGGGCAGCGCGAGAAAGGTGGAGGGGCCGACCCGCCAGCGCGTGAGCATGCGGCCGAGATAGGGGACCTTTTCCATGGGAGGCGTTCACTAAGATGCTTCCGGCGGCGATTGCGAAGCACTTTTTCACTCGTGCGGCCGGGACCCTCCGTCTAGGGTTCCCGGTTCCGCCATGAGACACTTCCTCCAGGAGACCGACTTCGGGCGGCCCGAGCTGGGCGGGGTCTTCACGCGCGCGCGCGACTTCAAGCGGCGGCGGGGCCGGGCGGCCTCCTCTGTCCTGGCCGGACAGACCTGGGCGATGATCTTCTCGAAATCGAGCACCCGCACGCGGGTTTCCTTCGAGGTGGCCATCCGCGAGCTCGGCGGGAACGCCCTTTTTCTCAACCAGCAGGACATCCAGCTTGGGCGGGGCGAGTCGATCGAGGACACCGCGCGGGTCCTCTCCCGTTTTGTCCATGGGTTGATCGTCCGCACCTTCGCCCACCGGGACGTCGAGCGCTTGGCCGCCGCCGGGACCGTGCCGGTGATCAACGGGCTGACCGACTTCCTGCACCCCTGCCAGATCTATGCCGACGCCTTCACGCTCGCCGAGCGGTGGGCCCGGGACGACGATCTGCCGGGCGCCCTGCGCGGCCGGAAGATCGCCTTCATCGGCGACACGGCCTGCAACGTGGCGAATTCCTGGATCCTCGGGGCCAACCTATTCGGCATGAAGATAGCCCTCGGCGGTCCGGCGGGCTTCGCGCCCGGCGCCGGAATCAAGGCTGTGCTGACGCAGGCCGGCTACGCGGGCGGCTATACCCATACGGACGACCCTTTCGAGGCCGTGCGGGACGCTGACGTGGTCTACACGGACGTCTGGGTGAGCATGGGCCGGGAGGGCGAAAGCGCGGAGCGGTCCCGGCTGCTCGCGCCCTACGCCGTGACGGAGAAGCTCTTTGCCGCCGCCCGGCCCGATGCCTTCTTCATGCACTGCCTGCCGGCCCATCCCGGCGAGGAAGTGGCGCCCGAGGTCCTGGCCAACCCGCGCTCGATCATTTTTGACCAGGCGGAAAACCGGCTGCATATGCAGAAGGCCATCCTGGCCTTGCTCGCGGAAGCGGCCGCGGGGAAATAACTCCGATGAGTTTTCTTCGGGCCGGAAGAGCGGTGGCAGCGATGTTCGTGGCGCCGTTCGCGGCGGCCGCGCAGGACGGGCCGCCGCCCAACCGGGATCCGGATATCGCCTCGATCGTCCGCGAGATCTCCGCGAAAAACATCCAAGCGACGATTGAGACCCTGGTCGCATTCAAGACCCGCCATACGCTGTCCGATCCGACCAGTTCCACGGTCGGCATCGGCGCCGCGCGCAACTGGATCAAGTCCGAACTGGAGCGCTATAGCCGGGAATCGGGGGGCCGGCTCGAAGTCGCCTTTGATGGCTACATCCAGCACCCCGCCCCGCCCCGCATCATGCAGCCGGTCGAGATCGTCGACGTGGTGGCCACGCTGCCGGGCCGCCAGCCCGAATCGAGCGGCCGGGTCTATGTGGTCAGCGGACACTACGACTCGCGTTCCCTGAACGTCCTGGTTCCGGACAAGGACGCCCCCGGCGCCAACGACGATGCGTCCGGAACGGCCGCGGTCATGGAATTGGCGCGGGTCATGTCCCATCACGACTACGCCGCGACCATCGTGTTCCTGGCCGTGGCGGCGGAGGAACAGGGATTGTTTGGAGCCAAGCACTGGGCGGACGAAGCCAAGAAAAATCAGGTCGACGTGGCCGCGATGATGACCAACGACATCATCGGCAGTTCCCACGGAGACAGCGGGCAGATCGATCGCCACCACGTGCGCGTGTTCGCGGAAGGCGTGCCCCCGGCGCAGCCGATGTCCGAGGATACGCTGGCCCAGATCCGCACGGGCGGGGAGAACGATTTTCCGACCCGGGAATTGGGCCGCGCGATTCGCGAGGCGGCCCAGGCCTATGTGCCGGACATGGACGTCGCGATCGTCTACCGGCGCGATCGCTTCCTGCGCGGGGGCGACCATTCGCCGTTTTTGGATGACGGCTTTCCGGCGGTGCGCTTCACCGAGCCCAACGAGGATTTTCACCACCAGCACCAGGATCCCCGGGTCGAGCGCGGAATCCGCTACGGCGACCTCCTGGAGTTCGACGATTTTGACTACATCGCCAACGTCGCCCGGGTGAACGCCGCGGCGCTGGCCACCCTGGCCCGCGCGCCCGGCTCCCCGCGCCAGGTCGAGGTCGAAACCGTGAAGCTCGAGAACGACACCGTGCTGCGCTGGAGCGCCAATCCGGAGCCGGACCTGGCGGGCTACCGCGTCGTCTGGCGCGAGACCACCGCGCCATTCTGGGAGCATCGGGCGTGGGTGGGAAAGGCCACGAGCTATCGCGCGGTGGGAATCTCGAAGGACAGTTTCATCTTTGGCGTGGAGGCCGTCGACCGGGGCGGCCACGCCAGCCCGGCCGTTTATCCGAAACCGCGAAAAACCAATTGATCCGGGATCGAGCAGGTGGCCGGGGTCGGGCCATTATGTTGGATACTCTGGCGTCGTTTTATGTCCAAAAATCAATTTAATCGGAGAAACACATGAAGATCGTCCTCGCCTATTCGGGCGGCCTCGACACGTCCGTCATCGTCAGATGGCTCCGCGAAACCTACGACGCGGAGATCATCACCTTCGCCGCCGACATCGGCCAGGAGGAGGAGCTGAAGGGCCTGCCGCAAAAGGCCCGCCGGACGGGCGCGTCCCGGCACTACACGCTGGACCTGGTCGAGGAGTTCGCGCGCGACTTCATCTACCCGATGGTGCGGGCCAACGCGGTCTACGAGGGCCAGTACTATCTGGGCACCTCGATCGCCCGGCCGCTGATCGCCAAGGCGCAAATCGCCATCGCGAAGAAGGAGAAGGCGGACACCGTGGCCCACGGTGCCACCGGCAAGGGCAACGACCAGTGCCGGTTCGAGCTGACCTACATGGCGCTCGCTCCGAACCTGCAGATCCTGGCGCCGTGGAAGCTGGACTCCTTTCGGGAGCAATTCCCCGGGCGGGCCGAGATGATCGCCTATTGCCGGAAACACCGGATCCCGGTCGAGGCTTCGCTGAAGAAGCCTTACTCCATGGATCGCAATCTCCTCCATATTTCCTACGAGGCCGGCATCCTCGAGGATCCCTGGTTTGACCCGACGACGCGGGCGAACAAGGGCATGTTCAAGCTCTCGGTCTCGCCGGAGGACGCGCCCGACCGGCCCGAATACGTCGAGCTCGAGTTCGCGCGGGGCGACTGCGTCGCGGTCAACGGCCGGCGGCTCACCCCGGCCGGCGTGCTCAAGGCCCTGAACAAGCTCGGCGGCAAGCACGGCATCGGCCGGGTCGACCTGGTGGAGAACCGTTTTGTCGGAATGAAGTCCCGCGGCGTCTACGAGACTCCGGGCGGGACCATCCTGATGCACGGCCACCGGCAGGTCGAATCGCTGACGATGGATCGCGAGGTCATGCACCTGCGCGATTCGCTGATCCCGAAATATGCCGAACTGGTCTATTATGGTTTCTGGTTCGCCCCCGAAAGGGAGGCGCTCCAGGCCCTGGTGGACCAGAGCCAGCGCTACGTCTCGGGCACCGTCCGGCTCAAGCTCTACAAGGGCAACGTCATCACCTGCGGGCGCAAGTCGAGGTATTCGCTCTACGATTTCAAGATCGCCTCCATGGAGGGCTCCCGGAGCTGGTACAACCAGAGCGACGCCACCGGCTTCATCCGGCTGAACGGGCTGCGGCTGCGCGCCCGCAAGCTGGTCCAGGGCGGGCCGAAGGCCTGACCGCCATCGCCCCCCGCGCGGCGGTCATTCGAAGCGCACCGTGACTTGGATCTCCACCGTGGCGTTGCGCGGCAGCCCGGCGACGGCCACGGCGGCGCGGGCGTGCTTGCCGGCCTCTCCGTAGAGTTTCACGAACAGATCGCTGGCGCCGTTGATGACCTGGGGGCTGTCCGGGAATCCGGCGACCCCGTTGACGAAGCCGGAGACGAAAAGGAACTCCTTCACCCGGTCGAGCCGGCCCAGGGCGGCCTTGATCGCGGCCAGGGTGTTCAGGGCGCAGACCTGGGCGCCGGCGTTCGCGGTCTCCACCGTCTGTTCGCGCCCCACCTGCCCGGCGTGGGTGACCGCGCCGTCGCGGGCGCTCACCACGCCCGCCAGGAAGAGAGTGTTGCCGTTGATGCGGTAGGGGACATAGCTGCCCGCGGGCGCCGCGGGCGCCGGCAGCGCGAGGCCGAGTTCGTCGAGTTTGGCTTCGATCGGATCCATGATGGGAAGTGACATGCGGGGAAAAGGAGGTTTCAACAACCCGATAATGGATTCGGGTCCCATCGTGCGCCTCAGCGGCGTCGGCAAGCGCTTCGGGAATGGCCCCGCCGTGCTCGAGGGCGTCGACCTGGCGGCCGAGCCGGGTGCCTTCATCAGCCTCATCGGTCCGAGCGGCTGCGGCAAGTCCACGCTGCTGCGGCTCATCGCGGGCCTGACCCCGCCCAGCGCCGGGCAGATCGCCCTGGCCGGCGGAGCGGACGCCTCGTCCTTCCTGGTGTTCCAGGAGGCCAACCTCCTGCCTTGGCGGCGGGTCTCCGCGAATGTCGAACTGCCGCTCCAGCTGCGCGGCGACGGGACCGGGCCGCGGCGGGAGCGCGTGCGCGCCATGCTCGGGCTCGTGGGCTTGGAGGAAGCGGCCGACAAGTATCCCTGGCAGCTTTCCGGCGGCATGAAAATGCGCGTGTCGATCGCGCGCGCCCTCAGCGTGCGGCCGCGCCTCCTCCTGCTGGACGAACCGTTCGGCGCCCTCGACGAGATGACGCGCGACCGGTTGGACGAGGATCTCCTGGCGATTCGCACCCGCGACCCCTTCACCGCCTTCTTTGTCACGCACTCCGTCGCCGAGGCCGTCTTTCTCTCCACCCGCATCATTGTGCTGGCGGCCAATCCCGGCCGGATCGCGCGCGAGATCACGGTGCCATTTGGCTACCCGCGGGGTCCCGAGCTGCGGGAGAGCGCGGAGTTCCTGGGCCTGCTCGCCGAAACCTCGCGGGTGCTGCGGTCCGTGCTCAACCCATGAGGCGCTCCTCCTCCTGGCTCCTTCCGGGCGCGGCCGGCGCCCTCCTGGTCGCGGCCTGGTACGCTGTTGTGCTCGGCTGGCGCCTGCCCTCGTACGTCCTGCCATCGCCGGGCGAGATCCTGGCGGCCGCATGGCAGGAGCGGCGGACCCTGCTCGCCTCGGCTTTGATCACCGGACGCGGGGCGGTGCTGGGCTTTCTGGCGGCCGCCGGGGGAGGGTTTATCCTTTCCCTGCTCATGGCTTTTTCCCTCCGGCTGAAGGCGGCATTTTATCCCTATATCTTGATGCTGCAGATGACCCCGGTCATCATCCTGGCGCCGATCTTCGTCCTCTGGTTGGGCCAGGGGCTGCCCGCCATCGTGGCGGTCACCTTCATGATCTGTTTTTTCCCCGTCGTGGCAAATACCACGATGGGCTTCATCTCCGCGGACCGGGGATGGGGGGAGCTCTTCGCGGTCTGCCGGGCCAGCCGCTGGCAGGAGATCCGCTATTTGCGGGTGCCGGCGGCCATGCCCTATTTCCTCACGGGCGTAAAGATCGCGGGCACGCTCGCTCCCATCGGGGCGATCACCGGAGACTTCCTCGCCGGCACCCAGCAAAACGGCGTCGGCGGCATCGGCTTCATGACCATCGCCTATTTTTCCCAGCTGAAGATCCCGGCCCTCTTCGCCACCGGGCTGACCGCCTGCCTGCTGGGCTTTCTCTTTGTCGGCGCCGTCAGCCTGCTGCACTGGCTGATCCTCCGCCGCTGGCACGACTCGATGATAGGGAAGGAGTAAGGCCGCCCGCGCGAAGGAAGCGAGCGGCCGCCGCGCCGTTCTGTTAAGGGCTTGCCGCCATGCGGCTTCCGGATTTGCCTATTCGGTTCATGAAAAAGGCTCTCGTCACCGGTATCACGGGTCAGGATGGCTCCTATCTGGCGGAGCTGCTGCTCGAGAAGGGCTACGAGGTGCACGGTGTCATCCGCCGCGCCTCGACCTTCAACACCGGCCGGATCGACCATCTTTACCGGGACCCCCATGTGAATGGCGTGCGTCTGCGCCTCCATTACGGCGATCTGGCCGATTCGGTCCAGATGGTGAAGCTACTCTACGAGCTGCAACCCGACGAAATCTACAACCTCGGCGCCCAATCGCACGTGCGCGTGTCGTTCGACATTCCCGAGTACACGGGAGACGTCGATGGCCTGGGAGCCCAGCGCATCCTCGAGGCCATCCGCGAGGCCGGCCTGGCGAAGAAGGTTCGCTATTACCAGGCGTCGTCGTCGGAAATGTTCGGCAAGGTGCAGGAAATCCCGCAGGTCGAAACGACCCCCTTTTGGCCGCGCTCGCCCTACGGATGCGCCAAGGTCTACGCCTACTGGCTGACGGTCAATTACCGCGAAAGCTACAACCTCCACGCCAGCAACGGCATCCTCTTCAACCACGAGTCGCCCCGCCGCGGCGAGACCTTCGTCACGCGCAAGATCACCCGTGCGGCCACCCGCATCAAGCTCGGGCTTCAGGATGCCCTCTATCTCGGAAATATCGATGCCCAGCGCGACTGGGGCTACGCCAAGGAATACGTGGAGATGATGTGGCTCATGCTGCAGCAGGACCAGCCGGACGATTACGTGGTGGCGACGAACGAGACCCACAGCGTTAGGGACTTTTGCGCGGAGACGTTCGGGCTGCTCGGCCTCGACTGGCAGAAGTACGTGAAGCACGACGCGCGCTATGAGCGCCCCGCCGAGGTCGAGCTGCTCATCGGCAACCCGGCGAAGGCCCGCCGCCAGCTGGGTTGGGAGCCGAAGGTGCGGTTCAAGGAACTCGTCAAAATCATGGTCGAGCACGACCTCGATCTCGCCAAGCGCGAGGCCCAGATCGCCCGACTGCCCCAGGCGTGAAGCTCTACATCGCAGGGCACCAGGGCATGGTTGGCTCCGCGCTGGTGCGTCGCTTCGCCCGCGAGGCCGGGATGACGCTCATCCTGCGGACGCGCCGGGAGCTGGACCTGCGGAACCAGGCGGCGGTCGACGCGCACTATGCCGCCGAAAGGCCGGACGTCGTGATCGTGGCCGGCGCCAAAGTCGGCGGCATCCACGCCAACAGCACCTATCCGGCGGAGTTTCTCTTCGACAACCTCGCGATCGCGGCCAATGCGATCGAGAGCGCGCACCGCCACGGCGTCAGCCGGCTGCTCTTTCTCGGCAGCTCGTGCATCTATCCCAAGCATGCCCCGCAGCCCATGCCCGAGGACTGCCTGCTGACCGGGGCGCTCGAGCCGACCAACGAGGCCTATGCCATCGCCAAGATCGCCGGCCTCAAGCTCTGCCAGTCCTACCGGCGGCAGTACGGCGTCCTGTTCCATTCCGCCATGCCGACGAACCTTTACGGGCCGGGCGACAATTACAATCTTGAGAACGCGCACGTCCTGCCGGCGCTGATCCGCAAGTTCCACGAGGCGAAGGAGGCGGGCCGCGCGGAGGTCACGGCCTGGGGTACGGGGTCGCCGCGGCGGGAATTCCTGCACGTCGACGACCTGGCCGACGCCTGCGCCTTCCTGCTCCGGCTGCCCGAGCCCCCGGATTGGCTCAATGTCGGCACGGGCGTCGAGGTCACGATCCGGGAGTTGACCGCGCTGGTCGCGGAGGTCACCGGCTTCAAGGGCCGGGTCGTCTGGGACGCATCCAAGCCGGACGGAACGCCGCGCAAGCTCCTGGAGGTCGGCCAGCTCGCCGGGCTGGGGTGGCGGGCGCGCATCGAGCTCAGGGCGGGCGTGGCCGGGACCTATGCGAACTTCCTCGAGGAGAAGGCCGCGGGCAAACTGCGCGCATGAGCGACAGCGATCCCGAGTTCGCGGCGGGGGATGAGGGCGGAGCCCGGAAATCCTTCTGGGAGCACCTGAAGGATCTGCGCTCCGCGCTGGTGCGCTCGGCGATCGCCGTCGGCGTGGCCCTGCTGCTCTGCCTGCTCCTCGACCAGCAGCTGGTCGCCGTCCTGGAATACCCGCTGCGCCGAATGGACATCTTCCAGACGCCGAAGCCGACCGTGACGCTGGAGCTGGGCACCGCCCGGCTCGGACCGTACACCGTGACGCGCGAGGAATTTCCCGCCCTGCCCGAGGGGGCGGCGCCGCACGCGGTTTTCCGCCTGGGCGTGACCAAAATCGGCGGGGAGCAGGTTCTGACCCTGAAGCCCGATCCCGATGCGTCCGCGGCCAACGCCACCGAGGTGCGGCTGCTCAACCTCAGTCCGGCGGAGGCCTTCTTCGTGGCCTTCCATGTGGCGCTCTACGGGGCGATCGCGATTTCGTCGCCCTTCTGGATCTATTTCCTCGGCGGCTTCATCCTGCCGGCGCTCAACTTTCGCGAGCGGCGCGTCATCCTTTCCTGGCTCGGGTGGGGCGTGCTGCTGTTTTTCGCGGGTGTGCTCAGCACCTATTTCGTGCTGCTGCCGGTGGCGCTCAAGGCCTCGGTGAAATATTCCAGCCTGCTCGGCTTTAGCGCGACGGACTGGCGCGCCGACGACTACATCACCTTCGTCTGCAAGTTCCTCCTCGGCATGGGCGTTGGCTTCCAGTTTCCGCTGATCGTGCTCTTCCTGGTCAAGCTCGGCCTGGTCACCCACAAGCAACTGGCCCATTACCGCCGGCACGTGGTCGTGCTCGCGCTCATCCTCGGCGCCGTCCTGACCACGCCCGAGCCCGTGACCCAAATCGCCATGGCGGTCCCGCTCTACCTGCTTTACGAGATCTGCATCTGGATCGCCTGGTACTGGGACCGGAAGAAGCGGCGAGCCGAAAAAGTGGCGGCCTGATAGATTTTGCGGAGTCCAAGGCGGACGAAGGCGAAGGCGGGAGGAGAAGGCCCTCTCCGCGTCTTATGCTGGCCAAACCCGATCTCGGCCGCAAAACCGGCCGCCCCGTGCGCGGCGGCCCAGACGCGGCCAGCGAGGCCGCTACGAGGGCCTTCTCCTCCCGCCTCCGCCTTCGCCCGACCCGGGTCCAGGGGGCAAAAACCAGCGGAAGCGTTTTTGCTGCGACAGAGTTGCTACAATCGGGGGATGATCAGGAGGCTATCGCCGGCGAAACCCCGGAGGGAGGACCGTTTGACAAATTATAAAATGTCATACAAGATGCAAGTCATGATCGTAAATGTCCGCACATTTCTTCGTGATTTCAGCGCAATCAGAGCGAGAGCCCGGAAGGGCGAAGCCGTGCGGGTGAAGGACAAAGATGGTGAATTTCTCTTTACCGCAAATGCCCCTCGAAAATCTCTGCTGGGAGCCGCCAAAGGAAAAATCTTCGTTCGTGGCGATCTAACCAAGCCGACGTTGCCTAACGATGCGTGGAAGCCCTCCCTCTGATGGCCCGCCTTAAATACCTGCTCGATACCCATGCTTTGATTTGGGCTGCGATGGACGAAGATCGCCTTAGCCCCAAGGCGGCTCGCGTGATTTCGACCACGCCCTACGAACAATTGGCGGTGGCCGACATCACGCTGCAGGAGATCGGCCTTCTGGTTCATTCTGGCCGCATCTTTTTCAAGGGTTCAGCCGCCTCGATCCTGGGATCCCTCCTCGACTACGTTTCGATTCTGCCCATAACCCTGGAAATTGGCCTGATGGCTCCTGGACTCGCATTTGCTCATGCGGACCAATTTGACCGTGTCATTGCCGCCACGGCCAAGGTTCATGGTCTGCCGTTGATCACCAAAGACTCCAACATCACCGATTCCGCCCTCGTTACCACCGTCTGGTAATTGGGCGCCGACCGCCCCTCTTGCGGGGCGATCCAGTGGATTTGGGTTACGAAAAACGCCCTGCTGACGGCAGACTGCCCTGTTCGGGGCGCCGGAAGCGCGAGTCGGTGATCCGAATCGAATGGAAGAAGCCAGCCGGCCAAGTGCTCTTTGCCAACGGCTCCAGGATGACGCGATTTCCCTCGTGGCGAATGCCGACCTCGGTTCCGGTCATGCGGAACGGCCGCGGAAGCCGCACCGCCTGGGAGCGACCGATTCTGAAGAGCTTCGTCGTGGTCATGTAACTGCCGTAAGCTTGGGCGAAATGGCGGTCAACACAACACGTCGGGCAAATCGCCGCAAACCCCCTCGACTCGCGCTAGACTTGGGCCGGATTTTGGCCATGGTCTTTCACTCCACCATGATCGCCACCGAGACCCTCAACCTCATCGAGAACATCAAGAAGCGCGCCGGCCATCTCTGGAGGTTTCTTTGACGTCGAGACCAAGCAGCAGGAGATAGCCGCGTTCGAGGCCCAGATGGCCGCGCCGGGGTTTTGGGACGCCAGCGAGCGCGCCCAGAAGCACATCGGGAAGCTGAATGGCCTGAAGCGGATCGTCGGGCCGATCGTCGCCTTCCAGAAGAAAATCGACGATCTGGGCGTCATGGTCGAGCTGGTGGGAGCCGCTTCGCCGGCCGAACAGGAGACCTATGCCCATGAGCTCGACCAGACGGTGGCGGGGCTGGTGACGGAGCTCGAGAAGATTGAAATCACCTCCTTCCTTTCCGGCCAGTTCGACCGCAACGATGCGATTCTCTCGATCCAGGCCGGCGCGGGCGGCACCGAATCGTGCGATTGGGCCGACATCCTTTTCCGCATGTACAGCCGCTGGGCCGAGCGCCGCGGCTTCACGGTCGAGGTGCAGGACGTGCTGGCCGGCGACCAGGCCGGGATCACCAAGGCCACCCTGGTGATCAAGGGCGAGAACGCCTACGGCTACGCCAAGGCGGAGCGCGGCGTGCACCGCCTCGTGCGGATCAGCCCCTTCGACGCGAACAAGCGCCGCCATACCTCGTTCTGCGCGGTGGACGTCATCGCCCAGATCGACGAGGACATCCCGATCGAGATTCCCGACAGCGAAATCCGCGTCGACGTCTACCGTTCGTCGGGCAAGGGGGGGCAGGGCGTCAATACGACGGACTCCGCTGTCCGCATCACCCATATCCCGACGGGCATCGTGGTGGTCTGCCAGAACGAACGCTCCCAGATCAAGAACCGCGCCAGCGCCATGAACGTGCTGAAGGCCCGGCTCTATGAGCGGAAGCTCGATGAGCAGCGCAGCGAGATGGAGCGGTTTTACGGCGAGAAGGGCGAGATCGGGTGGGGCAGCCAGATTCGCAGCTACGTCCTCCAGCCCTACCAGATGGTCAAGGACCTCCGGACGGGCGTGAGCACCGGCGACACCCAGGCTGTGCTCGACGGCGATCTCGACCGCTTCATCACCGCCTGGCTGCGCGCGGGGTGCCCGCGGCACCGCAACAAGGAAATCCAGATGGACGACTAATGTCCGGGCTGCCCTACGAAACCCTCCAGTCCGCCGTGGCGGCCCAGCCCCTCTTCGAGGCGAAGACGTGGCAGCTCTCGCCGGAGGCATGGCCGCTCAGCCCGGAGGAAGTGGCGCAGCTCGAGGCCATTGGAACCGCCTGCCTCGAATTCCACCAGGCGCTGGAAACGCTCTATCTCCGCTCGGCGGCGGGGAAAAACCTTCTGCGCAACAAGCCCCTGCTGGCGCCCTGGGTGGCCGGTTATTTTGACCGGGGCAAGCCCGCCGCGCTGATCGAGCGTGCGCGCGATCCGAGGAACCGCGGGGTCTTCCCCAATGCCCTGCGCCCCGACCTCCTTCTGACCGACGACGGCTTCGCCATGACGGAGCTCGACTCCGTGCCCGGAGGGATCGGGCTGACGGCATTCCTCAACCGGCTCTACGCCGCGGGCGACGCGCCGGTGCTTGGGGCCGGCGATGCCATGCTCCGGAATTTCCATGCCTCACTCGCGGCCCTGCGGCCCGGGGTCGACAACCCGCTGATCGCGCTGGTGGTGAGCGAGGAGGCCGGCACCTATCGGCCCGAAATGCAGTGGCTGGCCCAGCAGCTGCAGGCGCAGGGCCGCCGGGTCTTCTGCCTGCGCCCGGAAGAGATCTTTCCCCTCGGCGGGGCCGCCTTTTTCGACGTGGAGGGCAACCCGGAGAAGATCGACGTCATCTACCGCTTCTTCGAGCTCTTCGACCTCGGCAACATTCCCGCGGCGCAATTCATCTTCGACGCGTGGGCGGCGGGGGAAGTCGCGCTGGCGCCCCCGATCCGGCACTTCCAGGAGGAGAAGCTGGCGCTGGCTCTCTTTCATCACCACCGCCTTCAGGATTACTGGGCGGAGGCGCTGAGCCGCCGCTCGCTCGTGCTCCTGCGCGACCTCATTCCCCCTTCCTGGGTCATGGATCCTGCGCCGCTCCCGCCCGGCGCCGTGCTGGACGGCCCGCACGTCGGCGGCCGCGCGCTGGCCGACTGGCGCGACCTGGGCGATGCCTCGCAGAAGGAACGCGACCTGATCATCAAGATCAGCGGGTTTCATGAGACCGCCTGGGGCGCGCGCAGCGTGGTGCTGGGCAGCGATTGCTCCCGCGAGGAATGGCGGGAGGCCGTGAACCGGGCGGTGGAGCTCGCGCCGACCCACCTGCACGTCCTGCAAACCTACCAAAAGCCGCGGCGCCTGCAGCACCCAGTCTATCGCGCCGGAGCCGGGGAGCCTTTCGCCGCCGTCGACGCGCAGGGCCGCGTGCGTCTCTGCCCCTATTATTTCGTCGTGGGCGGCGAGGCCCGGCTTTCGGGAGCCCTGGCGACCTTTTGTCCGCCGGACAAAAAGATCATCCACGGCATGCAGGACGCGGCGCTGCTGCCCTGCCGCATAGTCTGAGCCCTTCCGCGGTAGCGCGCGCTGTCCCAGCGCGCAATCGCCCTGATAGCGGAATCCGTGGCGCCTTGGGATAAGGCGCCCTACCTGCGGCCGCCGATTCGTTTCGAATGCTTTAGGCGGCGGCCGCCTTGCGCGCCGGAAACACCGGGCGGTCCGTTTCCCCGAGGGCATCGGCCAGGATCTGGTCGCGGTGGCGGCGGGCGGTTTCAAGGTTCTTCGTGCCCAGGGAACAGCGGATCCGCTCCTTGGTGAAGGGCGTGGGATGGACGGTGTAGTGCAGGAACCACGTGCCGTGGTTATTCCACAGGTGATGGTTCGGATTTTCCGCCCGGATGCGGATGCTGGGTGCGGTGATGGTGGTATTCATGATGCGGAGGTTCGAGTTGGATCGATCGCGCATCAGGCTCGAAAACAAAAAAGCCGACCTGGGCATCAGGTCGGCTGTCGTCTACGGGAGCGCTTTTGGTTCGGCGCCCCATGGCCCCGCACATCCGGGCTTGCGCCCGATCCACCGTGGCCGCTCCCGGCCCGGTTGGCAGAACCGGCTTTTTAAGGGCCGATTCGTTCCTGATGCGGGGAAGAGGATGCCCTGGCTCAGGATTCAGTCCAGCGCATTTTGTGTCATAAACCTACGCCGAGGCGCAATAATCGATGCCGCTTGCGAGGCACAAGTCGTACCCTATTGAAGGACGGGATGATTGGTTTTTTGAGAGCTGTCAGTCCGCACCTCGAAAAATGCGAGTTAACCCACGTGGCGCGGGGCAAGATTGACGTCAGGCTCGCGCGGAAGCAGCACGACGGCTACGGTGACGCGCTGCGGGAATTGGGCGTGCAGGTGGAGAGGGTCCCGCCGCTGCCCGAACAGGCTGACGGCGTTTTCATCGAAGACACGGCCGTCCTGCTGCCGGAAGTAAGCATCGTCGCGCGGCCCGGGGCTGGGTCGCGGAGGGCCGAGATCGATTCTGTCATTCGAGCGCTGCGGCGGCACCGCCCACTGCAGAGCATTGCCGAGACCGGCACGCTCGACGGCGGTGATGTCCTGCGGATCGAAGGCACGATTTACGTCGCGGAGTCGCCGAGAACGAACGCGAACGGGATCGCGCAGCTGCGTGAGATCACGGCGGCCTTCGGCTACGAAGTGCGGACGGTGACAACGCGCAACTGCCTCCACCTCAAAACCGCCTGCACCTTCATCCCGCCGCATTTTCTCGTGGCGAACCCGGCGTGGATCGACGTGGCGGCCTTCGGCAATCTGGCGATCGTTTCCGTGGACGAGACGGAGCCCATGGGCGCGAACACCCTCACTCTAGGGCGGGCAACGCTGGTGAGCGGGACCTTCCCCAAAACGGAGAAACGGCTGCGCGAGGCGGGAATCTCGACGCGGCGAGTCGATATTTCCGAATTCGAGAAGGCGGAAGGCGGCCTCACTTGCCTCAGCCTGATTTTGGAGACCCGCGCCCCATCCGCGCCGCTGTCGTAGCCGCTCCCGCGATTTCGGCCAGGATACGATGGAGCAATCAGACCAGTTCCTTGGTGCGGAAGCGCCACAGCGCGAGGAGCAGCATCAGGATGACGAAATCCAGGGCGTAGAGGCTCAGCAGCAGGACGTCTTTGCCGTTGAGCAGGGTGCCGGCCAGCATCTGGCCGAAGAGATTGAAGGCGCTGTAGCTCGGGAGGAGGTAAAACAGCGGGTTGGCGTGGGAGTAAAGGCCGTTGCCGGCGAAGAAGGCCAGGATGGAGGCGAGGAAGGGATGGACGTAGAGCGATAGCAGCAGTGCGAGCGAGCCGAGCATCAGCTGGCGGCAGAACATCAGCCAGGGGGCGAATCTTGTCGCGGGGCTGAGGTCGAACTGGCCGAAGCGGGCGAAGAGGATCATGGCCGCGCCGGCTATCAGGGCATAGGCGGCCATGACGGCGATGCCGCCGAGATATTTGCCCAGGAGGTATTGCGGCCGCGACACCGGCTTCGTGAGGGTGATGCGGATCGTGCCCTGGCGGATCTCGGTGGCCACGGCCGTACTGAATATGAACAGGGCCACCAGGCTGCCTCCGAAGGAGCCGACCTGGTAGAAAAATCCCTGGAAGATCGAGGACATCTGCTCCATCTGCTCCGCCAGCTTCTTCCGGTCTTCCGGGCTCAGGTTGTGGCCGCTCACGGGGGCCTTGGCCGGCGGGTTTTCCGTGGGAGCGGTGGCGACGGTGCTGTGAGCCGGACCGACATCGACATCGGCGGTGTCGGCCGCCTTGGAGTCGTCGGGCGCGTTGGCCGCAGCCTGGGCCGTGAAGGCCCGGGTCATCATCTTGCGTTCGCCGATTAGGACCACCGAAAAGATGGCGATCAACGCCAGCGCGATCAGCATCAGCCCGAGCAGAAGACGCTCGTGTAACAGGGCGCGGATGCTATCGACGGCGACGAGAAGGGTGGTCTTCACATCTCCTTTTTCGGGCCGAGCGCTGAGAAGAAAATATCCTCCAGCGACTGGGTTTCGACCTCGGTGCGCTCGGCGGTCAGCTGGTGTTCGGCGAGCAGCGTTTCGACCCGCTCCCGGGTCGCCGGGTCGGTGCATTTGATGACGACTTCATCGCGTGCGAAGGTGATTTCCGCCGACGTGGCGGTAAGGGCGTTGATCAGGTCCCCGCGCACGCCGCGCACGGTCAGCTTGACGCTCACGGGCGCGGAAAGCTCCTGCAGGGTGCCGATCCGCTTCAGTTCGCCCTTGTCCATGATGGCGACCCGGTCGCAGACGGATTCGACCTCGGAGAGGATATGCGAGCTGATAAACACGGTTTTCCCCTGGCGCTTGAGCTCGAGCAGGATATCCCGGAATTCCTTCCGACCCACGGGGTCGAGGCTGGAGGTCGGTTCGTCGAGGATGATCAAGTCCGGTTCGTGGAGGAGCGCCTGGGCGAACCCGAGGCGCTGCAGCATGCCCTTCGAGTACTTGGTCACCGGCCGGTGCGCGGCCTCCTCGAGCTTGAGCAGCCGCAGGAGTTGATCGATCCGGCCCGTCCGGGTTTCGGGCGGGATGCCGGTGAGGGCCGCGTAGAATTCGAGCAGCCCGCGGCCGGTGTAGTGCGTGTGCAGGTTGACCGACTCGGGAAGATAGCCGAGCCGCCGCCGGACTTTCGCGTCGCCGGCCGGCCGGTCGAACATCTGGGCCGTTCCGGAGGTCGGGCGCATCAGGTCGAGCAGGAGATGGATCGTCGTCGTCTTGCCGGCCCCGTTGGGACCGAGAAAGCCGAAGATCTCTCCTTCGCGCACTTCCAGGCTCAGGTTTCTCAGGGCGGAGACGGAGCCTTTCTTTCCCCATCCACCGCGGTAGGTCTTGCCCAGATTTTCTAAGCGGATCGCCGGCATGCCCTTATTTTCTTACGAGTCTTTCCAGGATCTTCCGTAAGGGGGCCTCATCCGGCGTGTACCCGACCCGGATCCAACGGACCACGCCCTCTTTGTCCACGGCCACCAAGGTGGGGATCCCGGCGACTCCATACTTGGCGCCGATAGCGGAATCCGGATCCAGCAGGACGTGAAACCCATAAGCCTTCTTTTTGATGAAATCGCCCGCCTGCTCGGCGGATTCGCCCTGGTTGACGCTCAGGATTTCCAGGCCCCGGCCCTTGAACTCGTCCTGCATGGCCTGCAGACCCGGCATCGCCATCTTGCACGGTCCGCACCAGGTGGCCCAAAAGTCGACCAGGACCACCTTCTGGCCGCGATAGTCGGCCAGGCTCACGGTCTGGTTCGCAAGATCCTGCGCCGAAAAGTCCGGGGCGGGCTGCCCCACCTTGATCTGGCCCAGCTCGCGCACGGTGCCGCTCTTCCCCTCCGACTGTATGTTCACCTTGACCTCGTAGTTGATCCAGATGGTCGCTCCGGCAAAGAGGATCCCGGCGGCAATCCAGGCATAGGGGAGGGGTTTCATTGTCGGGGGGTAGTCCGGCTTCCCCCATAGCTGCCAGCCAAGAGCCAAGCGCACAAAGAAAATCGCCGGAGCGCCTAACTATGATGGCGGTAGAAATTTGCCAGCTTCGGCAGGCCCGCAGTAGCGAGGTGGGTCGGAATCCTCAAGTTCCCTGGAAGTAAGGCCAAGCACCTCGCGTAGCACTTCGACGGTTAGGGTGCCACCTTCAGGACGAGGTTTGCTCAACACCGCAACGGCGATTGTGCGTGGCTCGTGGAAGAAAGTGATCTGCCAGCCGGCTGCCGTAGCGAGCCTTTCGGCCAAATCCCGACCAGCATAGATATCGGCATCCTTGCTGACGAAGGGTCGCTGCCTAGCAATGTGCGTATTTTTGGGCGCGAAATATTCCGCCCACACGTTTACGGCTTGTCCGCCTACAATGAGGGGACGTTCGGGAGAACTGAGGATTTCCGCGAATTCTGCTGGCCCATACTGTTCAGGCATGCCGGCTGAACTGGAGGATGCGCGGGCGGGATGCAACCCCCGCTGCGGAGTTCTCCCGCTGGATCTGTTCAGCCGTCGCCAATTTCAATTGCAGGCGGGCGGCGTCAAACGCGCGAAGCTGCTCTTTGTACCGGTGCAGCTGGTCAACTGTTAATGCGGCTAGAGACAATGCAGGTGCGGGCCGTTGCGGATTCTTTCGCAACAATCGCACGAAGCGGGCTTGTTCCTTTTGAGCCATTATCCTGGAGGGTGAACTATCTGTTTAGTGAGTCAAGCTGGCCCCGGCAACGCGCTCGCATGCAAACCATGGTGTGGCAGGCATTTCCCGAAAATCGTCGATTCGATTCGGTTGGGTCTTCGGTGATCTTTGCCCGCATTTGACGTTGAAAACCTCCCGTTCCAGTGCATGCTGCGCTCACCTCGTTTAGGAGAGCCCGGGGCGCCGGGCTGAGACGGAGGCGCGATCCGCCTTCGAATTCTTCGAACCTGATGCGCTTCTGCGCCGTAGGGAAAACAGGCTGTCCGCGCGAGCGGGCGGAGCTGGAGTCCGGACGGCGCGCGGAGCGCGAACCCACGACCTCCCTCTCATGCCCAACTCCGACGCCGTCATCGCCTCCTCCGGCCACCGCCTCATGCCCGCCTCGCGCCGGGTCTATATCCCCGGCTCGCGGCCCGACCTGCGCGTGCCCATGCGCGAGATCGCCCTGGTGCCGACGAAGCTGCCGAACGGCACGGAGGTCCCGAACGAGCCCGTGCGCGTGTACGACACCGCCGGACCCTGGGGCGACCCCGATTTCCATGGCGACGCCACCCGGGGCCTGCCTCCGATTCGCGCGGCCTGGATCCGCGAACGCGGCGACGTCGAGGAGGCCGCCGGCCGCGCGGTCCAGCCGATCGACGACGGCTATCTCTCGGAAAAGCATCGCGCCCAGGCCGAGGCCGAGGGCCGCCGCAACCCGATCAAGTACTTCGACCGCGCCGACCGCACCGTCCTGCGGGCCAAACCCGGCCGGCGGGTGAGCCAGCTGCACTACGCGCGCGAGGGCCGGATCACCCCCGAGATGGAATACATCGCCATCCGCGAGAACACCAAGCTGCAGCGGGCCCGTGAACTGCTCGAGATGACCGCCGACGGCCCGCGCAATTCCCTCTGGCGGCAGCATCCCGGCCAGTCATGGGGCGCGGCGATCCCGCGGGAGATCACCCCGGAGTTCGTCCGCGACGAGGTCGCCCGGGGGCGGGCGATCATCCCCTGCAACATCAACCATCCGGAGCTCGAGCCGATGGTCATCGGCCGCAACTTCCTGGTGAAGATCAACACGAACATCGGCAACTCCGCCGTCGTCTCCTCGATCGAGGAGGAGGTGGAGAAGATGCGCTGGTCGGTCAAGTGGGGCGGCGACACCCTGATGGACCTTTCCACCGGCCGGAATATCCACCAGACCCGCGAGTGGATCCTCCGCAACTGCCCCGTGCCCGTGGGCACGGTCCCGATCTATCAGGCCCTCGAAAAGGCCGGCGGCCGGCCCGAGGAGCTGACCTGGGAAATCTTCCGCGACACCCTCGTCGAGCAGGCGGAGCAGGGCGTCGATTATTTCACGATCCACGCCGGCGTGCTCCTGCGCTACATTCCGCTCACCGCGCGCCGGATGACCGGCATCGTCAGCCGCGGCGGCTCGATCCTCGCCAAGTGGTGCCTGTCCCATCACCGGGAAAACTTTCTCTACACCCACTGGGACGACATCTGCGACCTCATGGCCGCCTACGATGTGTCCTTCTCGATCGGCGACGGCCTGCGGCCCGGCTCGATCGCCGACGCCAACGACGAGGCCCAGTTCGGCGAATTGCGCACCCAAGGCGAATTGACGCGGCGCGCGTGGGGGCGGGGCGTGCAGGTCATGTGCGAGGGGCCGGGCCACGTGCCGCTGCACATGATTCCTGAGAACATGGAGAAACAGCTCGAGTGGTGCCACGAGGCGCCCTTCTACACCCTGGGGCCGCTGACGACCGACATCGCGCCCGGCTATGACCACATCACCAGCGCCATTGGCGCCGCCATGATCGGCTGGCACGGGACGGCCATGCTCTGCTATGTCACCCCCAAGGAGCATCTCGGGCTGCCGGACCGTGACGACGTGCGGGCCGGGGTCATCGCCTACAAGATCGCGGCGCACGCCGCCGACCTGGCCAAGGGGCATCCCGCGGCGCAATACCGCGATAACGCCCTCTCCAAGGCCCGCTTCGAGTTCCGCTGGGAGGATCAGTTCAATCTCTCCCTCGATCCCGAACGGGCCCGGGAGTACCACGATGCCACCCTGCCGCAGGACAGCGCCAAGACGGCCCACTTCTGCTCGATGTGCGGCCCGCAATTCTGCTCGATGAAGATCACCGAGGACGTCCGCCGCTATGCGGCGGAGCAGGGCCTCGGCGAAGCCGAGGCGGTGGAGGCCGGCTTGAAGGCCAAGGCTGGCGAGTTCCGCGAAGCGGGCGGGGAAATCTATCTCGAGGCCAAGCCATGAATGCCACGGCCGCGGCCACGATCCTCGTCAACGACCGGCCGCATGCGCTGGTGGCGGGCGCGACCGTCTCCGGCCTGCTGCGGGAGCTGGCGCTGGCCGACCGCAGGGGCGTCGCCGTGGCGGTCAACGGCGCCGTGGTGACGCGCGCCAAATGGACGGAGCGGACGCTGGCCGCGGATGATCGCGTGCTGGTCATCCAAGCCACGCAGGGAGGCTGACGCGCCATGGCCCTCGATCCTTCCCGGAGATATCCCCTTATGGCCATCACGCAGAACGGCGTGCCCCTGGGGCACGCCGAGCAGGTGCGGCGCCTCTGCGCGGCGGGTGTGCGCTGGGTCCAACTCCGGATGAAGGACGTGCCCCGCGAAGCTTGGCTCGCCGAGGCCCGTGCCGCCGTCGTCCACTGCCGGAGGCACGGCGCCATCTGCATCGTGAACGACAGCGTGGACATCGCCCTGGAGGCCGGGGCCGATGGGGTGCACCTCGGCCGGCTCGATCTCGAGTGGCGGGAAGCCCGGCGGCGCCTGGGGCCGGAGCGCATCCTGGGCGGCACGGTCAATTACGACGCGGACGCGGAGCGGGCTGTCGCCGCCGGCTGCCTCGACTACGTCGGAGTGGGTCCCCTGCGGTTCACGAAAACCAAGAAGGAGCTGGCCCCGCTCCGGGGCTTCGACGGGATTCGCACCCTCGTCGCGATGCTCCCGGGCATCCCCGCCTGGGGGATCGGCGGCGTCGAGGTGGCCGACGTGCCGGCGCTTCGCGCCCAGGGTGTGGCGGGCACGGCCGTGTGCTCCGCGCTCCTGCGCGACGACCGGATCGACGAGAACGTCCGCGCGTTTCTCGAAGCCTGGCCGGTCCCGGCGGCCCCCGTCCTTTCGCCCGCATGAACGCCATGAACGACCTCAACCTCCGACCTCTCGTGATTGCGGGCGTGGAATTCAACTCCCGGCTCTTCGTGGGCACCGGCAAATTCAGCTCCGGCGCGGTGATGCGCGCGAGCCTGGCCGCCTCCGGGACGCAGCTGGTCACGGTGGCGCTGCGCCGCGTGCGGACCCACGGCGTGGCCGTGGGCGCAGCCGACGACATCCTCGCGCACCTGGAGCCGGAGCGCTACCGTCTGCTGCCCAACACCTCGGGCGTGCGCGATGCGCGCGAGGCGGTGCTGGCGGCGGAACTCGCGCGCGAGGCCCTCGAAACGAACTGGCTCAAGCTGGAGATCCATCCGGATCCGAAATACCTCATGCCCGACCCGGTCGAGACGCTCCGGGCCACCGAGGAGCTCGTGCGGCGCGGCTTCATCGTGCTGCCCTACGTGCACGCGGATCCCGTGCTCTGCAAGCGCCTCGAGGAAGCCGGCGCGGCGGCGGTGATGCCGCTGGGCGCTCCGATCGGCAGCAACCGCGGGCTGGAATCCCGCGCCTTTCTGGAGATCATTCTCGCGCAGAGCCGGGTGCCGGTGGTGGTCGATGCGGGCCTGGGCGCGCCCTCCCATGCTGCGGCAGCCCTCGAGATGGGAGCCCAGGCCGTGCTGGTGAACACCGCCATTGCGGCCGCGGCCGATCCGGTGGCGATGGCCGGGGCTTTCCGTCTGGGCGTCGAGGCGGGGCGACTCGCCCGCGAGGCCGGGCTGTCCGGACGGAGTCCGGCCGAGGCGAGGGCGACCTCGCCGCTCACCGCGTTTCTGGCCGAGGCCGGGTAACGGCCCAGCCCCATGGACTTCATCGACCTCTGGCTGCAGCACGACTTCTCCGCGGTGGGTGAGGCCATCGCGGCCAGCACGCCCGCGCAGGTCGAGAGAGCGCTGGCGCGCGCCGGCCGCGGCCTGGATCTCGACGATTTCCGCGCCCTGCTTTCCCCGGCGGCGGAACCCTTCCTGGAGGAGATGGCCCAGGCCAGCCATCGGCTCACCGTCGAGCGCTTCGGCCAGACCATGCAGCTTTTCGCGCCCCTGTACCTCTCCAACGTCTGCGCGAACGTCTGTACCTATTGCGGGTTCAGCGCGCAGAATCGGATCCCTCGCAAGGTGTTGAACGACCGGGAAATCGTCGCGGAGGCGGAGGCCCTGAGGGCGCTCGGGTTCGAGCACGTGCTCCTCGTGACCGGCGAGACCGGGAGGGTGGGGCGCGACTACCTGTCCCAGGCCCTCCGGCTCCTGCGGCCCTTTTTTTCCAGCCTGTCGATCGAGGTGCAGCCGCTGGACGAGGAGGACTATGCCGCGCTGGCGACGGAGGGATTGAGCGCGGTCCTGGTCTACCAGGAAACCTACGATCCGGCGGCCTATGCCCGGCATCATTTGAGCGGGCCCAAGGCCGACCTGCGCTATCGGCTGGGCACTCCCGACCGGCTCGGCCGCGCGGGGATAAAGAAGATCGGCCTGGGCGCCCTCTACGGCCTGAGCGACTGGCGGGCCGACGCCTGGTTTCTCGGGCTGCACCTGCGTTACCTGGAGCAGCGCCATTGGCGCACGCGCTACAGCATCTCCTTTCCCCGCCTGCGCCCGCACGCGGGCGCCGCCATCGCCGTGACGCCCTTTGGCGAACGCAATCTCGTCCAGACGGCCTGCGCGCTGCGCCTGCTGAGTCCGGAGGCGGAGCTGTCGCTCTCCACGCGGGAGGCGGCGGGCTTTCGCGACCGGGCCTTCCGCCTCGGGTTCACCACGATGAGCGCCGGCTCGCGCACGAATCCGGGCGGCTACGCCAGCGCTCCCGATTCCCTCGAGCAATTCGCCGTCGACGACGCGCGCAGCCCGGGTGAGGTGGCCGCATTCCTGCGCAGCCAGCAATACGAACCGGTCTGGAAGGACTGGGATCCGACCTACGACGGCGGCACGGGCCTGCCGGCGCTGGAGCAGGCGCGATGACATGACCTTCAACCCGGCCGAACTCGACCGCTACCAGCGCCATTTTGCCCTGGCGGGCTTCGGCCCGGCCGCGCAGGAGAAGCTCCGACGCGGCACCGTGCTTGTGATCGGGGCCGGCGGGCTCGGCTGCCCGGCGCTGCTCTACCTCGCGGCGGCCGGGGTCGGACGCATTCGGGTCATCGATCCCGATCGGGTCGAAGCCTCCAATCTCCAGCGGCAGGTCCTCTATACCGAAGGGGATGTGGGCGAGTTCAAGGCCGCGGCCGCGGCGCGCCGGCTGGCCGCGCTGAACTCCTGCATCGTGATCGAGCCGTACGTGGGAAGGTTCTCCCGGTCCAACGCCTTCGACCTCGTTGGTTCCTGCGACGTGGTGATCGACGGCTCGGACAACTTCTCGACCCGCTACCTCGTCAACGACGCCTGCGTCCTCGCGGGCAAGCCCTTCGTCTACGGGGCGGTGCAGGGCTTCGCCGGCCAGCTCAGCGTCTTCAACTGGAGGGAGGGCCCCACTTATCGGTGCCTTTTTCCCGAGCCGCCAGCCCCTGGCAGCGTCCCCAATTGCGCGGAGGCCGGCGTCCTCGGGGTCCTGCCGGGACTGATCGGCACCGCGCAGGCCTGTGAGGCGATCAAGCTCCTGACCGGTCTGGGTGAGCCCCTGAGCGGGCGGCTGCTTCTGTGGGATGCGCTGGCCATGACGACGCAGACCGTGACCTTGCGCGCGGATCCCGGCAGCCGCGACCTCGACGGTCTGCCGGCGGACGACTTTGCGGAGACTTGCGCGGCTCCGGAACCGGGAGTGGGGGAGATCGATGCGGCCACCCTGCGCCGCGCCACGCCCGTGCCCCAACTGATCGATGTGCGCGAGCGCTGGGAGCGGCAACTCGGCTCGATCGAGCCTTCCGTGCATGTGCCGCTGGGCCTGCTGGAGCGGGGCGAGGCGGACGGGGCGCTCGGGGGCCTCGATCCCGCCGCGCCGACGGTCGTGTATTGCGCCGTCGGGGTGCGCAGCCTGCGCGGCGCCCAGTTGCTGCGGGACCGGCACGGATTTCGGCAGACGTTGAATCTCGCCGGAGGCTACATTGCATGGCAAAGGCAGTGAGGCTCCCGCCTTGCGTCCTGACCATCGCCGGGTCGGACAGCGGCGGTGGCGCCGGCATCCAGGCGGATGCGCGCGCGATCCAGGCGCTCGGGGGCTACGCGCTGACCGCGATCACGGCGGTCACCGCCCAGAACGGCCGGGGCGTGGCGGCCTGGGAGCCGGTGGCGCCGCGGCTGATTGCCGCGCAAATGACCGCCGTTCTGGAGGGCTTTCCGGTCGCAGCGATCAAGACCGGCCTTCTGCCGGGAAGCGCCGCGATCCGCGCGATAGCGGCGGTCCTACGGCGCCATCCGCGGCTTCCCCTGGTGGTGGATCCCGTGCTCGGTTCCACCAGCGGAACCCGCTTCCTGACGCCGGCGGCCTTGCGGGAATTGCTGCGTGGGCTGGCGCCGCTGGCAACCATCTTGACGCCCAACCGGCCTGAAGCGGAAGCGATGAGCCGCCGCCGGCTTCGCACGGCTGCGCAGGTGGAAGCCGCGGCGCGGCAATTGGCCCGGAATTCCGGCTGTGCCGTCCTGATCAAAGGCGGCCACGCGCCAGGCCGGATCTGCCGCGATTGCCTTTCCACCTCGGACGGGCGCGTGCGCTGGTTCCGGAGCCCGCGGGTGGCGACGCGCAACACCCACGGCACCGGCTGCGTCCTCTCGGCGGCGATCGCCTGCGAATTGGCGCGCGGGCAGGGTATCGCGGCCGCCGTCGAAAACGCGCGGACCTTTCTCTTAGGGAGCCTGCGGCGGAACCGGAGCGTGCGCTGGGGCCGCGGCGCCGGTCCCGCCTTGGGCGGATGACAGCAGCCCGCGGTCGCCCATCCACTCCTGCAGCCGTGCGGGCCAGCTCGTAATCGGTAGCGGCCGGTCGCGGATGCCGAAGCCGTGTCCGCCGCGGTTGTAGATGTGGATTTCCGCGGGCACTCCGGCGGCCAGGTATTTCAGGTAGAGCGAGGCGTTGGTGACCGAGGTGTGGTGGGGGTCGTCGTAGGCCGAGAACATGAAGGCCGGCGGCGTATCGGCGGTGATCGTGACCTTGTCCGACGAACCGCCCGGATAGCCCAGCACCACGAAATCCGGCCGGGAGCTCTGAAGCTCGACGCTGTCATCCGCCCCCGGCTTCCCCGGATCGGAACGCGTGGCGGCGAGGACCGCCAGCTCCCCGCCGGCGGAAAAGCCCATGAACCCGATCCGGGTGGGGTTGACGCCCCATTCGGCCGCGCGGCTGCGGACCAGGCGGATGGAGCGCTGGGCGTCGGCCAGCGCCTCCACCTCCACTTGGTACGTGGAACCGCCGGCTTGGTCGTGGGCCAGCCGGTACTTCAGGAGGAAGGCCGCGATCCCGTGTTGGCTCAGCCACTCGGTTACCCCGGTTCCCTCGTGGATATACGAGAGGAACATGTTCCCGCCGCCTGGCGCGACGATGACCGCCGCCCCGGTGGCGGTCCCCGCGGCTGGAAGGTAGACCGTCAAATTCGGATTGTGGATATTGTAGACGATCGGCGTGTCCTTCTGGTGGACCCCGACTATTTCCTTTTCGTCCTTGCGAGCCTCCGATCCCGGGGCGCCATTGGGCCAGAGGGGAACGACCGGATGGTCTTCAGCCGCGAAGGCCGCGAGGGAGGCGAGCAGTGGCAGCGCGAGCATGCCGCGGAGGAGATGGGGTCTTTTCATGTCAGTAATCTTGGAGCAAAAACTTCGGAGGGACAACCTCATCTTGCCGCTCGATTGGGTTTGAGCAATTCGCGCCGCCGCCCATGATCACCCGCATGACCAAGTTACCCCGCTTGCTTCCCCTGCTTGCACTTCTCCTTGCGCCGCTCGCGGCGGCGGCCGACGAGGCCACCCTCGACGCGGTCCGCCAGGCCGACGACGCCCGCGTCGTCGCGACCAAGGCCGGCGACCGCGCCGCGCTCGAGGCCATCTTTTCCGACGGCCTCCACTACGCCCATTCCAGCGGCACGATCAACGACAAGAAGCAGTACGTCGCCGCGCTGGCCGCCGGCCAGACGAAATACGATTCGATCACCTTCGAGGACCGGAAGTTCACCGAAGCCGGCCCCGGCGTGGTGCTGGTCACCGGCCGCGAAATCCTCGTGGAGTCCAAGGCTGGCAAGACCGACACCCTCCGCCTGAACTTTCTCGGCGTCTGGCGCCTGGAGAACGGCGCCTGGCGCTTCCTCGCCTGGCAGTCGAACCGCCTCACGCCTTAGCGCGCGGGGTTCGGTCAGGGAATGCCGCCGAATCTCGACCAGGCTTCGGCTGGCGCGAAAATGAATTTCGATCGTCGCTGGCCTGCTCGGATCGCTGAGGTTTTATTGGTTCTGATGGTGGGCTTTGGCGCGTGGATTTGGCAGAGCGTCACAATCTCTTACCGGATGTGGGTATTGGGCCAACCGCTGCCCCAGGCCTGGCTGACCAACGCGGCTCTCCTGCGCTTGGGTGGATTTGAACTGATCGCCGTGGCCGTTATCTCTGTGATCGCCTGTGCGCGGGGCTGGTCGTTCAAGGCATTCGGGTGGTGCATATCGTGGCGGCTGACCGGGGTCGCTCTCGCCCTTTTCGCCTGCGGCGTGTTGGTATATTTTTTCCTTCCGCTCGGGCTTCACTTCAGGGGCCGGGTGAGCTTATGGGCTTTGGTGCCCACCATGGCCGTCAATGCATTCTACGAGGAGTCGCTCGAGGTCGGTTATGTCTTCCGGGTTTTTGGACGGTTTGGCGTCTGGCCCGCGGTGCTGGCCAGCGCATTGCTGCGCGGAGGAATCCACCTCTACGCCGGGCTGCCGGCGGTGCTGGCGATCTTTGCGGCCGGAGTGCTGGCCGGCCTCATCTATTGGCGTACGAAATCACTCTGGCCGCTTTTTTTGGCTCATCTCTTGGACGACCTCTTGGTCCTCATTCCTCTGGTCAAAATGTGAGTAGCAGCAGACGCCCGGCGCGTTGAGGCGCAAAGCGCCGGAGCGGGTTGGGGACAACCCGCGCTACCTCAGAAGAGCGTCACGCGGTGCATTTCTGAAATCGCTCTAGCCACAACCCGGCGTCGTCAGCGGCCTCACGGCACGAGATCGGCCAGCTTGGAGTTCAAGCGAAAACCCGCTTAGCTCAGCTGCACGCCCTTGGCTTGGGCGGCGCGGATGAGGGCGTCGGCCATGTCGGAGGGGGTGACCGCGACCTCGATGCCGCATTCCTGGAAGACGGCGATCTTGGCGGCGGCGGTGTCCTCGGAGCCGCCCACGATCGCGCCGGCGTGGCCCATGCGGCGACCGGCGGGGGCGGTGGCGCCGGCGATGAAGCCGGCGACGGGCTTGCGCACGTTGGCCTTGATCCACCGGGCGGCCTCGACCTCGGCGGTGCCCCCGATCTCGCCGATCAGGATCATCGCGTGCGTATCGGGGTCGTCGTTGAACATCCGGATGACGTCGAGATGCGAGGTGCCGTTGACCGGGTCGCCGCCGATGCCAACGCAGGTGCTCTGGCCGATGTTTTTCACGGTGAGCTGGTAGACGGCCTCGTAGGTCAGGGTGCCGGAGCGGGAGACCACGCCGACATGGCCCCGTTTGTGGATATATCCCGGCGCGATGCCGATGCGGCAACCGCCGAAGGAGTCCTTCCCTGCGCCGGGAGTGACCACTCCCGGGCAATTGGGACCGATCAGGCGCGTGGGGCGCCCCTGCATGGCGCGCTTCACCCGGATCATGTCCTTCACGGGGATGCCTTCGGTGATGGCGATGGCGAGGGCGAGGCCGGCATCGACCCCCTCCAGGATGGCGTCGGCCGCGAACGGCGGCGGGACGAAAATAGCCGAGACCGTGGCGCCCGTCGCCTGGGCGGCGTCGGCCACCGAATTGAAGATTGGGACGCGATGAGGGCCATGTTCGAAGAATTGGCCGCCTTTGCCCGGAGTGACGCCGGCGACCACCTGGGTGCCATAGTCGAGCGAGAGCCGGGCGTGCCGGCCGCCGAAGTCGCCGGTGATGCCTTGGACGAGGATTTTGGTTTCGGGAGAGACGAGGATGGCCATGAGAGTGGTGATTTGCCCCGGTGCGCGCCCCTCTGAAAGGAGGACGGCGCCTCGGGGCGGTCGGGTCAGGCGGCGACGAGCTTGACGATCTTTTGGGCGGCGTCGGCCATGGAGTCTCCGCTGACGATGGTAAGGCCGGATTCGGCGAGCGTCCGCTTGCCCGCGGCGACGTTGTTGCCCTCGAGGCGCACGACGAGGGGCAGTTTGAGCCCGACCTCCTTGACGGCCTCGACGATGCCGGTGGCGATGACGTTGCAGTCCATGATGCCGCCGAAGATGTTCACGAAGATCCCCCGGACGTTGGCATCGCCGAGGATGATCTTGAACGCGGCGATCACCTGCTCCTTGGAGGCGCCGCCGCCGACATCGAGAAAATTGGCCGGGCTGCCGCCGAAATGCTTGATGATGTCCATCGTGCTCATGGCGAGGCCGGCCCCGTTGACGAGGCAGGCGATCGCGCCATCCAGCGCGATATAGCTCAGGGCGTGCCGGGAGGCCTCGATCTCCTTTGGGTCCTCCTCGTTCAGGTCGCGCAGCGCGACGATCTCGGGATGGCGGAAGAGGGCGTTGTCGTCGAAGGACACCTTGGCGTCGAGGGCCAGGACGTCGCCGGTGGGCGTCGTGATGAGGGGGTTGATCTCCACCATGGCCGCATCCGTGGCCCAGTAGAACGCATAGAGGCTGCGGATGAGCCGGCCGGCGTTTTTCGCCTCGGCGGGGTTGAAACCCAGGCGGGTGACGAGGTCGCGCACCTGGTAGTCCGCCAGGCCGTAGGCGGGGTCGATCCGAACCTTGAAGATCTTTTCCGGCGTCTCGTGCGCCACCTTCTCGATTTCCACACCGCCCTCGGTGGAGGCGACGATCACGGGCCGCGAGGATTCACGGTCGAGGAGGATGGCGAGATAGTACTCCTTCTTGATCTCGCTCGCGACGGTGAAGTACACGGTTCCGACCTTGCGGCCCGCCGGGCCGGTCTGGGCGGTGATCAGGGTATTACCCAGCATGCGCCCGGCCATGTCGCGGGCCTCCGCCTTGGTCTTGCAGAATTTCACCCCCCCCTTGAAGCCGTCGGTGAACGTGCCCTTGCCGCGGCCGCCGGCGTGGATCTGCGATTTGACCATCGTCGGGCCTTCGGGCAGGTTGGAGAGCGCGGTGACAAATTCCGCGGTGGCGGTCGCCGGGGCGCCCTTGGGCACCGGGACGCCGAATTTCTCAAAAAGAGCCTTGGCCTGATACTCGTGAATGTTCATGCGGGAAATGACTACCGGTAGCGGACGCTGGCGCAATCCGGGCACAGCTGGGTCTCCGGCGTGGCCGCGCTGTGTAACCGGAGGTAGGTCCCCAGGTCGGTCCAGTGGCCCGTGCCGTCGCTGATTCGGTTGCAGACGATGCAGACGGGGAGAATCCCCTCCAACTGCTTGAGCTTGAGCGATTTGTCGTCCAGGTCGCGGCGGAATTGGTGAAAACTATAGGCGATGAAGACCAGGACCGTCAGGCGCATGAAGCCCCTCTCCCAGGGGATCCAAACATGGGCATAGTGATGGATCCAACTGGCGTCGGTCCAGATGCGCGCGACCGTATTGCCCACGGCGAGGATAAATGCCCAGGTAAAATTGACCGACCAGGCGATCCAGGCGATCGGGAGGGCGTAGAAGGCGAACAGGCCTACTTGGTAGCCGCCCCGGTAATCCGACCAGCCGACCAGCTGGAGGACGACTGCCGCAGCCAGAATCCAGAGGGTTTTGCGAGCGGTCTCGGTCATGGCGGGTCGGGGAGATTCGGCTCGGGCGTTGCGTGTTCAACGGTAGCGGGCCCCGGCGCAGTCGGGACAGAGGCGCGCCTCCGGCTTGGCCTCGCTGTGTGCGCGCAGGTAGGTGTCGAGGTCCGTCCAATGGCCCTTGGCGTCGCTGATGCGGTTGCAAGCGATGCATATGGGCAGGATTCCTTCGAGCTGCTTCATCTTCCGGCTTTTGTGGGCGAGGTTTTTCTTGAAGCGGTCGAAGCTGAAGGCGATGAAGATGAAGACGATCAAATTCATCGCCGCCCGCTCCCAGGGAATCCAGGCGTGGGCGTAGCGATGGTTGTCGGCGAAATCGGCCCAGAGCCACGCACCCGACGCCAGAAAGCTGAGCCCCACGCCCCAGCCCATGCTCACGGCCCAGGCGATCCACGCTATCGGCAGCGTGTAAAGCGCATACACGCTTATCTCGTAACCCGTTGCATAGTCGAGCCAAGCCACAGCCGCCAGCAAGGCCAGGGCTCCGAGGATATAATGGGACTTCGAAGCAGCAGTTTTCATAGCGGACCGGAAAAGGGGCGGGTGCGCGCCTGCCTGGCAGCTAAGCAGGGTCGGTTCCGACCGACAAATCAAATTCGCCCCTAACCGCGCGGGAAATACTTACCCGCCGCCCAGCAATTCACGGGCGAGAAACGCGGCCTGGAGGCCGGCGATCTCCTTCAAGCCCTTGTCGGCCAGCGCCAGCAGGTCCTGGAGTTCGCCCGGCGAGAACGTGGCCTCCTCGCCGGCTCCCTGGACCTCGACGAAGCGGCCCCGCGCGGTCATGACGATATTGCAATCGACCGTGGCATCGCGGTCCTCGACGTAGGCCAGGTCCAGCAGCGCATTCCCGCCCGAGAGCCCCACGCTCACGGCGGCGACCGAATCGGTCAGGGGATTTTCTGACAGCGCCTTCGCATCGAGGAGCTTTTGCACCCCGAGGCGGGCCGCGAGCCAGGCGCCGGTGATGGCGGCGGTCCGCGTGCCGCCGTCGGCCTGGAGGACGTCGCAGTCGATCCAGAGGGTATTGGACCCAAATTTCTGGAGATCGATGACCGCGCGCAGGGCGCGTCCGATCAGGCGCTGGATCTCGACGGTGCGGCCGTCCAGCCGGCCCCGGCTGATGTCGCGCGGCTTCCGGTCGAGCGTCGAGTAGGGCAGCAGCGAATATTCGGCGGTGAGCCAGCCGCCCTTCACCCCCTGTTGCTTCATCCAGGAGGGGACCCCCGGTTCGATGGTGGCGGCGCAGATGACCTGGGTGTCGCCGAAGCGCACGAGCACCGAACCGGTGGCGTGCGGGGCGATGCCGGGCTGGAAACTGATGGGGCGGAGCTGGTCGGCGCGGCGGCCGTCGGGCCGGTTGTCGGATCGGGCGTTCATTTCGGCCCCAGCGCCCCCGGCACCCGCTCCTCGCGTTCGACCGCCTTGATGCGGGTGGGAGCCGCCTCGGCCTGCTCCGACATGAAGGCGATGAGCCGGTCGTTGAAGTCTTTGGCCGGATCATGGCCCATGCGCTTGAGCGCCTGGGTCAGCGCGGCGACCTCGACCAGCCGCGCGATGTCGCGGCCGGGTCGGACGAAGAGCTCGATGTGCGGCACCCGCATGCCCAGGATCTCGTAGACCGACTGTTCGAGGCCGGTGCGCTCCTCCACGGCGTCGGTCGACCACTCGCGCAGCGAGACCACCAGGTCGATGCGCTTCTCCAGCCGCACCGATTTCACGCCGAACATCTCGGCGATGTTGATGATGCCGATGCCGCGGCATTCCATGTAGCCGCGATTGAGCGGACGGCTCGAGGCCATCAGCTCGCGCTCGTCGAGCAGCTTGATGACCGTGAGGTCGTCCGCCACCAGGGAATGGCCGCGCTCGATCAGCGCCAGGGCGCACTCGCTCTTGCCCACGCCGGAGTCGCCCCGCAGCAGCACGCCCACCCCCTTGACGTCGAGGGTGGTGGCATGCTCGATGACGCTGGGCGCGAACTCGTTGTCGATGCAGAGGGTCGCGAGGTTGACGTAGTTCATCGTGATCAGCGGCGTGCGGAAGATCGGGAGCTTCATCTCGCGGGCGACCGCCAGCATCGGCTGGGTGGGGTGATAGCTGCGGGTCAGCACGAGGCAGGGCACGCCCCGCCTGGCCATCTCCTGGAAAATCGAGACTTGCTCGGCCAGTTCGCGCGTCTTGAGGTAGGTCATCTCGGCGGCCCCGAGCACCTGGATCCGCTTGTTGGCGAAGTATTTGAAAAATCCCGTCAGGGCCAGCGCCGGGCGGTTGATGCTTCCCTCCCGGATAAGGCGGTGCAGCCCCGCCTCGCCGGTGACGAGATCCATGCGCAGCTTCTGGCGGTAGGTCTCGAAGAAATGCGAGACGGTGATGCCATGGATGGCTTTGGGCGGTTTAGGCACGAATCAAGGGGAGGCGATCCCCGGGCGAAGTACACCGTGAACCACGCAAAAATGCGAGCCGCTTCACTAGAGATTGAAGTCCTCGCCGAGGTAGAATTTGCGCGCCTGCTGGTCCTGGATGAGAAACGCGCCCGTGCCTTCCGCCAGGACCTGGCCCCGGTGGATGAGGTAGGCGCGATCGACGATGCGCAGGGTCTCGCGCACATTGTGGTCGGTGACGACGATGCCGATCCCGCGCCGCTTGAGCTCGAGGATGATCTTCTGCACCTCGGCGACCGAGATCGGATCGATCGCGGCAAAGGGCTCGTCCATCAGCAGGAATTTCGGCCGGGTCACGAGCACCCGGGCGATTTCGAGCCGGCGGCGCTCGCCGCCCGAGAGGGTGTAGGCCTTCTGCCGGGCCACCTGGTTCAGGCCGAGCTCATCCAGGTGCTGGCCGACTCGGGCGGCCCGCTCCCGCCGCGGCACGCCGATCGCCTCGAGGATCGCCAGGATGTTCTCCTCGACGGTGAGCTTGCGGAAGACCGAGGGCTCCTGCGGAAGGTAGCCGATGCCGAGCCGGGCGCGCTTGTGCATGCGCAGATGCGTGACATCCACGCCATCGAGCCGCACGCTCCCGCTGGTGGCCGGCACGAGCCCGACGATCATATAAAAAGTGGTGGTCTTCCCGGCTCCGTTGGGCCCCAGCAGGCCGACCACTTCGCCGGCCCCGAAGCGCAGATTGACGCCGTCGACGACCGTCCGCGCGCCGAAGGTCTTGCACAGGGCGTCTGTCTCGATCGAGGACGGCGTGGCGACGGCGGCGGGGGCCGGGGCGGCGGCGGGATCCACGATCATTTTCCGGATGCCGGAGCCGCCTCCGTGGCGGGCTTTCCCGGCGGGGTAAGGTTGAGATCCTTGATGGTCGGCAGGACCATCTGGAGCCGCTCGCCCGGCGCCGGCACCAACTGGGCCTCGTTCTGGCCGCGGTAGTAGATGATCTGGCCGTGGGGCCCCGGCGTCGCGGAGGAATTTTTCGCCGTGTCCCGTGCGACCGGATTGTCGGTCAGGACGATCTTGTCCTCATTCTGGGAAATCTCGGCCCGGCCACCGGTGGCGACCTGGGTGCCCCGGTAGATGTGGACATTTCCGGTGGCGAGCATCGACCGGAAGGCGGCGGGCGGCCCGGAAGCCGCGGACTTATTGCCCTGGCTATCGACCACGACCTCGAGAAAGTCGCTGGTGAGCCGGAGGGCGTTGTCGGTGACCACGATATTGTCGTGGAAGGTGATCGTCGTCACCGTGTCCTTGGTGACCGTTTCCCCGGGTCCGGTGGAGGTGATGTTGAGTGAGCCGGGATCCTCCGCCCGCAGCGCAGCGGCGCTGATGAGCCCGGCGGCCAGGAAGGTGATGATCCAGGGTTTCATTTGAGAATTTCCGCCAGCGGGGCGTGGATAACTACCCGGACATTTCGCGCGATGGAAATCTTTTTCGTGTCCAGATCGACCGTCCATTGTTCTCCGGTCACCTCCAGGTTGTGCTGGTAGTCGATCAGGCGGACGCTTTTCGGACCGCTGGCCCGGTCCTCGCGGGTGAAGTAGCTGGCCGACGGGCTGAGCACGATCGAGTCGATCCGGGCCGCGGCGTCCTTGGAATAGACGGTGATGTTCATGTCCACGATGTCGATCTGGGACGCGCTGACCTCGCGCACCTCGGTGCCCCGCAGCGTCATCCAGCGGTAGCCTTCCCTGGTGAAGCGCGGCCACACCCAGTTCTTGGCCGGCCCGGTCACGATCTGCGGCGGCCGGTCCTGCGCCTGCAGGCAGGGCGCGGCGCACAGGCCGGCGCCCAGCGCCAGCCAGCAAAACGCCCGGGCATTCATCGACGGGTAGTCCCCGGCTGCCGCCGGAGGTTCCCTCCGCCCGGGCCTTTGACGGCCAGGAGAAAATCGCAGACTTCGCGGACCGCCCCATGGCCGGCGCGGCGGCGGGTCACATAATCGGCCGCGGCCAGCGCCTCCGGGGCGGCGTCCGGGACGCTGATCCCGATGCCGGCGGCGCGCAGGGCCGGGGCGTCGATGAAGTCGTCCCCCATATAGGCGCACTGGTCCAGGGTCAGGCCGAGTCGGCGGGCGAGCTCGGTCAGGGCCGGGAGCTTGTCGTGCCGGCCCTGGATGACATGGGGTATCCTCAGCTCCGTCGCCCGGACGGTGGTCGCGCCGGAGGCGCGGCCGGAAATCCAGGCGAGCGGCAGGCCGCGGTCGCGCAGCAGGGAGAGGCCCAGCCCGTCGATGATCGAGAAGCGCTTGGTCTCGGTCCGGTCGGAGGAGACGAAGAGGGTGCCGTCCGTGAGGACGCCGTCGACATCCATGGCGAAGAGGCGCACGGCGGCCCAGCGGGCGGGGGAAATCGTGCGCGCGGTCGGCATGGGGCTAGAACTGCGCCCAGGCCACGAGGCGGTCGATCACCTTGTCCCGGCTGGGGCGGAAAGCGGCCTCCAGCTCGGGCGCGAAGGGCACGGGCAGATCCAGCGAGCCGAGGCGGAGGGGCGGAGCCTGGAGCGAGTGGAAATGCCTCTCGGTGAGCTGGGCCACGAGCTCCGCGCCGAAGCCGTGGGTCAGCCGGCCCTCGTGCAGGACGACGAGCCGGTGGGTGCGCGCCAGCGACTCCTCGATGGCATCGAGCCGGAGGGGCGCGAGGGCCCGCAGATCGAAGAGGTCGATCGCGGCATCGTATTCGGCCGCAAGATACTCGCACGCCTCGGCGGCCACGTGGACCATCTCGCCGTAGGTGACGAAGGTGGCGAAATCACCGATGCGTAACCGGCGGGGCAGCCAGATATCGCGGAAGTTCGGGTCCCAAGCCACCGTATGCTTGCCGCGGCGGTAGAGGCTCTTGCTCTCGAAGAGAATCACCGGATTGGTATCCTCATAGGCGGCCAGGAGGGCATTGAAGGCGTCCTGCGCCGTGCTCGGGTAGAGGGCCTTGAGCCCGGGCATGGAAAGGAAGAATGACTCCAGCTCCTGGGAATGGAAGGAGCCCAGGCCGACGCTGCCGCAGGGCAGGCGGAACACCACGGGGCAGGCCGCGCCGGAACGGAAGTGCATCGTGGCCGCATTCAGCGTGATCTGCGTCGCGGCCTCTGTGGCGAAGTCGGCGAACTGAAACTCCTCGATGGGATGATGCCCGTTCACCGCCATCCCGATGGCGTAGCCGGTGCAGGCGCTTTCGGCCAGGGGGGTGTTGAAGACGCGCGGGCGGCCGAAGTCCGCGAGCAGGTCTTCGGTCACCTTGAAGGCGCCGCCGTAGGTCCCAATGTCCTGGCCGAGGACGAGCGATTCCGGCCGCTCCGTCAGGATCTTGCGGAGGCCTCGGTTGAGCGCCTGCGCGAGTGTGAGGGTTTCCGGCGCGGAATCTCCGGCCCGGGCCCGGTCGGACCCGAGACTGGGAATCCATGAAATCGTCTCGGCGGTGGGCGCGAATAGGTCCGCCTCCATGCCGGCGGGGTCCGGGCGGGCGGTGGCCAGCGAGACCTGGACGCACTCCTCGAGGAACGCGTCCAGTTCGGCTTCCAGGGCCTCGACCCGCTCGTGCCCGTGGGCGGCCGCGAGCTTCGCCCGCAGCTTGGGCAGAGGATCGCGCGCGAAAAAGGAATCGCTTTCGCCCGGACGGAGGTAGGTGCCGGTGTCGTAGGCGGCATGGCCGCGCAGGCGGAGGGTGTGCGCCTCGATCAGGACCGGGCGGGACGTCGCGCGCACCTTCGCGATGGTGGCGTCGAAGATGCGGGCGCAGGCTTCCGGATCGGTCGCGTCCACCGCGAATCCCTCCATGCCATAGCCGATCGCACGCTGCCAGAGTTCGGTGCCGGGGGCGAACTGCTCGCTGACGGGCGTCGAGTAGGCATAGCCGTTGTTCTCGATGATGAACAGGACCGGCAGGGACAGGAGCGAGGCGAGATTCAACGATTCGTGCACGTCGCCGGTGCTCGAGGCTCCCTCGCCAAAGAACGAGAGGCCGACTGCCTGGTGTCCGAACCGCCGCTGCGAATCCGTCGCGCCCACCACCGAGGAGCACATGATCCCCAGGTGGCTGATCATCGGCAGCGACCGGTTCGCCGGATCGCCGTGGTGAATGTTGCCTTCCCGGGCCTTGGTCGGGCTGGCGGCGTTGGCGAAATACTGGTTGAGGTGGTCGCAGAGGTGGCCGCTCCAGACGAGATGGCTGCCGAGGCCGCGCTGGGTGAAGCAGGCGACGTCCCGCACCTTGTCGGCAAGCAGGGCGACGGGCACACTCAGACCCTCGTTGCCCTGGCCGCCCGCCACCGTGCCCTTGACCAGGCCCTGCCGGAAGAATTCGAGGAGGCGGTTGTCCGTCGTGCGCGCGAGGTACATCCACGCATAGATGCGCTGCAGGGCGTCGGAGGAATCCTGATCGAGCTCGGCGGCGCGCAGGTCGCGCGTCCTCAGGATTTTTGGGGGCTGCGGATAGGCCATGTCCGGATCGGCGTGATCACACGCCGTCGATCTTGCGAATGCGGGCCAGGTGCCGGCCGCCCTCGAAATCGGTCGTCAGCCAGACCTGCACGATCCGGAGGGCCTCCTCCTCCGTGACGGTGCGCTCGCCGATCGATAGGCAGTTGGCGTCATTGTGGGCCCGGCTCCAGATCGCGAGCTGTTCGTTCCAGCAGACGCCGCAGCGCACGCCCACGACCCGGTTGGCGACGATGGCCTCGCCATTGCCCGAGCCGCCGAGGACGATGCCCCGTTCATATTCGCCCCGGGCCACCGCTTGGGCGACCGGGCGGATGAAATCGGGGTAGTCGCAGGGCTTTTCCGAATCGGTGCCAAAATCGCGGACGGTGTGTCCCTGGCCCAGTAGGAGGGCCTTGATCGCCTCCTTGTATTTATAGCCGGCGTGGTCGGATCCGATGGCGATGGTGAAGGTTTTCATGGAGGGGTCCTGCTGCTGGTAATTACGGGTTAACGACTTCCAAGTACAAGTGCGCAATCGCGCCCCCGGGCCCGCCGGGAGGGAACCAAGGGGCGCGAAAAAGGGTCACAAATGCCTTCAAGATATGCTCGCCATGAAAACCTCCAAGCTTCTCTTGGTCTCAGCCGCGCTGGGCGCGGCTTGGCTGGCCGGCTGTTCGTCGGTCGGCTCCCGGATCGAGGCGAATCCCGGCCTGTTCGCCAGCCTCCCCCCCGACCAGAAGGCCATGGTCGAACAAGGCAAGGTATCGATCGGCATGAGCATGGACACCGTGAGGCTGGCCAAGGGCGATCCGGATCGCGTGACCACCCGAACCACGGCCCAGGGCACGATGCAGGTCTGGCACTATGCCAATTATTATTACAACGACGTCTACCTCTATTCGGGCTATTACCATCGCTGGCGGGGCCTGAACGGCTGGGGGGCCTATCCGTATTATTTGGATTATCCCGGCCGTTTCGCGCGCGACTATTTCCGGGTTGAATTCGAGAACGGTCGCACCGTCTCGATCCAGCAGGAGACGCCCTAGGCGGAGACGACGCGCTCGGCCGCCTCGCGGATTTTCACGACCACGCGCAGTTCACGCGTGGCCGCGCCCCGATACGTGCCGCTGACCGGACGGATGTCCGCATAATCGCGGCCCACCGCGACCTTGACGTAGTGATCGTCCGCCACGCGGTCATGCGTCGGATCATAGGCCGCCCAGCCGTAGCCCGGCACATAGGCCTCGATCCAGGCGTGCGAGGCCTCGACCTCCCCTCGCCGGCGGTTGCGGTTGAAGAAATAGCCGCTGACGTAGCGGGCCGGGATATCCACGCAGCGGCAGAGGCCGAGCAGGACGTGGGCGAAGTCCTGGCAGACGCCGGCCCGGATCTTCAGGGCGTCGGTGGCGCGCGTGCTCACGCCGGTGACGTTCGGCCGATAGGCGAAGGTGCTGTGGACATGCCGGCTCAGCCGCCGCACGTCCCCCCAGACGTCGGTCCGGCCGCCGGCCAGGGCGTCCTGGGCCTCACGCCAGATCTCGGGCTCGAGCGGCACATAGTGGGAGCCGGCGGCGAACTCGGCCAGCAGTTCGCGCTCGGGCGAGGCGGCGAGCTCGGCGGCGCCCACGGTCGGGATCGGCGGACGCTCGGCGTCGGGGACGGTCTCCACTTCGGATTCGGCTTCGACGACCAGGCGGCTGTGCCCGGCGGTGACGTCGAAGTATTGCACCTCGTTGCCGTAGAAGTCGCGGTACGCGCGGGCCGGAGCCTCGGGATCGACGCGCAGCCCGTAGCGGCGGCACTTCTGCAACGGCTCGTCCACCGGGTGCAGGCGGACCTCGTTGAAGCTGTCGTGGGCCTGTCCGGCGTAGACGAAGGTGGTGCGATGGAGGACGGTGAGGAGCATGCGGCACCGATCACTGCTGCTGCTGCTGGTGCTGCTGTTCTTCCGGCCCAAGTTCGGCGGGATAAAACATTGTCGTCTCAACCACCTCGTCGCCGATGCGGTCAAGGGTTTTTTGCACCTCCATCAGGAATTCGTGGAGACCCTCCTCCAGCACGGCGTCAATGGGGAGGGATTCGAGGTCGGCCAGCAGCCGGCGCGAGGCCCGGGCGGCGGCGGAGCGCGGACGCGTCGCGGGCTCGCCGAGGATGCGCCGCAGGAGCTCGTCGATCTGCGCGATGCAGAAGTGCAGCGAGCGCGGGAAGGAGTCGGAAAAGATGAGAAACTCGGCCACCTTCCACGGCAGGATCTCCCGCACGTAGAACCGGCGGTAGGCCTCGAGCGCGCTGGCCGAGCGGAGCACCGCCTGCCACTGCGCGGTGTCGACCGATCCGCCGACGTCGACCGCGCTGGGCAGGAGGATGTGGTACTTCACGTCGAGGATCCGCGTGGTCTTGTCGGCGCGCTCGATGAACTTCCCGAACTGGATGAACTCCCACCCCTCGCTGCGGGAGTACGTCGCCTCGGTCAGGCCCTGGAACATGTGGGAGCTGAGCTTGACGTGCTGGAGAAATTCGGAGGGGCCGGCGGCCCAGACGCTGGCGGCCGTGCGGTCCTTGAGAAAGAGGAAAAGCTCGTTGATCGCCTGCCACATCTCGCTGGAGATCTGGTCGCGGATCATGCGGGCGTTCTCGCGGGCGGCGAAGACCGACGCGAGGATCGACCCGGGATTGCGCGGGTCGAAGGCGAGGAATTCCGTCACCGTGCGGCTGTCCGCGGCTTCGTAGTGGGTCGCGAAGAGCGCCTCGTCCCCGGTGCTGGCCACGATCGAGCCCCAATGCTCCTGGCGGCTGGCATCGGTGAGCCCGTGAAAATCGAGGAGAAACTGCAGGTTGACGTCGAGCAGCCGGGCCACGTTTTCCGCGCGCTCGATGTAGCGGCTCATCCAGTAGAGCGAATGCGCCACGCGAGAGAGCATGACGGTGGCCTGGGGCCGATAGGCGGGGGTTTTGGCGGCGGGTGGCATGCGGGGTGAGGGTTGGCCGGGGTCCGCCTATTCGTCCCCCTGGAGCACCCAGGTGTCCTTCGATCCGCCGCCCTGCGACGAATTGACCACCAGCGAGCCCCGGCGCAGCGCGACCCGGGTCAGGCCGCCGGGCGTGACGATCGTCTTCTCGCCGCAGAGGATATAGGGCCGCAGGTCGATATGGCGGCCCTCCAGTCGCCCGTCGCACCATGTCGGCGAGCGGGAGAGCATGATGGGATCCTGCGCGATGAAATTGCGCGGCTGGGCGGCGACCTGGGCGCGAAACGAGGAGATCTCCTCCGCCGTGGCCGCGGGTCCGATCAGCATGCCGTAGCCCCCGGCCTCATTGGCCGACTTCACGACCAGCTTGCCGATGTTTTCGAGGATGAATTTACGGTCGGAGGGATTGGACGCCAGGTAGGTGTTCACGTTCGGCAGCAGGGCGTCCTGGCCGAGGTAGTATTTGATGATCTTGGGCACGTAGGCGTAGATGACCTTGTCGTCGGCGACGCCCGTGCCGATGGCATTGGCCAGGGAGACGTGGCCGGCCCGGTAGGCGGCGACCAGGCCCGGCACGCCCAGCAGGGAATCCGCGCGGAAGACGGTCGGATCGAGGTAGTCGTCGTCGATCCGCCGGTAGATCACGTCCACCGCCACGAGTCCCGCGGTGGTGCGCATGAAGACGCGGGCATCGCGCACGACCAGGTCGCGACCCTCGACGATGGGAATGCCCATCTGCCGGGCGAGGAAGGTGTGCTCGAAATAGGCGCTATTATGCACGCCCGGCGTCAGCAGCACGACATTGGGCTTCTCCTGGCGGCCCGGAGCCAGGTGCAGCAGGGTCTTGAGCAGGTTGTCCGCATAGGTCTCCACCGGGCGCACGCGGTAGGACTGGAAGAGGGTGGAGAAGGCGCGCCGCATGGCGGACCGGTTCTCGATCATGTAGGAAACGCCCGAGGGGCAGCGCAGGTTGTCCTCCAGCACGAGGTAGCGCCCCTCGTGGTCGCGGATCAGATCGGTGCCGCAGATATGCACGTAGATGTCCCGCGGCACGGAAAAATTCATGAACTCGCGCCGGAAATGCTTCGCGCTCAGGATCTGGGCCGCCGGGACCACCTTGTCGCGGAGGATCTTCTGCTCGTGATAGATGTCGTGCAGAAAGAGGTTGAGGGCGGTGATCCGCTGGATCAGGCCGGCCTCGATCCGCTTCCATTCGGCGGCCGGAATGATCCGCGGGATCAGGTCGAAGGGGAAGATGCGCTCCGTCCCCTCGGCGTTGTTGTAGACGGTGAAAGTCACCCCGCGGCGCAGGAAGGCCAGCTCGACCGCCGTGCGATGCTGGTTGAAATCGTCCACCGGCAGGGTGCCGAGGCGCTCCGCCAGCCGCCGGTAGTGCGGCCGGACCTCGCGGGCCGCGCCGAACATCTCGTCGAAGAAGGCTCCGACTTCATAGGGGGGGTTAAGCAGGGACATGGCGGAACGGGGCGGCCCTTTGGCCGGGCGGTTGGATTTTAGCAGGTCTCTTGCCAGAATGGACCGACGGGCGATGGTTAGGTGCCGGGGCGCCGGAGGGCAACCGAAACGGTCCCGGCCAGGATGAGGGCGGCCCCGGCCAATTCCCGGAGGGAAAGGCGCTCACCGAAGAAGACCGCGCCGCCGGCGGCGGTCCCGAGGGGCGAGAGCATCTGCAGCAGCGAACCCTCGGCCACCCTTAGGTCGCGATAGGCGCGGGTCTGCGCGAGCTGGGCGCCGGCGACGCAGAGCCCGGAGAGGAGGACGAGCCCCCAGGCCGGCGGGGCCAGGGGCTGCAGGTGGAGGGCCGCGGGCGGCCCGCAGAGCAGGAGGCCGAAGACGCACTGGGCGCCAAAAATGGTGGCGGTGTGCTCCGTGGCGTGGAGCTGGCGGATGGCGATGGCGACGTAGGCCGAACCGAGCGCGGAAAGCAGCGCGAGGCCGTCATAGAGCCCGGCGCCCCCGCCCGCGGTGAAGACGTTGGTCAGCAGCGCGACGCCCGCCAGCGCCGCGGCGGCGCGGGCGAGCGTGAGCGGCCGCAGGCGCTCGCGAAAAGCCCAGGCGGCCATCAGGGCCGCCCAGAAGATGTAGGTGCTGTTGATGAACGTCGAGCGGGCCGCCCCCACGTGCACGATGGCCTCGTAGTAGGTCCACACGCCGGCCCCGCCGATCAGCCCGCGTTCGAGGAGCTTGCGGTTGCGGAAAAGGTGGCCGGGCTCGAACTGGCGCCGGAAGCAGAGGGCGAGCACCCCCAACCCGACGAGAAAGCGCACGCTCGTCAGCAGCCAGACATCGACGGTCAGGAAGCGGCCGAGCTCGCGGATGAGCAGGGCGTTGGCCGCAAAACCGAGCGCCGACGCGCCCATCAGCGCGACGCCGCCGAGGTGCCGGGAGCGGTCGGACGGCAGGCCCGCGATGGTCTCAGACATTCAGCATCAACCGCAGCGGATCCTCGATCGCCTGCTTGACCTTGACGAGGAAGGTGACGGCCTCCCGGCCGTCGACCAGCCGGTGGTCGTAACTGACGGCCAGATACATCATGGGGCGGATCACCACCTGGCCGCCGACGGCGACCGGCCGTTCGGTGATGGCGTGCAGGCCGAGGATCGCGCTCTGGGGCGGATTGATGATCGGAGTGGAGAGCATCGATCCGAATACCCCTCCGTTGGTGATCGTGAACACGCCGCCCTCGAGGTCCGCCAGCGCGATCTTGCCCTCGCGCGCCTTCTGGGCGGCCGCGCCGATGGCCTGCTCGATCCCGGCCATGCTCAGGGCATCGCAGTCGCGGATGACCGGGACGAGCAGCCCCTTCTCGGTCGAGACGGCGACACCGAGGTCATAGTAGTGATTCTCCACCACGCTGTCGCCGTCGATCTGGGCGTTGAGGGCCGGAACCTGCCGGAGCGCCCCGACGACGGCCTTCACGAAAAAGGACATGAAGCCGAGCTTCACGCCGTTCTTCTTGACGAAGTCCTCCTGGTAGCGCGCGCGCAGGCCCATGATCGCGGACATGTCCGCCTCGTTGAAGGTGGTCAGCATCGCCGCTTCGTGCTGCGCGGCCACCAGGCGCTGGGCGATGCGCTGCCGGAGCGGAGAGAGCTTGCGACGCGTCTGGCGTTCGCCCGTCGGCGCGGGCGCGGGGCGCGGCGCCGGAGGCAGCTTGACCGGCGCGGCGGGGACGGCGGCGGCCTTCTTAATTTCCGGCGGCGGCGCGGGCGGCGCCGCCTGGGGCTTGGGCTCCGCGGCCGGCGGGCTCGGCGGCGCCGCGGCTGGCGCCGGGGCCTGGGCCGCGGGCGCCGACTCCGGCGCGGCGGCGGCCTCGGTGTCGATCGCGGCGACGACCTGCCCGATCACAACCTCGGCGCCGGCTGCGACCTTGAGGGAGATGCGCCCGGCCGCCTCGGCGGTCCCCTCCGAGGTGATCTTGTCGGTCTCCAGCTCGAAGAGCGGCTGGTCCCGTTTGACGGTGTCGCCTTCGGCGACATGCCATTTGGCCAGGATGCCCGAGCTGATGGATTCGCCCATGGCGGGCACTTTGACTTCGAGGAGCGGCATGGGAAGGTAAGGCGGGGAGGGGAAAACGCGGGGACGCGGCGGTTTAAACGGTGAAGGCAGCCTGCAGGAAGGCGCTGAGCTGAAGTTTGTGCAAGGCCAGGACGCCGACGGCGGGCGAAGCGGAGGCCGGCCGGCCGGCGTAGGCGGCCTTGCGCCCGAAGATCTCCTCGAGCTGGGGGGCGATCCAGCGCCACGCTCCCATGTTTTCCGGCTCCTCCTGGCACCAGACGAGGCGGGCCTGGTGTCCGGTGGAATCGGCCAGCTTCGCCAGGCGGTTGCGGTGCAGGGGATAGATCTGCTCGACGCGCACGAGAGCGGTGTCGGTGAGGCCGTGCTTGGCGCGGTGGTCGGCGAGATCGTAGTAGACCTTGCCCGTGCAGAGGATGATCCGCTCGACCGGGGCGGCCCCGGCCTGGCCCGGATCCTCCAGTATCTCCTGGAACGATCCGCTGACGAAGTCCTCGACGCGGGACACGGCGGCGGGATGGCGCAGCAGCGACTTGGGCGACATGATGACCAGGGGCTTGCGGAAATCGCGCATCATCTGCCGGCGGAGGATGTGGAAATATTGCGCGGGCGTGGTGAGGTTGGCCACCTGGATGTTGTCCTCGGCGCAGGCCTGGAGAAAGCGCTCCAGGCGGGCGGACGAGTGCTCGGGCCCCTGGCCCTCGTAACCGTGCGGCAGGAGCAGCACGAGGCCGCAGGTGCGCTGCCACTTCGATTCGCCGCTGACGATGAACTGGTCGATGACGACCTGGGCGCCATTGGCGAAATCGCCGAACTGCGCCTCCCACAGGCAGAGCATATCCGGGTAATCGACGGAATAGCCGAGGTCGAAGCCGAGCACGGCGGCCTCGGAAAGCAGGGAATTATAGACGCAGAACCGCCCCTGCTTTGGGTCGAGGTTCTTGAGGGGGGTGTATTTCTCCCCGGTCTCGACGTCGGCGAGCACCGCGTGCCGATGGCTGAAAGTGCCGCGCTCGCAGTCCTGGCCGCTCAAGCGCACGGGCGTGCCCTCGGCGAGCAGCGTGCCGAACGCCAGCGCCTCCCCGAAGCCCCAATCGATCGGGCCGCCGTCGCGGTGGGCCTGCAGACGTCCCTCCAGGATCCGCTTGATCTTCGGATGCGCCCGGAAGCCCGCGGGCACGGTCGTCAGGCCGCGCACGACCCGCTCGATTTCCGCCGCGGTCACACCGGTGGCGACCGGCGTGTGGTGGTAATGGCGCTGAAAGACCGCCGTCGAGCCCTTGAAGGCGGCATCGGGATCGGCCGCGCGGGCGGCCCGGCTGGCCTCCCGGCTCTTCGCCTTGGCCAGGTTTTCCTCGAGCGAGGCCGAATACTCGGCCTTGATCGCCTCGCCCTGCGCCGGGGTTATGCTGTTTTCCCCGACCAGCTGCTCGGTGTAGATGGCCGAGACCAGCGGATGGGCCGCGATCTTCCGGTAAAGCGTGGGCTGCGTGAACGACGGCTCGTCGGCCTCGTTGTGGCCATGCCGGCGGAAACAGACCATGTCGATGAAGACGTCGCGCTTCCACTGCACGCGGAATTCGAGCGCCAGTTGCGCGACCAGGCAGACCGCCTCGGGATCGTCGCCATTCACATGAAAGATCGGCGCCTCGATCATTTTGGCGACATCCGTGCAGTAGCGGGACGAGCGCGCGTCACCCGGATCGGTCGTGAAGCCGATCTGGTTGTTGATGACGAAGTGCAGCGTGCCGCCGGTGCGGTAGCCGGGCAGCTGCGAGAAATTCAGCGTCTCGGCCACGACGCCCTGGCCGGCGAGCGCCGCGTCGCCGTGGATCAGCAGGGGCAGCACCTTGTGCCGATCGGCGATATCGTCGCGGATGCGCTGGCGCGCCCGGGCCTTCCCCTCGACCACCGGATTGACGATCTCGAGGTGGGAGGGATTGGCGGCGAGGCGGACCTCGACTTTCTGGCCCGAGGTGGTGGAGAGGATCGACTCATAGCCGAGATGGTATTTCACGAAGCCATCGCCGCCGACCGCGTC
>Ga0302325_10001333_pt1 | contig 63362 bp, 60 predicted proteins | sample Palsa_T0_2_FD_201948 | JGI IMG/M metagenome (GOLD analysis project Ga0302325, IMG submission 201948) | Peat permafrost microbial communities from Stordalen Mire near Abisko, Sweden - Palsa_T0_2 | ecosystem: Environmental > Terrestrial > Soil > Palsa > Peat permafrost | place: Sweden: Abisko...
GCGCAGTCCTCGATCGAGTCCTCGATCGGCCGTGGCGCCCAACCAAGCGTGGTGCGGGCCTTCTCGCTCGAGTAGTTCGATTGGCGCCCGAGGTCTCCGACGACCGAGCGCAGGCCCGGGTCGAACAACGCCATTGCGCGGACGAGGAGGTTCGGCGCGACGCGCGTGGGCACCTTGCGCGCGTCGTCGCCCAGCCGCTTGCGCAGCGTCGCGGCGACCTCTTGCAGCCAGAGGAAGCGGCCGGCGGCGATGAAGCGCTGCCCGCCGGCGGCGGGCTCGGTCATCGCGCGCAGGTGCAGGTCGGCGACATCGCGTACGTCGATGAACGGGAAGCCCAGGCGCGGGACGGCCGGCATGCCGTGCAGCAGCCGCTCGATCGTCTGCAGGGAGTACGAGCGGTCCTCGCCGAGAACGGGGCCGATGATCGCGCCCGGGTTGACCGCCGCCAGCCGACTCTCAGCCCCCGCGCCCCGCGCGAGCTCCCACGCGGCGGACTCGGCGATCGTCTTCGAACGCGTGTACGGAGTGAGGCTCGTGTCCGCACCGTCGGTCCAGTCCGCCTCGGTGTAAGGCGCCGCTGGCGTCGACGCTCGCGAGGAGTGGATCGCCGCGAGCGCCGAGGTCAGCACCACGCGCTCGACACCGCCGTCGAACGCGGCCCGCAGCACGCGCAACGCCCCGTCACGAGCCGGCACGATCAGCTCGTCGGGATCCTTAGGCTGCGTGGCAGGGAACGGCGACGCGACGTGCAGCACGTACCGGCACCCCTCGACCGCCGCCGCCCATCCCTCCTCAGCGGTCAGCTCAGCGGCGAGCACCGAGAGCCGCTCGCCGGCCTCGACACCGGCCGCCTCCACCGCGGAGCGCACCTTCGGCTCCCGGCGCAGGTCGCGCACCGTCGTCCTGACCGTGTACCCACGGCGCAGCAGCCCTGCGACGCACCAGCCCCCGAGGAACCCCGTCCCGCCCGTGACCAGCACCGTCCGGTCACGAGTCATTGGTAGTCACCGGCAGCCGGCGCTGGAACTGCGACTGGAAACTGCGACTGGAAACTGGCCTGAACGGCAACAGCTGCTGCTGCTGCTGCTCTCATCCTGGGCCCACCCTGACGTACACCCGCCGCGAGCTCCCCGGCGCGAACGCGTAATCCGCCTCGTTGAGCGTCGACACGGAGAACCAGTACCTCACCACGCCCCGACCGGAGGCGAACGTCCAGGTGGTGTGGAAGCGACCGTGGCGACCGATGCTGGGAATCCCCACCGTTTCGTGCACCCCAGCGACGCCGATCCGGAGCCGAAGCAGCTTCCCGCCCGGGATGTACCCGCCCAGCACCCTTCCGGTGATGTGAATGGTTCCTCCCCAGGCCACCCGATGCGGGCTGATGCGGAGCTTTAGTTTGGCCGGGACGATGAGGTGGATCGCGCTCGACATCGACGGCTCGGTGGTCGTGTCCCCGCCGTAGGCTGCCTCGACCAGACGCGATGGGCCCGCTGGCAGCGTCGCGCTCCACGCGCCGTCCGCATTGGTCGTCACGACAGCCGCCAGGGCCCATTGCGCGAGCCCGTTATTCGGTGCGGTCAGCACTTTGACTGTCCGCCCGGCGAGCGCCGTGCCGTTCGCCATCCCAAGATACCCGCTGACCGTCGCGCCCCTGCCGAACGCAACCCGCTTAGCGAGCCGGCCGACGACCCGCGGCAGGACGACAACACGCTCCACCTTCTTGCGGCTTACCAGAACCGTCCTGCCGTGCTTCTTCTCCTTCACCAGCACCGTCACCTTGCGCTTGACGATCCGCGGCTGGCACCGGACCTCCTTGACGACCTTGGTACGTGCCCGGCGGTGGACCTTCACCAACTTCCCGTGGCGATGGACGGTCACCCACCTTGCGGCGACGTAGACCCGCTCCTTGACCTTCTTGCATTTCAGCGCATGGATGATCTTCGAGAACGAGACGCCGCTGACCGTGGGCTGGGCGATGTCCAGCGACCACGTCGCCGGCGCAGAGACGGCGACCTGTCCGGCGGAGTTGTAGGCCCGATTAGAGGCGATGCATCGGATGGAGTGCATCCCGAGCCCCAAGACCGGGATCCTCGCCGGCGAGGTGGAGTAAGACTGATCGGGCTCGCCATCCGTCGAGCAGCTAATCGACCCTAGGCCGCTGGGGCCAACCACCGCGGTCGCTGTCACGTACTGTGTACCCGCGGTACCGGAAGCCTGGGTTGGCCCGCTCAGGCTGATCGTTGGCTGGATGTTGTCGACCTGGAGCGTCTCCGTCGGCGAGCCGGGATTTCCCGTGGAGCTAGTCGCCCCTAGCACCAACTCCTGGTTCCCCGTGCCGCTCAGCGAAACCGTCGGCGACCACGTCTGAGGGGAGGGGCATTGCTGCCAGACCGTCGTGATCGGGTCACAGCCCGGTGGTTGCGGCGAGGTTATCGCCGTCCCATCTTCCGAAGCCGCCATCGACTCGATACCCGACGGAGCGGTCGCTGAGTAAGCGACAGACCACCCCGAGCCACGAACATACTCGGACGCGCCTTTGTACCACAGGTTATTCGAACCCAGGGCGATAACCACTGGAGCTACTGTCTGCTGCACATCGAACACCATCTGATTCATGCCAATGTATGCGCCGTCCGCAGGGCAGCTCGAAGGCCCTGCGCACGCCAGATTAAACCCGAACGCATTGACGCCCGGCGCCTGAAACGAAATGTTGTAGGTCTTCCACGAATCGTCGACGCGCTGCTCGCCGCCCGTCCACATCATGTCCGCGACGTAACCGGTACCGACGGTCCCGACGAGGTCCATGATCGGTACCGACGCCGACACGATCGTCAGGTACGGTGGGAGGTGCGCGATCAGCCAGGATTGGGTACCCGGCGCCACCTTGTTCACCCCGTCGTTCTCTAACTCAAGGTTATATGACCCGGATTCGAGGCAGTCGTTGGTAACCTGGATCCCGAACTCCTCATTGGTGTTGTCCTCGTTGGAGCTGGTGTTATCGAAAATCGACGCGGACAAGGTCTGGGCGCCGCATGCGTAAACCCACTCATCGGCGCTCGCGGATGTTGGTAGATCAAGCGCTGGCGGCGCGAGGGCGAGCAGCCAGAAGGCCAGAGTAGATGCCACGAGAACCGGAGTGGCAGTACGGGTGCAGTGGTGGAGCGATTGTCGACGCAGCATGATGGGGACCTAGGTTGGGCAGATCACAGCGACCGCGACAGCAATTGGCGCGGGCTGGGTACCGCCGACTGGAAATGCCGTTAAGGACACGCCAACATGCCCGCCCCCAGCGACCACGACTTGGGGAACTGCGTACCCGAACCCGGTCGACCCAGTGCCGTTGGCGAGGGCGAAGCACTTACTCGACAGGTCACCCCGGAACATGACCTCACCGGTGCCGGTACTCCAGTTGCTCACAGTCGCTGGCGCGCTCGACGCCACCACGAAGCCGTTCTGCAGGATCCTCGCCCAGAACGCGACGTACCCGGCGATCGAATCCCGGTCGAGCTTCTTCGCCGTGACCGCGCCGTTGCGGAGCTGGCGGGTTCCGACGCTGCCGGCGGGGATGCTGATCGCGGCGTAGCTGGTGCCCCCAAGCGCGACGAAGAGCGCGAGGTATGCGATGGCGTTGGCGCGTAGGTGACCGATGGCTTTCTTCATCTCCCTACCTTTCCATTGGCAACGAGCGGGATGCCCGGTCCGAGAGTCGCGCCGGTTGGCGTGAGCCGGCGGATTTGCTGTCGCCTTCGGCCGGCTTTGGGCTGATAACAAGCGGGGCGGGAGTCGGGCGGGTCGACTTCATGTACTCGGCTGGCCGCTCCCCTTCTGAGTGAGAACAGGCGGTCGTCCCTAACCCGACGATCCAGACGGCACTGATGTTTTGCACTCATGCTCCCCTGCCTTCCTCTGGCCGGTTATCCGCTGGGGGTTGTCCCGGCGCCGAGTAGTGACACGCGACCTGACGGGCCTGCGGGCGAGGCGAGAACAGGCGGACTGTGGATCACGCGGATCGGCGGTCGCGATTGGGTGGTGTGTGCGGCGTATGTCGATGGTGCGGTGGACGCGTCGGTTCCAGTCGCGTGTCCGACCGCGGCGCGCGGTTTGGACGATTTGGCCTTGGTCGCGCGTGCCGGTCGCCCGGCGAGTGGCGGGATCTTCGCGGGGGCCATCATCCCGACGAGCTTCCTTACCTCGTTCGCCGGCGCGATCAGACGGACGCTTCGCGCGTGGGAGGCTGCGCGGCCTTTCTGCGCTCGCCGCGCCGCGGCCGCGCCGTCGAGCGCGGAACTCGCCATGATCGCGATCAGTACGGCAGCGCTGGCGACGATCGCCATGGCGGAGAGCGCAGGGGCGAGGCGTGCGGACGCTGGGCGCTTCCACGCGAGCCGGTGCCGGTGATCCGTCTCTCCCGGGACCCGGCCGCGCACTGAGACTGATGGCGGCGAGTCTGGTGGCGTCGGCGGATCCGGGCGCGGCGGGTCATCCGCGGGTCTCGTGTCGGAACCACGTTCGGGGAGGGGCGCGTGCAGCGCGTCCTGTAGGTGGGCCGCGTCCTCGCCCCAGAAGTCAGACGCTGCCCATGGTGCGGCAGGCGGCTCCACCGCGCTCGGCGCGAGGCGGCTCAGCTTGGGGTCTGCGGGTGCACGGCCGATCGGCACGAGGTCTTCGACGGTGTCGAGCCACTGGCGTGGGCGCAGGCGAATGACGTTGCTCGGGCGCGTCAAGCCGGTCCTACCTTCGGGGTGCCGAGTTCTCCCTGCCAAGGTGTCCCTTCGCCAGCTGAGTTTTCCCTGTCACCGTCGGTTGGTAACCGATCGGTGCGCTACTATAGCGCCACTTCGTCTCATTTGGACTCAATTGGAGGCATGGAAGTTGAATCCTGACCAAACCGGCGAGTACTACTTGACGGTGGCGGAGGTCGCAGAGATTCTGCGGCTCAACCAGCAGACGGTCCGAAACTGGATCGATCAGGGCTCCCTTCCGGCGGTGCGCGTAGGACGCCGAGTGCGCATCAAGCAGTCTGACCTTGACCGGGTGCTCTCGGAGGGCTACAGCGCGCGGCCGCCAGCCAGACCGGACGCGGGGCCTAGCGCGGAGGACTTCTGGGGCGGAGAGCCGGTCGGGGTCGCCGAGCCAGGAGCGGGCAAGCCTGTAGATGAGACCGCGTGATTTCAGCCGCCGGCACCGCGAGTGTCGAATCCCAGCCGCCGACACGACAGGCCATCGATGAGCCTCAGCGACGATCTGGAGCACGAGCGCGCCCGCGTCATGCGCGCGGTACGCGACGCCAGCGCGAGCTGGGCGCAGGCGATGCGAGCGCACAAGCTCGCGCCGCCGGACGCCGGGTTCGCCGAGCGACTGCGGGGGCTGGCGGTGGCCGCAGCGCGCGAGCAGGTCACGTGGGAGCGCGCGCACGCGGCGGGACTGCTGTGGCGACCGGTGCCGGGCGCCGAGAGCGCCAAGCCGCCACACGAGCTTCTGCCCGGGACCGGCCGGCGTGGGCCCGCGGAGCTATGGGAGCGCTTCGATGCCGCGGTTGCGGAGCTCAACCGAGCAATCACCGGCTCCAGTGCCGTCGAGGTGGCGCACGCGTTCGGCGTGCTGGCTGACGTGGTGGCCGAGCTCGCAGACGCGGTCGCGCGCGAGGACGAGGACGTCGCGCGCGCAGCTGACCGCGTCCGGCGCCGCGGCGCCGCCTGAACGTGCGAGACGACGGCGGTGGAATCGGGGGCGACCCGATTCCGCCTTCCGTGTCTGGGTCCGCGCTTGTCAGTGAGCGAACGCCTGCCGGATCTCCGGCGCCTGGTCAGGCAGCGGGCTCTTCAGCGACTCGAGGTAGTCGGTCTGCTGGCGCAGATCGGTCAGCAGCAGGTCTGCCATGTCGAGGCTCATGCCGGCGCGGACGACGATCCGCAGGACGGAGAGGTCCTGACGGTTCTCCGGGAACGAGTAGGCGGGCACGAGCCATCCGTGCTGGCGCAGACGGTCTGAGACGTCGAAGACCGAATAGTTCTTCACGCTGTCCTTGAGCGTGAAGGCGAAGACCGGCAGCTCGGATCCGTCGCTGATGAGCTCGTAGGGACCCATCTTCGCGATCGTCGCCGAGAGGTGCATCGCGACGGTCTGACAGCGCTGCATGACCACGCGGTAGCCGTCGTGACCGAGGCTGGCGAACATGAAGTACTGCGCTATCACCTCGCTGCCGGGGCGCGAGAAGTTCAGCGCGAAGGTCGGCATGTGGCCACCGAGGTAATTGACGTCGAACACCAGGTCGCGCGGGAGCGCCGCCTGATCGCGCCAGATCGCCCAGCCGACGCCGGGGTACACAAGCCCGTACTTGTGTCCGGAGGCGTTGATCGATTGCACCCGAGGGATCCGAAAGTCCCACTCGAGGTCGGGCTGGATGAAGGGCGCCACGAAGCCGCCCGAAGCGCTATCGACGTGAATCGGGACGTAGATCCCCTTGTCCGCTTCGAGCTTGTCGAGGGCGGCGGCGATCTCCGCGACGGGCTCGTAGCTGCCGTCGAACGTCGAGCCGAGGATCGCCACAACGCCGATCGTGTTCTCGTCGCAGAGCGCGACGGCCTCGTCTGCGCTGAGGTGATATCGATCCCCCTCCATCGGGACCTGGCGCGGCTCGACCTCCCAATAGCGGCAGAACTTCTCCCAGCAGACCTGGACGTTCGCGCCCATGATCAGGTTCGGTTTGTCCGTCGGCTTGCCGGCGGCGCGCATCCGCTCCCGCCAGCGCCACTTGAGCGCCATGCCGCCGAGCATCACCGCCTCGCTCGAACCGGTCGTCGAGCAGCCGGTCGCGTCACCGCTCTCGGGCGAGTTCCAAAGCTTGGCCAGGATCCGCACGCACCGCGCCTCGATCTCAGCGGTCTGCGGGTACTCGTCCTTATCGATCATGTTCTTATCTGCGGTGTCGGCCATCAGCCGGCCCGCGATCGGCGGCATCCAGGTGGTCACGAACGTCGCCAGGTTCAGCCGCGCCGCCCCGTCGAGCAAGAGCTCGGCCGTGATGAAGTCGTAAGCCGCCTCACTGCCCATCCCCGCCTCTTGCAGGTTGTAACACGGCACCACGGCTCCGGACGCCTCGGGATGATGCAGGGGGGCGGGCAGGTCGCGGGCGTGCCTGCCGCGCGCGGATTGGCGAGCTAATGCCATCTCGAGTCCTCTTTCTTCGTCAACGCCGGGTTCGAGAACATCATGCCCCAGCGCCGGGCCCGACGCGTCCACCTGTGCCGTCGCGGACGCGACGCCCGGGCGACGCGGTTACGGGAGCAGGGTCAAACGCTCGCAGTGCCGCGGCCTGACGACCGAGAAGTTCCGACGGTCCAGAGTGGCCACCTTCGTCTCTCCAAGCCGCTCGCACGCGACGATGACGGCGGCGTCGACGAGACCCAGGTCGAGCGACTCGTACGCTCGCTCGAGCTCGGCGGCACGAACGAAGTCCCGCTCGTCGAGCTGATACAGACGGTACGCGCCGCGCGCAACGTCCTCTAGAAACGGCTGCCATGCCGTCGATCCATACAGCTTGAGCAGCCAGTAGTCGACCTCGACGAGGACCGGCGCCGCGACCACCAGATCCTCGCTGATATCCGCGACCAACTTCCGGCAGCGCTCGTGCTCCGGGTCGGACGTATCGAGTAGGGCGACGATCGGGCCCGTGTCGAGAACAAGCGCCACTATGAACGTGAGCGGCTCCGCGCGGGCGCCCTCTCGTCGGCGGCGATCTGCTGCGTCGCGGTGCCGTCGCCGTGCACGATCCCGAATCGTGGCTCCCTGGTGCGCCGGATCCTGTCGGCTTCACGCTCGACCGCTTCGCGCAAGACCTGCGTCAGCGCTACGCCGCGGCGGCGCGCTTCGCTCTCGAGAACGGCGAGATCATCGGAATCCGCAGCCACGGTCGTGCGCCGGCTCCCGCGGGTCACCGTGCTCCGTTCCCCTCCCGTCCCACCGGCCGCTGGCAACCGAGCGCGACGACATGGGCGAGGAAGGCTTCGCGGTCGCGGCCCGGATGGAACGGTTCGCCTCCGTCACGCAGGAGCCCGTTGATCCGCTCGAGCTCGAACAGCAGCGCCAACTTCCCGGGTGGGTCGTCCCATTCGCCGGTGTCGTAGCGGTCCGCCCAGGCGGCGAGCACCGCAAGCGCCTCGACCTGGATCGCGTCCTCCCACCAGCCCGAGCGGACCGGCAGCCGGTACCGCTCCCGCAGCGCGCAGACATCCATCCACAGCTGCTCCCACCAGAGCCAGCGCTCCCGAGGGTAGAGAGACCGCCAGTCGAGCGGCCAGCGCCCACCTTCGAGCAGGTCGGGGTTCACGACCCCGCCGCCTCGGAGTGGCGCGCGGTGGAATTGGCTTTGATGCCGACTCCACCGCCAGCCGATTCCACCGCGAGCCGCCGGAGCCGGCGGTCCGCGAACCACATCCGCAGCCGTACCTTCACCGGCGGCAGCCGTCCGTAGAGCAGCAGCGCCTCGCCGTCGCGCAGCTGGCGCAGAGCCTCCGGTGAGGCGAGGGGCCGGCGCCGGCGGGCCTCAGAGCGGGTCCGCCCGCCGTCGCCTACCGTCCGCGTCTGATCGCGCGCCTCTTCGTCGCCGACCAGGCCGGAGAAGTAGCGAAGCGTGTCGAGGTCGGCGACGCCGGGGAGCAGCATCCGCGCCCGATGGCTGTTGATAACTGTCTCGGCCTGCTGCCCGTAGCGGCTGCGCGCCTGCGCGAGGTCGTGGAAGATCGAGACAAGCTGGATGTTATGGCTCGGAGCCGTCGAGGCGATCTCGGCGAGGCTCGGGAGCGGCGCGACATTCCCAGCCTCGTCGAGGCACAGCAGCAGCGGGAGCTCGAGCCGACCGCCACGGAGGGTGGCGCGCTCGTACGCGCAGTCAACGATCTCCGACAGCAGCGCCAGGAAGATCGGCCGCAGCAGCTTCGACGCCTTCGCGTCGCCGACCAGATACAGGGTTGCGCGACCATCGAGCACGGCCTCCGGGGTGATCTCGCTCGAGGCCGCCGAGCGCGACACGCGCGCGATCCGGTATGCGCGCAGAAGGGCCTGCACCGTGCCCTCAATCGAGGCGCGGGTCCGGTCGGCCTGATAGTCGAACGCGCGGGCCGCGTCGTAGGCGGCACGGGCGTCGGCGAGCTCGGCCGTCCCGACGGCCCCGTCGGCCAGGATCTGGAGAGTCTGCTGCAGGTCGCGACCATCGAACCCGTAGGCCCAGCGCACGACGCTATCCATCCCGGCACCCCCAGCCGCGGCGGCGTACAGCAGCGGCGCGAGGCGCTGCTCGGCCGCGACGCCCCAGAAGTCACCGCCTTCGACGCGTCGCTGATCGAGCTCGCCCGCCGCCGCGAGCCGCCAGGCGGCCTCGAGCGCTCCGTCCCACGTTCCAGCCGTGCGCAGCGGCGACCACGTGTGCGACGGGGTGCGGCCGAGCGCGAACGGGTCGAAGATGAACACCGGGCCGAGCGAGCTCCGCCGCGCCAGGGTCGCGTCGAGCAGGTCCGTCTTGATCGAGGACGCGACGGCGGGCCCTTCCCACTCGAGCAGCGCCGGCACGGCCAGCCCAGCGGACTTCCCGGACTGCGGCGGTCCGAACGCGACGAGCGCGTGGCGGTCCTCGGCACGCAGCAGCCGGCCGTTGTGGCGCCCGAGCGCGAGCCGGCAGGCGGCCGCCTCGGCTGCCGTTCCTGAGGTCCCGGCCGGGCGGGCCGCGGCGGCCGGGCGGGCTCTCGCCCGGCGCCGCAGCACGGCCAGATCTCGCCCCCTCGCCCAGCGCGCGCTCGCGGTGGCCGCCCCGGCGCGCCCGCTGCCCGCGCGCGCGAGCAGTAGCACGAGCCCGACGCAGCCGGTGCCGATCAGCGCGAGCGCGGCGTAGAAGCCGGCGGGTCCTGGCAGCCCGGCCCGGGCAGCGCGCGGCCATGCCAGAGCCGGGTGCGGGAGCGAGCCGGGCAGGCGCACAAGCACGCCGGCGAGCTGCCCGCCATCGATGTGCGGCCAGCCGTCGCCGAAGAGGAGGCCCGCGGTGGCGCCCCACGCCCACACCAGCGCTCCGAGGCCAAGCACGAGGCCCGCGACCGCGAGCACCAGCGCGTCCCCGGAGGATCGCGGCTGCGACCTCATCCCCTCACCATCCGCTCCCCCGTCGCCCGCATCCCCGTGTCGGTGTTCGTCAGCGACGACTCGAGCCGCGAGCGGTAGTGCTGGACCACGAACGAGCCCGAGCCCACGCGCCACAGGGCCTGTCCGGCGGACAGCATCGAGATCAGCTGCGCCTCGGACTCGGACAGGCCGAGCAGTGTCCGCGTCAGCGGCACCTGGCTCTCGTCCTGGTGGTAGACGATCCGTGTCGAGGCGTCGGCGATCAGGCCTTCGGCGATCCGCGCCGCACGCGACCCGGCATCGCCGGCCGCCTGCAGATCGGCGAGCTTGTGGAGCACGACGAGGTTCATCACACCGAACTGGCGCGCGAGCTTGAAGTTCGACTGGAACCATTCGCCGAGCCCGGTGTGCTGGACGATCTTCCAGGACTCGTCGGCGACGTTGATCAGCCGCTCGCGCCCGGGACGCTCGGCCATCCGCGCGAGTAGCGCGCTCATCCACGCGGTTGCGCAGGCCATCAGGATCCCGACCGCCGGCGAATCCTTGACGGCGTGCAGATCGAGTACGACCAGCCTCGAGTCGAGATCGAGACCTGGCGTCGTGGGTCCGTCGAACATTCCCCGCAGCGGCCCCTCGCACAGGTCCTGCAGCGCGAGCGCACAGCGCCGCACATCGCAGGCAAGCGTCTCGCACGAGGTCCGCAGGCGCGCGGCCATCTCCCCGGTCGGGCCGAACAGGACGGTGGCGATCTGTGGGAGCGTCGGCTCGCCGTCGCACCGGTCGCGCACCACCCGCAGCGCCTCCCGAAGCGCGCCCGCCTCGATCTGCGTCACCGGGCCTGCGAGGGCGGTGACCGCGACGGCGCGCAGAAGCTCAAGCTGGGCGTGCTCCTCGGGTCGGGAGGCGAGCGGATTAAGCCGGAGGCCTCCACCCGGTATGAGCGAGATCGGCTCGACTCCGACCGCCCGGCAGAGGGGCCCGTACTCGCGCTTGACGTCGAGCACGAATGCGCGGCGACCGAACAGCAGCATCCGCCACAGCAGCGTCTTCACGAGCGCGCTCTTGCCCTGGCCCAGCTTGCCGAGCACGATCACGTTCGGGTCATCGAGACCGCCGTCCCCGTACAGGACCCATGGGTCGTAACAGAACGCGCCGCCGCTCGAGTCGCGCCCGATGAAGACACCGCGTCCGCCGAGGCCCCCGGCGGCCATGAACGGGTAGATGGCCTGCGCGTGGCGGGTCGTGCAGCGGTGCCCGGGGCGCTGTGCGGCGCGCACCGTCACTTCAGGCCTCGGCACAGTGGCAGTGTGAACGTGAACGCGTCGGCCTGCTGCCCGTACAGGCGATGGAGCTCGAGGCGGGCGCGGGCGGCGTGCTCGAGCACCTCTGCGCAGCTGCGCCGCAGGTCGTCGAGGTCGCGTCCGGAGACGGTCACGAAGCCGGCAAGCCGCACCTCGCCGTGACCCGCGGCAAGTTCTGACTCGCGGCGCGTCGTCGCCTCCTCGGCCTGGCGCTGTCGCGCGGTGTCCGTCTGACCGAAGCGGCGTCTCAGGTCGCGGTCCGCCCGATCCCTCGTTACGGCCGCCTCGACGTCACGCGTCGATCGAGCGGGCGCGACCGGCTCAAAGCAGACGGCGACCGTGCGCACGGAGCTCGAACGGCCGAGCAGCGCGTCCATGAACATCGGCGAGACGTCGATCCGGGGCCAGGCCCCGATCCAGTACGTCGCGTGGACCGCTCCGTCGGACTGGTAGTTGTCCCATGCCTCGTTGGCGCCGAGCGGCCACGCGCCCCACTCGTCGAGGCCGTCGCGCTCCGGGTCGGCGGTCTCGAGCGCGGCGAGCTCGGCGCGCGCGTAGGGATCGAACGCGGTCCGGAGCGCACGAGCAAGCTGGCCCGAGGTCAGCGCGCCCAGCACGGTGACCTCGGCGGCTTCGAGGCCCTGGGCGACTCGCTCGGTCTGCTCGAGCAGGGCTGTTGTTCCGGCCCGACGCGCGTCGACCTGGACCGCGAGCAGGATCTCGTGCTCCTGCGTCACGCGCGCGGTGGTCCCGATCAGCTCGAGGTAGGACTCGATCATCGGCGTTCCGCGCGGCGGCATCGACGGATCGCGCTCGGCGTGCAGCCAGCGCGCCAGCTCGTCCCCCTGGGCGGGTGCGGTGCGCTCGATCCACTGGATCCGCCTGACCGTCGTCCCGGCGGCGCTCGACAGGACGACGCCCCAGCGCGCGAGCCGACGCTCCTGCGCGTCCGCGTCGAGCAGCGAGAACGCCGCCACGCGACACGCCAGCACAGCCGTGATCCACCTCCCGTGGCGCTCGCTGATCGCCCCCACGGTGCGATTGCGATACGCAAGCTCGCGGATCTCGACACCGCGCAGTCCCGGCGGAACGGCTGGCGCCGGACGGCGGCGTCCGGCGAAGCCCTGAAGCGGAAGCCCCGAGCGGAAGCGGGCGCGCCCGCTGACGCGGCGCAGCGCGAACGTGGCGATCACCGGCATCCACTCCTCGGCCGTGCGGGTGCCGACCGGTGCGACCGCGACTACGACCGCCACCGCTACGAGCACCGTGGCGGCGGTCACTCCCGCAACCGACGGGACGCGATCGAGCACCAGGATCGCGAGCAGAACCGCGCCGGCAAGGATCGCGGCCTGCCCGGTGCGAACCGGACCGAGGATGCCGCGTCGCTCGAGCGGCCCGAACCGGTAGGTCACCCGGTTCACAGCCGCCCGTCCTCGGGCTCCGCTGCGGGCGTCGGCGGCTCGTCGACCGCGGGCGTGTCCCAGACGATCTCGGGCGGCGTACCGGCTGACCCGAGGACGAACCTCCAGGACTCATCGGGGGCGCGCCACGGCGCGTCGGGGTCGGGGTGGTAGGCGGAGGTGGATGGGGGTTGGGGTTCCGCGACGCCGATGTCCTGGTTCTGCGAGCCGTCCTCGGTCGTGGTCGGGGCGCCGGGCGCGGCGGGAGCAGCAGGCGGATCGGCTGTGCCCCGCAGCGGGTCCGGATCGGTGGTCCCCGTCACCCCCAGATCCGCGTCCGTCTGGCTGGGCGCGCGGAGGTCGGAGAGCTCTGCGCCGGCCGCCGGGGATGGATCGGCGGACATCGCCTGGCTGCGCATGCCCGTGGTAATGGCCCCCGCCCAGTCTGCCCAGGGCGCCGCGACCGCGCCGCCGGAGCTCGCGGATGCGCTCAGGTGCCCGCGCAGTGGGCCCGCCGCCGCCGCCAGCTCGCCGAGGGGCAGGAGCTTCAGCAGCGCCCAGGGCGCGAATGCGCCGAGCGTGACGAGTGCGACTCCCGCCAGTAACGAGACGATGCTCGCGCCGGCCGCGGCGTGCTCGAGCGCGCCGGCGCCGAGCGCCAGCACGGAGACGATCGCGAGCTTCGCGAGGATCAGCGCCACGAGCGCCTCCATCGCCCGGATCGCCCACACCCGGCGGGCGGGCCAGACGAAGGCCGCGAACACGAGCGGCAGCATCAGCACGATCACGTACACGGCGACCTCGCGGACGAGCAGCTCGAGCCACAGGGCGAGCGCGCCAGCGGCGACGAAGAAGCCGATCAGGAACGCCACGAACGGCGAGCCGGCGATCACGGTGAGGCTGCCGAGCAGAAGGCCCGCCTTGGTCAGGAACGCGGTGCCCTCGCCGCCGGCCGCCCGCTCGATGATGCTGGACAGGCTGTCGGATGCGGCGAGCAGCAGCATCGTCAGCGGCGCCGCGATCGTGATCGCGAGCATCGCCAGCGGCAGGTAGCCGAACGCCGCGCGAACCAGCAGCGACAGGTCTGAGCGCATCAGCGCCTGGACGGCGGCCGCGAACAGGAACGGCAGCGTCAGCAACGTCGCGATTGCCGCCATGTGCAGGTATGTCGATGAGAACCACGCCGCGCCGAGCTGAGGGCTCGTCGTCTTGCCGATCAGGGTCGCGGTCTCATGCAGCGCGAATGCGGCGCCGCCGAGCACCCAGGTGACGATCGCGGCTAGCCCAAGCGCGGGAGCGGCCTTGGCGGCCGCACCCGTGAGGGCGTGAACTGCGCCGCCGAGGTGGCCGGAGAGGAGCTTCTTACCTGCGCCCAGAATCTTGCCGGGGCTCGAAAGGGTGTCGCATACGCCGGTCTCCAGCTTGTTTGCGACCGTGTCCCCCGCGATGCCGCAGAGGATCTTGAGCGGATTGAATGCCGATGCGGGCCCCGGCGCGAATGCGCAGAGGGCGAGCGCGAGGGCGATCGTGGCCCCAGCTCTACGGCACATATTCGTACTCGCGAAGCCGGCTGACTGTCCGGACCCAGGCCGCGACCTGGCTTGTGGCTGCATCGTCGGGCGGCGGGCTGAGATCGGCGCCTGACGGCGCCGCGGTCACCTTCCAGCCGCCGTCGGCCCAGGTCAGCGTGACCGTGGTGGTCGCGAACTCAGTGTCGGCCTCCGGTGCTGCGATCGCGAGCACGTACAACTGCCAGACGCGGACGCGCGCGGCGGTCGGGGAATACCTCTGGACCTGGTAGCCGAGCGGCCAGAGCCGCAGCGCGTACGGCCGGTGTGCCGCCGCGAGGCGTGTCGCGACCATCGCGGCCGCCGGCTGATATCGCTCCGCGAGCGCTCGGAAAGGATTGACGGTAAGAGCGTTCACGGCGCGGTCCCAGCCGCCGGCGATGAACGCCTCGGTCGTTGTCTGACACCAGGCAGTGGCCGCGGCGGCGGCGCCGGCGGGGGTGTGGGCGAAGGTGGCGCGGGCGCTGTCGCGGGCGCGGTCGCGCGCGGGGGCGGGTGCGCGCGTGGCGGCGGGGGCGCTCGGGCGGGAGGCGCCGCAGGCGGTCAGAATCAGCGCGAGGCCGAGGCCGAGGGCGAATGCCGCGGCGAGGCGAAGTGGCGCGGCTGGCGAGCTGTGTCGTGGATCCCTCACTTCGCCGTGGCCCCCAGATGCTGGAAGAAGTTCACGAGGCCGGGCGCGGCGCCGACCACGAGTGCCGATGCGGCGGAGATCAGGGCCGCCATGCGCCCGCGCGCGGCGTACTGGTGGTTGTGGCTGTGGGACGCGACGGCCCACAGCGCGGCGCCGATGAAGGCGCCGAGCAGGGCGATCGCGAGCGCCCATGCCTCGGCGCCGTTGACGATCTGCTGCAGGACGTTGCTGCCCGGTAGAGCGGTCATATCGGGCGTCGCTGTGACGCCAAGGACGAAGGTCACGGCCTCTCCTTTTGAATGATTTTGAAGCTAGTTGACTCAAATTGAAGCTAGCAAAATCACGGCATCAATGCTAGGCTTGTTCGTATCAACTTAGTCTCAATTAGACTCACTTGCCCGTGACGATGACTTGGAGGCCTGGATGGTCGGTGATCTCGATGAGCTGTACCGGCTGTTGTCACCGCGACTCAGGCAGATCGTCCGCTCCGACGTGAGCGCGTCCGAGCCGGTGATCGAGGACGCCTGTCAGATCGCCTGGAGCCGCTTGATCGGCCACTCGGAGCGCGTGCGGCGCGAGGCGGCTCTCTCGTGGCTCGCAACGACCGCTGTTCGCGAGGCGATCAAGCTCGCTCGTCGCGATTTGCGCGAGCTCTCGCTCGACGCCGAGCTCGAGCGAACCGGAGAGCTGCCGTTCGCCTCGTCCGCGCCGGGACCGGCCGATGCGCTCGCGCTCCGGGAGCGTCTCGCCGAGTTAGGACGGCTCCCGGAGCGCCAGCAGCGACTGATCTGGATGCACGCGGCCGGCCTGACCTACGTCGAGATGGCGGAGCGCACGGGCGACACGCGCCGCACCGTCGAGCGTCAGCTGCTGCGTGCAAAGGGGAGGCTGGAGCGGGAGGCGGCCTAATCGGCGGGCGCGACCCTGGGCCCCGGGATCCCCCGGAACTCGAACGGCGCGGCGGGACGGCCGTACTGGATGAACCAGCACTCGCCCGCGGCCTCGCCTCGGAACTGCTCGAGTACCGCGTCGGCGACCGTCTCGGCGGCGATGATCGGGATCCCGCTCGCCTCCAGGTGCGCGCGCACGCCGGCGATGATGTTCGTCTCGGCGAAGCTCGGGCAGACGGCGTTGAAGCGGACGCCGTCGGCAGCCAGCGCCGGGCCGAGGGCGCGGGTGAGCCCGACGACCGCGTGCTTCGTCGCCGCGTAGAACGGGTCCAGCGGGACCGATGTGAGCCCGGCGAGCGAGGCGGTGGCGACGATGGTTCCGCCATGGCGCTTCAGTGCCGGGAGCGCCGCGTGGGTCCCGAACACAACGCCATCGAGGTTTATGCCCGTCACGCGCCGGTAGCGTGAGAGGTCGAAGTCCTCGCCGATCCCGCAGCCGCTGACGATTCCGGCGTTCAGGTGGACCAGATCGAGGGCGCCGTGGAGCTGGAGGGCCGTCTCGACGGCGGCGAGACTATGTTCGAGAATCGAGACGTCGCAGGTCACGAAGTCGCCGCCGAGGCTCGCCGCGACCTCGCGACCGCCGGCCTCGTCGATGTCGGCGACGACGACACGCGCGCCGGCCGCGGCGAGCGCTTGACAGGTCGCGCGGCCGATACCGCTCGCGCCGCCGGTGACGAGCGCCACCTTCCCTTCCAAGCTGCTGCTCACGGCGCCTCCTCGGGAGTTCGTTTGCTGCGTGCGCGGTGACTATCTCACGCGGAGATTCATCCCTACGGGCGGGGCGCGAGCGACGTGATGCGGGTTAAGCCCGAATAGGCGGCTCAAATGGCATCAGGTCGGCGACCACACGGGTCCGCGCCACCCGCCGGGCCGCCCCCCTCACTCCTACACCTCCCTTACATACCTCTTCCACCTCGCTTAATCCGGTCCCCGATCCTCCAGAGCATCACCCCACGACGCATCTGGAGACCGAAGCGATGACACATCCTCAACGGCGCGGGACCCCCTGGCGGCGGGCGCTCGCCGGCCTTGCGATCGGCGCGGTCGGCGCCGTCGCCGCGGCGGGGCTGTACGCCGAGACCACGCGCGCCCCCGACCAGCCTTAGAAACTGTGAGTGCGCTGAGCAACTCCACGCACCGCGAGCGGGACGGGGCGCAGCTCCACCGGCTGCGCCCCGTCCGCGACTCGCCCGTGGGAACGCGCCCCGACGTCGAGATCGTGGTACCCGTATACAACGAGCAGGCCACGCTCGAAGTTTCGATTTTCCGCTTGCACCGTTTCCTCAAGGAGAGCTTCCCGTTCTCGTGGCGGATCGTGATCGCTGATAACGCGAGCAGCGACGACACGCTCGAGATCGCGCGCAAGCTCGCCGACCAGCTCGACGGCGTGACCGTGATCGCCGTTCCCGAGCGCGGCCGTGGCCGAGCCCTTCGCGCCGCGTGGGGCGCGAGCGACGCCGGGGTGCTCTGCTACATGGACGTCGATCTCTCAACCGACCTCCGTGCGCTGCTCCCGCTCGTCGCGCCGCTGATCTCGGGACACAGCGACATCGCGATCGGAACGCGCCTGCACCGCAACGCGCGGGTGACCCGAACCGCGAAGCGAGAGCTGATCTCGCGGGCGTACAACGGCGTGCTGAAGGTCGCGCTCGGCGCCCGCTTCAGCGACGCCCAGTGTGGCTTCAAGGCGATCCGTGCCGAAATCGCGATGAAGCTCGTTCCGCGCGTGCGCGACGAGGAATGGTTCTTCGACACCGAGTTGCTCGTGCTGGCACAGCGTGAGCGGCTGCGGATCCACGAGGTGCCGGTCGACTGGGTCGAAGACCCGGACTCGCGCGTCGCGATCGTCTCCACGGCCACAGCCGATCTGCGCGGCGTCGGTCGTCTTCTGTGCGGCAGCCGGATCGCGCGCTTCGCCGCGATCGGGGTCGCCTCGACGGCGGCCTACGCCGTGCTGTACCTGCTGCTGCTGGGTCCGCTACCGCCCGGCGCCGCCAACATCGTCGCGCTCGCGTTGACCGCGATCGCGAACACCGCGGCGAACCGGCGGATCACGTTCGGGCGCGCCGGCAGAGCCGGCGTGCTGCGCGATCAGGCCCAGGGTGCCTTCGTCTTCCTCGCTACGGTGGCGATCACGAGCGGCGCGCTGCTGGTGCTCGACGCGGTGGACCGCCGGCCGGCGCGCGCGGTGGAGGTCGCAGTCCTGGTCCTCGCGAGCACGCTCGCGACGGTCGTCCGATACATCGGCCTGCGCTTCTGGGTATTTGCTCCGCATAAGTCGCCGACGACCGGGCAGCCACTTTCTTAGCTTCCTCTGAGTTTCACCGCCGAACCTGAACCGATCGCCATGACGACCGACTTCTATCCCGCACCCTGGGCCAGCCGCATCCGCGGCCGCACGCGGTCGCTGCCCACGGTGGCCCAGCGGATCGCTGCGCGCCCTGAGCTGATCGCCGTCCTCGCGCTCGCGGCCGTCCTCAACCTCTGGGGGCTCAGCATCAACGGCTGGGCGAACACCTATTACGCGGCCGCGGTCCGTTCGATGAGCACGAGCTGGCACGACTTCCTGTTCGCGTCGATGGACAAGGCCGGGCTGATGACGGTCGACAAGCCGCCACTCGCGCTGTGGATCGAATCACTGTCTGCCCGGATCTTCGGCTTCCATCCGCTGAGCTTGCTGGTACCGGAGGCGCTGATGGGCGTGCTGGCGGTCGGGCTGCTCTACGACCTCGTCCGGCGCCGCTTTGGTCGTATCGCGGGCTTCGTCGCCGGGCTCGCTCTGGCGACGACGCCGACGACGGTGGCGATCTCGCGGCACAACAACCCCGACGCCCTGCTCGTCCTCTGCTGCGTGGCGGCGCTGTGGTTCTTCGTGAAGGCGCTCGAGGATGGCCGCACCCGTTGGCTGGTCCTCGCCGGCGTATGCGTCGGGCTCGGCTTCGAGACGAAGATGCTGGTGGCGCTCACCGTCCTGCCCGGGATGGCTCTCGCCTGGTTCTGGATCGCGCCGAGAGGACGCGCCGCCGCGGTGCGTCAACTGCTCGCCGGTGGAGCGGCGATGCTCGTCGTCGGGCTCGCCTGGCCGTTGCTCGTGACGCTGACGCCGGCGAGCGACCGGCCGTGGATCTCGGGCACAGCCGATAACAGCATCTGGTCGCTGATCTTCGGCTATAACGGCCTCGGCCGCATCTCCGGGCAAGCGGGCGGCCCAGGCGGCTTCGGCGGCGGCTCGACGTTCGGCGGGCCGACCGGGCCGTTCCGGCTGGTGGAGTCCGCGCTCGGGGATCAGGCAGGCTGGTTGCTGGGGTTCGCGATGATGTCCGGACTGGCGCTGCTGATCGGATCGCGGCTGCGCCGCCGCGATCCGAATTCCGGCTGGCTGATAGCGGTCGGTGGGGCGTTCGCGACGACGGCGATCGTGTTCAGCTTCGCGGGCGGGATCTTCCACCCCTACTACGTCTCGCTGCTGGCACCGTTCACCGCGGCGCTGATCGGCGCCGGCGCGGGGATGATCCTCGCGGGCGGCCGCAGCTCACGGGTTATCGCCCCGCTCGCGATCGCCGGCGGTGCGGCCACCGAGCTGATCGTCCTGCACGAGTGGAGCGGGCAGCTGACGTGGGCCGTTCCGCTCGTGATCGCGGTCGGCGGTGGGTGCGCGATCGCGCTGACGTTCGGGGTCAGCGGGCGCGTGCGCACGATCGTGCTCGGCGTCGCGCTGGCGGCTCTGTTCGCCGCGCCGGCGGCGTGGGCAAGCGAGACGATCGGTCACGCCACCAACGGGACATTCCCGACCGGCGGACCCGCGATCGCGCTGGACGCGGGCGGACCTGGCGGGTTCGGTGGTCCCGGCGGTGGCGGCGGTGGCGGGCGCGGCGGTTTCGGTCGCGGCGCGGGCGGTGGTTTCGGCCGCGCGGGCGGTGGGTTCGGCGGCGCGGGCGGCGCCCCCGGCACCTCAGGGGGTGGCGGCACCTTCCCAGCGCCACCCAGCGGCTTTGGCGGCAGCGCGGGCGGCCGCCCGCCGGGCGGCTTCGGCGGTGCGGGCGGCTTCGGCCGTGCGGGTGGCGGTGCGGGCGGTGGGGCGGGCGCGTTCGGTGGGGACAGCGCCTCGCTCCAGAGCGCGATCGCGTATGCGAAGGCCCACGGTGGCGGGACGATCGCCGTCGAGAGCCAGAGCTCGGCCGCGGCGGCGATCCTCTCCTCCGACGCGAACGTGGCGGGTATCGGCGGCTTCTCCGGTCGCGAGAGCTCCGTGACGGCAAGCTGGGTTGCGATGGAGGTCGCGTCCGGCCGTCTGCGCTGGGTGCTGCCCACGGGCGGCGGCGGGTTCGGCGCACCCGGCGACACGAGGACGGGTAGCGAGGCGGCGGTCGCTGTCGTCGAGCGCGCGTGCCGCGCCGATACGGTCAGCGGGACGACGCTTTATGACTGCAAGGGCCGGGCCTCGGCGATCCTTAGCGCGGCGAAGTGATGCGGCGTCCACGACGGGCTCGAAGGGGGTGCGGATCTGAGACCGATCCGAATGCTTCTGACGACGGTTTTACTATTGAGCGCGATAGTCCGATAAGCCCCGTGATAACCGTGTCCAAATTCCTCATCCTCAGATGCCTGATCGTCGGTGCCGCGTTGGCGTTGTTCGCTGCCTCGGGCGCCGAGGCGAGCACCGTCACGAGTAGCAGTACGAGCACGAACTGGGCGGGCTACGTTGCGCACGGGAGCGGCGCTAACTTCCGTTACGTCTCCGCAGTGTGGAAGCAGCCGACCGCTACCTGCACGCCTGGCAACCCGACGTACTCGGCCTTCTGGGTGGGCCTCGGCGGATACAGCCTGAACTCGCAAGCGCTCGAGCAGATCGGCACCGAAGTCGACTGCAGCCCGTCCGGGCGCGCGGTCTCGACAGCGTGGTATGAGCTGGTACCCGCACCGTCGACCGGCATCCGGATGATCGTCAACCAGGGCGACGTGTTGGCCGGGAGCGTGACGGTGATCGGACACCGGGTGACCCTGACCCTCAGCGACCGCACTCGGGACAAGAAGTTCTCGAAGACGTTGACCGTCCCGTCGGTCGACGTGACATCCGCCGATTGGATCGTCGAGGCGCCCTCTGAATGTAACGGCAACGGTAATAACTGCCAGGCGCTCCCGCTGGCCGACTTCGGCGCTGCGACGTTCACCCATGCCAAGGCCGACACGATCAGCAAGCGCATCGGTTCGATCTCGAGCAATCTCTGGGACACGGCCGTGATCACGCTCGCTCCCGGCGGGCACCAGTACGCCTCCTACCAGGACGCCGCAGGGGGCGAGGCGACGCCATCGCCGCTCGAGAGCTCGGGGGGCGCGTTCTCGGTCGACTACTCGACGGTCACCCCCGTGATCGGGCAGCCGCAGCCAGGCCAGCCACCCGGTCAGCCACCGACCGAGGCGAAGCTCTCCTCGCGCGCGGGCGCCGAGGTCCAGCCGGGCGGCGTCCGTCGCTGAGCCCGCCGCGGCTCGGTACCATCACGTTTCCAGGGCTGTTAGCCCGCCATCCGGAGAAAGGATCTCGATGCGCAAACGGAGATATCTACTCGCGCTGGTGGGCACGACCGCGGCGCTCGCTGTGGGCACCGGGGCTGCCGCTGCCGCGACCGCCGCGAAACCGCATCACAGGTCGGTGCGCCACAGCACGTCACACAGCGGCAACTGCCCGAATATGGGCACCGCCAGCACGTAGCCTCCGGGGCGCGGGTCGCCGCTTAAGGTTGGCATCGGCCGACCGATTACGAGCACACGTGAGCTGCCTGCGACGGGCTCACGCGACGGCAGGGTTCCCGTCGGCGTCGTGTAACGCTGCTCGAAGGAGGAGACGGTCTCGATGAACATTCCGGAACCGATCGCGACCCAGGTCCACGATGAGGCATGGGCCGGCGTCAGCTACCACATCCGTGGCGAGCTCGTACCAGAGCTTCAGGTCGACCTGACCGAGGCGAGGATCTTCTTCGAGCACCACACGCTGCTGTGGAAGCAGACCGGCGTCAAGATCGAGCTTCGCAAGATGAGCGGCGCGATCAAGCGCAAGATCGCCGGCGGGGAGTTCTTCGTCACCAAGGCGGTCGGCCCCGGCCGCGTGGCTTTCTCGCGAGATTCGCCCGGTCAGCTGATTCCGCTGCACCTGAACGCCGGTGAGGGCGTCGACGTACGCGAGCATCAGTTCGTGGCGGCGTCGGACAACATCGACTTCAGCTTCGAGCGGATCAAGGGCGTGCGAAACGTCCTGTTCTCGGGCTCGGGATTCTTCCTGGACAAGTTCCGCGCCAAGCACGGAGATGGAACTGTCTGGATCCACGGTCACGGCAACGTGTTCACCGTCGACCTGAACCATGGCGAAGCGATCGACGTCGAGCCCGGTGGCTGGCTGTTCAAGGACATGAACGTCAAGATGACTGCCCACACGACTGGTCTGAAGTCCGGCTTCTTCGCTGGTGGTGGCAAGTTCACATGGAACCGCTTCGAAGGCCCAGGACGGGTCGCGATCCAGACGATGTACATCGCCCCGGTCGAGGGCACCAGCCAGGGCGAGTAGCTGAGATGTCGGCGACCGCTCCCGCCAACGGCCGCGTCGAGGACCCGGCCACGCCGAGCGTGCTCGAGCCCCCGGTGACCGCCGGCTGCGGCGGGCGCGGCCTCCAGTTGATTCGCCACCGGCGAGTGAGAACCGCGCACATCGGAATCGTCGGGGTAGCCGAGGACGTGATGCATTACGCCGTCGTCCTGGCGCTGATGGCTGTGGCCGGATTGGTGCTGTACCGGACGAGCTACGACCTCGCCACGACCCACGCCGGCTTCGCGGTCGCGGCGACGACGGCGGCCAACGGCGTGCTGTTCGCGATCATCATCATGGAGGTGATGCGGACCGTGATGGCGCATTTCGAACGCGGCGGACTGCAACTTCAGCCGTTCCTGATCATCGGGATGATCAGTGCCGTTCGGGAGATCCTGTCGGTGGGAGCCCACCTTTCGCTGGACAGCAGCGAGAGCGCCACCGGCACCGTCCATCTCGCGCTGCTCGAGCTGGGCGTGAACGCCGCGGTGGTGATCGGACTCGCAGCGGCACTGGTGCTGGTCCGGACGCACGCCGGGATGAAGGAAGAGGCCGAGTAGCGAGCTGTCCCCCCGGCGCGGTAGAGGTGCCTCAGAGACCGGGCGGGTGGCGCTCGACGAACCCGGCAAACTCCCCGCCGCCCTGAGCCCAGCGCGTGCCGTCCTCGGCGAGGGCCACGGTGTCGAAGCGCCAACCGGCGACGTCCATCCAGACATGGTTGTAGCTGGCGTAGATCGTGATCCAGCGACCCGGGCCGGGATCGCCGTAGGACTCGAAGTCGGCGGCCACCTCCGGGGAGGAGAGCAGGCCGGCGGCCGCCAGCGCGTAGCTCACTGAGCCGGAGCAGTCGTAGCCGGCCGCCTGGAAGGATGCGTGTCCGCCGCCCCAGATGTAGGGGAGTGTCGCGATCGCATTGCCTGCAGCGATCACCTGGGCGACAGCGGCGGGGGCGCCTGGAGGCGGCTGGACCATCCCGCCGGTGTCGACGGCGATGCCGCCGATGTCGGCGTTGCCCGTGGCCGCCGCGGCGGCGGCCTGCTGCGCGGCCTTCGTCTCGAGCGAGCTCAGGTCGGCGTTGAGGGTGCCCAGCTTCGCCGCGTTGCTCGCCCGGTTTCCGAGCGCACTGATCCGCTCGCGCAGGAGCGCGTCCTGGAGCGCGGCGACCTGGTTTCGCTGGGCGAGGACGACCGCAGCCAGCCGCTGGTCGCGCAGCTCGAGCTTGCCGAGCATGTCGGCCTGGTGAGCGACCTCCGCCCTGGCGATGCGTGTGCTGTGGACGATCTGCGCGTCCTGGCGACCGATCGTCCGCAGGAACGAGAGCCGTTCGAGCAGGTCGGGAAATCCGTGCGACTGCAGCACGACGGTGACGAGGTTCGGTTCGCTGCCCTCGTAGTCGGCGACCAGGTTGGCCGCCAGCGCGTGCGCCGCCCGCTCGAGCAGATTCTCGAGATCGACCAGGTGGGTGCGCGCATCGAGCAGCTGCGTCTGGACGACGCCGAGCTGCTGCTCACGTCGCGCGAGGTCGGACTGGAGCCCCGCGAGCTGTGCCTGAGCGGCCCGGAGGCCGCCGTTCGTCTGGTGGATCTTCGCCGTATCGGCGGCGATCGTCGACTGCAGCGAGGACTGCGCGGACCGGTCGGCTTGGATCTGACTTTGGAGGTCGGCGGCGCCGCTCGGGACCGAGCCGCCCGCGAGAACCGCGACGGCGGCGACGGCGGCCCCGGCTGCGCCGGCGGTGCGGAGGACCCAGGGATGGCGATGGCGGAATGGCATGGTGGGCTGCGGCGGCCAGATCGCACGTCGAACTGCACGCGGACGACCGTCCCGCGTGGCCGTCAGTTCGCGATCCAGAGCCAGCTCCGGCGGCAGGTGGAGTGAAGCTCGCGGCCACCCTAACAAGCCCCGTCGCCTTCAGGGCCGGTGACCCTGGGCGTGCAATAAATCCTGCAAACCGATAAGTTCGCGATTGGATTGCGGGCGGGCCGGCTGCCGCCCACGTCGGGCGATCTGCCGGGAGGTCCATAATCGTGGATCCGCGCACCGAGCACGCCGAGGCCAAATGACCAGCGAGCAATGGACCGCCGTTGACAACTACATCGAGGACCTCCTCGTTCCCCACGACCCGGTGATGGAAGCCGCTCTGCGGGCGAGCGCAGAAGCAGGCATGCCCCGGATCGGCGTCTCACCCCCGCAAGGGAAGCTGCTTGAGCTGCTCGCGCGCGTTCAGGGGGCGCGCTCGATCCTCGAGCTCGGCACGCTCGCCGGCTACAGCACGATCTGGCTCGCGCGCGCGCTTCCGAGCGACGGCCGCCTGGTCACGCTCGAGCTCAACCCCGACTACGCCGAGGTGGCCAGGGCCAACATCGCCCGCGCAGGGCTGGATCACCTCGTCGAGCAGCGGGTTGGCCCGGCGATCGAGACGCTCCCTCAGCTCGTGGCCGAAGGCGCCGGCCCGTTCGATCTGATCTTCATCGACGCGGACAAGGTCAGCTACCCGGACTACCTCCCATGGACGCTCAAGCTCTCGGCGCCCGGAACGCTGATCATCGCCGACAACCTCGTTCGCGATGGCGCGGTGATCGACCCCGCGAGCGATAGCGCGAGCGTCGGCGGCAGCCGCCGGTTCACGGAGCTGCTCGGAGCCGAGCGACACGTCAGCGCCACGCTGATCCAGACCGTCGGCAGCAAAGGATACGACGGGTTCGCGCTGGCGCTGGTGGGGGACCCTGCTACGCCCGGGCAGCAGTAGCGGTGTTCGGCCGTCGCACGCGGAGGCGGTCCGCACCGCAGATGCTCGGCGGACCCGGCGGGCCGAGGCTCGTCTCGCCATCGCGAAGGCGGCGGACCCGCGGCAGCCACCGGCGGGCCTGGGTCGCGGGTGTCGTGGTGGTGGTGGTCGCGGGCGGGCTGGCGGCCTACGTCGCCGCGCACCGGCGCGATCACGCGAAGACCGGTGGGCGTCGCAACATCTCTGCGGCCGTCCGCTCGCGTGGGGGCGGATCGGCACGAGGGGGCCTTCGGCGGGTCCAGGGTCACGCGGCCAAGCTGGCCGACCCGTTCACGACGCCGGCGACGCGCACCGACCTCAGAGCGCGCGATGGGGCGATCACCGCTGCGGTGGAGGACCTCAGGACCGGTCAGACATGGCTCTATCACCCGCGTGGTCGCGCCCAGACCGCGAGCATCGTCAAGGTCGACATCCTCGAGACGCTGCTGCGTCAGGCCCAGATGTCCGACACACCGCTTGACGACGACGATGCGGACCTCGTGCAGGGGATGATCGAGAACAGCAACGACGATGATGCCACCGACCTGTGGGACGAGATCGGCGGTAGCAGCGCGGTGGCTTCTTACAACGCCGCGGCCGGCCTTACTCAGACGATCCCGAACTCGGACGGTTTCTGGGGGGAGACCACCACATCCGCCGCCGATCAGATCCGCCTGTTACGCCAGCTCGTCCTGGCCCACACCCTGCTCAACCGGGCATCCCAGGATTATGAGCTCGGCCTGATGGAGAACGTGGAGGCCGACCAGGAGTGGGGCGTGAGCGGCGGGGTCCCGAAGGGAGCGGACGTGGCGCTCAAGAACGGGTGGGTGCCACTCACCAGCGACTCCAACTGGGAGGTCAACAGCATCGGCAGGGTGAAGGGCGACGGGCGCTTTTACCTGATCGCGGTCCTGACCTCCCATGATCCGAGCGAGGCGTACGGGATCGACACGATCGAAGGCCTGTCGAGGATCGTCTGGGGCCACCTCGCCGCCGGCGGGAGCGCCGGGGTCTGACGCGTCGGTGGCGGGCGCGTCCGCGGCGGCGGCCGCGCGTCTGCGTCGGCGGCTAAGGGTGGCGCCCGAGCCCGCGCAGGATCGCGTCGGGGTCGACATAGAGGACCTTGTATGACCATCCTTGTGGCACCGCCGCCATCCCGGTGTGGACGCTTTCTGGCTCGAGTACGAACAGCTCCCCTTCGTCGGCGCGCTGCTGGGTCGCGTCGAGGCTGAAGCGAGCGGCGCCAGTCTCCACCACCGCGACGGTCCACGTCGGGTGCGAATGGGGCCGGTAGGCGTGCTCGACGAAGCGCGCGTGCAGCGCCTCGATCCCAGCGAGGTCTCGCGGCCGGAAATAGCTGGCGTACTCGGTCGGCGTGACGCGAGTCTAGTGGCGGAGCGTTACTCGGTCTGTCGCGCGAGCAGCGCGATGAAGCGCTCGATGCGGCCGCGCTCGGCGTCCGGGAGCTCGCCGTCGACGTCCACGAGCAAGGTCATCGGCCGCCGCTCGCGCGCCCACGTCCTGACGGCGTCGTCAAGTCCCTTCGCGACCCACACGAACGGGAACGAGCCGGCGAATGCGATCACCGTCTGCGCCTGCAGCTCCGCCGTGGCCTCGCTGCGAACGATCGCGACGCTGACCAGACCGAGCGCGTGGGCAGCCGAATTGATCGCGTCGAGCCCACCGTCATCCACGAGCAGCGCCAGCTCGCCGTCGCGCAGCTCCTCGGCCACCCAGCCGGTGGCGGCGCCGGCCAGCGTCGAGGGGCTGCACACCATGCGGAAGATAGGCGCCACCGCCGACACGCTAGCTGCTCGGCCGCTAGCGTGAGGTGCTGATGGAGCTGGCCCCCGAGCGTCCGAACATCGAACTGCGCCGCGAACGCGACGGACAGCAGATCGTGGTGCTGTCTTTTCCGTACGACCGCGATCTCGTCGACCTCGTGCGGACGATCCCCCGCCGGCGCTTCGATTGGGACACACGCGAGTGGTCGGCGCCGGCCGATGACTGGGCCGGGATCAAGGTCGCCGACGCGCTCGATCGCTATCCCGAGCTGATCGCCACCACCGAAGTGGCGGAGTGGCTCGCCGGGGTCGAGCGTCGATGGATCGGTTACGTGCGCACGATGCGACACGACGGTCGCGGATGGTGGATGCTCGATAGCCGCGGTGGCCCGGTACCGGAGGAGCTGCAGGTGCTCGCCCGTGAGCACGACGGCAAGCTGCTCGTGCCGCTGTGCGAGGCCGCGGCGAAGGCGCTGCGCGAGCTGCCCTCGGCGCGCCTGGACATAGCCGCGGAGAGGTGCCTCTCGATGGTCGAGCTCGGGGCTGTCCCACCGCCGGCGAGGCTTGTCTGGTTCCGCGGGGTCGAGGGCGAGCAGCTGCGGCTCGAGGTGCTGTGGGACCCCGACATCGGCACGGCGTTCGACCGCCTTCCCGGCGCCGAGAGTGGGCGCTCGATGCCGCTCGACCCGTGGCTCGCCGAGCGGCTCGACGAGTTCGTGGCCCGCCATCAGGTCGAAGTCGACGGGCTCGCCGCGGAGGCGCTCGACAGCCTCCTGGCCGAGCGGATGGAGGCGGCCGAGGCGGTTCGCAACTCGCGGGCCGAGCACGGGGATCCGATCGAATCGACCGCGGCGGTCCTCGGCGGTGAGCTGGCCCCCTTTCAATGGGCCGGGGTCCGTTACGTCCTCGACGCTCGGCGCGCGTTCCTGGCCGACGAGCAGGGCCTGGGCAAGACGGTCGAGGCGCTCGCGGCGCTCGAGGCGGACGGCGCCTATCCCGCGGTCGTCGTCTGCCCGGCGTCGATGAAGCTCGGCTGGCAGCGGGAGGCCGAGCGCTGGCTGCCCCACCGGACGGTCGCGGTGGTGGAGGGCCGCCCACCGGTTCCGCCGAGCGCCGAGATCACGATCCTCAATTACGAGATAGTCGCCGCCCACCGTGAGGCGCTCAGCCGCCGGCGCCCGCGTGCACTCGTGGTCGACGAGTCCCATTACTGCAAGAACCCGCATGCCAAACGCACCCAGGCGGTCCGCCGGCTTGCCGGTGCAGTCGCACCGGACGGACTGGTGCTCGCGCTGACCGGTACGCCCGTGCTCAACCACGCCGACGAGCTGATCGCGCAGCTGCGCGTGATCGGGCGGCTCGCGGACTTCGGGTCCGGCGCACGGTTCTCGCGCCAGTTCCGCGGTCAGCTGAGCGAGGAGAGGCTGCACTGGCATCTACGCCGTCGCTGCTTCGTGCGACGGCTGAAAGCCGATGTCCTCCCCCAGCTGCCCGCCAAGCGGCAGGTCGTCGTACCCGTCGCGCTGACGAACCGAGCCGAGTACCGCCTGGCCGAGAGGGACGTGATCGAATGGCTGCGTTCGCAGCCGCTCGACCTGTCAGAGCTGAACGCCCGCATTGCGGCCACGCTGCGGGCCGAGCGGCTGGCGCAGCTGGGGACGCTGCAGCGCCTCGCGGCACGCGGGAAGCTCGCCGCGGCGCTGGCGTGGATCGACGACTTCCTCGCCTCGGGGGAGCCGCTGGTGGTATTCGCACGCCACGTCGAGGTCCAGCGGGCTGTGGTCGAGCGCTTTCCTGCGGCGCTCCATCTCCTCGGCTCCGACTCGATCCGTGCCCGCGAGGCGGCGATTGCGGCATTCCAGAAGCCCGATGGTCCGCCGCTGATCGTCGGCGCCACGCGGGTGGCGGGCCAGGGGATCACGCTGACGCGATCCTCGAACGTTGTGTTCCTGGAGCTCGAGTGGACTCCGGCCATGCACGACCAGGCCGAGGATCGCTGTCACCGGATCGGACAGCGCGACGCCGTCACCGCCTGGTACCTACTCGCGGCGGGCACGATCGACGAGACGATGGCCCGCCTGATCGAGAGCAAGCGTCAGGTGGTAGCAGCGGTCACCGACGGTCGCATGCTGAGCAGCGACGGGTTCGTCGAGGCTGTGGTCCGCGAGCTCCGCGACGGCCGCCCGTTCCAGCACCTACGCGCGGTCGCTCCAGCTAGCTGATTACGGCCGGCTCGGCGACGTTAGCGGCCGCCGCCGCCGCGACCGGTTCCGGTTCCGGGAGCGCGCTGCGGCGAAACGCGAACGGCGTGAGGAGCGCCGCGAGCGCGATGCAGGCCGCGCCCGCGAGGAACGCAAGGTGGTAGCCGCCGATCAGAGCGCTCGTGGCGGAGTGGCCGCCGGCGGCGAGCGCCCGCGTGCGCTCGGTCGCGAGGCTCGCCAGGGCGGCGAGGCCGATCGCGGCGCCGATCTGCATCGAGACGTTGACGATCCCTGAGGCGAGTCCGGCGTCGCGCGGGGGCACCTCTGACATTGCGATCGTGAGCAGCGGCATGAACGCGGTCCCGGCGCCGACACCGAGCAGGACGAAAGCGAAGAACAGACCGGGGAAGTAGGACGAATGGGGACCCTGTTGGGCGAGCAGCAGCAGCCCGGCGACCATCGCCAGCAGTCCGGGCACGACCGGGCGCCTCGCGCCGAAGCGCCGGACGATGCGAGCGGTGACCCCGAGCGAGAGGCAGCCGACGGTGATCGTCATCGGCAGGAACGCGACACCCGTCCCGAGCGCGCTGTAGCCGAGGACGTGCTCGAGGTACAGCGCCCCGATGAAGAAGGCGGCGAACATGCCGCTGGCCATCAGCGACCGGATCGCGCTCGAACCGATCAGGGTGCGCACGCGCAAGATCCGCAGCGGCATGATCGGGTTGCGCAGCCGCGATTCGAGCACGAGGAAGGCGCCGAGAAGCGCGATCCCGGCGCCGCCGAAGCCGAGCGTGTGGGCGGAGCCCCAGCCGTAATCGGTCGCCTTGACGATCGCGTAGACGATCAGCATCAGCGCGACGGTGATCATGATCGATCCGACCACGTCGACGCCCTGACGGATGCCGATGCCCTCGTCTCGATCGATCAGCGCGACGCCGAGCAGCAGCGCGACGATGCCGATCGGAAGATTAATGAAGAAGATCCAGTGCCAGTCGATCGACTGAGTGATCGCTCCGCCCGCGAGCAGGCCGATCGAGCCGCCGCCGACGGCGACGAACGTGAACGCGCTCATCGCGGTCGCGCGCTCGGCGGGCCGAGGGAATTCGGTGACGATGATCGCGACGATCACCGACGATGACACCGCCCCGCCGAGTCCCTGCACGAAACGCGCGGCGATCAGCATCGTCTGATCCTGCGCGATCCCGCACACCGCCGAGGAGAGCGTGAACAGGGCGATGCCGCCGAGGAAGACACGCTTGCGTCCGATCAGGTCGCCGAGGCGCCCCGCCATCAGCAGGAAGCTGCCGAACGTGATCAGGTATGCGTCGACGACCCACGCCAGGCTCGCCTGCGTGAAATGCAGATCGTGCTGGATCTTGGGGAGCGCGACATTGACTATCGTCGAGTCGAGCACGTTCATGCCCTGAGCCAGACAGACGACGACGAGCGCGAGCCAGCGACGCCGGTCTGATGTCAGTTTCGCGGCGAGCACCGTAATAATCACTATATCAGGGATGATCCTTGTAACACTGGTTACATTGTTCCCCGGCTGCCACGGACGACGGTACGATCGCGTGCGTGGATGCGACCGAGCTCCCGATGACCGTCGCGCCCCCGCGACCCGGCGTCATGCACCTGCTGACCCGGCTCGCGAAGGTCCTGCACCGCAAGAGCAGCGAGGAGCTGCTCGGGATGCGCTTCAGGCACTTCATCGCCCTCTGCTACATCGCGGACCGCGACGGCGTGTCACAGCAGATGCTCGGCGAGGACCTGCTGGTCGACGCGAACAACGTCGTGATCCTGCTCAACGAGCTCGAGGCCGCGGGCTTCGCCGAGCGCCGTCGCAACGCGCTCGATCGCCGCCGTCACACGGTCGTGGTCACCGCCGCAGGAAGGCGGGCAATCGAGCGCGCCGAGCACGCTCGCGAGGCGCTCGAGGATGAGGTGCTGGCCGGTCTGACGCCCGAGGAGCGCACGGCGCTCGGCGACCTGCTGCACCGAGCACTCGAGGTGCACTGAACTCAGGTGTATTTCATGGCCTGGCGCGGGTAGAACACGGATCCGGCAATGGACCTGCACAGCCGCATCGGGACGTTCGACCGCTACCAGCAGAAGCACCGCTGGTTCGCCTTCCCGATCGCGATCCTGAAGAAGTTCTCCGACGATCAGGCCGGCTCGCTGGCCGCCCTGATCGCCTATTACGGGTTCTTCTCGCTGTTCCCGCTGATCCTGGTGCTGGTCACCGTGCTCGGGTACGTGCTCCACGGCGACGCGAGCGCCCAGGCGTCGATCAGGGGCAGCGTCCTGAAGGAGTTCCCGATCATCGGCCCGCAGATCCAGCAGAACATTCACGCGCTGCACGGCAAGGTGAGCACGCTCGTGATCGGGATCGCAGGGTCGCTGTGGGGAGGCCTCGCGGTAACCAACGCGAGCCAGAACGCGTTCGACAAGGTCTGGGGCGTCCCGCGCCGGGACCGGCCGGGCTTCCTGCAGGCGCGGCTGCGCGGCCTTGTCGTACTCGCCACCCTCGGCTTTCTGTTCATCGCCTCGTCACTGGCCTCGGGTCTCGTGACCGGCGGCCTTGGCGGGTCCTGGGCCGTGGTCGCGGGAATCGCCGTCTCGCTGGCGCTGAATGTCTTCCTGTTTCTCGCGGCGTTCCGCCTCCTGACAGCGGCTGACACCGGGATCCGCGTCCTGATGCCGGGCGTCCTGTTCGCCAGCGTGCTGTGGGAGCTCCTGCAGGTCGTCGGCGGTATCTACGTCGGACATGTGCTGCGTCATGCCAACGCGACCTACGGCGTCTTCGGCGTCGTAATCGGTCTGCTCTCCTGGCTGTACCTCGGCGCCCAGATGACGCTCTACGCAGCCGAGATCAATGCCGTGCGCGCCCGGCGCCTGTGGCCGCGGAGCCTGCTCGACGACCCGACCACGATCGGCGACGAGGAGGCGCTGACCGCGCTCGCAAAGGTCGAGGAGCGGATCGACTCGGAGCGAATCGAGGTTCACTTCGACCCGAGCGCGGAGGATGCGTAGGCGGGGGCGCTGTTTGACCTGACCGCCACGGCGAGCTGGAGGTGATCGTGGACCGGGAGCGGAGGGTGGTTCTCGGCGCCTGGGCGTTCCCGACCTACACCGAGGGCTTCCGCGAGGCCCTGCTGCGGGTCGAGTGTCAGTCGCCTGACGCCGGTGACCTCGTGGGCGGGGCGGGGCGGTAGGTCCCGAAGCTCCAGAGGTTCCCTTCGAGATCTCGCGCGGAGTAGAACGAGCCGTAGTCGAGAACCTGTGGCGCTTCGACGATCTCGGCGCCCGCGGCGTTCGCACGCTCGTGGTGGGCGTGGATGTCGCCGACGACTACGTACGCCCATCCCTGACCGGGGAGGCGCGGATCGTCGTCCCCTCGAACGGTGCCGAGCATGATCAGGCCATCGCCGTAGCGGAGCTCGGCGTGGTCGACCCTGCCGCCGGCACCTTCGTAGACGAGATGGCGCTCGAGCCCGAACGCCCGCTCGAGCCAGTCGATCGCCGCGAGGGCGTCGTGGTAACGCATGGATGGATAGATGTCGGTTGTCATGGCCGGGAAGGTACGCGTCGGGTGCGGCGAGGTCTTGGACAAATGTGAAGTGTGTCGGCGCGGGCGCCTGGCTCGTCTGTCGCGTCTTAGGTGGCGGGCCCAACGCCGCGACACGCCTGTCGCAGCTCTCGAGCGAGGCCCGATTCGCGAGCCTGGCCGAGAAACGTGACTGTGGGTTGCGTTTCTCGGCCAGGCTCCGAGCACGCCAGAATCTGGTCCGCCGTGCCCGCCGTGCCCGCCGTGCCTGCCGTGCCCGCCGCGCCAATGCCGCGCCCGCCGCCGGCGGGCTACGGCGCGGCCACGCCGAAGCCTTCGGGCAGCATGCTTGCGACGAGCGCGCCGGGCGGGGTTCCCGCGAGCTCGCGGAAGTCGCGGTTCAGGTGTGCCTGATCGCAGTAGCCGCAGTCCTGCGCGATCTCGGCGAAGCGGCTGCCGTCGTCGCGCCCGAGCAACCGTACGGCGCGCTGGAAGCGGATCAGGCGGGCGGCCGTCTTGGGCGGCGGGCCGATCTGCTCGGCAAAGCGGGCGGTGAGATGGCGGCGGCTGCATCCCAGCTCGCGCGCGAGTGCGCCGATCCGCAGCCGACCGCCGGTCTGAGTGAGCCGGTGCCAGGCGTGCTCGACGTCGGGAGACGGCTGTCGCGCCGCGTGCGCCCGGGCGGCGATATACCGGTCGAGCAGGGTGAACCGAGCGTCCCATCCCGGCGCATCGTGCAGCCGCTCGACGAGCTCCCGCGCCGCATCTCCGATCACGTCCTCGAGCGGAACCACCAGCTGCGCTGAGAGCTCGTGCATCGCCACGCCGAACAGCATGTGCGCGCCGACCGGCGAGAGGTCGACCTGAATCCCGTGCAGAGGGCCGTGCTCGGTGACCGCGAAAGTGTCTGTCAGGGCCGCGACGAAGCTGTGGTGCTCGGCCGGCTCGAGCCCGGGTCCGCCGACCCGTAGCGGCGGGCCGAAGCCGAGAATGATCGTGACCTGGTCCTGGGCGACCTCTCGGCGCCGCACGACCTGTCCGGCGGTTTCGTGGGAATAGCCGCAATACCGATATGCGATGCCGTCCAGCCCCGGGTGCGGCTGGCGCTCGACACGCTCGAAGCGTCCGAGCTCCGATCGCATATGGATCACGCTCGATCCCACTACCCACAATGTATAGAGAAACCGAGCGCTCGCCACACCCCCCCCGCATGTCGGGTTCACCTCTGGGGAAGCTTGGTCGGGCGCAACGCTTAGGCCACCGTGCACCCATGGCGTTTCGTCCAGACACCACCGCCGGAGGCCAGCAATGAGCGTTGCGCTCGCGTCACCCCCCGACACCGAACTGTCGCCGCTCGAGCGACTCGAGGTGCTCTGCGACCACGGCTCGCTGCACGTGATTCGCACCGAAATTCGTTCTGACCGGCTGGGCCACAAGGCGGTCGCCGGAGACGGAGTCGTCGGCGGAGCCGGGCTGGTCGATGGCCGGCCGGTGTTCTGCTACGCCCAGGACTCGAGTTTCGTCGGCGGTTCGCTCGGTGAAGCTCACGCGGAGACGATCGTCCGCGTGCTCGAGCTGGCCGACCGTGCCCGCGCCCCAGTGGTCGGGTTCGTGTCCTCCGGTGGAGCGCGGATGCAGGAAGGCGTTGCCGCGCTCGGCGGCTACGGGCGCGTCTTCCGCCGCACCGTCGCACTGTCGGGCCGAGTGCCGCAGATCTCGATCATCACCGGGCTGTCGGCCGGCGGCGGTGCGTACTCGCCGGCGTTGACCGACTGGATCGTGATGACCGACGAGTCGAGCATGTTCCTGACCGGCCCTGGGGTCGTGAAGGAAGCGCTTGGCGAGGACATCACCGCAAAAGATCTCGGCGGCACCCGCGTGCACCAGCGCAACGGCGTCTGCCATTTCGTCGAGCCGAGCGCGCTCGACGCCGCGCTGCTCGCCCGTGACCTGCTCGGCTACCTGCCGAGCCACCGTGACGCTCCGCTGCCCTTCCGCGCTTCCCGGCCAGCCAACGGGCGTGACCCGGCGGCATGCGTACCGTCGCAAGCGCGCCGCGTCTACGACGTCAGAGACGTGATCTCATGCCTGACCGACGACGGCGTTCTGCTCGAGGTCTCTTCCGGATGGGCACGCAACCTCGTTACCGGGTTCGCCCGGATCGAGGGCCGGCCCGTTGGCGTGATCGCCAACCAGCCCCGGTACCTCGGCGGAGTACTCGACGCGGCCAGCTCGCAGAAGGGCGCGCGCTTCGTATCGAAGTGCAACGCGTTCGGGATCCCACTGGTGGTGCTCGTGGACACGCCTGGCTTCATGCCTGGTCGTAAGCAGGAGTCCGAGGGCGTGATCCGCTTCGGAGCGTCACTCGTACATGCATTCGCCGAGGCGACGGTACCCCGGATAACGGTGATCCTGCGGAAGTCGTTCGGTGGCGCTTTCATCACGATGAACTCCAAGGACCTCGGTGCCGACTGTGTGTACGCCTGGCCACAGGCGGAGATCGGAGTCATGGGCGCGAAGCCCGCCGTAGGCATCATCCATCGCCGCGAGCTCGCAGCGGCACCCGATCCAGAAGCGGCTCGTGAACGGCTCGTCGCCGAGTACGCCCACGCACAGCTGCGGCCGGAGGTCGCGGTCCAGGCCGGCTACGTCGACGAGCTGATCACCCCGATGGAGACGCGCTCACGGCTCGCGTGGTCGTTGCGCACACTGCACGGAGCGTCCTGCTGATGAGCTCTCGTGGCGACGTCCTGCTGACCGGCGGAACCGGGTTCGTGGGCATGGAGGTGCTGGCGCGATACCTCGAGCGCAGCGATCGTCGCGTCGTGCTGCTCGTTCGCGCAGCCGACGACGCCGCGGCCCGAGCTCGCGTCGATGCGACCTTGCGCAACCTGTTCGGCTTGGTCCGCGCGCGCCGCTACGCCGGGCGCGTGGACGCGGTCGCCGCCGAGCTGACCGAGCCGTCGCTCGGGCTGCGCCCGCTTCGACGCCAGGAGCTCGCGCGACGGGTCACGACGATCGTCCACGCCGCCGCGTCGGTTTCGTTCACGCTTCCGCTCGATGAGGCTCGCGCGATCAACGTCGAGGGCACACGCCGGATGCTGGATTTCGCCGAGCTGGCCTCAGAGCTCGGCGGCCTCGATCGCTACGCCCACGTGTCGACGGCTTACGTCGCGGGCACCCACGCCGGACGCTTCGCCGAATGCGACCTCGATGTCGGGCAGGAGTTCCACAACTCCTACGAACAGTCGAAGTTCGAGTCCGAGCAGCTCGTGCAGGCGCGAACCGGCGTGCCGTCGACGATCATGCGCCCGTCGATCGTCGTCGGTGATCGCAACAGCGGCTGGACAGCCGCCTTCAACGTGATGTACTGGCCGCTGCGAGCGTTCGCGCGCGGTCTCTACGCCGCGGTGCCCGCCGTTCCGACGGCGCCGCTCGACGTCGTCTCGATCGACTATGTCGCAGACGCGATCCATGCCCTGTGCGAGATGCGCGGCGGCATCGGCGAGACCTATCACCTGACCGCCGGAGCCAACGCGAGCACGATCGGAGAGATCGCCGAGCTTGCAAGCAGCTACTTCGGTAAGCCGGCCCCCGCGGTGCTGACACCGGCCGAGTTCGCGGTCGCGGCCCGCGACGCGACGGAGAGCCAGCGCCGGGCGATCGAAGGCAGCGTGGCCTACTTCCCGTACTTCGCGATCGGGACAACGTTCGACGATGCCCGCGCCCGGGCTCGGCTGGACCCGCCGGGAATACTTGTGTCGCCGCTGCGCGATTACCTCGTGCGGCTGCTGGACTTCGCCACAGCGAGCCGGTGGGGTAAGGCGCCGATCGGGCGCGCGGAGGCACTCGCGGCCTGAGCGGTCGGGTGCTTGGAGGCGAAGGTTGCCCCCCAGTCGGGGGGTTTGCTGTCGGCGATCGTTGCCTGCGGTGGAGTGTGGGACGAAGCTCGACGGATGGAGCCGCGCGCAGATACCGCACGCTTTCGCGCAGACGATCCCGACGTCCTTGTCACGGCGTCGCTCGCCTGCCCGATCTGTCTGTGCGGCGAGGAGGTCGAATGGCTGCTTGACGCCGACGGCTACGATCCGTCGGTGCAATGCCTGTGCCAACCCTGCAACGCGCGCTGGCGGGTGTACCTGGCGCCTCAGCAGGCGCTGCGCATCGGGTTGATGGCCGCTCACGCATAAGCAGCGCTGCGGCAACCTCGGTCCCGGTGCGGCACCACCCCTCACGATGAGCGTTCCCGGATCGGCGGAGGTTCTCGCAGCAGCGAACGTCGACGCGCTCGAGCTGTTCGTCGAGGTGCTCTCCCAGGCGGAGGAGGTCTCGACGCCGGATGCCTTCTACGGTCGCCTGTGCGAGGCGGTCTGCCGGCTGGCGCGGATGCGCCGGGCAGTCATCTTCCGCTACGACAGCGCGAGGCGGATGGTGCGAGCCGCCGGCGCGCACGGGCTCGATCTCGACCACTTCGCGAGCGCTCACGTGACCGTCGAGTCGGCGCCGATCGCGGCGCGGGCGCTGCTCGAGGACCGGGTGATCGAGGTCGTCGGAGACCTTGCCGGCCAGGTCCCGCAGGAGTACGCGGCGATCGTCTCAGAACCGGCGCGGCTCGTCTGCGCACCGATGGCCGCCGCCGGACGGGCGGTCGGGGTAATCCTCGCCGACCGCCGCCTGACGGACCCCCCGCTCGACGACGCCGCGCGCCATCTGCTGTGGACGCTCGGCAAGGCGGCAGCGCTCGCCTCGGTGGCGCGGATCGTGTCCACCCAGGCCGAGAAGGCCCAGCAGCTCGAACAGCGAATCGACCTGGCCAGGGAGATTCACGAGGGCGTGATGCAGCGGCTGTTCGGTGTCTCGATGGCACTCGACGGCGACGGCGACCTGCCCGAGGCCGCGCGGCACCGCTGCGCGACCGAGACTCAGGCCGCCCTTGGCGACCTGCGCACAGCGATTCAGCGGCCGCTCGGGCGCACTCCACGCGCGACCAGAACCACGTTCCTCGCCGAGGTCGAGCGGCTCCGCCGTGTGCACCCAGACCTCGGGGTGACGCTCGAGGCGGGCGGACAGGTTCGGGTCCCGTCCGCGCTCGAGCCGCTCGCGCAGTCCGTGCTCGCCGAGGCGATCCGCAACGCGCATAAGCACGCCAGCCCCACGCGGGTCAGCGTCCGCCTCGCGCGGATCGACGACGCATTCGTGCTCGAGATCGCGAACGACGGCGTCCTCGGTCGTAGCCGCCGCGCGGGAATGGGGCTGCGGCTGGCCGCGCTCGAGGCTCTTCAGAGCGGAGGGGTCGTCGAATTCGGTGAGCGCGAGCCGGGGACGTGGCAGGTACGGCTCGTCGTCCCTGACGATGACTGAACCGGCAGAGGAAACCCCGCCGCCCAAGGTCGATGCTCCGCGGAGCGCGGACGACGCGCCGAGGAGCCCGCAGCGTCTGCGCGTGCTCGTCGTCGACGATCACGACGTCGTCCACTGGGGCTTCCGGCTGATGCTGACGCAGCAGCCGTGGGTGGAGCGATGCCTGAGCGCCACGACGGGCGCGGAGGCGCTGGCGCTGGCGGCGCGCTACCGCCCGCACGTCGCGCTCGTCGACCTGTTCATCGGCGAGGAGTCGGGGGCGGAGATCTGCGAGCAGCTCCGTGCCGCTGAGCCCGCCACGCGTGTGCTCCTGTTCTCGGGCGCCGGGGCGATCTCGGCGCAGGCCGCGAGGGCGGCGGGGGCATCAGGGTTCGCATTCAAGGACTGGTCCGCGCGTCGCATCGCCACGGCGATCATGACGGTCGGACGCGGCAAGACCGTGTTCGAGCCTCAGGACCGCACCGTCGCCCTACGGCTATCGGACCGCGAGCGCACGGTGCTCGAGCTGATGGCCTCCGGCGCGACCAACCCCGAGATCGCCGAGCAGCTCCACCTTTCCCGCCACACCGTCAAGGAGCACACCAGCGCCGTGTACAGGAAGCTGGGCGTACGCAACCGGACCGAAGCAGTCCAGCGCGCCCAGCGGCTGGGGCTCGTCGCCTAAGCCTCGGGGGCGGTTGGCACTTCGGCGACCTCGGCCGGCGTCGCAATCGCGCCGATGGTCTCGGGCCCGGCCGCGAGCTCGGCCGGCGGCGCCGGTGGCTCAATCGCCGCGGTGGGCGGCTGCGCGTGGTTGCCGTCGTGATTGGCAGCTTCGAGGGAGGGGCTGAGCGCGGTCATCAGAGGTTTGATCAGGTCGATCGGCATCGGGAAGACGACCGTCGAGTTCTGGTTCACGCCGATCTCGCGCAGCGTCTGCAGATACCGGAGCTGGAGCGTCACCGGGTTGACGCTGATCACGTCGGCGGCCTCTGCGAGCTTCGCGGCCGCCTGCGCCTCACCCTCGGCGTTAATGATCTTGGCGCGGCGCTCGCGCTCGGCTTCAGCCTGCGCGGCGATCGCGTGCTGCATCCGCTCCGGAATCTCCACGTCCTTGATCTCGACCGCGGTCACCTTGATCCCCCAGGGCTCGGTATGGGTGTCGATGATGTGCTGGAGGTTCTCGTTGAGGCTGTCGCGCTCGGCGAGGAGCGTGTCGAGGTCGGCGCCGCCGAGCACGGAGCGGAGCGTCGTCTGCGCGACCTGGAGCGTCGCCTCGCCGAAGTTCTGGACCTCGACGATCGCCTTGTTCGGGTCGATCACGCGGTAATACGCGACGGCCGTCACCCGCGCCGGCACGTTGTCTCGCGTGATGATCTCCTGGGGTGGAACCTTGAGCGTGATCGTGCGCAGGCTGACGCGCACCATCCGGTCTATCCCTGGCGTCAGTAGCACGACGCCCGGACCGCGCTTGTCCATCACCCGGCCGAGCCGGAAGACGACGCCGCGCTCGTACTCGCGCAGCACCCGCACCGAAGAAGCCGCAGCGGTCACGGCCACGACCAGCAGGATGATCAGGATCACGACGATGGCTGTGATCACGGCGCCAGCTCCCATTCCTCGGCACGGCGGACGGCAAGCGTCAAGCCGGTGAGGCGCTCGACCACGATCGGATCGCCTGCGTGTAGATCGCCGTCCTGGTCATCGGCCCATGAGCGCTTCGCTTTCCAGAGGGCCCCGTCGACCTGTACGCGTCCGTTCGGTTCCCCCCAGCTCTGCACCACGCCGACGCGCCCGACGAGCGCCTCGGGGCCGGACCGAACCCGCCGCTGGCGCGCACTCTTGCCCTCGCGAACAGCCACACCGGCGAAGGCCAGGCTTCCGGCCGTAATCAGCACCGCCAGCACCAGGGCGATCACGATGCCCCCACCGAGCCCGCTGACAGCGAGGACGGCTCCGACACCGAGGGCCAGGGCACCCGGCCCCGCGAGCATTCCGAGCGACGCCACATGAGTCTCTACGACCACGAGCGTGGCTCCGATCATCAGCAGCGCGATTCCAAGTTCGGTCACCGTCCACACAATCGTACGCCCGCGCGATCCCGGTAGCCAGGCCTTAAGGATCGGGAAAGGGCTGGAGCGGGATCCCGGGGGGATCTTCACGCGCGCCCAGCTCGTAGGCGGCACCCGCCCCGATCCGGAGGATCCGCTCCTCCCCAGCCTCCGGACGCACGGTCAGAGCCAACGAGGCGACCGAGCAATTGGTGGTCTTGTGCTCGCCGCCACCGGGATCGGAGTAACGCCAGGCGACGGCGAGATCCTCGCGAGCCCCGACCTCACCGCGGACGGCGACGCCGCGGCCGCGAAGGGCGAACGCGCACCGCGTGGGCGTCTCGCGCACGGCGGTGGTGCGGATCGCCGCGGGCCCGCCCAGGCGGTAGAGGCGCCGCTCGAGCTGTAGTGCGCCGTTCGCGATCCACGGAAGGACCGCCCGCCCAACCCTGATCCGCCCGATCGTGACGTCGAACCACACGCCCGGGGCATCCGGGAAGCCGGCGGCGTGAACCCAGATCCACCGCTCGGCGTGCTCGGTGCCCCAATTGTGTCCGACCATTCCCGGCCATCCGTCGATCTCCACCGTCTGCTCCCCGAACCTGACGCGGTCGCTAAACGTGGCGAGGGGGCGCAACGACACGCCTGGGCGCTTGAGGACCGTGTACCGGATCCATACCCCGCGCGGGCGCTCGGGGTCGGAGGCCTTCAGGTAGCAGGCTCTCGTAGTGGCCCGCAGCGATCGCCGCGGAGGGGAAGCGGGCGGTGTCGAGGCCCATAGGGCGCAGATTACGGCGGAAGCCATTGCACTGCCGTTTGGTATATTTGGATATACCGGTGCTGGGGCTGATCTTTGATGTGTTGGATGGATGGGGGCTAACGTGCGGGGCTGTTGGTTTGCCTGTGTAGGCCGTCGGGCGGCCTTGGTCGTGGTCGTGGCAGCGGCTTTCTCCGGAGCCTTGGCGAACACCGCCGCGGCGTCTTATCGGCGTGTCTGCGCCCTGCCGTCCGCAGGCGAGTTCGCTTGCCTGGCGCTGCTGCGTACTGACGTCAAGGCGGTGAACGAGGGTCAGCTGCAGGCGCAGGCGGCGTTGGGCGGGCTGGCGGGAGCACCGACCGGCGACGGCTACGGTCCGGCGCAGCTGCAGAGCGCATACGACCTGGCCGCCGCGGCCGCCGCCGGCGGCAGCGGCGAGACCGTCGCGGTGGTCGATGCGTACAACGATCCGGACGCCGCGAGCGACCTTGCGACTTACCGCAGTGCGTGGGGCCTTCCGGCGTGCACGGCGGCCAACGGCTGCTTGAGCATCCTGAACCAGAATGGCCAGACGAGCCCGCTACCCACCAATGCGGGCAGCAACGGCTGGGACGTTGAGGAAAGCCTGGACGTGGACATGGTCAGCGCGATCTGTCCCAACTGTCACGTGATGCTCGTCGAAGCCAACTCTGCCGGCGACGCCAGCCTCGGCACCGCGGTCAACGCGGCTGTGGCGGCCGGTGCCGATTTCGTTTCGAACAGCTACGGCGGAGGCGAGTCGTCCCAGGACACGACCTACGACACGGAGTACTACGACCACCCCGGCGTGGCGATCACCGCATCTGCCGGGGACGACGGTTACGGCGTCGAGTATCCGGCCGCCTCCCAGTATGTGACCGCAGTCGGTGGTACCTCGCTGACGACGTCCTCGAACTCTCGCGGCTGGTCGGAGACGGCCTGGGGAAGCTCGAGCGGAGGTGAGGGCACGGGCTCCGGCTGCTCCGCGGATGACCCCAAGCCGAGCTGGCAAACGGACACGGGCTGTTCGAGACGTACCGTCAACGATGTCGCCGCGGTCGCCGACCCGAACACCGGCGTGGCCGTCTACGACTCGTACAGCGAGGGCGGCTGGCTCGAGGTCGGCGGCACGAGCGCCGCTTCGCCGATCATCGCCGCGGTGTATGCCCTTGCGGGCACCCCGGCTTCCGGCAGCTATCCGGCGTCCTACCCCTACTCGGACCCATCCGGGCTGAACGACGTCACCTCCGGCAGTGACGGCAGCTGCTCGTCGTCGCCGGCCTACCTGTGTACCGCGGAGGTGGGTTACGACGGACCCACAGGACTGGGCACCCCGAACGGCGTATCTGCATTCGCCGGTCCGAGCCAGTCCACCACGGCGACGGCGCTCGCGTCCTCGGCCAATCCGGTCGAGACGGGTCAGCCGGTGACCTTTACCGCGACCGTCACCGGTGGCGCGACGCCGACCGGGACGGTCACCTTCAGCGACGGGTCGACGGTGCTCGGTGGCGGGCCTGTGGATCTCAGTGGTACCGGAAAGGCGACCGTGTCGACGAGCTCCCTGTCGGCCGGCAGCCACTCGATCACGGCCGCCTACTCGGGTGATGGCACCCACGTCAAGTCGACGTCGACCGCTCTAGATCAGGTGGTGGCGAACCAGCCAACGGCTGCCATCTCCTCGCCGTCGACCGGCCAGACGTACGCGGTCGGCCAGTCCGTGCCGACCAGCTTCAGCTGCACGGAAGCGACCGGCGGCACGGGCCTGAGCTCGTGCGATGACTCCAACGGGACGGACACGGTCTCCGGCGGCAGCGGCAAACTCAGCACACAGAGCGTCGGGACGTTCAGTTACACGGTCACCGCGACAAGCAAGGACACGTTCACCGGGAAGGCGTCGATCAGCTACACCGTGGCCGCAGCGCCGACGGCGGCGATCGCCTCCCCCGCCTCGGGCGGAACCTACGCGGTCGACCAGTCCGTGCCGACCAGCTTCAGCTGCACCGACGGGGCCGACGGGCTCGGGATCAGCACCTGCACCGACTCGAACGGCTCCAGCAGCCCCGGAACGCTCGGCACCAGCACGCCCGGCACCTACACCTACACGGTCACCGCCACCAGCAAGGACGGCCAGACATACAAGACCAGCATCAGCTACACCGTGGCCGCAGCGCCGACACCGCGCGCGCCGACGGTCGCGGGGGCCCCGTCGGTCACGATCACGACACCGGCGGAAGGCGCCGCATACACGGAAGGGCGGAAAATCCATGCCGCGTACAGCTGCGCGGACAGCGCGTCCGGTCCCGGTCTAGAGGCCGGCACCGCCGGGTGCAGTGGCACCGTCGCCAACGGCGCGGCGATAGTCGCATCCACCCTCGGAGCCCATTCCTTCAGCGTGACCGCCGCCAGCTCCGACGGTCAGTCGACGACCAAGACCGTCACGTACACGGTCGTGACCGGCAGCGCCAACCTCCGCGTCATGATCACCGGCACCGGTAAAGGCGCCCACGGAGCGACGTTCACCGAGACCGTGAAGGTCGCAAACGCCGGCCCGACCGCCGCGACCGACGTGCTCACCGGCCTCACCGTCCCCAAGGGCGTGACCGTCATCGGAACCGACGGCGGCGGCAGCGCCGATCGCCTCATCTATTGGAACGACGTGTCACTGGCGCCTGGCGCGAGCAGCAGCTACGTCGTCACGTTCAGGGTGGCTCACAAGACGAACGAGACGGCCTTGATCGGCGCCGCCGCTGCCTCCACTCAGGCCAAGGACCCCAAACTTGCCAACAACATCGCCGAGCTCGAGGTCACCCTCGGCTCCGGCTCCGGCCGCAGCGGAGCGAGCAAGCTGCACGCCGAGATGCGCAGCAGCCGCGACCGCAGCCTGCTCCGCCAACAGATCCTGGACCGGGCGGAGAGCGAGACCGCCGACCCCTAGAAGCCGCGGGGGTTTACCGCTTTCCCCCCCCGGATGTCTGGTTTGCGTGCCTCAGGGCTGGCTTCCGGGGTGAAGTTGCTCGACGGTCTAACTCATGGCCACGACATTAACGCCCCACGCGACCGTCAAACGCGATTCCGGCCGAAGCGCCCAGCTGCGCGGAGCGGCGATTGCGTCGGTCGCGGTAAGCCTGCCGGCGGAGGTCGTCGCGAACGACGAGATCGCCCAGCGGCTGGGAGTCAACGCGGACTGGATTGAACGCCGCACCGGCGTTCGCACGCGACGACGGGCCGGCGAGAACGACCGGCTCGATGCGCACGCAGCGCTCGCGGCGCGGGCAGCGCTCGACCGGGCCGGTGTGTCAGCGGCAGAGGTCGACCTCGTTCTGGTGGCGACCACGACAGCTGACGAGGTGCTACCGAACGCCGCGCCACTGGTGGCCTACGCGCTCGGAGCGACTCGGGCGGGCGCGTTCGACGTCGGGGCCGCCTGCACGGGCTTCCTGTCGGCGATAGCGATCGCGTGCGGGCAGATCGAGGCGGGTCGAGCGGGGTGCGTCGTCGTCGTCGGAGCGGACTTCATGTCCAGGATCATCGACCCGGACGACCGGCCGACCGCCGCTGTGTTCGGTGACGGCGTCGGTGCCGTCGTGCTGGCCGCGATCGACGAGCCGAGCCGCGTCGGCCCGATCATCCTTGGCTCCGATGGCAGCGGGGCCGATTTCATCTTCGTCGAGCGCGTCGAGAGCCTTGTGCGGATGCGCGGCCATGAGACGTTTCGCGAGGCGGTGACGTGGCTGGCCGACAGCACGGTGCGCGCCGTCGAGGCTGCGGGCGTCGAGCTCGAGGAGATCGACCGATTCGTCTACCACCAGGCGAACTCCCGGATCCTGCGAGCGGTCGGCGAGCGGCTCGGGCTGCCGGCCGATCGTGTCGTCGACTGCATCGGCGAGTACGGCAACACCTCTGCGGCCACGCTACCTATTGCCCTCGCCCACAGCGAGTCCGAGGGAGGCCTAAGGCAAGGCGATCGCGTGTTGATCGCCGCCTTCGGCGCCGGATTCACATGGGGCGCAACCGTCGTAGAGTGGGGGATGCCGTGAATCGTCGCGTAGTCGTTACAGGTGTCGGTGCAGTGACGCCGCTGGGCGTTGGCGCGCGCACGCTGCATGAAGGCTGGCTGGCCCGCCGATCCGGAATCGAGGACGGGACCGGGGCGTGCAGCGACTTCGACCCGACGGATGTGATGTCGGTCAAAGAGGTGAGGCGCAGCGACCGCTTTGCCCAGCTCGCCATCGCCGCCTGCGCCGAGGCGATCGCCGACGCCGGCTGGGACCCGACTGAGCCACCGTGCGAGTCCGACATGGTCGGCTGCGTGATCGGCACCGGGATCGGTGGCATGGGGTCGTTTGAGCATTCCTGCGACGTTCTGCGCGAGCGCGGGCCAGGGCGCGTGTCACCCCTTTCGATCCCGCTGATCATGGGAAACGCGGCGTCGGGCCTGCTGGCGATGCGCCATGGGCTCCGAGGGCCGGTGTTCGGCGTGATGTCGGCGTGCGCGTCCGGCACCCACGCGCTCGGTACGGCCCTACGGATGATCCAGTGCGGCGATGCCGACGCGGTGATCGCCGGCGGCGCCGAGGCCACGCTGACGCCACTCGCGCGGGCCGCCTTCTCGGCCATGGAGGCGACGTCGCCCACCGGCGTGTCGAGACCGTTCGATGCCCGGCGTGACGGGTTCGTGATGGGTGAGGCCGCCGGCGTGCTCGTGCTCGAGTCGGCCGAGCTCGCCGCCGCTCGTGGCGCGAACGTGCTCGGCGAGATCCTCGGCTACGCCGCGACAGCCGACGCGCATCACCTGACCGCGCCCGACCCGGCCGGCACCAGGGCCGCGCTGGCGATCACGCGCGCGATCTCCAACGCGGGCCTGCAGCCGAGCGATATCGACTACGTCAACGCGCACGGCACATCCACGCCACTCAACGATCGCTCCGAAACCGGAGCGCTCAAGCTCGCGCTGGGCGAGTACGCCCTGCGCGTGCCGGTGTCCTCGACGAAATCCGCGATCGGTCACTCGCTCGGCGCGGCCGGAGCGGTCGAGGCGATCGCGACCATTCTCGCGCTCACCGACCGCGTCGCACCTCCGACGCTCGGATACGAGGAACAGGAAGAGGACCTGGACCTCGACTACGTGCCCGACGGACCACGGCCGCTGCGGCTGCGCCAGAACGGCAGCGGGCCGAAGCCGTCGGTAGCGATCTCGAACTCGTTCGGCTTCGGCGGCCACAACGCCGTGCTGTGCCTCGGCGGCGCGCCGGGGCTAGGGCACTAGACGGGGCGGCGCTGAGCATCGCCGGGTAGGCTTCGGCCGGTGCGCTTGCCCGGCAAGACAGGCGTCTACGCGCTGCTGGTCCTCGCCGCCGGGCTGATGCTGGCCCGGTGCGGCACCGCGGCCCGGACGACCTCGACCCTACGCCACACGCTTCAGCCTCCGGCCAAGGAGGCGGGCAGGCTCGGGACGAGCCCGAAACCGGCGAGGCATCCAGCTGCCGCGGGGCCGCCGATCGGCGCCACCCAGCGCGTACCCGCGGATGGCACCACGATGATCGTAAGGGTGACCAAGGTGATCGATCCGCTCGTCGGCTCGGGGGCGAAGGTTCCGGCCGGCACGGAGCCGGTGGGCGTGGTCGTGTCGGTACGCAATGCCGGCCCCGGCTCGTACGACAGCTCCGCCACCAGCGACTTCGCCTTGCTGAGCGCCGCCGGCACGGCGACGCCCGTCTACGTTCCCTCAGGCGTCTGCCAGACCTATATCCAGGACTTCATGAACGAGTTCGGCGCCGGCGAGACGCGCACCGGCTGCATCGGGTACGTCGTTCCCCGCGGGAAGCCGCCCACCAGTGTCCGCTTCTACGCCGACGGCGGCACGGTCGGCCATCCGTTCTCGTGGCGGATCAGCTGACACGCGGCTCCGGACGAGGCGTTCTACGGGACTTCGCGCACCATGATCAGGCTCGTCGCGCCGGGGGTTCCGGTGCGGCGGCCCGCCGTCAGCACAACGCTCGCGCCACTCGGCAGCCCGCCGAGGTCACGAGCCGTGAGCAGCGACGACTCGATCAGCTCGTCGACGGATTCGGCGACCGCCATCGGCTTCGGATAGACGGCCCACTCGAGCATCAGCTGGTTGCCGACCACAGGGTCGAAGACGAGCGCGATGATCGGCCGCCCAGGCCGGTACTTGGCGCACGCGCGTGCCCCGCCGCCCGTCGCGGTCGGGATCACGAGGGCGTCGGCCTCGAGCGCCGCAGCGAGATCCACCGCGGCGCGGAGGATCGCCCCCGCTGCGGTATCCGCCGGCGCGGACTCGCGCGCGCGGCCGTGGATCACCGGTGACTCCTCGGCTGCGTGCGCGATCTCCGACATCGCTCGCACCGCCTCGACCGGATACTGGCCGATCCCGGTCTCAGCCGAGAGCATCACGGCCGAGGTGCCGTCGATGACCGCGTTCGCGACGTCGGCGGCCTCCGCGCGCGTCGGCTCGGGTGAATGGATCATCGACTCGAGCATCTGGGTGGCGGTGATCACGAGCTTGCCCTTCTGCGTTGCGCGGAAGATCGTGTCCTTCTGCATCAGCGGCACGCGGGCCACACCCGCCTCGACGCCGTAATCGCCCCGCGCGACCATCACCCCGTCGGCGACCGCGAGGATCTCGTCGAGGTGCTCGTACGCTTCGATCTTCTCGATCTTCGCCACCGTCCGCGCGCGCGAGCCCAGTTCCGCCAGGCGATCACGGAGATCCTCGACGTCGGCGGCGGAGCGCACGAACGAGAGCGCGACAAAATCGGCCCCCGCCTCCGCCGCGATCGCAAGGTCCGCGACGTCCTTCTCGGTGATCGCGGGCAGGTTGGGCCGCGCGTGGGTCACATTGACGCCCTTGCGCGCCGACAGCGGCCCGGCATGGACCGCTCGTGCGACGACGTGCCCCTCCTCGATCGCCTCGACGACGAAACGCGGCACGCCGTCGCCGATCACAAGCTCGGAGCGCTCGGTGACCAGATGCACGAAGTCGGCGTAGTCGACGACCACGTCCTCGGCGCTGCTACCGGGGCCGGAGCCGGCGAAGTTCACGATCTCCCCGGCCTCGACGGGCCACACCGGCGTGCTTGCGGACAGCCGGAGCTTCGGCCCCTGGAGGTCGAACATGACTCCGAGCGAGCGCCCGGCGCGGGCTGCCGCTGCGCGCGCCTCCTCCGCGCGGCGCCGCTGCTCCCCCGCGGTCCCGTGCGAGCAATTGATCCGCACGCAGTCGACCCCGGCAGCCAGCAGCTGATCAAGCACCCCTGGCGGGTCGGTGGCGGGCCCCAGCGTGGCGAGGATCTTGGTCCTCCGGGCGAGCATGCGCTCGCAGTCTCGCAGGACTTACTCGGCCCGGCGTTCGACGCTACGAGACGGTGCGGTCGTACGCCGCTGCGAGCAGCTCCTCGAAGCTGCAGAGCTTCACCCGGGGCCGGTCGTGCGGCTCGCCGGCGGCGCGCTCGGCGCGATCGATCGCCTGCCAGCCGGCGTAGGTCACATGGTCTGGACGGCGCTCGGCGAGCAGCGCCTCGACCGCTTCTGGAGTCGGGTCCACCGGTTCGAGCAGCGCCCCCCGGTCGAGGTCGGCGAGCAGGGCATCGACGGTCTCGTGCGCGTCCTTCTTGTTCGTTCCGATCACGCCGCTCGGGCCGCGCTTGATCCAGCCGACGGTGTAGACGCCGCGGAGGGGCGCCTGCGCCTCCGGGTCGATCACCCGTCCCGCCTCGTTGGGGATCGTGGCTCGACGCTCGTCGAACGGCACTCCCGGCAGCGCGACTCCGCGGTAGCCGATCGAGCGGAAGACGATTCCGGCTTCGATCGTCTCGCGGCGTTCGGTGGCGACGGCGCGGAGGACGCCTTCCTTGTCGAGGGCGATCTGATTATGCGCAAGCTCGACCGCCTCCACCCGTCCGTCGCCGAGGATCGCGACCGGCGAGACGAGAAACCGGAGGATGATCCGCTTGGGCTTGCCGGTGGGGCGGCGCTCGGAGTAGCCGGTCAGGATCTCGACGTTCTTGCGCGCGGTGAGGTCGCCTTCGTGCTCGATCGATCGTGTGCTGTGCTCGTCGATCACGACGTCACGCGGGTCGACGAGTACGTCGGCGTCGAGCATCTCGCCGAGCTCCAGCAGCTCGGGGTTGGTGAACGCCGCCTGGGCGGGACCGCGGCGCCCGAGCACCACGATCTCCTCGATCGCGGCGCCCCTAAGGATCTCAAGCGCGTGATCGGCGACGTCGGTGCGCTCGAGCTCAGCGGGGGTGATCGCCAGCATGCGCGCGACGTCCATCGCGACGTTCCCGTTCCCGACCACGACCGCCCGCTTACAGCTGAGATCGAAACTGCGTTCGCGATAGTCCGGGTGGCCGTTGTACCAAGCGACGAACTCGGTCGCCGCGACGCTTCCGGCGAGATCCTCACCCGGGATCCCGATCCGCTTGTCGGTCTCGGCGCCAACCGCGTAGATCACCGCGTGGTAGCGGGACACGAGCTCCTCATGCGAGAGGTCGCGCCCGAGCTCAACGTTCCCGAAGAAGCGAAAGCCGGGGCGCGCTGCGGTCTTCTCGAACACGCGCGACACGGCTTTGATGTTCGGATGGTCGGGCGCCACGCCGCCGCGCACGAGCCCCCACGGAGTCGGCAGGCGGTCAAACAGGTCGACCTCGACAACCAGGTCCGGGCGTCCCTTCGGGGTCAGCAGATGGCCCGCTGCGTAGAAGCCGGACGGGCCCGAGCCGACGATCGCAACGCGTAGCGGGGTGGTCTCTGTGCCAGGCGATGTCATGGTCGAATTCAGGGTAGCGGGCGTGCTTCGCACGCTGGAGGGTTCGGCTGGCGCGTGGTGGGCGCGGATGCTGGGGTGGGATGTGCCGAACTCCTGGTGGGGGCGGGACGGGGGTCCTTGGGGGTGGCGCGGGGGCGCCGCCCGCTGGCCGCCGCAACCGGCCGCGTCGTGCTACGAAGTGAACAACTGTTGTTCATAAGTCATCACGGCCCCTCCGTGCGGGCCGGTGAGGTTCACGCCGCCCCCTCGCCGGCCGCCCCCTCGCCGGCCGCCCCCGCGCCGGGCGCGCCGCGGCCCTGCGGCCCGCCCCGCCTCGACCCCTCAGCCCGCCTCGATCCGCCGCTTCAGCTCGCCGGCCCGAGCGCTGACGAGGAGGGCGCGAATCGCGCTCTCGACGGGCCCGCGGATGAGCATGCCGAGCACGCGCCCGAAGTCGACCTCGATCGCGTAGGTCACGCGCGTTCGGTCCTCGCCGAGGTCCTCGAGCTCCCAGCGACCGTCGACTGATTTCAGCTCGCCCTTGACCTGGGTCCAGCTCAGGAGGGTCGGGCCGTCGTAGGTGAAGCGCACGATCGACTTGACCGTGCGCACCTTGATGTCAGCCGCGGCCTCGCACAGCGCCGCCCGGCCCTCCTGGTCGCGCTCGAGCGCGCGCATGCCGTTCAGGCCACCCTGCCAGTCCGGCGCAACCTCGACGTCCTCCACCAGAGCCCATACCTGGTCGATCGGAGCGTTGATCTCCGCCGTCGATGACCCAGTCAGGTTCGACATCTATCACCTCCTGATCGCTGATTGGACCGGCGACGTTACAGGTGACGGCGCGTCGCGGCGCCTTCAGGGCGCCGATGGTGATAATCGCTGACGCAATGAGCGTCGATGCCACAGCCTACGCCGGGCGGACGGCGTGGGCGCGGAACCTTGCGGCGCCGGTGCGCGACTTCCTCAGCACCGAGACCGGCAGCGGCATGGTCGTGCTGGGTGCGGCGATCGTCGCGCTGCTGTGGGAGAACTCGCCGTGGTCGCACTCGTACGAGTCGCTGTGGACGACGAGGCTCGCGATTCGCGTAGGCAGCGCAGGGATCTCTGCCGACTTGCGCCACTGGGTCAACGAGGGGCTGATGACATTCTTCTTCCTCGTCGTCGGGCTCGAGGCGAAGCGCGAGCTCGACCTGGGCGAGCTGCGAGACCGCCGGCGGCTGGCGGTCCCTGTCTTCGCCGCGATCGGTGGGATGGCGATCCCGATCGCGATCTACCTCGCCTTCAACGCGGGCGGTCCCGGCGGCCGCGACTGGGGCGCCGCGATGTCGACGGACACCGCGTTCGCGCTCGGCGCGCTGGCGCTGCTGACTCCACGCGCGGCGACGAGGCTGCGCGTATTCCTGCTGAGCCTCGCCGTCGTCGATGACCTCTGCGCCCTGGTCGTGATCGCGACGGCCTACACCACGCACGTCTCAGCCGTCGCCCTGGGGATCGCAGCCGGGCTGCTCGCCGTCCTGCTCTCGCTCCGCTTCGTGCCGGCGTGGCGGCGTCCGCTGTCGGTCGCGGTCGGCATCGCGCTCTGGGTGGCGATGTTCGAGTCGGGGGTCGACCCGGTCATCTCTGGACTCGCGGTCGGGCTCGTCACGAGCGCCTACCCTCCCTCGCGCGAGGACCTCGAGCGGGCGACGGCGCTCGCGCGCTCGTTCCGAGAGCAGCCCACGCCCGAGTTGGCGAGATCGGTCCAGCAAGGGGTGCTGTCGGCGATCTCACCCAACGAGCGGCTCCAGTACAGCCTCCACCCGTGGACGAGCTATGTGATCGTGCCGCTGTTCGCCCTCGCCAACGGCGGCGTCCACATCACGGGAAAGCTGCTGGGCGACGCGCTCGGCTCGCCGATCACACTCGGCATCCTGGTCGGCTACCTCGTCGGCAAGCCGGTCGGCATCGCCGGTGCGTCGTGGATCGCGTCGCGACCGCTGCTGCACGGGCCCCGCCCGCCGGTGAGCGGCCCGCTGCTCGCCGCCGGCGGCGCCGTCGCCGGCATCGGCTTCACGGTCTCGCTGCTGATCTCGAGCCTCGCCTTCAGCGGGACGCGTCTCGCGGAGGCGAAGCTCGGCGCGCTCGGCACCGTGATCCTGGCGCCGCTGATCGGGTGGGTGGCCCTACGCCTGGTGAAGCGGCTACCGGCGACGACGCGGGCGCGGCAGATCGCGGGCACCGCCGAGGACATCCTCGACCTGGCGGTGGACGTCGACCCCGAACGCGATCATGTGCGCGGACCCGAGGGCGCGCCGGTCACGCTGGTCGAATACGGCGACTTCGAATGCACCTACTGCGGAAAGGCCGAGGAGGTCATCCGAGACCTGCTGGCCTCACTCGGCGACGAGGTCCGCTACGTGTGGCGCCATCTGCCGCTGAACGACGTGCACCCGAGCGCGCAGGTGGCCGCCGAGGCCTCCGAGGCGGCGGCCGCCCAAGGCAAGTTCTGGGAGATGCACGACGTGCTGCTCGCACACCAGGGCGAGCTCGGCCTGCGCGACCTCCGCGAGTATGCCGAGCAGCTGGGGCTCGACGCGGGGCGCCTCGTCGACGAGCTGCGCAAACGCGAGCATGCCCCGCGGGTCAGCGAGGACGTCGCGAGCGCCGACGAGAGCGGCGTCTCCGGCACGCCCACGTTCTTCGTCAACGGCCGCCGCCACTACGGGGCCTATGACACCGCGACGCTGACGGACGCCGTCAGGGCGGCGCGGAACCGCGCCCGGTTGACCGCCAAGGCGGCCGCGGCGCCGGCGGGCTAGCCCGACCAGGACCCCACGCCGGCCGCGGCCCCGGCCTTGCCGCGACTCGGGTCGAGGCGTGCGAGTCGCCTCAGAACGGCCGGCGACAGCTGCGAGAGCGTCAGCATCACGCGGGCCTCGGGAGTCACGGGAACAACCGCCGGATTCGTCAGGACGGCCCGCACGATCGCGTCCGCGACCCGCTCCGGCGGGTAACCGCGACGGCCGTATGCGCGCGCCGCGAAGCGCTGTAGCTCTCGCTCGGCTTCCGCTTGGACGCCGACGAAATGCGTCGTGCGGACGATATTCGTGTCGACTATCCCCGGGCAGATCGCGCTGACGCCGATGCCATGGCCGGCGAGCTCCGCCCGCATGCACTCACTGAGCATCAGCACGGCAGCCTTCGTCGTCGCGTACGCCGACAGGATCCGCGACGGGGTGTACGCCGCTGCCGAAGCGACATTGATTATGTGGCCCTCCTCGCCGGCGTCGACCATCATTCGCGCGAACAGCCGGGCGCCATGGATCACCCCCCACAGGTTGACGTCGATGATCCGCTCCCAGTCGGCGAGAGTCGTGTCGAGGAACGCGCCGCTGATGCCGATCCCGGCATTGTTGACGAGGATCTGCGGCGTGCCGTGGTCTGCCTGCACCTGCTGGGCGAACTGCTCCATCATCGCGGGGTCGGCGACGTCCACGCGAACGGCGAACATGCCGGACCCGCCGGCGTCCAGCGCCGCCGTCTGCGCCGCGGTGGCCTCGTCGACGTCAGCGCAGATAACGTCGGCCCCGGCCCGCGCGAGGGCGATCGCGGTCGCACGTCCGATCCCGCTGCCGGCGCCGGTCACGACGGCGAGCCGGCCCTCGAGCGACCGCCGGCCTGCTCGCCAGCGGGCGCGGCGGAGCGCGGCGCTCTCTGTTGCGCCCTCGGCGTGATCGACGAGCTCGCCGATCGCGCGGGCCACCTGCTGAGGATGGGAGCGCTGGACCCAGTGCCCGGCGTGGATGTCGCGGCGCCAGAGCCGCTCGGCCCAGCGATCGGCGTCCGCGTAGAGCCCGGTCGAGATGTGCCGATCCTTCGTCGGCACGATCAGCTGGACCGGCGCCTCGGCCGGCACCGGGCGGCCCGTCAGCGAACGTCCGCGGAGGTTGGTCCGGTACAGCGCGATCCCGGTGGTGGCGTCACGGGCGAGCGTCGGTGCGGGGTGTCCTGGCCGCGGCTCGATCCCCTCGAGCCTGCGCATCAATCCGGGCCAAGCGCGATCGATGCCGTGTCGCGTGACGAGCTCAGGCAGAACCGGCAGCTGGAACGCGGCGATGTACCACGAGCGGCGTGCCTGTTCTGCGATCTGGGCGAGCGCCGCGGGCCTCGGTCGCAGGCGCCGGAGCACCCAGCCCGCTCGGTCGTCGACCCGGGGACCCGCGATGGCGGTGAACGACGCGATCGCGCTGCCGGACAGCTCGGCTTCGGTCGTCAGCGCTTCCCAGCACTCGATCGCACCCCAATCGTGCCCCACGAGATGCACGGGGCGGTCGGGGCTGGTGGCCTCCGCCACCGCCTCGATGTCCACCGCCAGCCGGGACAGGGAGAACGAATCCGGTCCGGCGGGGGCGGTTGACTCGCCGACGCCACGCGTGTCGAACGTGACGACATGAAAGCGCGGAGCCAGGAGGTCGACCACCTCGTCCCAGACACCGTGCGTATCGGGATAGCCGTGAACGAGGATCAGCGTCGGCGCCGCCGGGTCCCCCGTCTCGAACACGGCCAGCTCGGCGCCCGCCGTCTGGACCCGGCGGGTAGCTTCGGCCGGGTGCTCGGCGTCGCGCTGGTGCGTGCTCGCGTCCATCTTCGTCGGCAAAGTATCGTTCCCGCGCAATGAGCGCCGGCCGGGAGCACGAAACGGTGCTCGGATGAGCCTTCCCAACCCGACGGACCGGGCGTACGTGCTCGTGACCGGGGCGGCGGCCGGTATCGGTGCCGAGCTCGCGCGCCAGCTAGCCGGGCGTGGTCATCAGCTGCTGCTCGTCGACCGCCAGGCCGATCGCGTCGACCTACTCGCGGCCGAGCTGAGCGAGTGCCACCGCGTCGAGGTCGCGGCGCGCGCCTGTGACCTGACGGTCAAGCGCCAGCGCGACGCACTGATCGCGCAGGTCCGCCGCGATCCGCGGGCGCTGGTAGGCCTGTGCAACAACGCGGGCATCTTCAGCCTCGGCCGCTTTCACGAGCTACCACTCGAGCGCGAGCTCGAAATGGTGCAGGTAAATGTCGTGGCCGTGCACCACCTGACCGGAGCGCTGCTGCCCGGAATGGTCGCCCGCGGCGAAGGAGCGATCCTGAACACCGCGTCGCTGGCGGCCAACCAGCCGCTGCCCGAGCTCGCCACCTATGCGGCGACAAAGGCGTTCGTGCATTCATTCTCGGAATCGCTCCACGCCGAACTGGCGGGGACCGGCGTCTCGTGCACGTCGCTGCAGCCGAACGCGACCACTACCGACATCGCGATCAACGCGGGCCTCGAGCGCGAGTCGGCAGTGTTACCGAGCTTCGTATGGGCGAGCGCCGAGTCGGTCGCCCGCGCCGGGATCGACGGCATGGTCAACGGCCGCCGGGCGGTCGTTCCGGGCGTCGCGAACCGTATCCTCGTGAGCCCGCTCGGTCGTTATCTGCCACGCGCGATCGGGCTGCCGGTCGTGCGCGCGGCGATCTCGTCCGGCCTGAGGCGAAGCAGGCGCCCAACAACACCCGCGAGCCCGCCCGAACGATGAGCTCAGACGAGCTGCGCCGGATTGACACGCTGGTGCAGGTCGGCCTGCGCCTCGCGCGGACTGCTCCCAGCGGGCGGATCGTGCTCGCCCGAGTCGCCCGCACGATCGACCCGCTGTGGATCCCACGCCCGTGGGGGGATGAGATCGCGGCCGAGCTCGAGGTGGCCGCGGCGCAGACCCGCGATCCGCTCTCCGGCCGCGCCGTCGAACGTGCGCTGCGTGACGCGTGGGGGGTGAAGCCATCCGACGAGCTCGATGAGCTCGACCTCGAGCCGGTGGCGGTCACCCCCACGGCACAGGTCCATCACGGCGTCCTCGATGGCGAGCCAGTCGCGGTCAAGCTGCTGCGGCCGGGGATCGCCGCCTCAGTTCGCCAGGACCTGGTGCTGCTGGACGGCCTGCTCGGACCGCTCGGGGCGGCATTCCCCGGTCTCGACCCGGGAGCGCTGATCCGTGAGCTCCGCGAGCGCGTGCAGGATGAGCTCGACCTCGAGCACGAGGCCACCAACCAGCGCCGGTTCCATCGAGCGCTCCGCAACCACCCGTTCCTCACCGTGCCGGCGCCGGTCACCAGGCTCGCCCACGAAGGGGTGCTCGTGAGTGGGTGGGTAGACGGCGTCCCGATCTCGAGCGCCGCGGATCCCGACGTCGCGGCGGCGCGGCTGCTGGCGTTTGTGGTCGGCGCCGCCCGGTTCGGGACGATGCACGCCGATCCCGATCCGGACGACGTGCTGGTGCTACCGGATGGCCGGCTTGCGATCCTTGACTTCGGCGCCACGCGCGTCGTCGTGCCCGAACGGGTCGCGAGCATGCAGGCCGCGCTCGATGCGTTCGCCGCCGGGGACGCAGCGGCGCTCGGGGCCGCGCTCACCCAGCTTGGCGCACTTCCGGCGAGCGCGGGCGCCGCCGTGATCGACGTCTCCAGGCAGATCCTCGGCGAGCTGGTGTCGCCGGGCGGCGCGCGGCTCGACACGCCGGCCGTGATCTGCGCCCGCGACCGGCTGATCGACGATCCGGACCCGCTGCTGCGGCTGGCGCTCGCGGGCTCGCTCGCGCCCGAGGATCTCTGGCCCGCCCGCGGGATCGGCCAGATGTTCGGCTTGATCGCACGTCTCGGCGCGAGTGGCGACTGGCTCGAGCTCGCACGAGCCGCGCTGCGCGATGGTTGGGGGTAACGGCGCGGCGGGGGCCAATCGAGCAGGGGCGCAACTTTCGAGGTCCGGCTGATATCACCCAAGTAGGAGGAAACACGCCTCTCGAAACGAAGGGGAGCTGATGCGAAGGATCGTCCTGATATTGCTGGCAGGCTCGCTGCTGGTGGCGGCAGCCGCGTGGGCGGCGTCGACGCCGACGGTGGTGACAGGGTCCGCGACCGCGGTCACGAACTCAGGTGCGCGGTTGAACGCCACCGTCAATCCGGAGGGAGATAGCACCAGGTACAACTTCGAGTACGGGCCGAGCACCGCGTACGGCTCCTACAGCCTCACGGGGCAGACGAGCGGCACAAAGGCGGTCTCGGTTCACGAGACGCTCGCCGGCCTGAATCCGGGCACCGTCTACCACTACAGGGTCGAGGCGAGCAATAAGGTCGGCGGCGCGGCAGGGACCGACCACACGTTCACCACCACCGGCCATCCGCTGCCCGGGGCGTTCACCGACCTCGCGTCGAACGTCGCGAAGACGACCGCCACGCTGAACGGAACCGTCGTCACAAACGGCGAGATCACCACCGCCTATTTCCAGTACGGCACCACCAGCAACTACGGACTGCAGACGGCCACGGTCAACGTGTCGGCACAGACCGCGCCGAGCTACCCGTCGTTCACCGTCCTCGGCCTTACGCCCGGGACGACGTTCCATTACCGACTGGTCGCGGACCACGCCGGCACCGCGCCCGAGTACGGAGCCGACGTGACGTTCACGACGATCCCGCTCGTGCGGCCGCATGCCCGGGTGACCGCGCATACGACGCCCAACCATCTGCGCCGCAGGCCCTACCTGTTCACGACGACCGGCACGGTCGTGCCGCCGTCGTCGCTCCCGGCGGGCGTCGCCTGCTCGGGAGTGGTGGTTGTCCACTTCCTGCTCGGCCATCGGGCGGTCGCCACCAGAAAGCTGCCGTTGCAGGCGAATTGCACGTTCGCGACCCAGGTGCTGTTCCGTCATCTGGTCGATCACAGGAAGACGCAGCTTCGCGTGGCAGCCAGATTCGGTGGCAACCTGTATCTCCGCCCGGCAAGCGCGCGCGGGCAGAAAGTGAAGCTCGGATAGCCGGCTGCAAATGACTTCGGGGCCGCATCCCGCTATTCTCCAGTCACGACACGGACGTCATCCGGTCCGCGAACAATGCCCCCTGTTTCGCGGGCCCCGGACGACCCCCCAGCCCTACCAGGGTCGTCCTCAAGGTAGGGCCCGCGCCGCAGCCTCTTCGGCGGCGGTGCGGGCCCGCCTCTCTTGACGAGGCCCGCCGGCGTCGGTGCGTAAGCGGCGGGTACGCCGGCCGAGCACGATCCCGCACCCCAGCAGCACGACCAGAACGGCAATCGCCACGAGCGTGATGTCACGTCCGATCGTGAGCGCACCTCCGCTCGGGCCGAGCGTCATCGTCACCGGCCCACGACCGGGCACCCGCCGGCGCATCACGCTCAGACCGTGGATCGTGCGACCCGCGCGGACGAGCCCACCGCGGAGGGTGACCAGGTAAGGCGCGCCCGCGATGTTGGTCGCGAACGGCCCGGTTCCCGGAGGCGGCGTCACGGTCAGCGTCACGTCGTTCCCGCTGATCCGCGAGGTGTCGATCGCGAGCGAGCGCGAGGCGGGCGGCGCGACGATCGGCTGGGCGGCGTCGTCGTAGACACCCGGGTCATACCAGGTTCGCGGAGTGATGTGAGTCGACGCGAGCGCGGCGTCCCGGTCGTTATAGGACAGCGGCGCGTGCGTGTTGGGGACCCATAGCTGCCAGACGCAGAGCGCGACACTGATCACTGCCGCCGCTCCGAGCGCGTAGCGCAACCGGGTCGCGATGCGCGGCGCCGCGACGCGCTCGACGGCGATCACCGCCGCGAGCACGAGGCCAGAGGCGGTCAGATCGAGATAGGTGTTGAGCCGGTACGGAAACTGGATCTGGCGCAGGGTGCGCGGTAGGTGATCCCACACCGGACCGACCATGATGGCAACCAGGAAGATGGCCAGCAGCACAAGCAGCGCGACGCCGGCGCGACGCAGGGCCCGGCCTGCGCGCGACCAGAGAGTCGCGCCCGCGGCAAGCACCCAGAGCAGGAACCAGTCGGGCGCCTGGACGAACAGGGCCGGTGAGGACGACTGCCGCGGGACGGTGCGCAGCGGATCGAACAAGACCGCCGGGGTGTCGAAGAACGAGGTGTAATGCCAGGTCACGATCGGATCCACCGCGATCAGCGTCGAGCGCTGGTGCACGACGTCGGGAAGCAGGAACCAGGCGTTGACGGCGACGGCGAGCGCGAGCAGGACCGCGATCCGCAGCAGACGTCCGAAGTCCACCGCCGCAACCTCAGCGCCGAGCGCGATCCGCATCAGGATGAGACCACCGATCAGCGACAAGGAGCCGAACAGGAGCGTGATGTTGTGTGATCCGGCGAAGAACACCGTCGAGATCACGAACAGCGCGGCGGGCCAGACTTCGATCCGAGGCGCCCGCGCCAGCTTCCAGCCGCTCGCGACCACCAACGGGATCATCGAAGTCGCCATGAACTCCGGCCACGCGCCGCGCCCGTACAGGTTCGTCACGTAGTAGGCGCCGGCGACGAACGTGATCGCCGGAGCGTGCGCCATCCAGGACCGCACTCCGAGCTGACGGGCCAGCCACAGCAGGCCACCGTAGGCGGCTGCGATCGCAAGCAGGGAAGCGCCGATGTAGGCGACGGTCACATGGCCTGCGATCAGCGCCGCGAGAGCGCCCGTCGCGGCATACAGGGTCGCGCCGTAGAAGACGAAGAACGGATAGAACGCGCCGACCATCGGAGCGTTCAAGAAGTAGGTGGGCGCCAGGTGCTCGCTGAACGCCTGCTCCTGCACGGACACGAGCCACAGGTGGTTCGTGAAGTCGTACATGAAGCCGTTGCGCGTGAACAGCGCCGGTCCGCCGATCACGAGCATCGCGAGCACGACGCCGACGACGTCGCCCCACCATCGCTGGGGGCGTGGACGTCCGATCCCGATGCGCACCGCCCGTATCGTAACCGCCCACGATGCACATCTGGACCGCTCTGATCGCCCGCGAAGCAGCGTTCCTCGTGATCCTGGCCCTGCTCGGCGCCGCACCGGCATCGCTGCTCCCCGGGCGGTTCGACGCGGCGATGCGGATCGCGCTCGCGCCTGTGCTCGGCTTCTGCGTCGGGACGTGCGTCGCCACCACGGTGATCGAGTTCGCCCCTGCGCGTGACACGTACTGGATGCTGATTCCACTCGCGGTCGCGTCGGTGGCGGTGGCGGTCGTGCGGGCGGTCCGTGGTGGCGCCGCCCGAGACCGGTCGCCGCGCATGTCCGCACGCGACCTCGCCGGCCTGCTGGTGGTGGTCCTCGCGGTGACGGGTCCGCTGACCTACACGCTCCACGAGCACGGCACCGTCGGTCCGGCCGTCTACCACTACACCGACGTCGACAACTACGTCGCCGAGCCGGACGCCGCGCAGACACTCTCGGTCTCGGCGGCGAGCAGCTCCTACGTGCGCCACCACGTCCCTGCCACGATCGCCAACTACACGCGGTTCTGGTGGACGTGGGTCGCCCACCTGGACTCGAACCTCGACGCCGCGCCGCTCTACGCGCAGGTCAACCCATTGCTCGGACTCGATGCGAGCGACACCTATGCGCCGTTCCTGATCGTGCTGCTGCTGACCGGAGCGCTCGGCGCGTTCGCAGCCGTTCGCTACTTCGCCGGGCCACGCACGCCGGCGGCAGCCCTTGCCGGCGCGCTGTTCGGCGGGTCCTTCTTTCTCGAACTGTGGTTCGACAGCTTCCAGGCTGCGATCGCCGGACTCGCGCTGGTGCTGCCGTTCCTGACCCTCACGGCCGAAACCGTGCGCGAGCGCCGCTGGGCGGGCGTCGCGCTGATCGGGCTCGTGCTCGCGACCCTGCTGACGGTCTACCCGCTGTTCATCCCGCTGCTCGCGGCAAGTGCGGTCCTGGTGCTCGCCGCGCGCGCGCCGGCGATCCGCCGCCGCGGTGGAGTGCTGCGGCCACTCCTCGCGCCCGTCGCCTCGTCGATCGCCGGCGTGGCGCTCGCGACGGTGGCCTTCGACCCCGTCGGGTTTGCGCGCGACCTGACCTACTACCGATCGATCCTCAACAACACGCTGGCGCTGCCGCGCGTCAGCTTCCGGCTCGGAGCCGATCTGCTGCCCGGATGGCTCGCGCAGACGCGGGAGTTCTGGAACATGCCGAGCCTGACCTCCGGAGGGCTGAAGCAGTTCGTGCTCGGTGGGTTGCTGCCACTCGTGTTCCTGGGATTCATCGTCGCCGGCCTTCGCCGCTACCGCCCCGCGCTGGCCCTCGTGGCCCTCGCCGGCGTGTGTGCGATCGTGGCCGAATATTCGTACGCGAGCCGGAGCGCCTGCACCTACTGCGCGGAGCGCAACCTGCTTCCGCTCGGGCCGATCGTCGCGGTGCTGATCGCGCTCGGGCTATGCGCCCTGATCGCGATGCCGTCGCGCTGGGCCAGGGCCGCCGGCGTCGCGGGTGCCGTACTCGTCGTCGCAGCCGTCGCTCAGCGCAGCCGAGTCGAGCTGAAGCGGTTCTCCGACGCCGCCTATTACCTCGACACGGCCGACCGCAGCGCCCTGTCGCACCTGCCTGCGGGCGGAGGCTCGGTTCTGGTCGAGGGCTTCGGCGCGAGCACCTACGCCCAGGCCGAGCAGCCGCTCGTCTATCACCTCGTGAACGAGCGCAGCGACGGGCGCGCATCGATCATCCTCGGCTCGGATACGGGCAACGCGCTCGAGTACATCGACTTCGGCGCGGTCGAGCCACCGGGACCGGCGTTCAATCCGGGTTACACCTACGTCCTTACCCGCTTCGGGGGCGTCGCGACCGGCCGCCGGGTGATCGCCCGCAGCGGCGGGGTCGCGCTCGAGCGCCGCGCAGAGCCACTTGACGTGACCCCGTACGCCGGCCTCGCGGTGCCGCTCGAGCGTCTCGATCCCGGGGGCATCCCGTGGGTGCAGCCGAAGTACCCGCTGAAGCTTCTCATCAGCGGCTACGACGGCGCCCGTCCGGCGTGGGTGAGGCTGACCTTCGCGGCGAGCGGCCGGATCGCGGTGCCGCGCCAGCCGGGAGTGCGCGCGCGGGTGAGCGCCTCCGGGCATTCGATGACGGCATGCGTGCGCGCGGTGGGTGAGGCGCCGACACGGCAGGCGACGATCCGGATCTCGGCGCCGGTCGCCCCTGGCGTGGCCCCCGGCGAGGAGTTCCAGCCGCTGATGCCCCTCGAGGGCGTGGCGCTGACGGGGATGCGGGCTGTGGTGGTACGTTGCGTGGTGTAGGGGGACGCCGGAGCGGGAAGAAAGGGACTCATCGGCAGTCATCGCCATCCGCCGCTGCTCGTACTCACCGCGTGCGTTGCGCTGCTGTTCTGCGGCGTGGCGAGGGCCTCCGCCGCCGTCGAAGCCAGCGCGACCCCGACCGCCGTCTACGACCCAGATAACCAGTCCCAGGAGGTCTACTACCAAACCAGCAACGGAGCCCTCGGCGAAATGGCATGGGCTTCGAGCACCGGCTGGCTAGGCCCGTTCGCGATCACCGCCGCCGGCACGCTCAGCTCGGCGCCCGGCGCGGTCTACGACCCCGACTATCACGCCGAGGACGTCTACTACGAAGCGAGCAACGGGTCGCTGCAGGAGATGGGCTGGACCGCCAGCACGGGGTGGCAAGGACCGTGGACGATCACCGCGGCGGGCACGCTCGCCTCCGCACCCAGCGCTGTTTACGACCCCGGCTACAAGGCCGAGGACGTCTACTACGAAGCGAAGAGCGGAGCGCTCAGCGAAGTGGCGTGGTCTGCAAGCACCGGCTGGGTCGGGCCGTACGCGCTCACCGCGGCGGGCACGCTCGCCTCGGCACCCAGCGCCGTCTACGACCCCGACTATGCGGCCGAGAACATCTACTACGAAGTCAGCAACGGAGGGCTCGACGAGACCGCCTGGTCGGCGAGCAACGGATTCGCAGCCCCATACGCCGTCACCGGCGCCGCCGGGAAGCTCAGCTCGGGGCCAGGCGCCGTCTATGACCCCGACTATAAGACCGAGAACGTCTACTTCCAGGCGAGCACCGGATCGCTGAACGAGACCGTGTGGAGCGCGAGCACCGGATTCGTAACCCCATACGCGGTCACCGCCGCCGACACGCTCACCTCGGCGCCGAGCAGCGTGTACGACCCCGGCTACAAAGCGGAGGACGCGTACTACGAGGCGCCGAACGGATCGCTCCACGAGAGCGCCTGGTCAGCGAGCACCGGCTTCCTCGGTCCGTTCGCGATCACCGCCCCCGGCACGCTCGGCGTCACCGCCGTGACAAAGCCGACGGGCGCCGGATCGACCGCCCTCACGCCACCCCCTCCGGAGACCAAGCAGCCTCCGGGGCACCTTCGCCGGATGCACGTGAAAATCAGCCTGGCCTGGTCGTGGGATCACCGTCGCACCCGCCTCGACGGGGCATCGTTCGCGCGCATGCCGCACGGCACGACGGTCACGATCTCCTGCCACGGTCGCGGCTGCCCGCGCCACGAGTTGAACGCCGCTTACGGGAAGCTCAGACGCCTGCTCCGCTCCTCCCACCGCCCCGTCTACCGCGCCGGCGACCGGCTCGTGATCGGCCTCAGCGCACCGAGCTACGCTCCCGAGCAGGTCCGGGCGGTGATCCGGAATGGGCGCCTGCCGGCGGTGAGCCTGGTCTAGGTCCAGGTGACTGATTCCGGATTGACGTGGCTGGATGTGCGTGGCTCGCGGGGTGGACGAGCCGGGAGTCGATGTCGCGGTTGGGGGCCGCGACGATCGCGCGGCGCACCTGGACG